>VYLE01000272.1_pt1 | contig 38719 bp, 28 predicted proteins | sample 5114391 | NCBI WGS metagenome assembly VYLE01 (sample SAMN12291771, study PRJNA351875) | freshwater metagenome | isolation source: freshwater lake | place: USA: Michigan, Kent Lake | collected 2013-08-15
GTGAGTGTCTGCAGATGTTCATCGCGCGCGGTGCTGGCGAGCGTCTCGTGCGGCCCGGGCTCCGCCGGGCCGATGACCACGAGATCCAGCGAATCGGTCAGTCCTTCCAGCACCGGCGCCACCTCGGCCACGCTCGACGCGTCGGCCGGATCGAGTGGCAGCAGTTCCAGCCCGCCGAACTCTGCGCGCAGGTCGGCCAGAATGGGTACGCGTGCGGGATTGCGGCAGCAGGCATACACACGATCGCCGCGGATGAGGCTCTGTCGCACGAACTCGACGCCCAGTGGCCGCGAGGCACCGGTCACGAGCGTGCGGCGCGCACTGGCGGCGCTCACGCTACCTCCCGTGCACGACGCGCGATGACGTCGGCGACCGCCCGCACCGTAGCCTCGATCTCCACGGGCCGGTTGGCGTGGGCAAAATCGTCGCGCTGCTGATGCAGCTCCACGAGCATGCCGGGATCCTTGAGGACGTGTCCGGTGAGCACCGCCACCACGCGATCGCCCGAGCGGATCACGCCACTGCGTACCAGCTGCCGGACACCGGCCACACTGGCGGCACTGGCCGGCTCACATCCGACGCCGGCCGCGTCCACCTGCACTTTGGCGTCGATGATCTCCTCGTCGGTCACGCTGAGGACGAGGCCATCCGTATCGCGAATGGCCCGCACGGCACGATCCCAGCTGGCCGGATCGCCAATACGAATGGCGGTGGCGATGGTCTCGGCCTGCACGCGGAGGCGCTCCCGGAAGCTGTCGCGAAACGCCTTGGCAAAGGGGGCCGCCCCGGCGGCCTGCACGCTCACCAGACGCGGCATGCGGTTGATGAGCCCCAGCGCGTGCGCTTCGCGCAGCGCCTTGCCGAAGGCCGCCGTGTTGCCAAGGTTGCCGGCGGGGAGCACGATGAAGTCGGGAACGGACCAGTCCATCTGCTGCAGCAACTCCAGCACGATGGTCTTCTGCCCCTCCACCCGCCACGGATTGATGGAGTTGAGGAGGTAAATGCCCAACTCGCGTGACGCGTCCTGCACGAGGCGCAGGCAGTCGTCGAAGTCGCCGCGCACCAGCAGGGTGGTGGCGCCGTAGGCGAGCGTCTGCGCCATCTTGCCAAGCGCCACCTTGCCGGCCGGTACGAACACCAACCCGGGAATCCCGGCCTGGGCCGCGTAGCTCGCCAGCGAGGCACTTGTGTTGCCCGTACTGGCACACGCCACGGCGGTAGCCCGGGTGCGCACCGCTTGCGTGGTGCCCACGGTCATGCCGCGATCCTTGAACGAACCGGTGGGATTGTACCCCTCATGCTTGAGCAACAGGCCGTCACATCCGGCCCAGGCGCTCACGCGCGCCCGGGAGAGCAGCGGCGTGTTGCCCTCGGGATGGCTGGTGATGGCCGCTCCAGCCGCGGGCATGACCACCTGCTCAAAGCGCCACACGCCGCTGGCGTGTCCGGCGGGGCGCGCACAGCAGTGCTGCGCGAAGGCGTGCCGCAGGGCCGCTGGTGCAGCGGACGCGCCCATGCTGTCCACCGGCGCCCGGTGAATGATGGCGAGCAGGCCGCCGCAGTGCGGACAGGCGGGACTCGCGTCGAGTTCGTGCCAGTCGGCACCGCACGCATCGCAGCGTTGCACACTGTGCTGCCCGGGCGCCTCATGCGCGCCCAGAAAAATCGCGTCGTTCGCTGCCATCGTCAGGCCGGGGTAAGCTGGAGGATGTCGTTGAGCACCCCCGCGGCGGTTACCGCAGGACCTGCCCCGGGGCCGGTGATCACGAGGGGATGCTCGCGATAGCGGATCGTGGTAAACACGATCTGATTGTCGGTGCCGCGCAGCCCGGCCAGCGGATGCGACGGCGGGACCGCCTGCAGCCCCACCTGCACTCTGGTGCGCGTCGCGCGCAGCACATAGCGCAGCACGCGCCCCTGCCGGGTGGCCGCCGCCTGCCGCGCGGCCCATGCCGCGTCCTGCTCGGCCAGCGTGGCCTTGAAGCGGGCCACCGGCATGGAGCGGAAGGCCTCGGGCACGAGGCTCTCCACGGTGACATCGTCCAGATCGCCGGTGAAGCCGATGAGCCTCGCGAGGATCAGCGCCTTGCGCGCCACGTCCATGCCGCTCAGGTCGTCGCGCGGATCGGGTTCGGTGTAGCCGCGCGCCATGGCGTCGCGCAGCGCCTCACTGAAGGGGCGCCCCTTGCCGATCTCCGTGAGCAGGAAGCCAAGCGTGCCGCTGGTGCACCCTTCGATGCGCAATACCTGGTCGCCGGTTTCGACCAGCTTCGCGTAGCTGTCCATGACGGGCAGGCCAGCGCCCACCGTGGTTTCGTGCAGGATACGCGCACCGTGCTGGGTGGCTAGCGCGCGCAGCGCCTCCACCTCCACGCGTGACGCGGAGAGCGGCTTCTTGTTGGCCAGCACCACGTCCCAGTCGGCGGTGATGGCTTTCCGTACGGCCGGCAAGGTCTGATCGGCGGTCAGGTCCACCAGCACGGGACGCGATAGCGCGTGCCGCGCAATCTGTGATACCGCCTCGGGGGCCGTGGCCTTGATGGCGCCGGGGATGGCCATGAGCGATGCCCCCTGCTCCTTCAGCGTCACCGCGTTGAGCAGCTGCTTGGCCGAGAGGCCATCGGCGTTGAAGAGGTACCCGCTGCGATCGATGAGCCCCACAATGGTGGGCTTCACGCGACGGCGGGTGCGCGGCAGGATGCGCAGCAGCTCACGACCGATTTGTCCGACCCCCAGCAGCACCACATCGAGACGATCGTCGTGGCGTACGCCGCCGCCGCCGATCTTGTCGAGCTGGAACTCATCGTGTACCGCGCGCGCCGCCTGTTCAGCGTCCTTTTCGGTGATGACGACGGAGATGTTCAGCTCACTCGACCCCTGCGCAATGGCCACGATGTTCACGTGGGCGCCGGAGAGCGACGAGAACATGCGGGAGGCAATGCCCGGTGAGCCTGCCATGCCAAGGCCGACCACGGCCAGCGTGGCCATCCCGCCCTTCACCTCCACCCCCTCCAGTTCGCGACGCGCCACTTCGAGCGCGAAGGCCTCCTCCAGTGCGGCGCGGGCCTGCGCCCCACGTTCCGCCGGCACGCACAACGAGATGCTGTGCTCGGAGCTGGCCTGCGTAATGAGGGTCACGCCGATGCCCGCCTGCTGGAGCGCCGCGAAGGTGCGCGCCGCAATGCCCGGCACCCCCAACATGCCATTGCCGGTGACGGTGACCAGCGCCTGGCCGCGCACGATGCTGAGCGCCTTCACGGGATAACGCTGCAGCGTGTGCCGCGTGCTGATTTCCGTGCCGGGGGCGTCCGGCTCGGCAAACGGGCGCACGAACACCGGCACCTGAATACGCGCCAGCGGAATGAGCGCGCGCGGGTGCAGCACCTTGGCGCCGTAGTAGGCCAGCTCGGCCGCTTCACGCACATTCAGCTGCGGCACGATGCGGGCACTCGGCACGAGGCGCGGGTCGGTGGTCATCAGCCCGGGCACATCCTTCCAGAGCGTAATGCGCTGGGCCTTGAGGGCCCGCCCGAGTACGGTGGCCGTGAGGTCGCTGCCACCGCGCCCCAGCGTGACGAGGGCGCCGTCGGGACTCGCCCCCACGAAGCCCGGCACCACGGGCATCACGCGCCGGCGCAGCAATGGGGCCAGCCGGTCGCGCACCCGCCGGTCGGTCGCTGCCAGATCGGGAAAGGCGTTGCCGAAGACGCCGTCGGTGACGATGAGCTCCGCCGCCTCGACGTACTGGGCCTTGGCGCGGCGCGCCTGCATTCCGGCCACCACCAGCCGCGCGGACAGCTGCTCCCCCCGCGCCACGAGAAAGTCCCGTGTGCGCGGGGTGAGCTCGCGCAGGCTGGCGACCCCGTGCGCGAGGGTCCGCAGCTCCGCAAAGGCGTCCTCCAGCTCCTCCACCAGCGCGGCCCGGGCACGGCGGGTGGGGATGATGCCTTCCGCCACGGCCACGTGCCGGGCCTCGAGGCGGTCCACCGCGGCGTCGGCAGCCCGGAAGTCGCCGGCGCGGGCCGATTCGGCCATGGCCAGTAGGGCGTCGGTTACCCCGGCCAATGCCGACACGACTGTGACCACCTGGGAGGGGCGCGGCGTCAGGATAAGGTCGATGGCGTGCCGAACCGCAGCGGCATCGGCCAGCGACGCCCCGCCAAACTTGAACACGTCGACAGCCGTTCGCCGGCCAGAGGAGGCCGAACGGGGGGAACGGGATGGGGAGGCGGTGCGTGCTGGCATGGGCTCAGAGATGACGGGACGTCCCGCGTAACGGGGACGTTCCGACACTAGCCGCGGCCGGTGTGCCTGTCCACACCCCGCGCACGGGGCATACTATTCCCGTGTGCGGGTGCTAAACTGAAGCATCCCCGTTTTCAGAAACAAAGACCACCTTTCATGACACTCCTCGTCGACGCGCCCCAGATTCCGTTCGTACAGGCCCCGGGCACCCTCCCCGGTCGCATTGCCGGCCTGGCCCAGCTGGCTCAGAACCTCGCCTGGAGCTGGAACCGCGACGCCCGCTCGCTGTTCAAGTCCATCGACGAGTCGCTCTGGAACCGGACCCGCCACAATCCGATCCGGCTGCTGCAGCTGGTCCAGCCCGATCGATTGGACGAACTCGCGACCGACCCGGTGTTCTGCGCCCGCTACGACCGCGCCATGCAGTGGCTGGCGGCCGAGCGGTCGGACGAGCACACGTGGTATGCCCGAACGTTCCCCGAACTTCGTGGCAAACCGGTCGCGTACTTCTGTGCCGAATTCGGCATCCACAATTCGGTGCCCATCTATTCCGGTGGGTTGGGCGTGCTGGCTGGCGACCACCTCAAGACGGCGTCGGATCTTGGCGTCCCGCTCGTGGCGGTCGGCATTCTCTACCGCAACGGATATTTCGACCAGCGCATCCGGGTGGATGGCTGGCAGGAGGATAGCGACGCGCGCATCGAGTTCGACGGGGTACCGCTGGTGCCGCTTCCCGGGCGCGACGGGGCCCGCCATCTGGTCACCGTCAACACCTTCGGGCGCGACATTCACATTCGCGTGTGGAAGATGCAGGTGGGACGCGTGCCGGTGTACCTGCTCGATTCGGACCTCGAGGTCAATCACCCCGAAGACCGGCCCCTGCTTTCCAAGCTGTATTCCGGCGGGCCGGCGATGCGTCTGCGGCAGGAGTGGCTGCTGGGAGTGGGCGGCGTGCGCGCGCTGCGTGCCCTGGGGATCGCCCCGGCGGCGTGGCATGCCAACGAGGGGCATGCGGCCTTCATGATGGTCGAGCGCGTGCGCGAGCGGTGTGCCGGCGGCCTCGCGTACCGGGACGCGGTGAAGCAGGTCCGCAACGCGAGCGTGTTCACCACCCATACGCCCGTCCCGGCGGGTCACGACCATTTTTCGGTGGACGAAGTGCGGCAGTGCGCCAACGGCTACTGGAACGAGATGGGGATTGATGCCGAGACGTTCCTGCGCATCGGGTTCCACCCCGAATCCGGATCGGGCGTGTACCACATGACCGCCGCCAGCGTCCGTCTTTCGCGCCGGGTCAACGCGGTGTCGCGCCGCCATGGGATCGTCACGCGCGAGATGAGCCGCTCGCTCTGGCCCACTCACGACGCGGAATCGATTCCCGTGGGGCACGTGACCAACGGCGTGCATCTCGCCACGTGGATGGCCACCCCCATCATGACGATGCTCGATGAGCATCTGGGGCCGGCGTGGGGGCACAGCAACGACCCGGCGCTCTGGGAGCAGGTGCTCACCCTCGACGACGAAACGCTCTGGTACACGCACTCGCGCCTCAAGAACACGCTCATGCGCCTGGTGCGGGAGGAGGCGCGTCGGGCCTTCGCGGCGCGTCAGATGGAAACCACGCAGTTGGTGGGGGCCGGCACGTTGCTCGACCCCAACACGCTCACCATTGGCTTTGCGCGGCGCTTCGCCACGTACAAGCGCGCCAACCTGATCTTCCGTGATGTCGAGCGGCTGCGCCGCCTCGTCACGAATGCGCAGCGGCCGGTGCAGATCGTCTTCGCCGGCAAGGCGCATCCAGCCGACAATCCGGGCAAGCAGGTGCTGCAGAACGTGTATCAGTTCACGCGCGATCCGCAGTTCGAGGGGCGCGTGGCGTTCGTGGAGGATTACGGCATGCACCTGGCCCACCTGCTCGTGCAGGGGGTGGACCTGTGGATGAACCTGCCGCGAGTGCCGCTCGAGGCATCGGGAACCAGCGGCATGAAGGCGGCGCTCAACGGCGTGCCGCAGCTCTCCACCGTCGACGGCTGGTGGGAGGAGGGTTTCGAGGGGAACAACGGCTGGGCCATCGAGCCCGAAGTGGACGACGACAACGGCATGAACACCGCCAATCGCCTCTACGAACTGCTCGAGCAGGAAGTCGTCCCCCGCTTCTACGATCGCGACAAGAACGAACTGCCGCGCCGCTGGCTCACGATGATGAAGCACGCCATTCGTGTGGGCGGACAGCAGTTCACGGCGCGGCGCATGGTGGAGCAGTACGCGCGGGCCTACTACGCCCCCGCCATTCTTGGCGATTCCCTTCCCGACGATCCGCCACTCGCCTGAACCGGCAACGTGGCCAACGAGACCGTTGCCTGCTGTACGTTCCCGCGTCGATTCACCACCAGTTCCGTGAATCGGCGCGGGATTCTGCTAGAATAGAACGATGACCTCCCCCATGAAGCCCACGCCCAGTTGGGGCTCGCCACTGGTGCGCGCTCCGGAATCGGGTGCGCCCACCATCGTGCACCTCACGGCGGAGTACAGCCCCTTCGCCCGCTCCGGCGGGCTGGCCGAGGCGGTCATGGGACTGGCCAATGTCCAGGTGCACGGCGGCGCGAATGTGGTGGTCTTCCTGCCGCTCTACCGCACGGTGCGCGATTTTGCGCCCGATCTCGCGCCGCTCGGCCGCCCCATTGCCGTCGACCTCGGGTTCCGTCGCGAAGCGGTGCGCTTCTTCCGCGAGGTCAACGCGCCCAAGGGCCCCAAGGTGGTATTCGTCGACATCCCGTCCGCCTTTTCGCGGAGCGGTCTGTATGGCGAAGGGGGGCGTGACTACGCCGACAATGCCCGCCGCTTCGCGCTCTACTCGCGCGCGGTGCTCGACGCCATTCCTCGGCTCATCGCGGGCCCCGTGCTCGTGCACGCGCACGACTGGCACGCCTCACTCGCCCTGCTCTACATGCGCAGCTATGCGGAGTTGCGGGAGCGATTCGCCGGCACGCCCACGGTGCTCACCGTGCACAACGGGGGCTATCAGGGGCACTTCCCCCCGGCCGCCCTCAACGACTGCGGCATTCCCCCGGAGCGGTTCACCTTCCGCCACGCCGAATGGTACGGCAAGGTGAACTTCCTCAAGGCAGGGCTGACGCACGCGGACATGGTGGTGACGGTCAGCCCCAATCACGCCGCCGAACTGCGCACGGCCGACGGTGGCTTCGGCCTGCACGAGGTCTTCCAGTGGCTGGGCAACCGCTTCACCGGCATCGTGAACGGGATCGATCAGGCCGTATGGAATCCGGCAGACGACGACCAGATCACAGCGCCCTACAGCGATGTTGATCCGACGGACAAGGCGCGCTGCAAGGCGGCGCTGCAGCGCAGTTTCGGGCTGCCGCAGCGGAAGCGCACGCCACTCTTCGGCTTCACGGGACGCATGGTCAAGCAGAAGGGGCTGGACCTGATTCTCAACTCGCACCTCGTGTGGACCCTGGATGCACAGTTCGTGTTTCTCGGGGCCGGCGAACAGCGATACGAACAGGCGCTCACCGCCCTCTCGCGCGCACGTCCGCGCCACGTGGGGGTGCAACTCGACTTCACCGACCGGCTCGAGCACCGGCTCATGGCCGGCGCCGACCTGTTCCTCATGCCGTCGCAGTACGAACCGTGCGGCCTTACGCAGCTGCGGGCGCAGCGTTACGGCGCGCTCCCCATTGGCCGACGTGTCGGGGGCATTGCCGACACCGTTGAGGATGATGCCACCGGGTTCCTCTTCGACGCGTTCGAGCCGACGGCCTTCGATCGGGCCATCTCGCGGGCACTCGCGCGCTTTCATGATCCGGCCGCGTGGCTACCGCGCATGCAGACGGCCATGCGCCGCGACTTCAGCTGGCAACGCTCGGCCGAGCGTTATGCCGAGGTGTATCGGCGCGCCACCGACATCGCGCGCCATCACGCATGAGCGAGGGCGCGCATCACCTCATCGTGCACCAGCACCTCTATCAGCCACCGCGCGAAGATCCCTGGCTGGAGCTGGTGCCGGGCGAACCGTCGGCGGCTCCCGACCACGACTGGAACAGCCGCATCAATCGCGAGTGCTACGCGCGGCTTGGGCGCGCCGAGGCGTTTCGTCGTGATCCGCGCGCCGTGGCCCGTGATGCCGACGCGCGTTCCGGGCTGGCCCGCGTGGTGAATCTCTACGCGTGGTGCTCGTTCGACGCGGGGGCCACGTTGTGCGAATGGCTGGACAGCGAAGCCCCCGACACCATGCAGGCCATGATCGCCGGCGATGCCGCGAGCGTGCGGCGCTGGGGGTACGGCAATGCCATTGCGGCACCGTATCACCACGTCATCCTGCCCCTCGCGTCACCACGGGATAGGCTCACGGAAATCCGCTGGGGCATTCGCGACTTCCGTCGCCGCTTCGGCCGTGAGCCCGAAGGGATGTGGCTCCCGGAGTGCGCGGCCGATGAGGCCACGCTGGAAGCGGTGGCCGCCGAAGGTATCGCCTTCACGATTCTGGCGCCGTATCAGCTGCACGGTCATCAGGGGGAGGGCATGCCGGTACGCTGGCGCGCCACCACCGGACGCGGCGCCTCCGGGCGTTCACTCACCATTGTGCCGTACGACGGCTCACTGGCCGGTGACGTGGCCTTTGGCGGCCTGCTGCGCAATGCGTATGCGCTCGCGGAACGATTCATGCCGCATCGCGGCCAGACGCTGGAGGGGCCGCGCGGCACGACGCTCGCCACCGACGGCGAGACGTTCGGACATCATCACAAGTCGGGCGACTCGGTGCTGCTGGAAGCACTCGCAATCATCGCGCGGCAGTCGGGCACCCGACTCACCAACGCGGCCGCCCTGGTGGCCAACCACGCCCCGATACATGACGTGCAGCTCGTCTCCCCGTCGGCGTGGAGCTGCGCGCACGGCGTGGAGCGCTGGCGCAGCAACTGCGGTTGTCGGCTGGACGGCGGCAAGCCGCCGCTGCAGCAGTGGCGCGGCCCCTTGCGCGCCGCCCTCGAACAGTTGGCCGCTCAGATGCATGCCGTGTACGAGCACGAGGGCGCCGCGCTGTTCGCGGACGATCCCTGGACCGTGCGCGACCGGTACGGCGATGTGGTGGCCGCCGACGGCCCGCTGCTCGAGACCTTCGCCAGACAGGTCATGCGCGCCGGGGCGACCGACAGCGAAGTGCGACGCGGACGTGAACTGCTGGAACTGCAGCGTGCGGCCCTGCGGCTGTTCACCTCGTGTGCCTGGTTCTTCGACGAGGTGGATCGCATCGAGGTCCGACAGGTCCTGCGCTATGCCGCGCGCTGCCTCGAGTTGAGCGGCGCCGCGGCGCGACTCACCCCGGAGTTCGTGCAGTGGCTGGCACCCGCCACCAACGGCCGTCCCGAGGCGCCGAGTGCCGGTGACGTGTTCGTGCGGGAGGCACTCCCGCACCGCGATCCAACGCTGTGCGTGGCCGCCGGAGCCATGGCCGCGACCAGTACCACCGTGTCCGGTGCCCCATCGCGTGTGGGAACGTTCGACGTGCAGGTGGAGGCTGGGGAACCGGGGTGGCATGTGCGCACCTCGCACCGGCGCACCGGCGCCACCGCGTCCTTTTTCGGCACGGTCGACGGCGAGGGCCCCTCGCTGGTCGTGCGGCTGTTCAACGCCGCCGTGCCGAACGAGGCGCCGGAGGAGGTGCGTCCACACGAGTTCCCCGAACCGTTGGCGCGGGCGGTGCTCACGCAGCGCACCGACAGCGATCACGCCCTGCTGACGCCGTTGTAGTCACCCGGCACCATGCAGGGAGCGCCAGCCGGGAGCGCTGCACGCGACGACGAATCAGTCGAGCGCCGCCCAGTGTATGTGCAGGCCGGCAAAGAGCTGCCGGTCGAACGCCGGCGTCCACAGCGCCGGCCGTTGGTTCAGCAGATTGTTCCCACCCACGGACAACGTGGCGGTGGGGGTGATGCGCAACCGCCATTGTGCATCAACCGACAGCAGTGCGCCCTGGCGCCCGATGACCCCGGGCGCCGTGGAGAACGGCCCCGTAATGGGGGCGCCAGCGGGGATCCCCACGAGCGGCGCTCCGCCGGTGTAACGCACCGAAACATCGCCGGCGAGCCCCTGCAGCACCGCGAATTCCCGCGACGCACGGAAGCGCGCCGTATGGCTGGCCCGGCGATTGAGGGGGAGCCCGCTGGAGAGGTTGCGCGCCCGCAAATAGTCGTACCCCACGGTGAACTCGGCTCCCAGCAGATTCATCCGCGCGTTGGTCTCGATCCCCTGGGTGCGCGCACGGGACACGTTCACGTTGGCGTAGGTCTGGAAGCCGGCGGCGTTGTCTCCGCGATAGCTCCAGTCGACGAGGTCCTTCACGTCGTTGCGGTACGCTTCCACATCCAGCGACCAGCGCAGTGACGGGGCCCACGTACCGCCGGCGCTGCCGCTCACCGAGCTCTCGGGACGCAGATCGGGATTGCCCACGATCTCGTACCCACCCGCCGGGTTGAAGAAGGTGTAGCGAATCTCCTTGAAACCGGGGGCCCGGAAACCACGCGCCACATTGCTGCGGAAACGCAGCGCCGGTGTCGCCTGCCACGCCAGCCCCACCGACGGATTGGCCGTGCTCCCCCACAAGGTGCTCGCGGTGTACCGCGCACCGGCGGTGAGCAGCACGTTGCCCATCGTCCACGAATCGCGCGCGAACACTTCGCTGATGTTTTCCCGCGCGCGGTCACCATCGACCTTGTCGGGAGCGACCAGCGTGCGCCGCGAATGCTGCACCCCGAGGTCGAGGGCATGCCGCCCGACCACCGTGCTATAGGCCACCAGATACCGTTGCTGCCGCTCCTGCTGTTCCACCGAATCGGCAGAGCCGCGAATGGGCAGCAGCCCGCGGGCCTGACGGTACTGGTAGCTGAAACGCTGCTGGAACGACCGTACGCGCAGGTGGCCACCCAGCGCCGGCCCCTGCACTTCAGCGAATCCCTGCGCACCGCGATTGTCGATGAAGCCGTTGAAGCTGGCATCGAGCGGAAACCGCTGGCGCTCCTGCGAGCCCTGCACGTCGAGACGCGCGGTCCACTGCGATCCGAGCGCCACGCGCACGTCACTGCGCAGGTCGAAGATGCGGTTGAACGTGGCCCCTGCCGCGTTGTAGCCGGTCACCCGATCGCTCTGCCGCCAACCGCCGTTCACGCGATAGCCTACGCGCCCCGACGTATTGCTGATGCCCAGCGAGGCTTCCTCGCGCCCGAGTTCCCCCTGCCGCGCCACGCCGTCCACGGTGAGCGTGCGCGTGGGCGCCGCCTGCACGATGTTGATTACACCGCCCAGCGCGTCACTCCCGAATTCCACGCTGCTGGGCCCCTTCGTGACTTCGATACGCTCGGCGGCAATGGTGCTCAGTCGCCCGATGTCGCGGCTCTCCACGAGCGAGCCCGCCACCGGCTCACCATCCACCAGCACGAGCACGCGTGAGTCATCGAAGCCACGGATGGAGATGCTTGTCTTGCTGGGAGGCGCCGGCAGCTCCTGCATGCCGGGCAACTGCCGCAGCAGCTGGTTGGCCGACACTGCCGCTACCGCATCGATTTCCTTGCGGTCGACCACCGTGACGCTGCGCGGTGATTCGCTCGCACGAATGACGCGCTGACCCATGGTGGTGGTGAAGACCGGCAGCACCGTGGCCAACGGTTCGAGTGCGATACGCCATGCACCCACCAGCCGTTCGGGGGTGACCACGAGGCGCTGTTCACGGTAGCCGAGCATACGCACCAGCAGCGTATCACCGGCGCGGGAGGGCGCAGCAAACCGCCCCTCGCCGTCGCTGCGGAGCCGCACGTTCCCACGCAGCTGGCGCACCTCCGCCGACGCCACGGGGGCTCCGTCGGCACGCGACACCACGACACCGCGCATCTGCGCAGCAGCGGTAGCCGGCGTCAGCCCCAAGGCCAACGCCACCATCGCCACGACTGGCACCAGCGGACCCGCACACCGCATCAGCACCAAGCGGAACTCAGCGGATGCGCGCGTAGCGAATGGTCGGGAATCCGGCGGCTCCCGTTGCGCTGTAGTAATCGATGAGTTGGAACTTCCAGACCCGTGTGCCGACCCTGGCGAAATACGTATTGAACGCCGGGTGCAGACGCTGCTGCCCGGTAAGGTCGTAGCGGAACGGCGCGCGGGGATCGAGGATCGAGTTCGGAATGGGGCCGAGCAGCTGCGACAGGAAGGGCACGTACTGCGGTGCGTCGTTGGCCACCGCTACGGCGGCAAAGGTTGGCGACGAACCACCCGGGTTGGTGCCCACGTTGCACGCCGTGTTCACGGTGATGGAGAGGCGCGTCGGGTCGGGGTTGAACTGGAAATCCCAATTGCAGCCGTTGGGTGTGACGACGCTGTTGGTGGCGAGGCTGATCGCGCGCGTGGTGGTCCCCGGCACGACGACGAGCCGCTGCACGGCCCCGAGCGCCGTCCCCGTCTGCAGCCGCGACTCGAACACCACCGAGTCGGTGGCGCGCGTGCGATTGAATCCGATGGTGGCATTGCGGAACACCGCGAACTGCCCGTTGGCGAGGCGGATCTTCCAGAACTGGCCCGCGTTCGCCACGGGGACACCCCCCAGGACGATATGCCCCTGCGGGTTGTCGGCGAGGCGGTCGGTCACGAACAGACTGTCGGCCGGCACCTGCGCGTCGCGCAGCGCGTCGAACGCCGCGAGCGTGTTGGCCGGCGTGAACGCCAGCACCTGCTGCGCGGTGGCATTCTGATTGTTGGCCAGCGTGAAGCCCAACACCGTCTTGCCGGCGCCGGTGGCCGGCGAGGCCAGCCGCACCTCGAACCGACGGAACGCCAAGTCCCAATCGGCGCTGCGCGGTACGAGCCCACCGGTAGCAAAGCTGAAATAGACGAGCGTGTCGTTACTGCTGGCGTTGAGCGGCGCGGTGGTGACCACCTCGTTGATCGCCGGCTCACGACCGAGCGCGCCCGGGCCGGTGAGATCGGCTTCGCCTTCGCAGGCGGCGAGGGTGCACAGGGCAGCCAGCGTGGCGACGGTATGGCGCGCCTGTCGGCGGCGGACAAGCGCCGTCCCGGCAAGGGTCGGCGGCGTCGGAATCGTTCGGGAAAGCACCATGCCCGATCCTAGCAAAGCGGTCCTGCGGGTGGCATTCGTAATTGTCCGAGGGGTGACGTAGGGTATTCCCCTCCCCCCTAACCTTGAGCGCATGTCCCCCACTCCCCCTGCCCGCCCGGTCGTCGTCATCACCGGCGCCAGCTCCGGCATTGGCGCGGCGCTGGCAACCCGCCTGGCGCCCACCCATCACCTCGTGCTCGTGGCCCGACGCGCCGAGCCGCTTCGCGCGCTCGCCAGCACGCTGGGGGCCCCGGACGTCGTGACCGTCGCGGCCGATGTGACCGTGCGACAGGAGGTCGACGACGTCGTCGACACCGCCCTCGCCCGCTTCAGTCGTCTCGACGTCTGGGTGAACAATGTCGGGCGTGGCATCACGCGGGCGCCGTCGGCGCTCACCGATGCCGACGTCGACGACATGATGCGGGTCAACGTGAAGAGCGCGCTCTACGGCATGCAGGCGGTGCTCCCGCACTTCCGTCTCGTGGGACGCGGCCACGTGATCAACGTGTCGTCCATGCTGGGGCGGGTGCCCACGGCCACCTTCCGCTCGGCCTACAGCGCGTCGAAGCACTTCCTCAACGCGCTCACCGCCACCCTGCGTACCGAAGTGCAGGAGACGCACCCGGCAATTCAGTTCTCGCTGGTGAGCCCCGGCGTGGTACGCACCGCCTTCGGCAGCAACGCCCTGCACGGCGGCCCGGACTCGCACACGCTCCCCAACTCACAAAGCGCCGAGGAGGTGGCGGAGGTCATCGCGCAGGTCATCGCCGATCGCCGACCGGATGTGTACACCCGGGCGGGGATGGCGGAGATGGTCGGCAGCTACCTGCGCGGGTTGGCCACCGATCCCTGATCACTCCGGCGACGCCGACTACTTACGCGAGTGAATGCAGCGGGGGTGGAGTAAGCGGAAGCGTGAGGACGAAGGTGGTACTGGGAAGGGCCCCGGTATCGTCGACGATGAGCTCTCCACCCAGGAGTCGGGCCAGCTGCCGAGAGATACTGAGCCCCAGCCCCGAGCCGGGCTGTGGACTCTCCCCGGCCGGCGCGCTCTTTCGCCAGAACGGCTCGAAGCAATGCTCCCGATCGGCGGGGGACAGCCCTTCCCCTTCGTCCTGCACGGTCACCCGCACGTGGGCCAGCGACGGGGACTCGGGCCTTTCCAGCACCATATGCACGATGCCGCGGTGGGCGTACTTGATGGCGTTCGTGATGAGATTCACGACAATGCGTGTCACCTTGCCGGAATCGGTCTGCAGCACCACCGAGCCAGGAATGGGCGTGAAAACCACGGCCATGCCCGCCTGCTCAGCGAGCGGACGCGTCATGGCGATGGCCTCCTTCAGCACTTCGCCAAGATTCACCCGTTCCAGCCGTACCTGGTCCACCCCCGAATCGATACGTGCCTGCGCCAGCAGATCGTCGATGAGCGACATGAGATGCCGACCCGACGAGTGCATACGATTCAGCCGATGCTGTGCTGCGTCGGTGCTTCCGTCCAGGGCGCCACGGGCGATCACCTCGGCGTAGTTCATGACGGCGCTGATGGGTGACCGGAGTTCGTGACTCACGTTCGCCACGAATTCGGCCTTGTCGCGATTGGCCTTCTCGGCGCGTTCCCGCGCCTCCCGCTCGGCCACCTTGAGATGCGCACGCATGATGGCTTGCGCGCACATGATGCCGAGGGTGGTGACAAACGCCCGCTCGTCCTCATCGAAGACGGGCACATGCGGCCATGTCAGCCCCAGGACCCCACGCAGTTCACCGTTCGCCCACACCGGCACCACGGCGGCTGCCCTGCCCCCGGCGCGGCGCAAGCTTGCCCCCCATTCCGGGAACTGCCGTTCCGCTTCGTCGACATCGAAGAACAGTGGCTCGCCGGTCCGGGCAACCTGTGCGAAGGGCACCGGCGAATCGAGCGTTCGCCACTCCAGCATGTCACTCACCTCGGCGTCCACGCCGACGGAGTGTACCACGTGCAGACGGGCGGCCGGGCTGGGAAGCGCGGGCGGCTGCCCGGGGAGCGGGGGGAAGTTGCCCAGCGTGACCACGACGGCGCCTGTTGCCCCCAATGCCGTGAGCGCCTGCCGCTCGATCAGGTCGGCGGCAATCTCCGGCGTCAACGCGTCGGTAAGGGATCCACTCAGGGTGGACAGTGCGCGCAAACGCAAACTGGCGGAAGACACGGGTCCATCACCGCCAGTACCACCGCTGCCCGCAGCGCTGGGAGGAACCGGTCCCACCATACTCAATACCGGAATGCCGTTGGCCGACGGCCCGTACACCATGTGTGTACGCAACCGGAGACCTCACCGACCAAGATTTCCCACTGGGGGAATATACCGCCGCCATGCTCCGGTGGCGAGCGAGAGTACGCCTACGGCGAGAGACCCTACGGGATCGATTGCCCCCGCGCCGCCGGATTGGCCTCGGGGCTGAGCCGCGCCGCCGCGACCGCTTTCACCGGCCGCTCGAAGGTGTCGAGAGACGGACCGAGTGTGGGTTCGCACACGCCTTCGGCGGTCTCGCGAATGAGCTGATCCACCACGGCGCGAAGGTCTCCGGTGCGCGCATAGGTGGCCAACTGCCGCTGTGCGCTCGACCCCTCCTCCATGATGCGGAAGGCATACTCGACTTCCTTGCGGGTCCCGAGCTCATCGAGCACGTCATCCAGGAACCATTCGATGAGCTCACGAATGAGCACCGGCGCCTCGAGCTCCGTCTTCTTGCCGAAGTCGATGAGCTTGCCACCCAGCCCGTAGCGCACGGCGCGCCACTTGTTCTCCTCGATGAGGTCGGAGGCGTACACGCGGAACGTCATGTTGTCACGGCGCAGCTTCCACATCTTGGCGACTACGGCCTGCAGCATGGCGGCGATGCACACCGCCTCGTCCACACGCGTGTTCACGTCGCAGACGCGGAACTCAAGCGTGGGGTAGAGATGGTGAGGGCGCACATCCCACCAGATCTTCGATCCGTTGGGAATGGAGCGCGTCTTGGTGAGCGTATCCACGAGGTCGGCGTAGTCGCTCCACCCATTGAGGATGCGCGGCACGCCGGTTCGCGGAAAGTTCTTGAAGACGATGCTGCGGTAGGAATGCAGCCCGGTGTTGCGCCCGAACCAGAACGGCGAGGAGGTGGACAGGCAGAGGATGTGCGGCAGGATGTAGCGGGCTGCGTTGAGGCAGTCGATGCGGAACTCCTGATCCTCGATGCCCACGTGCACGTGCGTGCCGAAGATCAGCAGCCGATGCGCGAGATCCTGCAACTCCGCCTTTACGCCGAGGTATCGCTCCTTCGGCGTCATCTCCATGTTCATCCAGTTGGAGAAGGGATGCGTTCCGGCCGAGGCGATGGTGAGACCGTGCTCGCCCGCGGCGCGGATGACCAGGCCGCGCAACTTCACCAGCTCGGTTCGCAGCTCGGCAATGGACGCGCACGGCTTGGTGCCGATCTCCACCTGGCACTGGTGCAGTTCGGCCTTGACATCGGCTTCCGTCGCAAAGGCACTCTGCACCAGCGAATCAAAACCGGGCGACAGGTCGCGCGTGACCGGATCGATGATCTGGTACTCTTCCTCAATGCCGACCGTGAGGGTGGGGCCCTTCATGGCGCCCCCACGCCCATGCGGGGCGCATGGAAAACGGGATCGTTGGCCTTCGCCCAGGAAGCCGCTGCCTCGATGAAGGCGCCGAACAGCTGCCGCGTATGTGGATCGGTCATTTCGAACACCTCCGGGTGCCATTGCACCCCCATGCAGAATCCATCGGTCTGCCCTTCGATCGCCTCAATGAGCCCATCGTCGGCGGTGGCGGAAACCAGCAGGTCGCGGCCGAGCGTCTTGATTCCCTGATGGTGCATGCTGTTCACCGGGCAGCGGACGCAGTTGAGCATCTGCGCCAACCGACTCCCCTCCACCACGGTCACCTCGTGCGCGATATGGTCGCGCTCGAAGCCGGCGGTAGGGAAGAAATCGTGCTTGTGGAAGGTGGCGTTTTGTGATGCCAGGTCCTGCCACATGGTTCCGCCCTGCGACACGTTGATGATCTGCAGGCCGCGGCAGAGGCCGAGTACCGGCTTGCCCTCGGCGATGGCCCAGCGCACCAGCTGCAGTTCCACGAGGTCACGGGCGGGGTCGAGATTTCCACACTCCGGGCGCACCGACTCGCCGTACTCGGCGGGGTTGATATCCACGCCGCCGGGGATGAGCACCCCGTCGAGGCGCTCGTAGATGGCCCGCAGCGTGGGGAGATCGTCGTCGAGCAGCGGGATCATCCACGGTACAGCGCCGGCCGCCGTGGCCGCGTGGAAGTACCGCTGATTCATGACCCAGCTGGAGGGGAGCGCCGGCGGGATGCCATCTATTGAATGCAGCGTCTGCGTCGTCAGCCCGATCGTGGGGCGGTACGAGGGAAAATCAGCGGACATCAGCGCGACTCGACCAGGAATGTGGGGACGTTCGAACCTCCCCCCGCCGTGACGTTGAGGAGCGGATCCGTGGCTATGCGGGTCAGGCACCCGTTCACCGTGGTGCCGTTGGCGAGGAACGGCGCCGTGTCGAGCATGCGCTCGCCAATGTGCAGCGCTCCCTCCACCATCGCCGGCCACAGTTCGCTGGGTACCTCCACCCGCTCCTGCACGATATACGGCTCAGCAAGGGCTGTCTCGATGGCCCGTTGCCAAGTGGCATCATCCACGGTCCAGCCCAGCACAATCCCCTTGCCGCCGTACTCATCGTTGGGTTTGAGGACCATCGACTCCCGCCGTGTCGCGATGAACGGGAGCAAATCGACGGTGTGCTCCCCCCCCGCACTGTCGCGATACTGCGTGTGTCGCGCCTCCACCACACGGGTCCACGGCACATGGGCCTGCACCGCGGCGTGCTCGTCGGCGGAGAACAGCTGAGCCTGGCGCTCATCACTTAACACAGCGAGTGAGGCCTTTTTATGCAAAAGCTTGCAGCGAAACGGGTTGACCATGCACACCGCACGCGCTCTCACCGCCTGAACGACTGGTGAATCGAGGCCACATCGGGTAACGAGCTCGTCAATGAGGACGCGCTTGTATATGAACGTGACCGGCCGGCCGGCAACCGTGAGCTGCCCATTTCGATACTCCGCTTCACGCGGATCACCGATGAAGACCGGAATCCCCCGCGCCTGCAACTCCCGCTCGAAGAGCACGAATTCGCTGTAGGTGGGGACATCGCGCCAATCCAGAATGCACACCTGCGGGAGCTCCTTGGTGCCCCGCCATTCTCCCCAGGCCTGCAGCAGCGCATCCACCACCCCCGCGGCAGCGGGAATGGGGAGCACGATGTGCTCGCGGGTGAACGCCTGCATCCCGGGCAGTGCCAGGAAGGCGCGCGAGAGCGCATCGTTGTACGCGGCGCCGGCCGGCGTCTCGGCGTTGTACTCGGTGAACTTGAGGCCGGTTGGGCCGGCCCCGGACACAAAGAACGCGTCCAGGCGCGAGGTGGGACTGGCCGTCCGGAACCCCGGATCGGCGTGAATCACCTGCTCCTCCCAGCTGGTCAGGCCGAACTGCGCCCGCAGCCCCGCGTCAGCCATGGCCGCCAAACGCACCTTCTCGAACGCCGATCCCACCAACGCGCAGGCCTTCCCCAGCAACCGATACTCGGCAAGCGCCAGGAAACGCGGCCGCAGCACGCCGCACAGGGGCCGCTCGCCAAAGAAGAGCCCCTGGTCACGAAGCTGCTGTGTCAACACGGCTGCGGAATCGGCAGCGAGCGAGCCGGTAGCGAGCGTGTCGTGGTAGCGGGCGACAGTTGCCGTGGACATCGCTATTTCGTGATCAGCGACGACGTGGACGCGGACACGCCGGGGGCAGACGTTGCCTGCCCGGACGATGGCGCCGGCGGTGCGCCGATGATGGGAACGGCCCCGTCGCCGGTGGCGAGAACGGGGCGCGGCGCCGTGGCCAGGCGGATTGCCAGGTCGGCCATATGCTCCACCACCCAGTCGAAGTAGCTCGGGGTAAGCGAGTTGATGTCCATGTCCGGCGCCGGATTCATGAAGTCGATCGCGTAGGGAATGCCGTCCTTCACGGCGAACTCGACCGTGTTCATGTCATAACCCAGCGCCCGGCACAGGGTGAGGGCGTCGCGCACGCACCGATCCTCCAACGCCTTGCCCAGATATCCCGGGTCGGGGATGTAACGACGCTGCCCAGGATCGTAGGGCATGGGAAGCACGTGTTCACGCCCCAGGACCATGCAGCGGACGTAGGCGTCCCACTTCACGAACTCCTGGACCACCATGGTCAACAGCCCGCTGCTGTTGTAGTGCTGCAGCAGTTCTTCCATGGAATGGCACACGTACACGTCACGCCACCCGCCGCCGTGCGCATCCTTGAGCACACAGGGAAAGCCGATGTGCTCGGCCACGCCGCGCCAGTCGAGGGGGTACGACAGGTTGCGCAGCGATTCGGTATGGGAGATCCCGGGGATGTAGTCCTTGTTGGGGAGGACCATGGTCTTCGGGTGGGCAACCCCGTTCTGGATGGCCAGCGTGGCATCGTAGAACTTGTCGTCGGCCGACCACATGAACGGGTTGTTCACCACCGTCACCCCCATGCGCGTGGCATGCTTGAGGAAGGTGCGGTAGAAGCCCACTTCGTGGCTGATGCGGTCAATGATGAGCGTGTACGGCACGGGCTGCCCCATGCGCGTCGCGTCGAGCTTGATGTAGTCGGCCGACACGCCGCTCTGGCGACGGTTGACGGCGTCGAGAAACGCCGGCGGGAACGACCATTCCCGGCCGACGAGCAATCCAATGCGCGGTTCGATGGACACGATGATGGCTCCAATGGCAAGACGGGTGAGTATCGCCACTATGGGGACTTGCCCGGCCGTCCGCCAGCAGCGCGGACGGTGCAGCCTGACCCCGGCGCATGCTGTGACAAAGGCTGCGCGAGGCTATTCCCGGCGGTCCGAACGCGGCAGTCGAGCGAACTCGACCGTTACGCCACGGGCCAGGACTGGTGCAATCCGCTGTCTCGGAAAGTCCGTGTTGGCAAACAAGGAAAGAGCAGTTTTGTGAGCCACTGCCGTGTGGACAAACAACCCTCTGCCGCCTGAAAACGGCAGCGCATCACGAAGCCGTTTATCCACAGGAGGGCTGGGTGCAGGTGCGGGCCCAAACGCCACTTACGTGGTTTTCCACACGCTTTCCCACACATATCTACAATGCTGTCAACAACTTAGGAGGCAACCAGCGTATTGCGTGGGCGCCGGGATCGTCATAACATCCCCGCCCATCGACGACGCGATTCACGTCGGGAAATCGGTGGTCACGTTCCTGCCCCCTCACGGAATAGAGCTATGCACGTCGTCGCCATTGACGCGCCAATCGGTCCGATGGAGCTCGCGCCCATCACAAGCCTGCCAATCCACACGGAAGTGCGTGCGGACCGAATCAGTGCGTTCTGGACGGATGATGACCGCTACGTAGTGCGATCGGAGGGCGACCATGGCGTCGCCTGGTATCGCATCGACCCCGAACAGGAGACGGACGTGGAGGCTGCCGTGGCGGCCTCCCTCGAGGCCCGGCGCGCCCTTGGCGCCCTCATGGCCGACATCATCCCCCTGGGTGGGGGGCGCGTGGCGTTCCCGGTGGGCAGCTCCGGTCGTCGCGTGTATCGGGTCTGGCGTGCCGCCAAGGGCGGCACCGCGCGGACTAGAATCCTGGGAGTTCGAGCTGCGCGGTCACGCCGCCTGCCAGCGTAACGCCGGCAGCCTGCAACCACGCCAGCAGTACGTCCTGCCCATGATCGCCTGCCATCGCCGAGCGGGCTGCACTGAGATGCAGCTTGAACTCGGCACTCACATCGGGAAGCGTCCGTCTCAGCACCGCCACCGTGAGCAGCTCGGTGGCGTCGGCCAGATGCCGGATGGCGAACTCCGTCATGCGCGCGCGCAGCGCCGCCGCATTGTGCACCGGTCCGTCGCCGGGCACCTCGTGGTCGGCCCGGCGCTCGCGGAATGCGGCCAGCCTGGAACGGGTGGCGGAGAGCATGGGCAGCTCATCGCCGGCGTTATCGGGGAGCACGGCGACGGGCGCCCCCATGAGGCCCAGCCAGGCCATCCAGAGGGTGCCACGGGCGTACGGCTCCCACGGCTCGTGCTCGAGCCGGTGCGCCAGACGCTTCACCGTATCGGCAATGTGCGCCCGGGCTTCCCACCAGCGCACGTAGGCATCGCTCTGGCGGCTGACCAGCGCCAGGGCGCCCAGCTTGAGCGCCCACTTGACGGCGGATTCGCCGTCGTCGAGCGGCGGGCGCAGGGCGGCGGCGCACCGAAAGGCGCGAGCCGCTCCCAGCGCCAGTACGGCCTGCGCCAGATCCCTGGCCGCACTGGGGGTGGGCTGCAGCGCGGCGTCGAGTTGGCCGAGGGCGGCGAGTTCGTAGGCGGTGCCCAGCAGGGCCAGCCCGTCGGCAATCGGCTCGCCGAGCCCGTCGCCGTCGCGCAATGCCGCCGCGTCGGCGCGCTCCAGCAGCAGCGCGCGGCGTTCGGCGGGAATGGCGGCGACGGCCCAATGCTCATCGAGCGTGGTCCGGGCCAGTTCGGCCAGGGCCCGCGCGGCGAGGTCACGATCTGCGGCCGGGGTGAGGACGGGCATCCAGCCTCCGTAAGGGGAGAGCTCGAACGGGGTCCTGCGGGGAAGCGAGCACGAACACCGTAGCGACCAGCCGGTCGCTGCGGACTGCGTACGACTGCCGCGCGACCAGAATCGGGAACGCGGCCGGCACCACCGAAACACCAGCACCAACCTAAGCACCAGCAGCAGCATGCGGCTCTGCCGCACGCTGTGCATCGCCATCACTGTCGCATTTATGTAACAGCTCGGCGTCTGTCAAGGGTACTGTCGCGATTCTGTCCGCAGCAGCCCAGCCAGCCGCCCTCTCCGAGGAAGTCGCGTGGGATTCGAGTCGTCGCAGGTGGCACGTCGTCGGTTGGCCGCACTGGCCGCAACCAATGGCCGTATTCAGGAGGCGCTCGCGCCCTCCCAGTTCCCGGGGTTGAGCGCGTCCGCCAAGGGGAGCCCCCTTGGCTCGCGTGCCGATCGTCCTGATGCGACGAGCGTGCCAGCCCCGAGCGCGGCGCTGGTCCAGCACCTCGATCATCTGGCGCACGACATCATGACCACCCCCGGCGCTGGCGGCGCCCTCATCGCGGCGTATGCGGCGCAGGCCCGGGCGCTTTCGATGGTGGTGGAGGCGGCCCGGCGGGCGGGCACGGGGCCCATGCCGGCGTCGGTGATTGCGGCCGTGCAGGAAGCGCTGGCGGCGCCGAGCCCGTTCCCCCGGCCCATGGCGGGCTGACCGGCTCGGACCTGAGAACTGAGAAGACGGCGGGAGAGTAGAGCGGCTGAGACGGAGAAGTGGGCCCGGATAGAAGGGAGAGGCCAGTGTTCCCGAGGTGAGAAGTGCGAGGGCGTCGCCCTGTCTTCTCGCTTCCGAAACACTGGCCTCTCACGTCTATGCGAGCTTACCTCTCATTCTCGCCCTTCGATTCTCGCGCTGGGCGCTGATGACCCAGACCTCAGCGCTCAGTTGTCCCCCTTCACATCGACTTTCTTTTCGGCTTTCGGGTCTTCCAGCGTCTCCAGCACCTGACGCCACGAGAACTTGTTCCCCTTGCCCAGGACGTAGTAGTCCATCCACGCCATCTCCGACATGGACTTCACCAACCGGTTGCGGGCGTCGGGAATACCGTGCGAAGCGCCCGGATACATGAACAGCTCCGTGGGCACCCCCACCCGCTTGAGCCCCATGTGCAACTCCACGCTCTGGGGGCTCGGGACGCGCGGGTCCCCCTCCACCACGTGAATCATTGTGGGGGTCTTGGCATTGCGGATGAACTGGATGGGTGACTGCCGCCAGTAGGCGTCGAAGTCGTCGTACGGCAGCTTGTCGCCCAGGTAGTGCTGGCGGTTTCGCTGCACATCCGACTGCGCGTACATGGAGATCCAGTTGGACGTCCCGGCGCCGCTCGAGATGGCCTTGAAGCGCGTGGTGTGCGTGAGGATCCAGTTGCTCCAGTGGCCACCGGCGCTCCACCCCAGCACCCCCATCTTCGTGCTGTCCACCAGCCCCGTGCCAATGAGATGGTCGACCCCCGTCATGATGTCCTGGTAGCCGGGGTCGAAGTAGTTGCCCACGATGCCGTTCTTGTGCGCTTCACCGTAGTTGGTGCTGCCCCGATAGTTGGGCATGAGCACCGCCCACCCCTGCCCCGCGTACACCTGGGCACCGTAGCCGCCGTTGAAGGTGAGCTGGTCGGCCGCGGCGGGGCCGCCGTGAATGGCCACCAGCAGCGGGTATCTCTTTCCGGGCTCGTAGCCCACCGGCTTCACCAGCACGCCCCCCACCGGCTTGCCGTCGGTGCTGGTCCAGGTGACCTCGGTTTCCTCGCCAAGGGCGATCTGCTCCCGCACCCACGGGTTCACATCGGTGAGCTGCACCCACGCCGCCTTCTTCGGCAGCTCCAGCAGCGAGGCGACCGTGTAGAGCGCTGGCGCGGTGACGGGGTCCTGATAGTTGATGAGCAGGCGCTTGGTGTCGGCGTCCTGCGCTACGCTCACCACCCCCTGCACCGCCGTGACCGGCTTCACCTTGCCCGTGGCCACGTCCATGGCGAACAGCTGTTGGGTGGCCTTGAGCCCCTCGTTGAAGTAGATCGTGCGGCCGTCCGCCGACCAGAACTCGGCCGAGACGTCGCCATCGAGATCCCCGATCTTCCGGAACGGCGCCCCCTTGGCCGCCACGTCGCGGACATACACGCGACGGTTCTTCATGTTGTACTTCGTGAGGTCGTCCGACCCCGAGAAGGCGATGGTGCGGGAATCGGGAGAGAAGCTCAGCGGGCTTTCCCCGTTCTCGTCATTGGTCGTGAGCCGTTCGATGCCGTTCCCCTGCGTGTCCAGCAGGAAGACGTCGGCGTAGATCCCCTCTTCGGTGATGTTGCGCTTGTACCGGTTGTTGGGCACGGCGTTGAAGCCGATCCAGCGGCCATCGGGTGACACGGTAAAGCCGGTCACCGCCATGCCGGTGTCGCGCGTGAGCCGCGACGTGGTGTAGGAAGCGCTGGTGAGATCGAGCGCCCACAGCGAGACCGTGGGTTCTTCCTGATTGCGGATGTTCACCGTGAAGCGCTTCTCGCGGCGCAGGCGCTCATCGGTGTCCACGGTGTCGGCCGACAGGAAGTAGATCCGCTTGGAGTCGGGGGCCACACGCCACTCCCCCACGCCGGTCCGGTGCTGCGTGAGCTGTGCCGGCACCAGCGAATCGAGCGGGGTACCGGCCGCGAGCTTGGCCACGGGCAGCGCATACAGCTGCTCCTCGGTGGCCTTGCCGCTGCGGTAGACCAGCCACTGGCCATCCTTGGTGAAGGCGAAGGTGGACACCCCCTGCGTCGCGTTCGTGATGCGACGCGCCTCGCCGCCGTCGGCGCGCATCAGGAACAGCTGCTGCTGGCTGCCGCTGGCCGCCGGGGCTTCCCGATTGGAGGTGAACACAAACCACCCGCCGGCAGGGGCCCAGCGCGGGCTCCCTTCGTTCTTGGTGGTGGTGAAGGTGAGTTGCTTCGAGCTCGCCACGCCGCGGTCGGTGGCCACCACGTGAATGTCGGACTGGCTGGTGGCCTCCTTCCAGTCGGGCGTGCTTACCGTGTACAGCAGCTGCTTGCCGTCGGGGGAGACGGCGGGGGCCCCGGCGCTGCGCAGGTACTGGGCGTCGAGGAAGGTCATGGGCCGCTTGGCCGCACCGCCCTGCGCCTGCAGCGCGGCAGCCGAGAGCAGGGACAGCAGCAGCGGCGGGAGGGTCCGCGAAGGGCGGCCCGCGAAGGTCAACCGAACCGGCATGGTGTGGGACTCCAGCAAGAGGGAATGGGGGGCGCCACCATCTTGCACCCGGGGTGACCGACGAGCAACGTCTCCCGATGCTCTCGAACCGTTCTTTCCGTGGTGGCCTGCGCGCCATCTGTGTGACGATCGTCGCCCTCGCCGCGCTGGTCCCCGCCGGCGTTGAGGCCCAGTCCTCCGCCCGCCCTGGTGCCCCCGCCGCCGGCGGCACACGCCCCGCCTACGACCCGACCCTCTACAGCGACGGCAGCACGACCAACCGTGCCTTCAAGTCGCTGCGCTGGCGGCTGGTGGGTCCCTTCCGCGGCGGCCGCTCCACGGCGGTCACCGCCGATCCCACCCGCCCGCTCGTCTTCTATTTCGGCGCCGTGAACGGCGGCGTGTGGAAGACCACCAACGCCGGCCAGACGTGGGAGAACATCACCGACGGCAAGACCGACCTGTCGAGCGTGGGGGCCATTACCGTGGCGCCCAGTGACCCGAACGTGATCTGGGTGGGCAGCGGCGAAGGGAAGCCGCGTGAGGACATTACCTACGGCACGGGCGTGTACCGCAGCACCGACGGCGGCGAGAGCTGGGTACCGCGCGGGCTGGCCAATACGCACCAGATCACCAGCCTCCGGGTGCACCCCACCAACCCCGATGTGGCCTACGTGACGGCACTCGGCCACGCCTTCGGCCCCAACCCCGATCGCGGCGTGTTTCGCACCACCGACGGCGGGGCCACCTGGAAGAAGATCCTGTTCGTGGACGACAGCACCGGCGCCGCCGATCTCTCCATGGACGTGACCAACCCGCGCATCCTGTACGCCAGCCTGTGGAAGTTCCAGCGCACGCCGTGGGGGATGAACGCGGGCGCCGGGCGCAGCGGCCTGTGGAAGAGCACCGACGGCGGTGACACGTGGACGGAGCTCACCTTCAACCCCGGCATGCCCAAGGGGCTGATCGGCAAGATCGGCGTGGCCGTCTCCCCCGCCAACGGGCAGCGGGTGTACGCCAACATCGAAGCGCAGGACTCCCTGGGTGGCGTCTTCCGCAGCGACGACGGCGGCGCCTCGTGGACGCGCACCAACAGCGACCAGAAGTTCGTGGTGCGCCCGTTCTACTACATGAGCATCACCGCCGACCCGGTGAATGAGAACACCGTGTACGTGATGAACCTGCAGGTCAGCCGCAGCATCGACGGCGGCCGCACGTTCACCACCGTGCGCGTACCACACGGCGACACGCACATCATGTGGGTGGACCCGAAGAATCCGCAGCGCCTCATCAACGGCAACGACGGTGGTGCCACCGTTTCACTCGACGGCGGCCGCACCTGGAGTGCGCAGAACAACCAGCCCACGTCGCAGTTCTACCACGTCACCACCGACCAGTCGCAGCCGTACCGCATCCTGGGTGCGCAGCAGGACAATACCACGGTCAACATCGCCCACCGCAGCGACCGCGGCAGCCTCACCGAGCGTGACTGGTACCCCGTGGCCGGCTGTGAGAACGCGTACATCGCCATCGACCCGCGCGACCCCAACGTGACCTTCGGCGGCTGCTACATGGGGCAGCTCTCGCGCCACGATGCGCGCACCAACATGCGCCGCGACGTGTCGGTGTGGCTTGGCAACTACGACGGCTACGCGGTAGCCGACGTACCGCAGCGCTTCCAGTGGACCTTCCCCATTCATTTCTCGCTGCACGACCCGGACGTGCTCTATACGGCGTCGCAGTATCTCTGGCGCTCGCGCAACCAGGGGAGCAGCTGGGAGAAGATCTCGGGCGACCTCACGCGCCACGACCCGGCCACCATGGGGCGCAGCGGCGGTCCCGTGAGCGGCGACATGACCGGCACGGAGTGGTACGCCACGATGTTTGCCTTTGCCGAGTCGCCGGTCACCAAGGGCGTGCTGTGGACGGGGAGCGATGACGGTCTCGTGCATGTGTCACGCGACAACGGTGCCACCTGGACGAACGTGACCCCGAAGGCGTTCGGGGCGTTCACGCGCGTGTCCATCATCGAGGCGTCGCCCTTCGAGGCGGGCACCGCGTACGTCGCGGCCAACCGCTACCAGCAGGACGATTTCACCCCGTACCTGTTCAAGACCGCCGATTACGGCGCCACCTGGACGCGCATCGACGCCGGCATTCCGCAGGGGGCCTTCACGCGCGCCATCCGCAGCGACACGAAGCGCAAGGGGCTGCTCTTCGCCGGTACGGAAACCGGTGTGTACGTCTCGCTCAACGACGGCGCCAATTGGGAACCGCTGCAGCTCAACCTGCCGCGGGTGGTCATTCGTGACCTGCGCGTGCACGGCAACGATCTCCTTGTGGCCACGCATGGTCGCTCCTTCTGGTCGCTCGACGACATCTCGTCGCTGCGTTCGCTGAGCGAAACGGTAACGGCCAAGCCCGTGCACCTGTTCGCACCCGCACCGGCGGTTCGCTGGGTGAGCGGCGGCGGCAGCGGGCGCGCGTCGCTCACGGCGGGGGGCAATCCTCGCTATGGCGTGAACATCGACTACTGGCTCAAGACGGCTCCCACCGCCCCCATCTCGCTGCAGATCGTGGAAGCGGGCGGCACGGTGGTGCACACCTTCAGCAGCGCCGCGGCACCGAAGAAGGACAGCACCGGTAATCCCGCCGCCGATTCCGCCGCGGCGCTGGTGCGTACGAAGCAGCGCGCCGAAGCGCTCTCCTATGAGCCTGCCGATTCGGTGGTGCACGCCCGCGCCGGTGCCAATCGCTTCACGTGGGACCTTTCCTACCCCGGCCCCAAGACCATCCCGGGCGCCATCATTGACGACGGCACGACCGACGGACCCACGGCTGTGCCGGGGGAGTACGCCGTGCGCCTGATCGTGGGCAAGGACACGCTGTCGCAGCCGTTCACGGTACTCGCCGACCCGCGCGTGTCGCTCACGGCCGCCGAGTACAAGACGCAGTTCGATGCGGCCAATGCGGTCGGGGCGCGTATCACGAGCATCACCGAAACCGTCGCGCGCATTCAGGACCTGCAGCGGCAGCTCGACGAGCGCGCTCGGCAGGCCGCATCGCAGGCATATGCGGCGGAGGTGCGTGACGCGTCGGCGGCGCTCCGACGCAAGCTGGAGGCGGTGCGCGCCGAGATCTACGAGGTGTACACCAAGGCCGATCAGGCGACGCTGAACTACCCGATCAAGCTCTATCAGATGTTCATCTCGCTGAACTCGCAGGTGCTGGAAGGCACCAACCCGCCCACGAAGCAGCACAGCGAGATCACGAGCGACCTGGGTGGCAAGCTGGACGTACAGTTGCGCACACTGCAGGGGCTCGAGGAGAAGGAGTTGAGCGACTTCAACGCGCTGCTCTCTCGGCTTGGGGTGCCGAACGTGTTCGTGCCGAAGAAGCCGATCGGGTAGGCGCGCGATCATGGTGTGGCTCATGGCTGCGTGCGTCGTGGTCGCGGTGGCAATCTGGCGCACGCGCCCCGCACAACGCGCAAAGGCGCTTTTCCCCCTTGGTCTGAGTGCCGTGATGGGTTCGATCGCCGCGAAGGACCGCGACGTGTGGCTGTCCATGGCGCTCAGCGTGCTGGCCATCGCGCTGTTCCTCACGTCGCTGTGGCAACAGCGCTCCGATCGGCGAGACTGACGCCCGCCAGATTCGCCACGCCCATATCGGGGCGCACGACCCTGGCGTCGAGAAATGGCATGAGCGCCCGAAGTCGCACCCCCACCTGCTCGATGGGGTGATCCGCATCGGCCAGGCGCGCCGCGGTGAAGTGCGGACGGCCAACGTCGTTCTCGGCCACCCAGGTCTTCGCGAACTCGCCGCTGCGAATGTTGGCCAGCAGCTGGCGCATGGCCTCCTTGGTCTGTGCGGTCACGATGCGCGGGCCGGCAATGTAGTCGCCGTATTCGGCGGTATCACTCACGGAGTAGCGCATGTAGTTGAGCCCACCCTGGTACATCAGGTCCACGATGAGCTTGAGTTCGTGCAGGCACTCGAAGTAGGCCATCTCCGGGCGGTAGCCGGCTTCCACGAGCGTGTCGAAGCCGGCCTTCACCAGCGCACTGACCCCGCCGCACAGCACCGCCTGCTCCCCGAACAGATCCGTTTCCGTCTCTTCGGCGAAGCTGGTTTCGATCACGCCAGCGCGGGTGCAGCCAATGGCCCAGGCGTAGGCGAGCGCATCCTCACGCGCTGCGCCACTGGCATCCTGCGCCACGGCAATGAGTCCCGGCACACCGCCCCCCTGGGTGAACACTTCACGCACCCGATGTCCCGGGCTCTTGGGCGCAATGAGGGCCACGTCCACCCCGTCGGGCGGGGCGATCAGGTTGAAGTGCACGTTGAAACCGTGCGCAAACCAGAGGGTCGTGCCGGGGCGCATGCTGGGCGCGATATCGCGATCGTAGATGCGCTGCTGTTCGGTGTCGGGCGCCAGCATCATGATGGCATCGGCCTCCGCGGCGGCGGCGGCAACCGACATCACGCGCAGTCCCGCCGCTTCGGCCGCCGCCCAGCTCCTGCTCCCCTCACGCAACCCCACGCGCACGTCCATGCCGCGGTCGGCCAGATTGCGTGCATGCGCATGCCCCTGGCTGCCATATCCGATGATGGCAATCCGGCGGCCCTCGAGGCGCTGCGGCTCAGCGTCACCGTCGTACAGCACCGGTGCGGCGAACATGGGGGTCGTATTGGGCGTGTTGGTCGGGGTCATCTCAGGCAGCCTCCTCGGTGGGCGCGCCGTCGGCTTGCGCGCGGTAGTCGTTGGGTGCTTCGAGTACACGCGGCGTAGGGCCGCGCATCATGGCCAGTCGGCCGGTCCGCATGAGTTCCGCGATGCCGAAGCGACGCATCGCACTCACGAACTGCTCCACGCGCTCGGGGGCATCGGTGATCTCCACGATCACTTCGTCCGGCCCGAGATCCAGCACGCGGCCGCCGGCAGCCAGCGTTTCCTCGGCGATGTGCGTGAGTGCGGCACTCGTTGCCCGCACCTTGAGCAACGCCGTCTCCCGCACCACGGTGGGGGCGTCGGTGGCATCAGCCACACCGATCACCTCCACGAGGCGGTCGAGCTGCTTCACCACCTGTGTGGCCTCATCCACGCTCACCGCGAGGGTAAGCCGGGAAACGCCTGGCGTTTCGCTGCGCCCCACGGAGAGCGACACGATGTTGTAGCCGCGCCGCCGCAGCAGCGTCACGATGCGGTGCAGCACGCCGGGGCGGTCGTGCACGAGGGCGATGAGGGTATGCACCGGTGCGGTCATGCCTGCTCCGTGGTGTGGGGGGTGCGCCACGCGGTGCGCGGCGCGACGCGCGAATCACCCATCGGCGATTCACGCCGCTGCCGTTCACGCAGCTGCTGGTCGTGGTGCGCTTCGTCGTGCACCATGTCGTGAATGGCGCGGCCGGCCGGCACCATGGGGAAGACGTTGGCTTCACGTTCCACGCGGAAGTCGATGAGCACCGGGCCGTGGTGTGCCCATGCCTCGCGTATCGCCGCTTCGGCATCGGCCACATCGTCCACGGTGATTGCGTGCCACCCGTGCGCCTGCGCGAGCAGCGCGAAGTCGGGACCGGACAGCGGCGTTTCGCTGTAGCGGCGCCCCTCGAACAGCTGCTGCCACTGCCGCACCATGCCCAGATAGCCGTTGTTCACCACGGCCACCTTCACGTTGCCAAGCCCTTCCTGCCGAATGGTGGCCAGCTCGCAGGCGGTCATCTGGAAGCCGCCGTCGCCGCAGAACGCCCACACGGTGTGCGCGGGATCGGCGATGGCCGCCCCCAGCGCTGCTGGTACGGCGAACCCCATGGTGCCGGCACCGCCGCTGGTGATGTGCGAGCGGGCCCGCTGCCAATCGATGAGTTGGGCCGCCCACATCTGGTGCTGGCCCACATCGGTCACGACGCGCCAGTCTCGGCGCGTATCGGCCACGGCGTTGAACGCGGCGAAGACGTCCTGCGGCATGAGCGGCGCGGTACGCTCGCTACGGCGGTAATGCTGCCGCGGCGCGAACTCCGCCTTGAGGGCGGCAATCTCCTCACGCCACGGAGCGAACCGCTCGGGCTGAATGGGGATGCGCGGGGTGATGGTTTCCAGGACATCGCGGGCATCGCCGAGTATTCCGATGTGGGCGGTGACCAGCTTGCCGATCTCCGCGGCATCGATGTCCACATGAATCACTCGTGCGTGAGGTGCGAATGCCGACACCTTCCCGGTCACGCGATCGTCGAAGCGACTGCCGATGTTGAAGAGCACGTCGCACTGCTGAATAGCCCGGTTCACGTGCACCCAACCGTGCATGCCTGGCATGCCGAGCATGAGCGGGTGGTCGTGCGGCATGGCACCGAGGCCGTGCAGGGTGGTGACCACCGGCATGCCGGTACGCTCCGCGAAGCGACGCAGGGCGTGACTGGCGTTCGCCTGCATCACCCCGTTGCCGGCCAGCACCAGCGGACGGCGTGCGTTCAGTAGCGCGCCGACGGCGGCCTCGATGGCCTGCACCGCGGCGAAATCCGCACGTCGACTTGCGGGGCGATAGCCGGGCAGGTCCATGCGCACATCCCAGTCGGGCACGCATCGCTCCTGCTGCGCATCCTTGGTGATGTCGATGAGCACCGGCCCCGGTCGGCCGGTCTGGGCTATGTGAAAGGCCTCGCGCACCACACGCGGAATGTCGGCCGCGCGCGTGACGAGGTAATTGTGCTTGGTAATGGGCACGGTGATGCCCGTGATGTCGGTCTCCTGAAACGCGTCGGTCCCCAGCATGTGGCTGGGTACCTGCCCGGTGATGGCCACCAGGGGCGTCCCATCCATCCACGCGTCGGCGATGGGCGTCACGAGATTGGTGGCGCCGGGGCCGCTGGTGCCGATGCACACGCCCACGCGACCGGTGGCGCGGGCGTACCCCTCGGCGGCGTGACCGCCCCCCTGTTCGTGCCGCACCAGGACGTGCCGCAGCTGGCTGCGGTACTCCCACAGGGCGTGGTAGAACGGCATGATGCAGCCACCGGGAATGCCGAACAGGACGGCAACGCCCTCGCGAATGAGTGCCTCGCACAGGATCTGCGCGCCCGTGACCTCGCGCGCGGGCGAAGCACCGGGAGCACCATCGAATGGGGTGTTGGGCGGACCGTCGATCATGGGAGCCTGGCTGAAAGGACAAGGGCCCCCTCCGACCGTGTGCGGAGGGGGCCCTCGAGTCCGTTTCAGACCAGGCCGGCCCCTCCCGCATGCGGGAGAGGCGGCGGTGTTCGCGTTACGCTATCGCGACCCGGCGGCCTTCCCGCGTGCCGATAAGCACGAGGACTACCGATACGCGTACTACCGTACCGATGGCCGGAACAAGGCTGACAAGACGCGAGAACGTGGGGAACATCAGAGTGGCGTGACCGAAAAAGCGCTGGGGGGTGCGAAGAAGGTGCCGCGCGAGTGACGAGCGGGATGAAGCGTGCGCAACAGGGATGACGGCCAGAGCTTAGGCAATACCGGGCCAGAGGCGCAAGTGGCACACCGCCTTCCCTTCCTCGTTCCCCTGCCCCGAACCCGCTCGTCGCGGGTCACGCATCCGCGTACACATGCGTCTCGGCGCGCGCCCCCGGATGTGTCACCGCCCCGTAGCGCGCCGGTCCCACGGTCTGGGCGTAGCGCCAGATCGCACCGCTCTGGTAGTCGGTCTGTCGCGGCTCCCAGGTGGCGCGACGGGCAGCCAATTCATCGTCCGACAGGCGCACCGTGAGGGTGCCCACCGAGGCGTCGATGTCGATGATGTCGCCGTCGCGCAGCAGCGCCAACGGGCCACCCACCGCGGCTTCGGGCCCCACGTGCCCGACACAGAGGCCGCGGGTCGCGCCGCTGAAGCGTCCGTCGGTGATGAGCGCCACGTGCTCGCCCATGCCCTGCCCGTAAATCGCGCTGGTCGTGCTCAGCATCTCGCGCATCCCCGGTCCGCCGCGCGGCCCCTCGTAGCGAATCACCAGTACGTCGTTCTTCTCGTACTGGCGCTCCATGACGGCGGCAAAGCACGCCTCCTCGCTGTCGAACACGCGCGCCGGCCCGCTGTGCACCAGATGAGCAAGCCCGGCCACCTTCACGATGGCGCCATCGGGGGCGAGGTTGCCGCGCAGCCCCACGAGCCCCCCCGTGGGAGAAAGGGCCTGCGACACCGGCATGACCACGCGCTGGTTACCGGGCACCACCACATCGGCCAGGTTTTCTGCGAGGGTCCTGCCGGTGACCGTGATGCAGTCACCGTGCAGGAAGCCCCCGTCGAGCAGCGCCTTGAGCACGACCCCCGCGCCGCCGATATCGTGCACATCCTTCGCGAGATAGCGCCCGCCCGGCTTGAGGTCGGCAATGAGCGGCGTGCGCTTGAACACCTCGGCCACATCGAACAGGTCGAAGTCGATGCCGCATTCGTGGGCCATGGCGGGCAGATGCAGCGTGGCATTGGTGGAGCCGCCCGTGGCCGCCACCACCGCGGCGGCGTTCTCGAGTGAGCGTCGCGTCACGATCTGCCGTGGGCGCAGCCCGTCTCGCAACAACCGCATGACGGCCTCGCCAGCCGCCTCCGCATAGCGATCGCGCGTTTCGTACGCAGCTGGCGGACTCGCCGAACCGGGGAGCGCCAGCCCAATGGCTTCGCTGACGTACGCCATGCTGTTGGCGGTGTACTGGCCACCGCAGGACCCGGCGCCCGGGCAGGCCACCTTCTCGAGTGCCGTCAACTCCTCGAGCGACATCGTGCCCGCCGCGTAGGCCCCCACCGCTTCGAACACGTCAAGCACCGTGACGTCGCGATCCCGATGCCGCCCCGGCAGAATGGAGCCGCCATAGAGGAACACACTGGGCACGTCGAGTCGCACCATGGCCATCATCATGCCTGGGAGCGTCTTGTCGCATCCGGCAATGCCGACGAGCGCATCGTAGCAGTGTCCGCGCACGGTGAGTTCGATGCTGTCGGCAATCACGTCGCGGCTCACCAGCGACGCCTTCATGCCGGCATGCCCCATGGCGATGCCATCGGTCACCGTGATGGTGCAGAACTCGCGCGGCGTCCCGCCTCCCGCGATGACCCCACGCTTGGCCACCTCGGCCTGTCGCTTGAGCGCGATGTTGCAGGGCGCGGCCTCGTTCCAGCTGGACACGACGCCCACGAGGGGGCGCGCCACCTGCTCCTCGTTGAGCCCCATGGCGAAATAGAACGCCCGATGTGGTGCGCGCTCGGGACCCTGCATGGCGTGACGACTGGGACGCTTCGGTTCGGACATGATGGGCGCGCTAAGGTGAACGCGGCCGTGAAACGTCAGCCGCCCCGCTGAATCTCGGTGGCGCGCGCGAGGGCGGCCAGATACTGCCGCTCATTTTTGTGCTCACGGCGGCCGCGCGTGATGTCAACGCCGCCCATGATCGCCACGCCGCTCAACCGCACCAACGGCGCGGCCGGGTCCTCCACGGCGGCGCCGGCCTTGTACTCGAAGCCGCCAAGGAAGGCGGCGCCCACCACCTCGAGGCGCACGCCTTCGGGGAGCACGAGCTCGACGCCCCCCATGAACGCCACCACCTCGATCTCCGTCATGCCTGGCGCAAAACGCGCCTCCCGCAGGTCGAGCTCTCCGCCGCCGGCCAACGCCCACACCTTGAGCTGGCGTGGCACCAGCCACCCGCCCTTGACGCCGAATCCGCCGGCCACGGCCACCGCGGCTCCGCGCTCGGGCACGACCCCTTCGGCGGTGAAGCAGCGCTGCCAATCCTCCAGCGATCGCGAGGGATCCGCCGGGTCGACCAGCAGCTGCTGCAACTCGGCCGGCGTACGCACCCGATAGGCGGCCGCCAGTCGCGCATCGAGCTGCTCCACCGACAGCAGATCGTTCGCAAAGGCCGCGGCGAGCAACCGGACGACCCGGTCACGGTGCGCCTCCGTGACGGGGAGGGGAGCGTAAGGAGAGTGCATGGGGACGCTACGCGTTCACGCCAGCCGCTGTTTCAGGCGCTGGCGATGCTCCCATGCCACGTCGACCATGCCGGGCACGAACCGAAGCCCCTTACAGCGCCGGGCGCCGGGTGTGGAAGTCGGTGGCTTTCTGGAACTGGTGCGCCACCGAGAGGATGATGTCGTCGGCGTACAGGTTGCCCGTGATCACGCCGCAAATGGGCTGCGCCTTGTACACCGGCGCCGGCGTGCTGTCGTTGCCACGTGGACCGCCGCCACCGAACTGCGGCACGTCGAACTTGTACGGCAGCACCGCGCACGGATGACCGGTTTGCGCGTTGGGGCCCACGTCGGCGTTGGGGGCGCCAATGAAGCCATCCAGCTCCTTCATGAACGCGCCCCACTTCTGCACCAGCAGCAGGCGGCGACGCTGGTTGTTCACGAAGTCGAAGGCGCGTAGGGTGCGCCCCCCCAGGAAGCGCGGATTCCAATCGGCCGCCGCCATGGGGTTGGGCTCCCCCTCGCCGATGCCTCGGGGACGCTGCGGCGGCGTGTTGCCGAATGGCCCGTTGGCACCGGGGCCCGTGGCGGGGCGCGCCGGGAGCGCGTTGAGGTCGAGGTTGAACTCCTTCGCCTTGCGCTGCACGTAACTGTCGAACGCCGCCGCGTATTCGGCATTGAGCCCGCCCCCACCCATGCCCGCCACCGTGGGACGTGCCCCAATGGGCCTGGGGACCATCCCCAGACTTTTGAGCTTCTCCACCAGTTCCGTTGGCGCATTCGGATCCACGCCAATGCGCAACTTGGCGAGGGCAATGTTGCGCTCGAAGGTGAACGGCGTGGTCACGGTGCTGGCGTCCTTGGGATCCATGCCGTGCAGCACGTTGAACACCATCGCGCAGTCCTCGGCGGTGCGGCACATGGGCCCCACGCGGTCCTGCGACCACGACAGCACCATGCCGCCGTGCCGACTCACGCGACCGTACGTGGGGCGCAGCGCGCTAATGCCGTTGCGAATGCTGGGCGACACAATGGACCCCTGCGTTTCCGTGCCAATAGCAAACGCCACCAGTCCGGCAGCCGTGGCCGACCCGGGGCCGGCCGAGGAGCCACTCGACCCAATGGTGGGGTTCCACGGATTGTTGGTGCGACCGCCGTACCACCAGTCGTTCTGCGCGAACAGGCCGGTGGAGAGCTTCGCCAGCAGTACCGCGCCGGCGTTGCGCAGGCGGACGACGATGTCGGCGTCGTAGTCGAACTGCTGATCCTTGAGGTCACCGGTCCCCCACGACGTGGGGGCGTTCTTCGTGGCAAAGAGATCCTTGAGGCCATACGGCACCCCGTGCAGTGGTCCGCGCGACTTGCCCGCCGCGAGCTCGCGGTCCATGGCGTCGGCCTCCGCGCGCGCCGACTCCTTCATGAGCGTCACCACGCAGTTGAGCGTGGGATTGAGCTTCTCGAGCCGATCGAGGTAGATGTCGGTGATCTGCCGCGACGTGATCTTGCGCGCCTTGATGAGCGCCGACAGGCGATGCGCCGGCAGGAAGGCGAGAGCCTCGGGCGACGTGGGCGCTGCCCCCACCCATGGCTCCACCGTGAACGTGCTGCGCGCGAACGCCTTCACCCCGTGCCGCGCCACCATGCGCTCCATGAGAGCACCGGTGCCCTCGGGATACGGCATGAACTGCAGCGCTGGTGCTTCGCCGTTGCCGAGCGCCACCGGTTCCTGCGCTGGTGGCTGCCGCCGCGCCGGGCGGGCGATCAGCCCGGCCGTGGCATCGAAGTAGGCTTGCGGTGACTGCGCGCCGAGCGACCGCACGCCGAGGGTACTGGCCGCCGCCGCCACCAACGAGCGGAAGACGAATTCGCGACGCTCGACGCCGGTAGCGGCGGCGTCGTGCTCCATCGCCATCAGCTCGGCTTCAGCGTGCTCCAGGAATTCGAACGGGGTACTGTCCACGCGTGCGCTCCAGTGGGGAGAGAGACCGGGGGCCGCCGCAGGTCCCGCGGCGGCGAACCGGCCGAATATCTCCCCGGGAGCGCCTCAAGGCGAGAGGACGCGCTGGTCGCGATGTCGGGGCGCGCCGCGCCGGGCGGCTGAATGCGGAACACGAAGGCCTGCTGCACGAGCTGGTTCACCCGCTTGCCGGCAAACACCGCCGCCTTGTAGCGCATGCGCGGAAGCGCATTGCGCACGGCCTGCACGAACAGCGGGTCCACCTTGTCGAGCACCTGCATGGTGAGCGTGTCGGCGTAGCCGGTGCTGTCCACCACGAACTGAGCGTACACCACGCCCTGCACGCCGGCCTCCATGAGCGTGGGTGGGTACACCGGCCCTTCGGCGCTGGGGTCGAGGGCGGCCGTGGAATCTACTTCGATCTCGGTCATGGCCCGCGGCGAATCGCTCGCAGGCTGCAGCTGCGAATTCTCTTCGAGCAGCTGCGCGCCGGCGGGCGCGAGCGCCACCGGCTGCCGGCCATGATCACTGGGCACGGTTTCGGGCGCCGTATTCGCGAGCGCCGCCCCACCGAGCCCCACGAACGACAGGCGTTCCTGCGACGGCGGCGGGGTAGCGCGCCGAAACGGCGCCAGAAAACGCACCGATTCATCGACGGCCGAGGACGACGCCCGCGCCCGCTGCTCCAGCCACCCCACGAAGGCGAAGCACGCCAGCACGACCACCTCGGCCCCCAGTCCAATCGATTGCTGCCCCAGGGCACGCCACGACGCGCGTCGAGTGGACTCGAACGCGCGCAGGGTCAGGCGCTGATCGGATGAGGTCGACATGGGCACCTCCGTGCTTGGTCGGCCGGGGACGCTCCGGCCGTCACTTCACTATTCGCCAAGGAGCCTACCGCCCGCAAGGTCGACCGGCCCGACACGGCTGAGGACGGTGCGCGCCAGGACACCAGCGTGGTGCCGGCAAACGTGGCCACCGGCGCGGGCGCATGGTCCCCGTGTTCACCATTGCCTCGCACCGGCGGTCGCTCCAGACTCCATCCACTCCTCCCCACCCCGGTCTCGTGAGACGCCCATGAGCAACGCCACGCCTCCCGCCCCCGGCCGTATCGGCTGGGTCGATCTCACCGTCGCCGATGCGCCCCGGCTCCGCGACTTCTATGGCGCCGTGGCGGGGTGGAGTGCACAGGGGCTGTCGATGGGGGACTACGAGGACTACGTGATGCAGGCCCCCGACGGCACCGCGCAGGCCGGTGTGTGTCACGCCCGCGGGACCAACGCCGGGCTCCCCGCCCAATGGTTGGTGTACATCACCGTCGTCGATCTCGACGCTGGTCTGGCACAGGTTACCGCGTTGGGCGGCCGCATCGTGCGCGCCCCCAATGCGGCCGGCCCGTCGGGGCGGTTCGCGGTCATCGAAGATCCGGCCGGGGCCGTGTGTGCCCTGTTCGAGCCGGCGGCTGGCTGATGCTTACGCAACCGCCTTTCACGTTCTTCTCACCGGACATGCCCATTCCTGTTCGTTCGCACGCTGGCCGTGCCGTCGTGCTGCTGGCCGCGGTGCTGCTGTCGGCGTGCGCCCGCGCCACGCCCACACCCAC
>VYLE01000273.1_pt1 | contig 38695 bp, 38 predicted proteins | sample 5114391 | NCBI WGS metagenome assembly VYLE01 (sample SAMN12291771, study PRJNA351875) | freshwater metagenome | isolation source: freshwater lake | place: USA: Michigan, Kent Lake | collected 2013-08-15
CTGTCGCCCCGCTGGTGAACACCACCTCTGCCGGCTTGCAGCCCACCGCCGCCGCCACCTGCGCCCGCGCCCGCTCCACCAGCGCCCGCGCCGCCCGCCCCTCGGCATGAACCGAGGACGGGTTCCCCACCACATCCATCGCCGCAATCATGGCCGCCCGCGCCTCATCCCGCAAAGGCGCCGTCGCATTCCAGTCAAGATAAAGGCGCGACCTCACCACCCTGCCCCTTCATCTTCTGTCTTCAAATATCCTCGGGGGGAGGGTCGCGCAGCGGCCCGTGGGGGGCAGACAGCCCCCCTGCAACGACAGGTCCGGGCGATCCGCTCAGGCATCCTCATCCACCACCCGGAACAGCGCCGGCACCGCCGGACAGGGCGTCATCTGGTTGCGGATCACATCCGACAGCCGCGTCTGGTGCAGGAACACATAGACATGCGCGCTCAACCCTTCCCACAGCCTATTGGTCAGGCTCTGCGCCTTTGTCCCTGACAGCCCGCCCGACACGCCCGCCCCGGTATGCAGCGCGTCCACCGTCTCCTCAACCGCCTCCAATACATCCGACACGCGGATCGCATCGGGGCTGCGCGCCAGCCGATAGCCACCCCCCGGCCCCCGCACCGCCTCCACCAGCCCCGCCCGGCGCAGCTTCACGAACAACTGCTCCAGATAGGGCAAGGATATGTCCTGCCGCTTGGCCACCTCGGCCAGCGACACAAGATCATCCCCCTTCGCCAGCGCCAGATCGGCCAGCGCCACCATCGCATAGCGTCCCTTGGTCGAGAGTTTCATGGCGGCACCTCTCCAAAATCATTGACGCGGGGTTTACGGCCCATTACGTCCAGACCGACCCCGAACCGCGCCCTCCGGGCAGCGCTTTGGAATGGTTCTAAGTTGTCCGAGCGAAGTCGTCAACAATCGCTCAAGGAAAGACAGGCGCGACACGCATGCCCGAAGTGATTTTCGCAGGCCCCGAAGGCCGTCTCGAAGGCCGCTACCACCCCCAGAAAGACCGTGACGCGCCCATCGCCATCGTGTTGCATCCGCATCCGCAATATGGCGGCACGATGAACAACAAGGTCGTCTACAACCTGCATTACGCCTTCTACAATCTGGGCTTCACCGTCCTGCGCTTCAACTTCCGTGGCGTGGGGCGCAGCCAAGGCGAGTATGATCAGGGCATCGGCGAACTTTCCGACGCCGCCTCCGCGCTCGACTACCTCCAGTCGATGAACCAGAACGCCAAGCATTGCTGGGTCGCGGGCTTCTCCTTCGGCGCATGGATCGGGATGCAGCTTCTGATGCGCCGCCCGGAAATCACGGGCTTCATCTCCGTTGCCCCGCCCGCGAACCTGTACGATTTCTCCTTCCTCGCGCCCTGCCCCTCTTCGGGTCTTATCATCAACGGCACCGCCGACCGTGTCGCGCCCCCGAAGGACACCAAGCAATTGGTGAACAAGCTGCACGAACAGAAGGGCATCACGATCACCCACAAGGAAATCGAGGGCGCGGACCACTTCTTCAAAGACGAAGAAGCCCATATGAAGCCCATGATCGAAACGGTCAGTGACTATGTCCGCCGCCGCCTGACGGAAGGCTCCCGCTGATGGGGGTGATCGAGGATCTGGCCGACGCCCTCGCCAAGGACGTTCTGGAGGCTCAGGTCGAACTGGGCGATGACCGCTTCTACGAAAAGATGTCCAAGGTGCTGGGCGAGCTTAGCCCCACCACGCAAGAAGCCTTCATGACCTCGGTCCGCGTCCGACTGGCCGAAAAACGCGGGCGCGACTTCCTTGCCCGCACGCTCGCCGCCAAACGCAGCGGCGGCGACGCGCCCGCCGCCCCGCGCGGCCCCGACAGCGGCCATTGATACTGCGGCCATTGATGACGCCTGACGACCGCCTCGCCGCCCAATTCGCCTTCCTGAACGAGGCGGACCGCCTGAAATCCGTCCTCCGCGCCACCACGCTCTGCGATGGCTCGCGCCCCGAGAATTCCGGCGAACACAGCTGGCACCTCGCCCTTTACGCGCTGACGCTGGCCGATCAGGCCGAACCGGGTGTCGATATTGCTCGCGTCATCCAGATGCTCCTCCTGCATGATCTGGTCGAGATCGACGTGGGCGATGTCCCGATCCATTCCGCCAATGGCACCGCACACGCCTCCAGCGAAACGCAGGCGGCCGAACAGGCCGCCGCTGACCGCATCTTCGGCCTCCTTCCGCCCGACCTTGCCACGCGCTTCCGCGCCCTCTGGGATGAATTCGAGGCCGCCGAAACCCCCGACGCCCGTTTCGCCAAATCCCTCGACCGGGTGCAGCCTGTGATGGCCAATCTGCAATCCGGCGGCGGGACTTGGATCACCTACAACGTCACGCTCGACCAACTGGATGCCCGCGTGGGCACCAAGATCGCACGCGGCGCCCCGCGCCTATGGACTTGGGTCCGCGACAGGGTCCGCCCCTTTTTCGGCTGATCCCGTGCCCCCCGCCTGCTATTCCGCATCCGTCCAATCCTGCGGCATCACCGGCGGGTCAAGCCGCGGCGCAAAAGGCCGAAGAGGCACGGGCCGATACGCAAACCGCTTCCACCTTTCCTTCGCCACCGCATTCACGGCATGGATGCCGCCCGGCGCGGCGCGGTCCACAGGGTTGCGCTCCATCAACCGCGTGATCCATCCCTTGCGCCCATCATGATTGTCCAGCGGGTCGTCGATCCGCACCGCCGCCTGCGCCGTCGCCATGAAATGCGGCGAAAAGCGCAGCCCCGCCTGCTCTGCCCCCTCGGCCATCCACAGCATCGCCGCGTTCGACAGGCCCCGGATCGGTCCCCCGCCCCCCACCCCGCCATGCGTGCCGGGAAACCATTCCTGCCGATAGGGCTGATCTCCACCCGGATCGCGCTCGTTCAGATCGGTCAGGTTCTCCCACAAGGTCGGCGGAAAGGTCCGGCGCCGTTCGTCGATGGCCACCGCATGGCGCGCGGCCTTCACCATGCTGGACAGGCGCAGGTCGTGGAACTGATAGCGCCCGTTGAACCACGCCGCGATCTTCAGATGGTTCGGCACGCCAAGGGCCCCGACCGTATCCCAGACCCCCAGATAATCCACTTCCAGCAGCGGCACCGACCCGCCCCGCACCATCTGGTCCGTCGCGCTGGTGGCCCAGCCCGGCGAATAGGCCATGCGGAACACAAGCGACTCGGGCGCATCCGGATGCGACGATGCCTTGCGCTTGCGATACAGCGCCATCGCATCCTCCACGCGGGTCATGTCCCCATCCGGCGGCAGGCCGCTGTTGCGCAACAGCCCCGCCAGCGACCGCGCCGTATAGGCTCCGCGCGAAAAGCCGAACAGAAACAGCCGATCGCCCTGCCGGTAATCCCGAACCACCGCCTCATAGGCTTCGCGCAGCTTGCGGTTCAGACCCCAGCCAAAGGCCCCCCCGCCCAGCCGGTAAAGGGCGGAATCGACATACCCTGCCTGCTCCCGCCCTGTCCCCACACCGGGAATATAGATCGCGCGCTGCACCACGCCCTCTGCCGTTTCGGGCATCACCGCATCATGCAGCAGCTTTACATTCGTCGGATCGGTCGCATCCGCGCTGTTCCAAGTTCCGTCGCAAAAGATCGCCACGTTCTTCATCACCAACCCCATCACCGCCCGCTCGAACGATCAACCGCAGGGAGAGTTCCGTCAAGCCCGCGACATTTCGGTATGCCGTTGCATACAAACCTTTCCAAAGCCCGCGTTTTGCTCTATGCACCGCCCAAGCCGAATCCATTTTCCGAAAGGGCCAAGGGCATGACCAAGATCAAGGTGGCAAACCCCGTCGTCGAACTCGACGGGGACGAGATGACCCGGATCATCTGGGACTTCATCAAGAAAAAGCTGATCCTGCCCTATCTCGACATCGACCTGAAATACTACGATCTGGGGATCGAAGAGCGTGATCGCACCAACGACCAGATCACCATCGACAGCGCCAATGCCATCAAGCAGTACGGCGTGGGCGTCAAATGCGCCACCATCACCCCCGATGAACAGCGGGTGGAGGAATTCGGGCTCAAGCAGATGTGGAAATCCCCCAACGGGACGATCCGCAACATCCTTGGCGGCGTGATCTTCCGCGAACCGATCATCTGCAAGAACGTCCCCCGCCTCGTCCCCGGTTGGACCCGGCCCATCGTGGTGGGCCGCCACGCCTTTGGCGACCAGTACCGCGCCACCGACTTCCGTTTCCCCGGCAAGGGCAAGCTCACGCTGAAATTCGTCGGCGACGACGGCGAGGTGATCGAGAAAGAGGTCTTCAACGCCCCCGGCGCCGGTGTCGTCATGGGGATGTACAACCTCGACGAGTCGATCATCGACTTCGCCCGCTCCTCGCTGAACTACGGCCTCATGAAGGGCTGGCCCGTCTACCTCTCCACCAAGAACACCATCCTCAAGGCCTATGATGGCCGCTTCAAAGACCTCTTCGCCAAGGTCTATGCCGAGGAATTCGAAGACAAGTTCAAGGCGGCAGGCATCCATTACGAACACCGCCTGATCGACGACATGGTGGCCTCGGCTCTGAAATGGTCCGGCGGCTATGTCTGGGCCTGCAAGAACTACGATGGCGACGTGCAGTCCGACACCGTGGCGCAGGGCTTTGGCTCGCTGGGTCTGATGACCTCCGTCCTGATGACCCCCGATGGCAAGATCGTGGAGGCCGAGGCCGCCCACGGCACCGTCACCCGCCATTACCGCGAACACCAGAAGGGCAAGCAGACCTCCACCAACTCCATCGCGTCGATCTACGCTTGGACGGGCGGCCTGAAGCACCGCGCCAAGCTCGACAACAACGCGGCGCTCATGACCTTCGCCAGCACGCTGGAAAAGGTCACTGTGCAGGCCGTCGAAGATGGTTGGATGACCAAGGACCTCGCCCTCCTTGTCGGCCCCGATCAGAAATGGCTCACCACCATGGGCTATCTGGAGAAGGTGGACGAATATCTGAACAAGGCGCTGGCGGGTTAATCCACCGCGCTCTGCGTGCCCACAGTTTGCTGCACAGGTTGCGGCACAAAACAGGGCACACGGAAAACGGGGCCGGATCGCAAGATCCGGCCCCTTTTGATCACCACCGCAGCGGGATCATTGGCGCCTCCGGCAAGGGGGACCCCCTCGGCGGCAGGCCGATATCGCGGCGCAGATGATCGCTCAGCCGATCGGTCGCATCGGCCTCGACGGGTGCGAAAACCGCCCCGATCAACGACCGCAACGCCACCGCCACAACGCGGCCCGCGCCATGTTCGGCAATCGCCAGATGGATGGAATGGGGCATCGCCTGCCCCTTGGTCAGTGTCTGGTCCATGTCCTGTCCCGGCCCCTGCCCAGCAGGGAATCCGGCTCCTGTTGAAGGTTGGGTTGGGGCGGGATTCGGGCGTGAAAAACCGGGAAATGACCCGGGCAAAACGACCCGCTATCCTGCAATGTCAGAGGGTTGAGGCGCCCTGTTCACACAAGGCCAAGGTCGGGCGAAAGACCGCTAAACGCGCCAGTATCGGGCAAAAGCCCGCAGCCCGAACATCCCGCCACGCCGTGACGATCCAGCAATGTTCACCATCACGCCCTCCATCTTTCGCGTTGCGGATGACACTCGCTACCCCGACTCAGCCCCGCCGGGCAATCCCCCCTGCTGGCCAACCCGCCCGGCCTGATGCACCCCCGCAACATCCCGCGTATAGGTCAGTATACTTGACCCTATAAAGGTCACATGCTATGACCCATCCGTCCCCGCAGGTGCAGCCATGACCGACCCAAGCCGCCACTCCGTCCTCGAAGATATCCAAGGCATCGCCTTCGGCATCATCATGGCCGCCCTGGGCATCCACATCCTCACCCATATGGGCTTTGCCACAGGCCAGACGACGGGGCTTGCGGTTCTGATTGCCTATACCGGCAACCTCCCGTTTTCGCTGGTCTATTTCGCGATCAACCTGCCCTTCCTTGCCCTTGGTTGGTGGGTTCTGGGCGGCCGTTTCGCGCTCAAGACCCTGCTCTCCACTGCCGCACTCGCCGCCCTGACCGAGATACTGCCGCGCTGGATGGTGCTCGGTCCGATGGAACCCGCCTTCGCCGCCATCCTCTTTGGCATCCTCTTCGGCATCGCCGCCCTCGCCGTGGTCCGTCACGGCGGCAGCTTCGGCGGCTTCGCCATCCCGGCCCTGATCATCCAACAGCGCTGGAACATCCCCGCAGGCTATGTCCAACTCGCCGTGGACGTTGTCATCTTCTCAGCCGCCGCCCTGATCCTCGATCCCGAAACCCTGCTCTGGTCCTTCCTCGGCGCCGCGACCTATTCGCTCTTCCTCGCCATCAACCATCGCCGCGACCGCTATATCGCCGCCTGACCCTCTGGCGCAGGCCCGCACCTGCGGATAAGCCCCCGCCATGACCGACCCGAAAACCCACAGCCTGATCGAAGATGCCCAAGGCCTTGCCTTCGGCGCCACCATGGCGGCCTTCAGCATCGTCATCCTCACCCATCTGGGGATGATCACAGGCCAGACGGCGGGGCTGGCCGTCCTGATCTCCTATGCCAGCGGCATTCCCTTTGGCCCGGTCTTCTTTGCCATCAACATTCCCTTCTACTGGTTCGGCTACCGCCGGATGGGATTACCCTTCACGATCAAAACCTTCCTCGCCGTTGCTGCCCTATCTGTGCTGTCGGCGCTGATGCCGGGATGGGTGGATTTCTCTACGCTGAACCCCGCCTTCGGCGCCATCCTCTTCGGCTTCGTCTCAGGCGCGGCGCTGCTGGCCATCTTCCGCCATGGCGCCTCGCTCGGGGGCATCGGTATCCTCGCCCTCTACCTGCAAGACAGAACCGGGTTCCGCGCAGGCCACACGCAGCTCCTCTTCGACGCCCTCCTCTTCGCCGTGGCCCTTACCCTGCTGCCCTGGCCCATAGTGGCGTGGTCCTTCCTCGGCGCGGCGGTCGTCAACCTCGTCATCGCCATAAACCACAGGCGCGACCGCTATATCGCCACCTGACAGGACCACCCTAGCCAACAGGCCCCAAACCCTGTATGGCCCCTCGCAACCGCAGAAAGTTTTGAAAGAGATCTCCCCGATGGAGCTTCGCAACATCGCCATCATCGCGCATGTCGACCATGGCAAAACCACCCTCGTCGATGAACTGCTGAAACAGTCCGGCTCCTTCCGCGACAATCAGGCCGTTTCCGAAAGGGCGATGGATTCCAACGACATCGAACGCGAACGCGGGATCACCATCCTTGCGAAATGCACCTCGGTGGAACACGGCACCACCCGCATCAACATCGTCGACACCCCCGGCCACGCCGATTTCGGCGGCGAGGTTGAGCGGATCCTGAACATGGTCGATGGCGTGGTCCTGCTGGTGGACGCCGCCGAAGGCCCGATGCCCCAGACGAAATTCGTCACCTCCAAGGCCCTCGCCCTCGGCCTGCGGCCGATCGTGGTGCTGAACAAGGTCGACAAGCCGGATGCCGAGCCCGACCGGGCCCTTAACGAAGTCTTCGACCTTTTCGCCAATCTTGGCGCGAATGACGACCAACTCGATTTCCCCTATCTCTACGCCTCCGGTCGCGCCGGTTGGGCCGATGACAGCCTTGATGGCCCGCGCAAGGACCTCACCGCGCTGTTCGACCTTATCGTTCGCCACGTGCCTGCCCCGAAACAGATCGCGCGCCAGTCCGAACCCTTCTCGATGCTGGCCACCACGCTGTCCGCCGATCCCTTCATCGGCCGCATCCTCACGGGCCGCGTCGAATCCGGTCGGCTTAAGGTTGGCGAAACGTTAAAGGCTCTCTCCCGCACGGGGGACCGGATCGAACAGTTCCGCGTGACCAAGGTCCTCGCCTTCCGCGGCCTGACCCAGACCGCGATCGACGAGGCACTTGCCGGCGACATCGTCACCCTTGCCGGCATGACCAAGGCCACCGTGGCCGACACGCTCTGCGCGCTTGAGGTGGACACCGCCCTTCCCGCGCAACCCATTGATCCGCCGACGATTACCGTCACTTTCGGGATCAATGACAGCCCGCTTGCAGGCCGCGACGGCACCAAGGTGCAGTCCCGCGTCATCCGCGACCGCCTGATGAAAGAGGCGGAGACCAATGTCGCCATCAAGGTGGCCGACACCCCCGGCGGCGAGGCGTTTGAAGTCTCGGGTCGCGGCGAACTTCAGATGGGCGTGTTGATCGAAAACATGCGCCGCGAAGGGTTCGAACTGTCGATCTCCCGCCCCCGCGTGATCTTCAAGGATGACGGCGGCACCCGCATGGAACCGGTGGAAGAAGTCATCGTCGATGTCGATGACGAGTATTCCGGCGCCGTGATCGACAAGCTGACCGGCGAACGCAAAGGCGATCTGGTCGAGATGAAGCCCGCAGGCGTTGGCAAGACCCGCATCATCGCCCATGTCCCCTCGCGCGGGCTGATCGGCTATCACGGCCAATTCCTGACCGACACGCGCGGCACAGGCGTCCTCAACCGCATCTTCCACGGCTGGGTTCCGCACAAGGGCCCGATCCAGGGCCGCCGTCAGGGCGTGCTCATCAGCATGGAAAACGGCGTCTCGGTCGCCTACGCGCTCTGGAACCTTGAAGACCGTGGCCGCATGTTCATCGGCCCGCAGGAAAACGTCTACGAAGGCATGATCATCGGCGAACACAGCCGCGACAACGATCTCGAGGTGAACCCGCTCAAGGGCAAGAAACTCACCAACGTCCGCGCCTCCGGCACGGACGAGGCTGTGCGCCTGACACCCCATATCCGGTTCAGCCTCGAAGAGGCCATCGCCTATATCGACGATGACGAACTGGTCGAGGTGACGCCCAAGATCATCCGCCTGCGCAAGCGCATCCTCGATCCGCATGAACGCAAGCGGCAGTCGAAGAACGGCTAACCAGCCCGCGCATCAGCATGGGTCGCGCGGAACTGCCCGCGCGCCCATTTCAGGAAACCTGCAATCCGCGGGTCCGCTGCCGTCTTGCTGTCGGCCACCGCCCAGATCTCGCAGGGCGGGGCCTTCGGGCCGTCCAGTGGCAAAAGCCGCGCATCATTCCCGGCCAACTCCCGCGGCAAAAGCGCGATGCCCAGACCTGCCGCGCAGGCCTCCATCATCGTCGGCACATTGGGCGACAGCAGCGAGACATTCCCGCCAAGCCGCACCAGCCAGCGATAGCTCTCCACATCAGCCAAGGCACGCGAGGCGCGGATCACCCCCTGCCCATCCAGCGTCTCCAGACGCCCACGGATGCGATGGGCCGCCACATAGGACGGCGCCGCATACAGCGCCATCGAAAGCCATCCCAGCACCTGCCCCGTGCTCCGCTCTGGCGCGGTGGCCATCGGGGCCAGCATCACGTCATAAGTGTCGGGGTCCAGCCCATAGACATCGTCATGCACCGACACTTCCGCCGCGCTGTCCGCGCGCAGCGCCCAAGCCGGAACCTGCGGCGCAAGGAACAGCCGCGACAGCATCTCGCAACTCGCGATGCGCAGGGGCGGCGGCGCATCCGTGAGACGCGCCTTCACCCGGTCATAGATCGCGGCCATCTCACGCGCCGCGGCGACCATCTCCAGTCCGCGCGCATTGGGGCTCATCCGGCCCATCTCGTCGCGCAGGAAAATCGGCTGACCATGCGCCTCGATCGCCGCCAGACGGCGCGACATGGTCGATTGGCTGATCCCGGCCAGACGCGCGGCACCCGACAGGCTGCCGGCATCCGTGATCAGCAGGATATCTCTTAGGTCATTCCAATCCGGAAACGGCGCTGCCATGCCCAGAACCCCCCTCGCCGCAAAGACTTTGGCACTCGGAACCCGTGGCACATGTCGCGCATCCGACACCCGGATGCGCCAAGGTGACAAACCTTAACGCGCCCGAAGGTGCCGTCAATTCTCCTGCATTGTAAAGGCCTTCAGGCCGCCAGACGCAGCGGACAGGGATTGAAGGGCGAAAGCTTCACCTCGGCGCCCTCAAAGGTGCAGAAACTGCCCGCCGGAACCTCGATCCAGTCGCCTTGATCCTGCTCCAGCGGTTCGGACACCACTGCCCGCCCCTGCCGTCGGTCCGACCAGCGGTGATAGAGCGTCGGCGCATGGTCATCCGTCGCATAGCGCACCGCATAAAGCCGTTCGCCATCGGACAGGGCCGCGGTCAGGCGCAGATGCGGCAGCGCACCCTTCTCCCGCGCCAGCGCGATCACCCGCGCCGCCGCCCGCTGCAACGCGCCCTGCGGATCTTCCTCAAGCCCCTCGGCCAGCGCGATCAGGAACAACGCCTCGCTGTCCGTCGCGCCCTTCCGGTGGGCATAAAGATCCTCGCGGATCATCATGTCGGCATCCCGCCGAAAGGCCTCATAGCCCCCGATCTGCCCGTTATGCATGAAACTCCACCGCCCCACCGTGAAGGGGTGGCAGTTGTTCCGGCTGGTCGCCGTCCCGGTAGATGCCCGCACATGCGCCAGAAACAGCCCCGACCGCACCTGCGCCGTCAGGCTGCGCAGATTGGGGTCCGACCATGCCGGAAGGACATCGCGGTAAAGCCCCGGCTCCTCCCGCTCGCCATACCATGCCAGACCGAAACCATCGGCATTGATCGCCGTGTGGCATTGCGTGGCGCAATGGCTTTGATGGATCAGGGAATGGCCGGGACGGCTCACGATCTCTTCCAGAAAGATCGGCGCGCCCACATAGGCAGCCCAGCGGCACATCAGATGCACCCCCGGAAATTCAGGAAAACCAACATGCTCCGCCTCGGATTCTTGTTTTCCATGACATTAACATGAAAACGGCCCCCGAAGGGGCCATTTTATCCACAGCCTGCGCAAGGTTCCGCGCAAGGGTCATTCGATCTCTTCGACCACCATCAGATCCCGGACGCTCGCCCCCTTCGCATGGGCCAGCGCCGCCTGATAGGCGGGCGAGTTGTAGCACTCCACAGCTTTCTCAAGACTGGGGAAGCGTGCCACCACATTGCGGGCGCGGTCATTGCCTTCCAGTTGCACATAGCGCCCGCCGCGGGCCAGAAAAACGCCGCCATGCGCCGCGATGGCGGGGCCTGCCTCCTTGGCATAGCGGCCATAGGCCTCGGCATCGGTCACATGCACATGGGCAATCCAAAGGGCTGTCGGCATGGCTTATCCCCCGATCACGGCTTCTGCCGCCTTGATGGCCGCATCCGCCTGCGCGATATCCGCACCGCCTGCCTGCGCCATGTCGGGCCGCCCGCCGCCGCCCTTGCCGCCCATCGCCTCCGCCGCCGCCTTGACCAGAGCCACCGCCGAAACCCGCGCCGTCAGGTCCGCCGTCACCCCGGCGGCGACGGCAGGCTTCGCCCCCGTATCGGCGATCAGCAGCACCGCGCCCGATCCGATCCGCGCCTTCATCTCGTCGATCAGCGCGGGCAGGTCCTTGCCCGACACGCCCGACAGGACCTGCGCAAGGAACTTCACCCCCGCGATATCCTTCGCCTCCGGTCCGCCCTTGGCCCCGCCGCCCATCGCCAACTCGCGCCGCAGCTGCGCCACCTCGTTCAAAAGCGCCCGCCGCTCCTCGGCCAACGCCTTGACACGGTCCACCACCTCAAAGACCGGGGTCTTTAGCGCCGTCGCGATATCCGCCAGACGCGCATCCTGCATCCGAAGATGCTCCAACGCCGCCTGACCCGTCAGCGCCTCGATCCGCCGCACCCCGGCAGAGGACGCCGAGTCACCCAGCAGCACGAACGCCCCGATATCCCCGGTCCGCGCCACATGGGTGCCACCGCAGAGTTCCAGCGAATAGGTCCGCCCATCCGCGCCCTTGGCCGATCCATCCAGCACGCCCATAGACACGACGCGCACCTCGTCCCCGTATTTCTCCCCGAACAGCGCCTGCGCCCCGATGGCCCGTGCATCATCCGGCGTCATGATCCGCGTCTCAACCGCACTGTTCTGGCGGACGAACTGGTTCACCTCCGCTTCAACCTGCGCCAGCTCGGTTCCCGACAGGGCCGTGGAATGGCTGAAGTCGAACCGCAGCCGATCCGGCGCGTTCAAGCTGCCCTTCTGCGCCACATGATCCCCCAGCGCGCGCCGCAGCGCCTCGTGCAAAAGGTGCGTCGCCGAATGGTTCGCCCGGATGGCCGACCGCCGCTTGTGCTCCACCTCCAGCTTGGCAGGTTGGCCCGTCTTGATCGACCCTTCCACCACCTCGGCCACATGGATGAACACGCCCGCCGCCTTCTTGGTGTCGGTCACATGGGCCAGACCCGTCTGCGTCCGCACCCAGCCCGCATCGCCAACCTGACCACCAGACTCGCCATAGAAGGGCGTCTGGTTCACAACGATCTGCACGGTGCTCCCGGTTTCGGCCGCGCCGATGGCCGCGCCGTCGCGCACAAGCGCAGCAATCACGCCTTCTGCCGTCTCGGTGTCATAACCGAGGAATTCGGTCACCCCATGCGCTTCGGCCAGTTCGAACCAGATCCGCGCATCCTTCGCCTCGCCGGTCCCGGCCCAAGCCGCCCGCGCCTTGCTGCGCTGTTCGGCCATCGCGGCCTCAAACCCCTGCACATCCACCGCGCGGCCCTTCTCGCGCAGCGCATCCTGCGTCAGGTCCAGCGGGAAACCATAGGTGTCATACAGCTTGAACGCCGCACCCCCGGGAAGCTCTGCCCCCTCGGGCAGACGCCCCAATTCCTCATCCAGCAGCTTCAGCCCACGGTCCAACGTCTGCTTGAACTTGGTCTCTTCCAGCCGCAGCGTCTCTTCGATCAGCGCCTGCGCGCGGGACAGTTCCGGATAGGCCCCGCCCATCTGCCGCACCAGCGCAGGCACCAGCTTGAACATCACCGGGTCCTGCGCGCCCAGCATATGCGCATGGCGCATCGCCCGCCGCATGATCCGGCGCAGCACATAGCCGCGCCCTTCATTCGACGGCATCACGCCGTCCGCGATCAGGAAAGACACCGACCGCAGGTGATCCGCGATCACCCGATGGCTGGTCTTGCCCGGACCGTCCGGATCCTGACTCGTCGCATGTGCGGATGCCTCGATCAACGACCGCATCAGGTCCGTGTCGTAATTGTCATGCTTGCCCTGCAGCAGCGCCCCGATCCTCTCCAGCCCCATGCCGGTATCGATCGACTGCATGTCCAACGGCCGCAGCGTGCCATCCGCGAACTGCTCGTTCTGCATGAAGACGTTGTTCCAGATCTCAATGAACCGGTCGCCATCTTCATCCGCGCTGCCCGGCGGGCCGCCCCAGATGTGGTCGCCATGATCATAAAAGATCTCGGTGCAGGGGCCGCACGGCCCCGTGGGCCCCATCCGCCAGAAATTGTCGTCGCTCGCGATGCGGATGATCCGGTGATCCTCCAGCCCGGCCACTTTCTTCCAGATGCCTGCCGCCTCGTCATCCGTGTGATAGACGGTAACGCACAGCTTGCTCGGATCGATCCCGAAATCCTTGGTCAGCAATTCCCAAGAAAAGGCGATGGCTTCGGCCTTGAAATAATCGCCAAAGCTGAAATTCCCGAGCATTTCAAAGAACGTATGGTGCCGCGCGGTGTAACCCACATTGTCCAGATCATTGTGCTTGCCGCCCGCGCGGACGCATTTCTGCGCGGTCGTGGCACGCTTGTAGTCGCGGGTCTCGACCCCGGTGAAGCAGTTCTTGAACTGCACCATCCCCGAATTGGCGAACATCAGCGTCGGGTCGTTGCGCGGCACAAGGGGGGAAGACTCCACCACCCGGTGCCCGTTGCGCTGGAAGAAGTCGAGGAAGGTCGATCGGATATCGTTCAGCGACGCCATGCTGGATTGGCCCTTTCAAAGGCGGAAAACCCGTTTCGGCACCCCAATTAGCCCTGCAACCCGCCCCTGTCCACAGCCACAGCCCCGGGCCGCGAAAAAAGGCCGGAACCAAGCGGTTCCGGCCTTACTTTTGTCCATTCGGTCAAAGGGTTTACATGTCCAGCACGTCATCCTCGGCGGCCCCGCCCGGGGCGGTGAAGTCCAAGCCGTTCGCCGCGCGGATCTTGTCCTCGATATCCGCCGCAAGGCCGGGGTTCTGCTTCAGGAACAGTTTCGCATTCTCGCGCCCCTGCCCGATCCGCTCGTCGCCATAGGAATACCAAGCGCCCGACTTCTCCACGACCCCGGCCTTCACGCCGATGTCGATCAACTCGCCCAGTTTCGAGATGCCCTCGCCATACATGATGTCGAACTCCACCTCGCGGAAGGGCGGCGCCACCTTGTTCTTCACCACCTTCACGCGGGTCGAATTGCCGACCACCTCATCCTTGTCCTTGATCGATCCGACGCGGCGGATATCAAGGCGGACCGAGGCATAGAATTTCAGCGCATTGCCGCCCGTCGTCGTTTCCGGGCTGCCGAACATCACGCCGATCTTCATGCGGATCTGGTTGATGAAGATCACCATGCAGTTCGACCGCCCGATGGAGGCCGTCAGCTTGCGCATCGCTTGGCTCATCAGACGGGCCTGACTGCCCATCTGCATGTCGCCCATATCGCCCTCAATTTCCGATTTCGGCGTCAGCGCCGCCACCGAATCGACCACGATCAGGCTTACCGCGCCCGACCGCACCAGCGTGTCCACGATCTCCAGCGCCTGTTCGCCCGTGTCGGGCTGGCTGATCAGCAGCTCGTCCAGATTGACGCCAAGCTTCTTGGCATATTGCGGGTCCAGCGCATGTTCGGCATCGACAAAGGCGCAGACCCCGCCCTTCTTCTGTTCCTCCGCCACCACATGCAGCGTCAGCGTCGTCTTGCCCGAGGATTCCGGCCCGAAGATCTCGATGATCCGGCCCTTCGGCAGCCCGCCGATCCCCAGCGCGATATCAAGGCCCAGCGATCCGGTCGACGTCGCCTCGATCTCGAGCACCGGGCTATCCTTGCCCAGCTTCATGATCGACCCCTTGCCGAACTGCCGTTCGATCTGTGCCAGAGCGCTTTCCAGCGCCTTCTGCTTGTCCATTTCGCGCTTCCCGTTCAAGTCGAGGAGGTTCGCCACCGCCATGTCCGTCTCCTTATTTCACAGCCGCGACCGGGCGGCAATTGCTGCGCATGTTCCCCAAGTGTTCTCTTTCTTATGAGTACAAATGTGGAACAAATCAATGAAAATCGACTGAACCCAGCCTAGAGGGCAAAGGTTAAGGGCGGGTTTACGCCCTACCCACCCGCGCGGGCCTTGTGTAGAAGGGCGCAGCCAAGCGGAAAGGTGTGCCATGTTGGTATTCTGGGACCAGAAACTCGTGATCCTCGCCACGCCAAAGACGGGATCGACGGCGATAGAGGCCGCGCTCGAATCGATGGCCACGATGGCCATCCAGCGGCCGCCCGCCCTGAAACACACCAGCGTCGCGCGGTTTCACCGCTTCATCGGCCCCTATCTGGAGGCGGCCTCGGGATCCCGCTTCACCGTGGTCGCCCTGATGCGCGAACCGCGCGACTGGCTCGGGTCGTGGTTTCGCTACCGCCAACGCGACGACATCCCCGATCAGGCCCGCTCTACGGCGGGGATGACCTTCGATACCTTCGTCCGCGACTGGTGCGCAGATCCGCAGCCCGCCCATGCCGCGGTCGGGACGCAGTCGCGCTTTCTTGCCCCCAAGGCGGATAAGGGGCTCGACCATCTCTTCCGCTATGAAGAGATCGACCACTTCGTCGACTTCCTCGAAGACCGCCTGGATTGCGAGATCATCCTTCCCCGCCTGAACGTCTCGCCCCATGCCGCGCTCGACCTCGCGCCGGGGACAGAGGCGATGCTGCGCAAGGCGGCCGCGCGGGATTTCGCACTTTACGAAACCCTCCAGCCCGCGGCCGTCTGACCGGGCGGCGTCACGCCGCCAGCTGGGCCTGCACCGTTTCGGTCAGGTCCGACAGCGAAAAGGGTTTGGGCAGGAAGACGGATCCCGGGATGCGCGCCTGCAGGTCGGCCAACGCCTCTTCGGCATAGCCCGACATGAAGACGCAGCGCGTCCCCGGTCGCCGTTCCAGCGCGCGCTGCACCCAGCCGGGGCCGTCAAGCCCGGGCATGACCACATCCGTGACGAAGACATCCACCCGCAGCGTCACATCCTCCAGCAGGGTCAGGGCCTCTTCGGCGCTGGCCGCCTCTAGAACCGCAAGCCCGCGCAACCGCAGCGCCCGCGCGGCAAAGGTCCGCACCGGTGCCTCATCCTCGACCAAAAGCACGACGCCGCCCTTGCGCAGCGCGTTGCGCGTCCGCGCCGTGGCCGCGCCGGCAGGCAGCGCCGCTTCGTAGCAATAGGGGAACCACAGTTCGAACTGCGTGCCCACCCCGGGGGTGGAGGCCACGAAGATGAACCCGCCTGACTGCTTCACGATGCCATAGACCATCGATAGGCCAAGACCCGTGCCCTCCCCCGGTCGCTTGGTGGTGAAAAAGGGGTCAAAGATCTTCCCGATCCGTTCCGCCGGGATCCCGTGCCCGCCATCCTCGACCGAAATCACCACATGCCGCCCGCGCGGCACCACGGCGCGATCCCGCTCCATCTCTTCGGTCAGGGTGACAAGCCGGGTCTGCACCTGCACCACGCCGCCGTCGGGCATCGCGTCGCGCGCATTGACGACAAGGTTCATGATCACCTGATCGAAGTGCCGCCGATCCGCCCGGATGGCAAGCGCCTCTGCCCCGTGGACAAGTTCCAGCACAACCTTCTCGCCCAGAAGACGGTTCAACAGATGGGTCATGTCGGCCAGCGCATCCTGCAGATCGATGCGTTCAGGCTTCAGCGTTTGCTTGCGCGAGAAGGCAAGAAGCTGCGACACCAGCGCCGCCGCCCGATTGGCGTTCTGCCGGATCTGCACCAGATCAGCATGGTCGGGGTCATCGGCATGATGGCGCAGCAGCAGCAGGTCGCAATGGCCCGAAATTGCGGTCAGCAGATTGTTGAAATCATGCGCGATTCCCCCCGCCAACTGGCCGATCGCCTGCATCTTCTGCCCCTGCAGGACCTGCGCTTCGATCCGCTTCAGCGCGGTCGCATCCTGCAGCACGGCCAGAGCCCCGCCCCGGCCATCCGGGCGCAGCGCGACCTGCACAAAACGATCCCCCTCCTCGGCCCGGGACCCGCGCAGCGCAACCATCTCCACCCCGCCAGGCAGGCGGCCCGCCGCCACATCGACGATCCAATCCCGCACCGGACGCCCCAGATCGACGAAGAGCCGCGCTGGTTCCGGCCGTTCCTCGGGCGCAAGGTCCAAAAGCAGCCGCGCTTCGGAATTCACCTGACTGAGACTGCCCTCGCCATCAAAGCGGATCAACGGCAGTGCCAGCCCTTCGATCAGCGCGCTCTCCCCTGCCCCGGCGGCCAGCACAGCCTGACGTCCCGGGGCCAGCAGACGGCGCAGCACCGCCAGTAGAAGGCCCAGAGACAAAAGCCCTCCCACCAGCGCCAGCCAGGGCGCGACACGTATCCCCAGCCCTGCCAGCACAAGCCCGGCCGCACCCGCCAAGATCAGCAGGGCCAGCGGCCCGCGACCGGCAGGCTGCAGCGGATACAGTGGCATATGGGCGATGTTCTGCGGCATTGCCCCCACCATGCCGCATGATGTCTTAACAAATCGCTAAGGCCGTCGCCCTAGTCGCGGCGACGCAGCACCGCCGCATAAAAGCCGTCTCCCCCTTCCAGTGGGGTAAAGTGCCGCTCCGCCGCAAGTCGCCACCCATCATGGCGCGCCAGAAAGGCCGCCACCTGCGCGCCATTCTCCGCCGCGATCATCGAACAGGTCGCATAGCCCAGCACGCCGCCCGGCCGCACCATCCCCGTCGCACGGTCCATGATCCCAGCCTGAAGCGCCAGCAGCGCGTCCAACCGCACTTGCGTCAGGGCCCATTTCCCCTCCGGATCGCGCCGCCAACTCCCCGATCCGGAACAGGGCACATCCGTGAGGACAAGGTCGTAAGGTGCCGTTTTTTCCGGCTTATCCGTTAGACCGACGGCCACGCCCGCGCGTGCCGCCCGTGCCGGTAGATCGGCCATCCGCCGCGCCTCGGCATCATGGGCGAACAGGCGCAGCCGCGCCCGCGCCGCCATGGCCAGCGTCTTGCCCCCGCCCCCGGCACAGAGGTCAAGCACTGTCATGCCATCCGACAGCGGCAGCATCTCCACCACCGCCTGACTGGCGGCATCCTGCAACTCCACCATCCCCTCGGCATAGGCGCGCGAGGACTGCACCTTCCGCGCGCCCTCCACCACCTCCAGCGCCGACAGGGCCAGCCCATGCGGCACTGCCCCGATTCCCTCCTCGGCCAGCGCCGCCACCGCCGCCGCCCGCGTCGTCCGTGCAAGGTTGACCCGCAGAAAGACCGGCGCGCGCCGCTGCATCGCCGCCATCACCGCCGCGAAATCCGCGCCGAGAGACTCCCGCAGCACCGGCTCTAACCAGTCGGGGCAATCAAGCGCCTCTGCTCCCTCGGGTCTCCGCCCCGCCTCGTCGGGCCCGGGCGGTGCAGGCGCATGGCCCTGTCCGTCGAACAACCCGTCCTGACCGCGCGCCCGCGCCCAGCCCAGCACCAATCCGCGCGCCGATGCCCCGCCGCCAAGCGCCGCACTGGACCGCCGCGCGCGCAGCACGTCAAAGACGATGTCACGCACCGCCGCGCGATCCCCCGATCCGGCATAGCGGTTGGCCCGGCCCCAATTCGTCAGCGCCTGCTCGGCAGGTCGACCCGCCAAGATCTGCTCCAGCACCGCAATCGCCGCCGCCGCCCGCGCGCCGGGGGTCATCCCTTGCGCTCCTGCAGGATGTTGCCGCCATCCACCACGATCACCGCGCCATTCACATAGGATGCCGCGTCCGAGGCGAGGAACTCCACCACCGCCGCCACCTCATCCGGCGTGCCCGCGCGCCCCGGCGGGGTGGCCCGGGCCGCCAGCACCTCCTCCGGAGTCGATGCCTCGGTCGCCACCCATCCCGGCGCGACTGCATTCACCGTCACGCCCCGCGCCGCCACTTCCAGCGCCAGCGCATGGGTCAGCCCCACCATCCCCGCCTTGGCCGCCGAATAGGCCGCCTCCCCTGGGTTGGAGACGTAAGGCCCGGTGACCGACGCCATCATCACCACCCGCCCCCGGCCCTGCGCCACCATCCCCGGCAGAAAGGCCCGCGTCACCAGCACCGCCGTCGTCAAGGACACGTCCATCGCCCGCCGCCACTGATCGGGATCAAGATCGAGGAAGGACACCTGTTCCGCAGGGGCACCCACCGACCCCATGCCTGCATTGTTGACCAGCACCTCGACAGGCCCCACCGCATCGAAAAGCCGTTGCACCTGATCGGGCTCGGTCAGGTCCGCCACATGGGCCGTCACGTCCAAGCCTTCCGCGATCAGCTCCGCCGCCCGCGCATGGATACGCCCTGTCGTGGCGCAGATCGCCACCCGGTCACCCCGTCGCGCCAAGGCGCGTGCACAAGCCAACCCGATGCCCCCCGGCGCCCCTGCCCCCGTCACCAAGACCCTCCGCCCTGCCGCCATGCCGCCCCCCAGCCCTTCGGGCGGGACCATAAGAAAAGGCGGCCGCCTTGACCAGCGCCCGCCCCTCTCACCCAAATTTCTTCGAAGAAATTTGCAAAAATCTTCGAAGATTTTTGTCTACACGCTACTCCGCCTGATCCGCGGGCTTGGCATTCAGCATGCCGTACTTCTCTTCGCCCAAACGATCGAACAGCCCGATCTGGGTTTCGAGGAAATCGATATGCCCCTCCTCATCGGCGATCAGTTCGTCAAACAAGGCGCGCGTCACGTAATCGCCCACCCCGTCGCAGTGACGCCGCGCCTCGATGTACAACGTGCGCGCCTCGTGTTCCGCCGCCAGATCGGCCTCCAGTGTTTCGCGCAGGGTCTGCCCGATCCGCAGCGGATCAAGCTTTTGCAGATTCGGATGTCCCTCCAGAAAGATGATCCGCGCGATCAGCTTGTCGGCATGGTGCATCTCTTCAACGCTTTCCGCCCGTGACTTTGCCGCCAGATGGCCAAAGCCCCAATCCTCCTGCAACCGATAATGCAGCCAGTACTGGCTGACGGCCGTCAATTCCGACCGGAGTGCCGCGTTCAAATAGTCAATGACCTTGGGGTCGCCCTTCATGGTGCCGTCCTTCCCTGTTCAGGGGCCTGAGATTGGGTATGGGATGCCTGGACCGCGCCGCGTTATCGGGGGTCGTGGGTATCTGCAGGCTGGCACACAAACGCATGGTGTCAAGAAAGAGCGGCATGCACCCCCCGCAATCCGCGCGCTTTCCCAGCGCGTGATAGATCTTGCCGGGGGTGATGATCGTCTCCGGATCGGCGCGCCGCATCCAATTCACTGCCGCGCGGATGTCGTGGTCCGAAATCCCGGCGCAATGGCAGATGATCATGGCTCCCTCACTTCGTCAGGATCAACTTGCCCAGCCGCGTCACCCGCAGGACATAGACCTCGCCGCGATGGATCAGCCGCGCGATGCTGCCGCCCTTGGTCAGGGTCGACACATCATGGATCGGGGGCTCTTGGTCGGGTTTCTCGGTCATCTGTTTCGCAGGTCACCGGACAGGTACGGAACACGCCTATTAACTTACTGATTTTGTCGTCAATGTAAAGGCGACAAAATCAGTAAGTCTTGAAGGCCGCACCCCAGAAAGCAGAAGGCCCGAAGGATTTCTCCTCCGGGCGCTTCGATCCGTCAGGGATAAGGCACTCAGCCAATACGATAATTCGGGCTTTCCCGCGTGATCTGCACGTCATGGACATGGCTTTCCTTCAGCCCAGCCCCGGTGATGCGCACGAACTGACAGCGTGACCGCATCGCGGCCACGGTCGCATTGCCAGTATAGCCCATCGCCGCGCGCAGGCCCCCCACCATCTGGTGGATCACCGCCGCCGCGCTGCCCTTGTAAGGCACCTGCCCCTCGATCCCTTCAGGAACCAGCTTGTCCGACGCGGCATCCTTCTGGAAATAGCGGTCCGCCGATCCCCGCGCCATCGCGCCCAAAGACCCCATCCCGCGATAGGCCTTGAAGCTGCGCCCCTGCCACAGGATCACCTCGCCGGGGGATTCGTCCGTTCCCGCGATGGCAGAGCCCACCATGGCGCAGGACGCGCCCGCCGCGATGGCCTTGGCGAAATCGCCAGAATACTTGATCCCGCCATCCGCAATGACGGGGATATCCCCCGCCGCGCGGGCCGAATCCATGATCGCCGTCAACTGCGGTACGCCCACGCCCGCCACGATCCGCGTGGTGCAGATGGACCCCGGCCCGATCCCCACCTTCACCGCATCCGCCCCCGCGCCGATCAGCGCGCGGGTAGCCTCAGCCGTCGCCACGTTCCCGGCCACGACCTGCACCGCATTGGACAGCGCCTTGATCCGCTCCACCGCCTTGGCCACGCCCTCTGAATGCCCATGCGCGGTGTCGATCACCACCATGTCCACCCCCGCATCGATCAGCGCCAGAGACCGCTCATATCCCGCCTCCCCCACGGTCGAGGCAGCCGCGACCCGCAGCCGCCCCAACTCATCCTTGCAGGCCTGCGGATTGAGAACCGCCTTCTCCGTATCCTTCAGCGTCAGAAGACCCGTCAGCTTGCCCTGCCCATCGGTCACCAGCAGCTTCTCGATGCGCCGCGCCTTCATCAGGGATATCGCCCGTTCCCGATCCACCGGCTCGCGCAGCACGGCCAGATTCTCGGACGTCATCATCACCGACACGGGCGTCTTGTCGTCACTGGCAAAGCGCATGTCGCGGTTCGTCACGATCCCCAGCACGCGGCCTTTATCGTCCACCACCGGGAAGCCAGTGATGTTGTATCGCTCCATCAGCACCTTTGCATCGGCCAGCGTCTGATCGGGGGTCAGGGTGATGGGCTTGTAGACCACGCCGGATTCAAACCGCTTCACCCGCCGCACTTCTGTGGCCTGCGCCTCGATGTCCAGATTGCGATGGATCACCCCGATCCCGCCCGCCTGCGCCATGGCGATGGCCATCCGCCCCTCAGTCACCGTGTCCATCGCGCTCGACAAAAGCGGGATGTTCATCCGGATCGATTTTGTGACGTAGGTGGACGTGTCCGCTTCGCTCGGCAGCACGCTCGACGCGGCCGGAACCAGCAGGACATCATCAAAGGTAAGGGCCTCGCGAATCTCCATCACCGTCTCCGTGGAAGGCTTCGTTTGGCGGTTCCCCTTTTCACGGCCTCCGAGGGGATGCAAGCGCAAATCCCGCGCCGCTGCCCTTGCGCCCGCCCGCGCGCCGTGCATCCTGCCGCCCGCAGCAAGGGGGGCCACCATGCGCGTCGCCATCGTCGAAAACACCCGTATCACCCATCATGGACAGGTCGGCGTCGCCCTGCACGAGGCGGCGGCGAAGATCGACCTTTACAAGCCATGGTCCGATCAGCGCCTTCCCGATCCTGACAGCTTCGACGCGCTCGTCGTGTTCGGCGGCGAACAATCCGCCCGCGACGATCACAGCCACCCCTACCTGCCCGATCTCGCCCGCCTGATGCGCGCCGCAGGGGCAGAGGGCAAGGCCGTGCTCGGCATCTGCCTCGGCTCGCAACTCCTCGCCCGGGGCCTTGGCGCGGATAACCACCTCGGCACTGCGCGCGAATTCGGCTGGTGCGACGTGACGCTCACCGACGAGGGCCGCAACGACCCCGTTCTCGGCCAGCTTCCCGCCACCTTCCCCATCTTCCAGTGGCATTCCGACACCTTCACCCTGCCCGCCGGAACCGCCCACCTCGCAGGCTCCGGCGTCGCCCAGAACCAATGCTTCCGCCTGAACCGCGCGACCTACGGGATGCAGTTCCATTTCGAAGCCTCGCGCGCCGTCGTGGCCGACTGGAACCGCAGCTTCCCCGAGGCGGTGGAACGCAACCTGCCCGGCTGGCTTGACACCCATCACCCCGAACGCGCCCCGGTTCAGGGAGCAAAGGCCGATGCCGCAGGCCTTGCCATCGCGCGGGCATGGGTCGGGCTTATCGAAAGCGCTACCTGACGCAGGTTTCGTGGCGATGTCTCACATAGACATCGCGCGCCCCCGTTGCGCGCCGAGACGATGCGAAATCTGCGTCAGAATCCGCCCGCCTCACACCTCCGCCGCATTCGTCACTGCGGCCAGCCGCCCGCTGCCCCAGAGCGTGATCACCCGATAGGCGATCGGCGGGATCACTCCCAGCGCCGCCACCAGCACCCCCATCCCCGCCAGATCCCAGCCCGAGGCGAACAGCGCCCCGGCAAAGGCTGACAACGGAAAGGTGAAAGCCGCCCACATCGCACTGAACCCGGATTCGGTGATCCACCGCCCTGCCGCCAACAGCGCCACAAAGACCCCTGCCGCCAGTGCCAACGCCACCTGCGCCGGTCCTTCCATCCCCAGCAAGGCAAGGATCGTGGCGATAAAGCTCATCGGGGCAAGATGGATCGCCAGCATCGGGCGCAGCGGCGCGGGCGGGATGCGCCGAAACAGCTGCACAAGGCTCACCCCCCAGATGGCCCCCGCGACGACAACCGTCCACCAGACAAGGGCCAGCGCAAGAGTGGACCACCCGACCAACACCGCAGCAAGACCGCCGACGATGTATCCAATAAAGGTCAGATGCCAGCCAGGATTGACGTCCCGCCCCTCGGGCGGCAGCGCGAACAGCGCGCGCACCGTCACCAGCATGACCAAGCCATGCGCCACCAGCGCGGCCACCAGAACGCCCTTGCCCAACGGCACCGAAAACGGCGCCACCGCCGCCGCAAGCGCCATGCCCCCGACGGTGGCCGCGGCAAGCCCGGTCCGCCCCGGCAGGGTCTTCAGATCGTCAAGGATCACCGACGGCCGCCGCGCCAGCTTCACGCCATAGGCAAAGACGGCATAAGCCCAGAGCACCGCCGCCGCCCCCAGCAAGAGATCGGCCAGACCGATCGGCAGCCCCGCCGCATCCAGCCCGCGCCGCAGCGCAAGACCAAGTCCCAAAAGGCCGAGTATCGCGGGAAACACCGCCGGCGGCACCCGGTCGAACCGCCCCGGCCGCCGCGGCGGAAACTCTGGCGGCGGATAAATCTTCGGTCGCGGATGCGCGCGCTCGGCCATGTGCTCCCCCTGTGCCTCTTCCATGCAGCCTATCGAATGCGAAGGGCACAGGCAAAGCCTGCGCCCCGTGCCAGATCACCGCAGCAGCGCCACCCGCTCACGCCAGATAGGGGAACCAATCCTCCCGCAACCGCTGCCCCGCCACCATCCCATGCCCCGGAAAGGGCGGCGAGGTCGGCCCCGGCCGCTCCACATAGCGCGCATCATCCCCCACAAGGCGCAGCGAAAAGGCCCGCCGCCGCGCGGTCGTCGTGTTTCCCCGCGTGCCATGCAGCGTCCGGTAATGGAAGGCCACCGCATCGCCGGGTTCCATCTCCCATTCCATGATCCGCATGCCCTCTGCCTCTGGGTCCGGCACCGCCATGTAATCATGATCGCCCGGATAGAAATTCGTCTCCGCCATCCAGCGCGTCGGCAGCACGTCCTTGGGCCAAAGGTGGCTTCCTGCAACACAGCGCAAGGACGCTTCCTTCACCGGGTCGAGCGGCACCCAAAAGGACACCGTCTGCCGCCCCTCGACGAAATAGTAAGGCCCGTCCGTGTGCCAGGGCGTCGGCTTGTTCGTGCCGGGTTCCTTCACCAGCACATGATCATGGAACAGTTGCACGCGGCCCGACCCCATCAGCGCCGCCGCCACCCCAGCCACGCCCGACTGCCGGATCGCCTGCTCGAATTCCGGGATGCGCGTCCAATTGCAATAGTCGTCGAAGAACCGCCCCGTCTCTCCGGGCTTCAACGTCGCCATCAGCTGCGGCGAAGGATCGGCCATGTTTTTCTCCACGCCCGCGCGCAGCACATCGACCCAGTCACGGAACAGCCCTTTCACCAGCACGACCCCGTCGCGCTGATAGTCCTGCACCATCGCCCCCGTCACCATCCCCTCGATCACCGCCACCGCGCCCTCCCTGTCGGATTTCCGCATTCGCCTGTCGACAAATCGCATGATCCGGGCATAGCTTCCAATAATATGTGGTAATCAGGGTCATAGTCGCATGCTCGCTGTCACACTCCGCCAGATCGAATACGCCACCGCCACCGCCCGCTTCGGCGGTGTCACCGCGGCGGCAGAGGCCCTCAACGTCTCCCAACCCGCCCTCTCTGTTGCGCTTGCGCAGTTGGAACAGACGCTTGGCCAGCCGCTCTTCCTGCGCCGCCCGGGCGGGCGCATCACACCCACCGCCTTCGGGCGCGGCTGGCTGACCGAGGCGCAGGCCCAACTCGACGCGCTCACCCGCCTCATGTCCGGCGAAACCCCCGCCGCTCCGGTGCGGCTGGCCTGTTTCGAAGACCTCGCCCCCACCCACCTCGCCCCCCTCTTGCGCAAGCTGGCTGCACAGGCGCCCGATGTCGCCATCGCCCCCGAGATCCTACCCTTCGAGGCGATCAGCGACGGCTTGCGCCACGGCCGCATCGACCTTGCCATCACATGGGACCTCGGCCTCGACAGCAGTGCAGACCGTCTGGTCCTGCAGCAGGTCGCCCCGCATGCAGTGGCCGCCCCCGACCACCCGGTCGTGGCGCAAGCGCGGCGCGGGCTGACACTGGCCACGCTCTCGGCCCATCCGCTGATACTTGCCGATCAGGGGCCGTCGCTGTCCCATATGCGCGCCCTCTTCACGGCCCGCGACCTGCCCTTCACCGTGGCCCATCGCACCGCCACGCTCGACCTCATGCGCAGCTTCGCCGCCAACAGCTTCGGCGTCGGCCTCAGCTACACCCGCCCCGCCGGACGGCGCAGCCATGACGGCGCGCGCCTCGCCACCCTGCCCTTGATCGATGCCGGGACCGAACCCATCATCCTCGCCCGCACCGCAGGCAATCCCCTGCCCCCTGCCGCCGAACGGATCGCCCAGCTGATCCCCGGCCACTTCACCCCCTCGCAAGACCAGGACGGAGACAGCTGATCATCATGGCCAATACCTACGACACAGGCCGCCTCAACCTGCCCTTCGTCGGCATTTCCACCTTCGGCAAGCGTCCCTACATCGCCGACTGGGACGCGATCGAGGCCGACATCGCCATCCTCGGCGCGCCCTTCGACTTTGGCACCCAGTTCCGTGCCGGCGCACGCTTCGGCCCCCGCGCGGTGCGCGAGGCCTCCACCCTCTTCTCCTTTGGCCATGCCGGGGCCTATGACCACGAGGATGACGTCACCTATCTCGGCCAAGACGTCCGCATGGTGGATATCGGCGATGCCGACATCGTCCATACCGATACCGAGAAAAGCCACGCCAATATCGAGGCCGGTGTGCGCGCCATCCTTAAGGCGGGCGCGCTGCCCGTCACCATCGGGGGCGATCATTCGATCAACATCCCCTGCATCCGTGCCTTCGACGATCAGGGCCCGATCCACATCCTGCAGATCGACGCCCATCTCGATTTCGTCGATGTCCGCCACGGCGTCCGCCATGGCCATGGCAACCCAATGCGCCGCGCGGCGGAAAAGGACTATGTCACGGGCATCACCGCCTTGGGCATCCGCAACGTCTCATCCACCACCAAGGAAGGCTATGATGCGGCCCGGGCGATGGGAGACGACATCCTCTCCGTGCGGCAGGTCCGCAAGCTGGGGCCCGTGGCGACCGCCGCCCGCATCCCCGATGGCGCGCGGCTTTACGTCACCATCGACATTGACGGCTTCTGCCCCTCCATCGCGCCGGGCACGGGAACGCCCAGCCATGGCGGCTTTCTCTATTACGATGTGCTTGAAATCCTGCAGCAGGTCGCCCAGCGGCATGAAATCGTCGGCATCGACCTCGTCGAAGTCGCCCCCGATTATGACCGCGACGGCACCACCGCGATCCTCGCCGCGCAGGTCCTGCTGAACTTTCTCGGCTTCATCTTCCACGCCCGGGCGCAGCGGGGCTGACCCTCCCCACCCCGGCGCAGACCATCAGGCCCAAGGCAGGGCGGTCAGCCCTTGGCCTTGCCCTGCATGGCCGTGATCCGCGCGGCCGGATTGGCCACCACGACGACGGCCGCCTTGGGCTTTTCCTTCTTCGGCTTCTTGATTTCCTTGTTGGAACGCATCTGTCCTTTGGCCATTGGCCCATCCTCTCCGGCTCAGCCGGGATGGTCCTGTGACCAGATCGGCAAGGGCGCGCGCCAGATTGCGGGGGCAATGATCTGCACCCGCCGCTGTCCCATACCCTGCTCTGCGCCCCGAATGCGCCCCTGTCAACCGACCTGACGCTCAGCGGTACAGGAGCGACCGCCCATTGGCGAAGAGATGCACCTTCTTCGGGTCCGCCGTGAGCGACACGGTCCTGTGCCGCAACCCGGCATGGATGCCCGGCAGCTTGGCCACGACCTGCGCCGCCTCGCCCTGCCGCTTGAAGTAAAGCAGCGTCACCTCCCCCAGCGCCTCGGTGATCTCCACCTCGCCGGTAAAGGCCGCCTCGCCCGTCGCGGTCACAAGGTCCTCGGGCCGGATGCCGATATTGACCTTCAGCCCCTTGTCGGTCGCCACCGTCGGCACCGCAGACCGCGCGGTCCCGCCATTGGCCAGCTTCACCACCGTCTCGGCCCCGGTCTGCACCACCTCGCCCGCCATCAGGTTCATCGCCGGGCTGCCGATGAACTGCGCGACGAATTCGTTCTCGGGCCGTTCATACAGTTCTAGTGGCGTGCCCACCTGGCTGATCCCGCCCCCCGCCAGCACCACGATGCGCGACGCCAGCGTCATCGCCTCCACCTGATCATGGGTCACGTAGATCATGGTGGAATTGGGCATCTGCTCTTTCAGCTGCGCGATCTCGATCCGCGTCGCCACCCGCAGCGCCGCGTCAAGGTTCGACAGCGGCTCGTCGAAAAGATAGACCTTCGGGTCGCGCACGATGGCCCGCCCAATGGCCACCCGCTGCCGCTGCCCGCCCGACAGCGCCTTCGGCAAACGGTCCAGATAGGGCGTCAGCTGCAGGATCTTCGCGGCCTTCTCCACCGCTGCGGCGATCTCGGAGGCGGATTTCTTAGCGATCTTCAACGCGAAGGCCATGTTGTCCCGCACCGTCATGTGGGGATAAAGCGCGTAAGACTGGAACACCATCGCGATGCCCCGCTGCGCGGGCGGCACGTCATTCATCTTCACGCCGTCGATGGTGAACTCCCCGCCCGTGATCCGCTCCAGCCCCGCGATCATCCGCAGCAGGGTGGATTTCCCGCATCCCGAAGGGCCGACGAAGACGATCAACTCGCCCGTCTTGATGTCGAGGTTGATGTTCCGCAGAACCTTCACCTCGCCATAGGCCTTCTCGACATCGACCAGTTTCAGCTCGGCCATCCCCGTCCCTCCCCTTATACCTTGCGCGCGATACAGCAGCCCCAGCCGGGCAGATGCACCTTGCCCCCTGCGGGCGCGATGCTGCCCACGCTTTCCCCGATCCGTTCCCAATTCCCCTGCGGCAGCACAACCTCCGCCGCCGCCTCGCCCAGATTGAAGGCGCAGAAAATCTCGCTCCCACCACTGCGGGTGAAGGAAAACACGTCCCCCACCGCCGTCCATCCGGCCATTTGCCCCTGCGCAAAGGTCGGATGCCCCCGCCGGAAGGCCAGCACGGCCCGGTAATGGTGCAGCATCGATCCCGCCTGCGCCTCTAGCGATGCCACGGCCAAGGGGCGATGCGGCGCGGTCACCGGCAGCCAAGCCCGCTCGGCCGTGGAAAACCCGCACAGCCCGTTGTCCGTGGTCCATGGCATCGGCGTCCGGCATCCGTCGCGCCCCTTAAATTCGGGCCAGAACTCGATCCCGTAAGGGTCCTGCAACTCCTCGAAGGCGATCTCCGCCTCGGGCAGCGCCAATTCCTCACCCTGATACAGGCAGACCGACCCGCGCAGACACATCAGCATCGTCGCGTAAACCCTTGCGCCCGCGTCCGAAAGACCCCAACGCGTCACATGCCGCACGGTGTCGTGGTTCGAATAGGCCCAGCAGGGCCACGCATCCGGCGCCGCCGCCGCCAGCCGGTCGAACACCGCCGCCGCCGAGGCCGCCGTCAACCGCGCCGGTTGCAGCATCTCGAACGGATAGCACATCTGCACCTTGTCCCCGCCCGAGGTGTATTCGGCCATGATCTCCAGCCCCCGCTGGGCATCGCCCACCTCGCCCACCGCCGCCGCCCCGTAAGGCGTCAGCACCGCGCGGAATTTCCGCAGGAATTCAAGGTTCTCCGGCTGGTTCTTCGAAAACAGGTGCAGCTGGTGATTATACGGGTTCACCGACGGCGCGATGCTGTCATTGCGCAATTCCGGCGGCAGAGAGGGGTTGTCGCGCAGATACTTGTCCGCGAAGTAGAAGTTGATCGTATCCAGCCGGAACCCGTTCACCCCCCGCTCCAGCCAGAACCGCGCCACATCCAGCAACGCCTCCTGCACCGGCGCATGGTGCAGGTTCAGGTCGGGCTGACTAGTCAGGAAGTTGTGCAGGTAATACTGCCGCCGCCGCCCGTCCCATTGCCACGCAGACCCGCCAAAGACCGACAGCCAGTTGTTGGGCGCCGTCCCATCCGGCTTCGGCTCTGCCCAGACATACCAATCGGCCTTGCCGTTGGTCCGGTCCTTCCGGCTTTCCTTGAACCACGGATGCTGATCGCTCGTATGCGACAGCACCAAGTCGATCATCACCTTCAGGCCCAGCTCATGCGCCCGCGCCACCACCCGGTCGAAATCGGCGAGGCTGCCGAACATCGGATCGACGTCGCAATAGTCGCTCACGTCATAGCCGAAATCCTTCATCGGGCTGGTGAAGAAAGGGCTGATCCAGATCGCATCCGCCCCCAGCCCCGCGATATGCGGCAGCCGCTCCACGATCCCGCCCAGATCGCCGATCCCGTCGCCATTGCTGTCCTGAAAGCTGCGGGGATAGATCTGATAGATCACCGCCCCGCGCCACCAGTCGGCATCATGGCCGATCACATCCGTCATCCGTCCGTCTTTCTCACTTCACCGATCCGGCCAGCAGGCCCCGGACCAAGTATTTCTGCATGGCAAAGAACACCGCAAGCGGCACCGCGATGCTGATGAAGGCCGAGGCGGCAAGGATCTCCCAATCGCCCCCGCGCGACCCCATCAACTCTTTCAACTGCCCCGTCATCACCAACTGATCCTGCGTCGATCCAAGGAAGACCAGTGCCACCAGAAGGTCGTTCCATGTCCACAGGAACTGAAAGATCGCGAAAGAGGCCAGCGCCGGAAAGGACAGCGGCAGGATGATCCGCAGAAAGATCTGGAAATCCGTCGCCCCGTCCACCCGCGCGCTTTCGATGATGTCGCGCGGCAACCCGGCCATGTAGTTGCGCAAGAGATAAATCGCCAGCGGCAGGCCAAAGGCCGAATGCGCCAACCAGATCCCCATATAACTCTTGCCGATCCCCGCCTTCAGATGCAGCTGCAACAGCGGGATCAGCGCCAGTTGCAGAGGCACCACCAAAAGCCCCACCACCGCCGCGATCAACAGCGCCCGCCCCGGAAACTCCATCCAAGCCAGCGCATAGGCCGCAAAGGCCGCAATCAGGATCGGGATCACCGTCGCCGGGATCGACACGGTCAGCGTGTTCAGAAAGCCCCGCCCCAGCCCTTCGGCATTCAGCACCTTCACAAAATTCTCGGTCGTGAAACTCGGCGCTTGGGTAGAGGTGATGAAAATCCGCTCCCCCCGCGTTCCTTCAAATGGCGTGGCCGAGGTCAGGCGATAGCTGCCATCCGCATTCACCGTCAGCTCATAGCCGTCATCAGTCGTGATCGTCTCGCCCACCGGATAGGCCGCCGGATCGCGGGAGTTTGTGCCGAAGGCGCTCACCTCCCCCAAGGCCAACTCGTCAAACACATTGCCCGAGATGACGTAGAGCCCACCTTCCTGCACCGCCGTATCCGGCGCCCCGGCGCGATACTGGACCGATGCCTCCTGCGGGAACAGCGACTGCCACCACCCGCTCGTCAGGATCTGGTCGCGGTCCCGGAAAGACGACACCAGCAGGCCAAAGGTCGGGATCGTCCACAGCAGGACCAGCGCCGCCGCCGCAAGGTTGACCAACCATGTCAGGCTGGATTTCTGGCCGACGATATTGTCCATCAGCGCATCTCCTTGCGGGCATTCCGGATGTTCCAGATCATGATCGGCGTCACCAGCAGCATGATCACGATGGCAATGGCCGAGGCCCGGCCCGAATCCTGCCCCCTGACCAGCCAGTCATACATGTAATTCCCAAGGACCTGCGTCCCCCACTGCCCGTTGGTCATCGCCAGCACGATGTCAAAGACCTTCAGCACGGTGATGGTGATCGTGGTCCAGACGACAAGGATCGTCCCCCAGATCTGCGGCACCTTGATCTTGACGAACAGCTGCAAGGGCGACGCGCCGTCCAGAATGGCCGCCTCAACCGTCTCTTCCGGGATACCCCGCAGCGCGGCCGACAGGATCACCATGGCAAAGCCCGTCTGGATCCAGATCAGCACGACCATCAGAAGGAAGCTGTTCACGATCTCATGGGTCAACCACGTTTCCGGGGCACCGCCAAAGGCTTCCACAATCGCGTTCAAAAGGCCGATCTGGTTCTGCCCCTCGGGGCGGAAGTCATAGACGAACTTCCAAATCACCGAGGCACCGACGAAGGAAATCGCCATCGGCATGAAGATCATCGCCTTGGCAAAATTGCCCCAGCGGATGCGGTCCGTCAGCGCCGCTGCCAGCAGACCGAAAAAAGTGGAAAAGGCCGGCACAACGATCAGCCAAAGGATGTTGTTGCGCATGGATTCCAAGAACTTGGGGTCGCTCACCATCCACTGGTAATTGTACAGCCCCACGAATTCGCGCCCATTGGCATCCATGACCGACAGGTAGATCGACCAGAACAGCGGATAGACCAGATACAGCGCCAGCAGGATCAGCGCCGGAAACAGAAACAGCCAAGGCCGGATCGCATTCGCCCGATTGATGTTGCGGCTGATATTCGGGCCAGAAGCCGGAAAGATCCGGTCCAAGAGAAGGTTCGTCAGGAAGAAATAAAGCAGGCACCCCCCGACACCGATCACGATGGTCGTCGCTGCACCGAAGAACTGTTCCATCGGTCAGGCCCCCCTCCTGAAATCCCTGAAAGATATGTCCCCGCCGCAATATTCAGCCCTTCACAGGGCGCGGGCGTCAATGCCCATGACCGCGGACTGTCGGGAAATGGGCCCGCCGCTTGCACGCGGCGGGCCCCGTTTTCGTACCGATTACTGCAGCGAGTCCCAGGTTGCCTGGATCGAGTCGGCCACTTCCTGTGCCGACTTGCCGCCGACATAGTCCACCATCCCGGTCCAGAACACGCCCGCACCCACGCCGCCCGGCATCAGGTCCGACCCGTCAAAGCGGAAGGTCGTCGCGTTCAGCAGGATGTCGCCCATCTTCTTCAGCGTCGGGTCCCCATAGAGGTCCGTGTTCACGCCCTTATGCGGCGTCAGGAAGCCGGTCTGGTTCATCCAGACTTCATGCGCGATCGGCGTGGTCAGGAACTCGATGAAGGCGCGGCCCGTTTCGGATTCCTTCATCAGGCCCATGGTCGTGCCTGCACCCAGAACCGGCGAACCCAGATCCTGCTCGGCAAAGGCCGGGAAGTAGAAGAAGTCCGCATCCTCACCGATCACGGTGCCTTCCGGGAAGAAGGAGGGGATGAACGACGCCTGACGGTGCATGTAGCACTGCGGCGGCGAAGCAAACAGACCCTTGGGGCTGTCACGGAAGTCGGTCGAGGCGACCGAACCCGCGCCACCCGACACATAGGCATCGTTCTTGGCGAAGGCGCCGAACTGATCGATGGCATTCACCACGATCGGATCGTTGAACTTCAGCTCGTTCGACACCCACTTGTCATAGTTTTCCGGGGTGGTCGTGCGCAGCATCATGTCTTCGACCCAGTCGGTCGCGGGCCAGCCCGTCGCGCCGCCCGACCCAAGGCCGATGCACCACGGGGTGCCGCCATCGGCGACGATCTGGTCGGTCAGCGCCTTCAGCTCTTCCATCGTCGTGGGCACGGCATAGCCCGCATCCTCGAAATTCTCGGGCACGTACCAAACCAGCGACTTCACATCGACCTTGTAGAAGAAGCCGAAGGTGTTCGCCGCGCCATCGGCGCCCGGGAAGGACACCAGATCGACCCAGGACTGGCCAGCCGCATAGTTGTCCTTGGTCCACTGCACGATCTCGGGCGACATCGGCAGAACCTGCCCTTTCGCCGCCATCCCGCGCATCAGGCCCGGCTGCGGGAAGACCGCGATATCCGGCGGCGACCCGGCTTCGGCATCGATTACCACCTGCTGCTCAAAGCCTTCCGCGCCGATGTATTCCACATCCGCGCCCGTCGCTGCCTCGAAATAGGCGATCACGCTGGTAAACAGTTCCTGGTCGACGCTCAGCCACGGCCCCAGAACCGTGATCTTCTGGCCGTCCAGATTGTACTTCTCGTCAAAGGCCTTGTAGCTGTCCCAGTTGAAGGCACCCTCGCCAATGGGAAACTTCAGGTCCTGCGCATAAGCCGCACCTGACAGCAGCGCAAACGCCGCAGCGCCTGCGAGAAACTTCGCTTTCATGGTCATCCTCCCGATTCCCCCGCCCTCTTGACGGGGCACAACCCAACACCGGCCAGAATCATACTCAAACCGCTTTGGATGGCGCACCCTTGCCGATCCCTCCCGCCAAGTCAATGAAAAGCACCGCCTGAACCCGCCAAATCACGCCCTGAATCGCCCCAATCCCGGCGAAAACGTTTCCCTATCCCTGCGCTTAACCTTTGACCTCAACAGATCGAATCTCTAACCTCGCCCCGAAATTGAAATCGGTTTGGAACCGCGACCCGCCATGAACCTCAAGGAACTGGCCACCAAGCTGGGCCTCTCGCCCACGACCGTTAGCCGTGCGCTGAATGGCTATCCCGAGGTGAACGAAGCCACCCGCGAACGGGTCATGGCCGCCGCCAAGCGTCACAACTACCGCCCCAACACCCGCGCGATCCGCCTTGCCACGGGCCGCGCGCTGGCCATTGGCCATGTCATCCCGCTCGCCACCCGGCACGAGATCATGAACCCGATCTTCGCCGATTTCATCGCCGGCGCGGGCGAAACCTATTCCCGCAACGGCTATGACATGCTTCTCTCCGTCGTCCCCGACGAGTCCGAGGAGCAGGCCTATCGCGATCTCAAATCCCGCGGCAGCGCCGATGGCGTGATCCTGCACGCCCCCCGCATGAACGATCCCCGCATTCCGCTCATGCACGAGATCGGGATTCCCTTCGTCGTCCATGGCCGCGCCACCAACACGACCGATCCCTATTCTTGGGTGGACGTGAACAACCGCCGCGCCTTCCAGCGGGCCACCGAATTCCTGCTCGATCTGGGACACACGCGCATCGGCCTCGTGAACGGGCTGGAATTCATGGACTTCGCCATCCGCCGCCGCACCGGCTATGCCGAAGCGCTGGCCTCCCGCGGCATGGCGCTAGACCCCGCGCTCATGTCCTCGGACGAGATGACCGAAATCTCGGGCTTCCGCGCCGCCTCCGCCATGCTCGATCTGCCCGACCCGCCCACGGCCTTCCTCGTCGCCTCCATGATCTCCGGCATGGGCGTGCGTCGCGCGATCGAAGGGCGCGGCCTCGCCATGGGGCGCGACGTCTCGGTCATCATTCATGACGACGACCTCTCCTATCTCAAGAACGGCGATGCCGTGCCGATCTTCACCGCCACCCGCTCCTCCGTGCGCGAGGCAGGCCGCATCGCGGCCGAGATGCTCCTCGCCATCATCACCCAGCAGGGCGAGGAACCGCAGAACCGGCTTCTGGAAGCCGAACTCATCATCGGCCAGTCCACCGGACCGGCCCCCCGCCGGGCCTGATCCCATGTCCCTTTCCCGCTTCGACTTTCCCGAAGGCTTCCTCTTCGGGGCCGCCACGGCCGCCTACCAGATCGAAGGATCCCGCTTTGGCGGTTGCGGTCCCTGCCACTGGGACACATTCGCCGCCGCGCCCGGCAATGTCCTGCGCGCTGAAGACGGCGCCACCGCCTGTGACCACTACCACCACTGGCCCGCCGATCTCGACCTGCTGCGTCAGGCCAATATGGATGCCTACCGCTTCTCCACCTCTTGGGCCCGCGTCATGCCCGATGGCGTCACGGCCAATCCCGAAGGTCTGGCCTTCTACGACCGCCTTGTCGACGGGATGCTGGAGCGGGGCCTGAAACCCTTCCAGACCCTCTACCATTGGGAAATGCCCTCCGCTCTGGCCGACAAGGGCGGCTGGACCAACCGCGACACCTGCAACCGCTTCGCCGATTTCACCGAAACCATAACCCGCCGCTTGGGCGACCGCGTTGCCTCCATCGCCACGATCAACGAACCCTGGTGCGTGGCCTGGCTCTCCCACTTCCTCGGCCACCATGCCCCCGGCCTGCGCGACATCCGCGCCGCCGCCCGCGCCATGCATCACATCCTCCTTGCCCATGGCCTCGCGGTGGAACGCCTGCGCGGCATGGGCCAGCCCGATCTCGGGATCGTGCTCAACTTTGACCACGCCACCCCGGCCAGCGACAGCCCCGAAGACCAGACCGCCGCCGCCCGCGCCGACGGCATCTTCAACCGCTGGTTCATCGAAGCCATCACCCGCCAGACCTACCCCGAGATTGTGCTCGAAGGCCTCGCCCCCCACATGCCCGACCGCTGGCAGGACGATATGGCCACCATCGGCCAGCCGCTCGACTGGCTGGGCGTGAACTACTACACCCGCCACCTCCATGCCCATGATCCCGCCGCCCCCTGGCCGCATCTGGCCGAAGCGCCGGGCCCCCTGCCGAAAACCCAGATGGGCTGGGAAATCTACCCCGACGGCCTCCACCACTTCCTCACCCGCATGGCGCGCGACTATGTGGGCGATCTGCCGATCTACGTGACCGAGAACGGCATGGCCAATGCCGATCAGGCCGATATCCCCGACACGGTGCGCGAAGATTTCCTCTTCGCCCATCTGGCCGCCACCAAACAGGCCATCGCGGACGGTGCCAATGTGCAGGGCTTCTTCTATTGGTCGCTTCTGGACAATTACGAATGGGCGTTCGGATATGAACGCCGCTTCGGCCTCGTCCATGTCGATTTCGACAGCTTGAAGCGGACCCCCAAATCCTCCTATCACGCACTCGCCCGCGCCCTCGCGCGGAACGGGTGACCCCGCGCGGTCACGCGCAAAGTCCTACGGAGCGTCCCATGACCCTCGCCATCCTCGCCGATATCGGCGGCACGAATACCAGGGTCGCCCTTGCCGACGGCACCGTGGTGCGCGAATCCAGCATCGCCCGCTATCCGAACGCCGAGTACAAGGCGCGCGGTCAGGACATCGCCCATATCCTGCGCGACTATCTCGCCACCACCGGCGCCGCGCCCGACGGCGTCTGCGTCGCCGCCGCGGGCCCTGTGCAGGACGGCGTGGCCAGCATGACCAATCTCGACTGGGTGATGGACGGCGCAAAACTCGCCGCCGCCACCGGCGCGCGCCGCGTGGCCATCCTCAACGACCTGCAGGCGCAGGGCCATGCCCTTGGCCATATTGCCCCCGCCCAGCTGCGCACCCTGATCCCCGGCCCGGCCCATCCCGGCGCCTCCCTGCTCGTCGTGGGCCTCGGCACTGGCGTCAACGCCGCCCCGGTCCACGGTCAGGGCGCCGCCCGTGTCGTGCCGCCCTCCGAATGCGGCCATGTCAACATGCCCGTTCGGTCGGAAGAAGACCTCCGCCTGATGCGCTTCATTGAGGCGCGCCTTGCCGAACGGGGCGAAACGCCCCATTGCGGCGTCGAAGAGGTTCTCGCCGGTCGCGGCCTCGCCAATCTCCACGCCTTCGCCGCCGCCGAGGCTGGCCAGCCGACCGAGAAATCTTCGGCCGAGGTTCTCACCGCCCTTGCTGCAGGCGATCTCACCGCCACCCATGCCGCGCGCCTCTACACCACAATCCTCGCGCAGGTTCTGGCCGATCTCGCCCTCATCCACCTGCCCTATGGCGGCATCTACCTGATCGGCGGCATGTCCCGCGCGATGACCCCGCATTTCGCCCGCTTCGGTCTGACCGAAACCTTCCGCGAAGCCCGCCGCGTCGACCTTCTGCAAAAGGATTTCTCCGTCACCGTGGTCGAAGACGACTTCGCCGCCCTCACCGGCTGCGCAGCGTTCCTTGAGGCCACCACCGCCTGACGCCGGAACACCCGATTAAGGTTAACGCCCCCTACCCCATCTTCTGTCGAAAAATATCCTCGGGGGGTGAGGCGCGGCACGCGCCGAGGGGGGCAGACAGCCCCCCTTGCACCGCCCGCCACCCCTCACCCGGGCAGCCGTTCCTTCAGGAACTGCAGCGTCACCCCCAACCCGTCCGGCGCGATCCCGTGCCCGGTGCCTTCCATCACATGGCCAAAGGTGTCGAACCCCGCCGCCACCAGCGCCTCGCCCGCCAGCCCCATATCGGCGAAAGGCACCACCGGGTCCTCATCCCCATGGATCAGCAGCACGGGCGGTTTCACCACCGCCTCTGCCGCCAACCGCTCCGGCACCAGAAGACGCCCCGAGATCGCCACGACCCCCGCCACGACCTCGGCCCGACGTGGCGCGACATGCAAGGACATCATCGCCCCTTGCGAAAACCCCACCAGCGCCAGCGCCTCCGAACCAAGCCCCTCCTCCGCCAGCCGCGCATCCAGAAAGGCATCCATCAACGCGACCGAGGACGCCATCCCCTCCCGCGCCGCCTCTTCCGAAGACCCGTCCAGCCACGGGATCGGGAACCACTGGAAGCCAAAGGGATTGCCCACACAGGGCTGCGGCGCATCCGGCGCGACAAAGACCGTATCGGGCAGATGCGGCGCCAGCGCATCGCCCAGACCCAGCAGATCCGCCCCATCGGCCCCGTAACCATGCACGAAGACCACGATCGACCGCGCCCGCCCGCTGCGCGCCGCCTTCCGCCCGAATGTCAATCCACCGCTCACCTGATGCCCTCCCGCGCCTTCGCCACATGGTAGTAGGCCCACAGCAGCCGCGCCGCAACCGCCCGCCACGGCGACCAGTCCTCCGCCATCGCCCGCAGCGCCTTTTCCGAAGGCCGCGCCTCCAGCCCGAAGAGCAGCCGCGCCGCCTCCTGCAGGGCCAGATCGGCAGGCGCAAAGACATCCGCCCGCCCCAGCGCGAACATTGCATAGATTTCCGCCGTCCAGCGCCCGATCCCCGGCACCGCCGTCAACACCGTCACCACCTCCTCATCCGGCACCGCCCGCAGCGCTTCGAAATCAATCCCCGCCCGCGCCAGCGCCTGCCCATAACGCGCCTTCTGCCGCGACAGCCCCACCGCCCGCAGCGCCGCCTCCGACGCCTCCGCCATCGCCCCCGGATCGCAAAGCCCCGCCCCCTCCAGCCGCGCCCAGATCGCATTGGCCGAGGCGACGGAAACCTGCTGGCTCACGATGGCCGACAGCAAGGCCCGGAACCCATCCTCCCGCCGACGCAGCGGCAGCGGCCCCGTCGCCTCCAGAGCCGCCGCAAAACGCGCCTCCCGCGCCGCCAGCCACGCCGCCCCCTCG
>VYLE01000288.1_pt1 | contig 38406 bp, 34 predicted proteins | sample 5114391 | NCBI WGS metagenome assembly VYLE01 (sample SAMN12291771, study PRJNA351875) | freshwater metagenome | isolation source: freshwater lake | place: USA: Michigan, Kent Lake | collected 2013-08-15
TGACGGGGCGCCGCAGGCGCGCGCGAGAATTTGGCGTCCAGGTAGGAGGCGAAGTGCTCCGAATTCCTGAAGCGCGTGCCGTCGATCTCGGCCCATGCGCGCTCGAGCCGCGCCAGCTCCTCGAGGTTGCGGATCCGCGCCACGGCGGGGTCGCGCGTCTGCAGCGAGAACTTGATCTCGCGCCTGCCGACGACGTCCTTCAACCGTTCGGGGACGCGCTTCCGGAACAGATAGATTCCGCTTTCCGGATGGCGCTTGGGCGTAAACAGCGCGTTAACCATGATCCGTGTGTACCGTCGTTGTGTACCGACGGCCGGTCCGGAAAACCTTTATGTTTCAAAAGGTCCGCTGTTTTTCAGGGGTTTTCGAGTTTGCTGGCGGAGAGGGAGGGATTCGAACCCCCGATAGGCTTGCACCTATGCCGCATTTCGAGTGCGGTGCATTCAACCACTCTGCCACCTCTCCTGAAGGCGCCATGGAAGGAGCAGCGGCCCCTGTGGTTGGGGGCGTTCATAAGCGAGGATGGCGGGCCAGACAAGGCGCGAGAGGGGAAAATCCGCTGCCTGTTTCGCCCGATAGCTCCGTGGCGGGCGGCCGGTGACGCGGAACGGGCCCCGAGAGTTGCGGTTTTGACGGGTTTTCCTGGCGCAAGGCGGAGTGCGCTTCGCCTCGACACGCTGCCGGGACGAGACGGGCGCCGCTTCGCCTGACAACGCTTTGCCGAAAGGAACCGCCATGGAGCATCTGACCGTCGCGGCCAACGGGGCCGATTTCCACCTGGTGCGCGCAGGGACCGGCAAACCGCTGCTTCTGCTGCATGGCTGGCCGGAATTCTGGCTGACCTGGGAGCCGGTGATGCGGCGGCTCGACGGCCGCTTCCAGCTGATCGCGCCCGATCTGCGCGGCTTCGGCGACAGCGCCAAACCGGACGGGCCGTTCGGGCCGGACGGACATGCGGCCGACATGCTGGCGCTGATGGACGCCCTTGGCATCAGGCGATTCGGCGTGGTCGGCCATGACGTCGGCGGCGCGGTGATGCAGCCGCTGGCGCGCACCGCGCCCGGGCGGCTGGCCGGGCTGTTCTTCTTCGATTTCGTCCATCCCGGGATCGGGCCGCGCATGGCCGCGCCTGATCGGCTGAACCACATCTGGTATCAATCCTTCCACCAGATGGAGATGGCGCCCGCGCTGGTCGGCGCCTCCCGGGAGAGCTGCCGGCTCTACATCAGTCACTTCCTGAAGGGCTGGGCGCATCGCAAACACGCCTTCGACGACGTGATCGAGGCATTCACCGACAATTTCCTCAAGCCGGGCAATCTCGCCGGCGGCTTTGCGCATTACCGTGCCTCGCATGCCGGGCGCGTCGCGATGATGAAGGGCGAGGCGCCGCGCCTGCCGCGAATCGAGGTGCCGACCTGCGTGCGCTGGGCGGAGTTCGATCCGCTGTTTCCCTATGACTGGACGGACCGGCTGGGGGAGACGTTCGGCGCTCTCGATGTCGCGATGTTCGGAGGTGTCGGGCACTTCCCGCACCGGGAGGATCCGGACCGCGCGGCGGAGGAGATCGCGGGGTTCTTTGCGCGGGTGGGATGGGGGTGAGGGGTGGGCGCTGGTCGCGCTGCTGGCCCCAGGACCGGCCCCCCGCCTCTCCCGCTTGCGGAAGAGGCCGACGCGCTCCAGCTCCGCAATTCTCAACGATCCCAATGCGGAGACAGCCCCCACCCCAGCCCTCCCCCGCAAGCGGGAGAGGGAGCCGACTGCCAATGCCGCCGCATCGTGCACACCATATGCGATAGCCCTGCGCAAGCGGGGGAGGGAGCGCACCGGCGGCGCGGTCGCGTGCGGGCTCATTCGATCATGCCATGGAAAAACGGGGTGGGACCGCCAGACGCGGTAAACACTGGCGGTCCCGGTGCCGCTCATTGAAATACTGGCCAGGAAGGGCGGCTTCGCCGGCCAGGTGAGGCGACGCTTCGACCCTAGCGTGCAGGGGACTTCCCGCAACGCAATCCCGCCCTTAACCTAACCTTTCAAGGTTACTCCTTGTCGGCCTTGCTCTTTTTCTTCCCGCTCTCCGCGGTATCCCGGTCCTTGCCGGTGTCCTTGCCATTGTCCTTGCCACCGTCCTTGCCGCTCTCCTTGCGGCGGTTGGTGAAGCGGGCATTGCCGAGGCCGGTGCCGATGGTGAGCACGCCCCAGCGGCCGACATCCTGCATGAACGGCACTTCCGAGAGCCCCTGCACCACGCCGTCATTGTGCATCAGGATCGCGGTGTCGTGCTCGCCGATGACGGGGATGCCCTCGATCAGGCTCGCCGGCAGGTTGAACTTGCTGCTCTCCCAATTGCCCGGCAGGTTCTGCGCGCCCTTTTCGATGGAGCCGTCGGCATTGATGACGCCGGGACAGGCGATGCCGATGAAGGGCGCGATCTTGAAGCCCTCCTCCTCGGCCTCGGAGATCAGTCCCTTCAGCATCTTGGTGAGCCGCTTCACGGCGCCCTCGCGGGTCGGCTCGTCGTCGGCGTGACGCCACAGTTCGGACTTCCAGATCGAGGCCTTCGACAGGTCCTTGGCCTTCTTCCAGCCGGTCTCGACCACGCCGCAGCGGATGTTGGTGCCGCCGATATCGACGGCGAGGATGCTGTCATGCGCCTCGAAGATCCAGGAGGGCGCGAGGTGCAGCGCGCCGAGCAGGCCGGCCTCATCGGGATGGTTGCGGATCGGGACCAGTTCGATCTTCACGTCCTCCGCCCGCAGGATGATCTCGGTACGGGCGATCGCGAGCTCGCCGAGCCGGGAGTCGCGGAAGCCGCCGCCAACCACGATACGCTCGGTCTTGGCCCAGGCCTTGGTCTTGAGAAAGCGCCGCGTCACATAGGCGAGTTCCTGGGCGAAATCCTCGATCGCGCTGTGCACGATGGCGGAGGCCTCGGTGTCGTCGCCGACCAGCACCGCGTCCAGCGTCTTCTTGCTGATCTCGTCCGAAGGCTCGTCGCCGAACGGGTCCTTGCCGGATTTGCGCAGCGGCTTGCGCCAGCGGTCCAGGATGTCCCGGAAGGCGCCCTTGCTGGCGCGGTCGCCGAGGAAGCCGTCCTCGTCCTTGATCTCGATGTTGAAGCTGTCGATCTCCACCGACGGCAGCCGCCCGGCGCCGTGATGGGCGATGCCCGTCGTGGTCTTGACCAGTTCGTCCGTTGCCATGAATTGCCCTATGCCCGCTGTTCAAAAATCGCGGAGACAACGGCGCGGGAACCCGTTGGTTGCAAAGCGGGCAGGGATTCCGGCAAAAGGGCCAAATGGCCCGGATCCGGGCCGTTTTCGGCGGAAATCCTTGACTTGCGGCGGCTCCCCGCTATAAGTCCGACAACCGGCGCGGGGCGTTTCTCGCGCCGCTTGTTTTTGCGTGGGTTTTCAATGGGATAACTCCCGCCCGCGCAAAACGTCATAAACCCATAGCGACTGACAAAAAGCCGGCCCTTGACGCGTCGCGTCGCGAGGCCGGGATTGAACACGGAGACAAAAACGATGTTCGCAGTCATCAAAACCGGCGGCAAGCAATACCGCGTCGAGCCGGATGATGTTCTCGAAGTAGGCAAGATCGAAGGCGAAGTCGGCACGATCCTGCAGTTGAATGAAGTGCTGGTGCTCGGCGGCGACACGCCGGTGCTGGGCCTTCCGACGGTGGCCGGCGCCTCCGTTGCGGTCGAGGTGCTCGACCACAAGCGCGGACCGAAGGTCATCGCGTTCAAGAAGCGCCGCCGCAAGAATTCGCGCCGCAAGCGCGGCTATCGCGACGAGATCACCGTGCTGCGCATCAGCGAGATCCTGGCCGACGGCGCCAAGCCCACCAAGGGCCCGCGTCCGAAGAAGGAAAAGGCCGCGCCCGCGCAGGAAGCCGCCGAGTAACGCGGCCACCGATCACGCCTCATCACGAAATGGGGCGTGCGACCTTTTGAAATGATTCCGTCAAGGAATTGACCTAGACATACGCAGGATCTTGGAGACGAGCCATGGCTCACAAAAAAGCAGGCGGTTCATCGCGTAACGGACGCGATTCGAAGGGCAAGCGCCTCGGCATCAAGGCGTTCGGCGGGGAGATCGTCACTCCCGGCAACATCATTGCGCGTCAGCGCGGCACCACTTGGCACCCCGGCCTCAATGTCGGCATGGGCACGGACCATACTCTGTTCGCCAAGATCGAGGGTCGTGTTGCGTTCCAGGCCAAAGCCAACGGTCGCACCTTCGTATCGGTGCTCCCGGTCGCCGAGGCGGCTGAATAGACGGCGGATCAAATACGGAGTCCGCCGGGTCCCTGACCGAACCGGCGGAGTCCTTCAGGATCGCAAGATCAGGGCTCCAGGGGAGGCGGGAAACCGGCCTCCCCTTTCGTTTGACCTGCTCACTTTTGACTTAGTGACTTTCACGGAGCCGGACATGTTGCAGGATTTCTCGAGCGTGACCTTGCAGGAGGCGAGACCCAGCGTCGTCGCCACCGAGCGGCTGACCTTGCGGCGGCCGACCCTGGCCGACGTCAGGACCATCGCCCGCCTCGCCAACGACCGCCGCGTCGCCGAGAACACCCGGCGCCTGCCGCATCCCTATTCGCAGGACGACGCCGTCGATTTCATCCGCGCCACCGCCGAACTCGATAGCGAGACCGTATTCCTGATCGAGCATGACGGCACGCCGCTCGGCATGGTCGGCATCGACCGTTCGGAGCCGGATCATGCCGAACTCGGCTACTGGCTCGGCGTCGAGTATTGGGGCCGCGGCTTCGCCACCGAGGCCGCGCGCGGCGCGATCGACTTCTTCTTCGAGGAGTTCGACAACGATCATCTCCATGCCGGCGCCCGCGTCACCAATCCGGCCTCGCGCAAGGTGCTGGAGAAGTGCGGCTTCCAGTGGAGCGGCGTGCAGCTGCACCGTTTCCTGGCGCTCGGCTCGTCGACCCCGGTCGACTGCTTCCGCCTCTCGCGCAGCGTCTGGGCCTCGCTGAAGAGCTGGAGCAGCGCGCGGCGGGTGCGTTAGGGGCGATGCTTCCCCTCCCCTGGAGGGGGAGGGTCGGCTCACATCGAGCGCAGCGAAGATGTGAGACGGGGTGGGGTGACGGTCTCTCCACTTCGTACAGTGCCCGTGGGGAGAGATCACCCCACCCCGCTCGCGCTTCGCGCGATCGACCGTCCTCCTCCAGGGGAGGCTGGGCACTACACCGGCGGATTCACCTGCTCGCTCTCCCGCCCGAGATCCCGCTCCCGCAGGTAGATGTAGAACCCGGCGCCGATGATGATGGCGGCGCCGAGCAGCGTGGCGGTCGACGGCACATCGTTGAACACGACATAGCCGAAGATCACCGCCCAGACGATCATCGAATATTGATAGGGCACGACGACGCTGGCGGGCGCCAGCTTGAGCGAGCGGTTGACGCAGAACAGCGCCGTCACCGAGATGGCCCCGGCTGCCGCGAAGATGACGAGACTGCCCGGCGTCGGCGGCACCCAGTTGAAGGCCGACAGCACCGCGCCGAGCGAAAAGGTGCCGACGAATTGCGAGGACGCCATCACGATGTCGGGCGTCTTGCGCAGGCTGCGCGTGATCAGCATCAGGGTGGCGAAGGACAGGCTGCCGCCGAGCGCGATCAGCGCCGGCAGGCTGACCGTCTGCGCCGAGGGCCGCAGCGCGATCAAGACGCCGCAGAAGCCGATCAGGATCGCGGTCCAGCGCCGCCAGCCGACCTTCTCGCGCAGGAAGATCGCCGACATCGCGGTGACGAAGATCGGGCCGGCGAGATAGTAGGTGATGACGTCGGCGAGCGGCAGATAGACGGTGGCGAGAAAGAACGCGGCGACCTCCAGCGTCGACAGCACGACGCGGAACAGCTGCAGCCACGGCCGCTCCGGATGCAGGAAGTCGTGGCGCTGCCGCCAGATCAGCGGCGACAGCAGCAGCAGCGCCGCACAGGCGCGCAGGAACAGCAGCTGCCCCACCGAATAGGTCCCGACCAGGAACTTGCCCATGGCGTCGCCGAACGAGAACATGAAGATCGACAGCAGCATCAGCGCGATGCCGGCCAGCCGCGCCGAGCGGTCGTCATAGGCGGAGGGATTCTTGAACAGGGGCATTGATGCGGGCGTGAACTCGGGGGCTCGTCATTGCGAAGAGCTCTCGCGACGAAGCAATCCAGTCTGCTACCGCAGAGACGGACTGGATTGCTTCGCTTCGCTCGCAATGACGAGCGGAGAGAGCGTCGGACACCAGCGACGGGGGTCGCCTGCGGCCCGTTTTAATGTCGTGAGCGACAACGGCAACCCCACGCAAGTCACATTGAGCGGATTGTCGCACGCTTCGCGGCGCGGTAGCGATCCACGCATCATCGACCAGAGAGCATGAACATGACCGATTTCGATCCCGCACAGCACCGGATGGTCCCCGCGCAGCGCTGGTTCGAGGATTTCGTGCTCGGCGAGCGCTTCGTGCTGCCGAGCCGCACCCAGACCTCGGCGGTGTTCGCGGCGTTCCAGACCGCGAGCGGGGACACCCACCCCGTGCACTATGACGCGGAATATTGCCGCGCCCGCGGCATGCCGCAGCTGCTCGCGCACGGCTTCCAGACGCTGATCCACACCGCGCCGGGGGCAGGATTGTTCCCGTTCATGGTCGAGGACTCCCTGGTCGGCTTCCTCGAACAGTCGAGCCGGTTCCTCAAGCCCGTCTACGCCGACGACACGATCTACCCGGCGCTCGAGGTCACCGAGCTGGCGCCGGGCCGCACCACCGGCGTGGTGACGCTGCGCAGCACCATCTTCAACCAGCGCAAGGAGCTGGTGCTGGAAGGCCTGCAGAAATTCCTGATCCGCCGCCGGCCGGAATAGCCGTCACTCGATGACGTCGTCGGCGGTCGCCAGCAGCGTCGGCGCGATCGCGAGGTCGAGCACGCCGGCGGTCCTGCGGTTGAGCACGAGTTCGAACTTGGTCGCCTGCTGCACCGGCAGCTCGGCCGGCCGCGCGCCCTTCAGCACCCGCGCCGTATACTGGCCGGTGAGTTCCATCACGTTGTAATAGTCCGAGCCGTAGCTCGCCAGACCTCCGGCCTCGACATAGTCGCGGACGTCGAAGATGGTCGGCACGCGGCGACGCAGCGCGAGGCCGGCGATGCGCGCGCGGTAGACATAGAAGAAGCCTTCCGGACCCAGAACGAGGCCGGCGCCTTCGGACGGCAGGCGCGCGAACGCCGTGTCGATGTCGCCCTCGGTCTCGGCCTCGAGCACCTCGATGCGCAGGCCGAGCGGGGTGGCGGCGCGCTGCAGATCGGCGGCAAAGGGCGCGGCCAGCGCCGAGCTCGGCTTCACCAGCGTGAAGTAGCGCGAGACCTTCGGCGCCAGTTCGCGAAACACGCCGAGCCGCTTGGCCGACAGTTCCGCATTCAGCGAGGTAATGCCGGTGGCGTTGCCGCCAGGACGATTGAGGCTGTCGACGAGGCCGAGCGCGACCGGATCCGAACCCGACGAGAACACGATCGGAATCTCCGACGTCGCCTGGCGGGCCGCGACGGCGGCCCCCGTGCTGCCGGGCGTCGCAATCACCGCGACCTGCCTGCGGACGAGATCGGCCGCCAGCGCCGGCAGATCGTCGTTGCGACCGGAGGCCCAGCGATATTCGATGGCAACGTTCCGGCCTTCGCTGAACCCGCTGTCGGCAAGTCCCTTCCGGAAAGCGGCGAGGCGCTTGACGTTTTCCTCCGCCGAGCCGGCATGGAGGAAGCCGATGACCGGCACGGCCGGCTGCGCGCGGGCCTGCGACACCACCGCGACCGAAATCGCCCCGCCCATGAAGTCCCGCCGCCGCATCGTCGTCATCACCCCTGTCCGGCCCGGCTATATCACATCCAGATCGGCCCCAAGCCGTCCGGACGGTTAAGCACGGGGGCGAAATCGCGGAGTTTCGGCCGATTCCGGGGCAAGTCCGGGTTGCCGTGGGGGACCCGCTGGCCTACCTATGCCCCATGAAATTCCTCGACGAAGCAAAGGTCTATATCCGCTCCGGTGACGGCGGGAACGGCTGCGTGGCGTTCCGCCGCGAGAAGTTCATCGAATTCGGCGGTCCCTCCGGCGGCAATGGCGGCCGCGGCGGCAATGTCATCATCGAGGTCGCCGATGGGCTCAACACGCTGATCGACTACCGCTATCAGCAGCATTTCAAGGCCCAGAAGGGCGAGAACGGCATGGGCTCCGACCGCCACGGCGCCAACGGCAAGAACATCGTGCTGAAGGTGCCCCTGGGCACGCAGATCTTCGACGAGGATCGCGAGACGCTGATCCACGATTTCACCAATGTCGGCGAGAAATTCGTGCTGGCCGAGGGCGGCAATGGCGGCTTCGGCAACGCACATTTCAAGTCCTCGACCAACCGCGCGCCGCGCAACGCCAATCCCGGCCAGCCCGGCGAGGAGCGCTGGATATGGCTGCGGCTGAAACTGATCGCCGATGCCGGCCTGGTCGGCCTGCCCAATGCCGGCAAGTCGACCTTCCTGTCGAAGGTCAGCGCGGCCAAGCCGAAGATCGCCGACTATCCCTTCACCACGCTGCATCCGCAGCTCGGGGTCGTGAACTCCGACGGGCGCGAATTCGTGCTCGCCGACATTCCCGGGCTGATCGAGGGCGCCCATGAAGGCGCCGGGCTCGGAGACCGCTTCCTCGGCCATGTCGAGCGCTGCCGCGTGCTGCTGCATCTCGTCGATGCGACCTGCGAACACGCCGGCAAGGCCTACAAGACGGTGCGCAACGAGCTCGACGCCTATGGCGGCCTGCTCACCGACAAGATCGAGATCGTCGCACTGAACAAGATCGACGCGGTCGCGCCGGACGAACTGAAGAAGCAGAAGGACCGCCTGAAGCGCGCCGCGAAGAAGACGCCGCTGCTGCTCTCCGCCGCGACCGGCGAGGGCGTCAAGGAGGCGCTGCGCGCGCTGGTGGAGCTGATCGGGGAAGCCCCCGTCTCCGCCAAGGCCAAGAGCGCGGCCGAAGCCGAGCCCTGGTCGGCGTGAGTTGTCGTCCCGGCGAAGGCCGGGACCCATACGCCGCAGCAATAGTTGGGCGAAGACTCGTCGTTCGGTACTGAAACCGTCCGCAATCGATAGATCACGCGGTATGGGTCCCGGCCTTCGCCGGGACGACGGCGGAATGTATGGTCGTCCGTACGGTTGCCATCGCGCCTTCGATATCGCAGCATCGCTCCCTCCGCAAACCACAGGGATGACGCATGGCGCGCGCGAAGAATGTTCTCTGGATCATGTGCGACCAGCTTCGCTACGACTATCTCGGCTGCACCGGCCATCCCACGCTGAAGACGCCGAACATCGACGCGATGGCGAGGCGCGGCGTGCTGTTCAGCAAGGCTTACGTGCAATCGCCGATCTGCGGGCCCTCGCGGATGTCGTTCTACACCGGCCGCTACATGCGCTCGCACGGCTCGCACTGGAACGGCTGGCCGCTGCGGGTCGGCGAGCCCACGCTGGGCGACCATTTGAAGAAGATCGGCGTGCGCAACGTGCTGGTCGGCAAGACCCACATGGCGCCCGATCTCGAAGGCATGAAGGCGCTCGGCATCCCGCCGGAATCGGTCATCGGCGTGCATGTCTCCGAATGCGGGTTCGAGCCTTATGAGCGCGACGACGGCCTGCATCCGACCGGCCGGCCGCGGCCGAAATACGATGCCTATCTGCGTGAGCATGGTTTTGAAGCCACCAATCCCTGGGAGCACTGGGCCAATTCCGGTGCGGACGAGGACGGCGGTTTGCAGAACGGCTGGCTGCTGGTGCACGCCGACAAGGCCGCGCGCGTGCCGGAGGAGCATTCCGAGACGCCCTACATGACGCGGCGCGCGATGGATTTCATCCGCGAGGCCGAGACCGACGGCCGTCCCTGGTGCCTGCATCTGTCCTACATCAAGCCGCACTGGCCCTATATCGCGCCCGAGCCCTATGCCAGCATGTATGCGACGGATGACATGATCCCGGTGATCCGCTCGGAGCGCGAGCGGCAGAACCCGCATCCGGTGTTCGGCGCCTATATGGACATGCGCTATTCCCGCAACATGGCGCGCGACGAGGCGAGGGAGAAGGTGATCCCGACCTATATGGGCCTGATCACCCAGATCGACGACCAGATGGGCGTGCTGATGAAGTTCCTGGAGGAACGCGGCCTGCTGGACACCACCATGATCGTGTTCACCTCCGATCACGGCGACTATCTCGGCGACCACTGGATGGGCGAGAAGGACCTGTTCCACGAGCAGTCGGCGAAGATCCCGCTGATTGTCATCGATCCCTCGGCGGACGCCGACGCCACGCGCGGCACGCGCAGCGACGCGCTGGTCGAGGCGATCGATCTCGCGCCGACCTTCGTCGACTATTTCGGCGGCAAGGTGCCGGGACACATCCTCGAAGGCCGATCGCTGCTGCCGCTGCTGCGCGGGCCGACGCCGGGTGATTGGCGCAAGGTCGCGTTCTCCGAATACGACTACGCGATGCAGGACGTCCGGCTGAAACTGAACCAGCCGATCGAGCGCTGCCGCCTGTTCATGGTGTTCGACGGCCGCTGGAAATACATCCACGCCTCAGGCTTCCGCCCGATGCTCTATGACCTCGAAACCGATCCGGACGAATATCTCGATCGCGGCGACGATCCCGATTGCGCCGCGATCATCGCGCGATTGCAGGCCGAGCTGTTCGACTGGGCACTGCATCCGAACGGCCACATCACCACGCCGTACGAGAAGATCGCGGCCTATGCCGACAACCAGCTGCAGGTGAAGGGCGGGATCCTGATCGGCATCTGGGACGAGACGGAGCTGGCTGCGATCAAGGACGGCATCGCGCAGCGCGCGAAGCTTTGAGTGAAGAGCGAAGCTCTCTCAACTCGTCATGCCCGGGCCTGACCCGGGCATCCACGTCTTTCTGCGATCGCGGGGACGCGTGGATGGCCGGGACAAGCCCGGCCATGACGGCGGAGCGTGCCGTACGAGCGAAGCTCAATTCTCGATCTTGTAGCCCGTCGCCTTCACGATCGGCTGCCAGAGCGCGGTATTGGCGGCGAGCTCTCTGGTCAATCCGTCCGCGCCGCTGCCGATTGGGATCAGCCCGATCGCGGTGAGCTTCTCCTTCACCTCGGGCTTGGCCAGTGCCGCACCGGCCGCATCGGCGAGCTTGCGCGCGACGTCCGGCGGGCTGCCGGCGGGAAGCCACATGCCGTACCAGGCGTCCGCGACGAGATCGATTCCGCTTTCCTTCAGTGTCGGAACATCAGGCGCGAAGGGCGAGCGCCCCGCGCTCGAGACCGCGATGATCTTCACGCCCCCCGCGCGGTGCTGCGGCAGCGCGTCGGCCAGCGTGGTGATGCCGAAGGCGATGTGGCCGCCGATGATGTCGTTGAGGATCGGCGCACTGCCGCGATAGGGCACACGGGTCAGGGGAATGCCGAGGTCCTTCTCCAGCTTCGAGCCGGTGAAATGCGGAATGGTGCCGTTGCTCGGCACCCCGAACGAGGTCTTGTCCGGATGCGCCTTCAGCCACGCGACGAAACTCTTGAAGTCGTTCACGTCGATCGCGGGACTGATCACGAGCGCAAACTCGAACCGCGCCAGCAGCGATACCGGCACGAAGTCCTTCGCGGTGTCGAAGCTCGGTGTCGTCTCCACCATCGGCAGCAGATACATGGTGGGACCGGTCGTCACCAGCACCATGCTGCCGTCGGGGGGCGCGCCCCTGACCGACTTGATGCCGATCAGGCCGTCGCCGCCGGTGCGATTTTCGACCACGACGGTCCGTTGCAGCGCCGGCGCCATCTCCTGCGCGATCAGGCGGCAGAGCGTGTCGCCGCCCGCCCCCGCCGCGAACGGAAAGATGATCTTCGTCAGGGCCGACTGCGCTCGCGCGCCTTGCGCCAGCAGGGGCAACCCAAAACATCCGGCCATGAATGTGCGGCGGTCCATCGTTCCCTCTCCCGTCCCTGACTATTGACCGCATTAGAACCCGCCCGGCGCGCAACACAAGGCCGGGCTGCACCGTTTACCATGCCGGCCGCCTTGCGCCGGCCATCGTCCTGCTGCAAAAACGGACCTCATCGGCGCCGCCTCTCGCTCCGCCGTTTCCCAGTGCAGAGCAGATCGTCCGTCACGCCATGTCCAGCCCCGAACTCAGTCAATTCCGCCGCATCGTCGTCAAGGTCGGCTCGGCGCTGCTGGTCGATTCCGACAAGGGCGAGGTGCGCGCCTCCTGGCTCGCCGCGCTCGCCGACGACATGGCGAAGCTGCACAAGGAAGGCCGCGACGTGCTCGTGGTGTCCTCCGGCTCGATCGCGCTCGGCCGCAGCCGGCTCAAGCTGCCGCGCGGCCCGCTGAAGCTGGAAGAGAGCCAGGCCGCGGCGGCCGTCGGCCAGATCGCGCTGGCGCGGATCTGGTCCGAGGTGCTCGGCGCGCACGGCATCGGCGCCGGCCAGATTCTCGTGACGCTCCAGGACACCGAGGAGCGCCGCCGCTATCTCAACGCCCGCTCCACCATCGGCAAGCTGCTGGAATGGCGCGCCATCCCCGTCATCAACGAGAACGACACGGTCGCGACCACCGAGATCCGCTACGGCGACAATGACCGTCTCGCCGCGCGCGTCGCCACCATGGCGAGCGCGGATCTGCTGGTCCTGCTGTCGGACATAGACGGGCTCTACGACGCGCCGCCGAAGAGCAATCCAAACGCGAAGCTGATCCCGGTGGTGGAAAGCATCTCCTCCGAGATCGAGGCGGTGGCAGGCGATGCGGAATCCGAACTGTCGCGCGGCGGCATGCGGACCAAGGTCGAGGCAGCCAAGATCGCCACGACCGGCGGCACCCACATGCTGATCGCCTCCGGCAAGATCGAACATCCGCTTCAGGCCATCGCCGACGGCGGCCGCTGCACCTGGTTCCTGACCCCGGCCAATCCGATCACCTCGCGCAAGCGCTGGATCGCCGGCTCGCTGGAGCCGAAGGGAACGCTGACCATCGATGCCGGCGCCGTGGCGGCGCTGCGCGGCGGCGCCAGCCTGTTGCCGGCCGGCGTGATCAAGGTCGAGGGCCAGTTCGCCCGCGGCGATGCCGTGATCGTGCGCGGCCCCGACACCAGCGAGGTCGGCCGCGGCCTGATCGCCTACGACGCCGACGACGCCGAACGCATCATCGGCCGTTCCTCCCCCGATGTCATGGCCATCCTCGGCATCAGCGGCCGCTCAGAGATGATCCATCGCGACGATCTGGTGATGGGCGGGTAAGGTCCTCTCGCCATCATGCCCGGGCTTGCCCCGGGCATCCGCGGTCTTCGACCACGGCAAGCCGTTGATGGCCGGGACAAGGCCGGCCATGACGTCCGGGGTGGGTCATTGGCCGAGCCGGCCGCGCGATCGCGCCCCAGACTTGCCCGTCCGGGCCTTCGCAAAAGCGGGATTTCCGTGCTAGGACACTGCCTTAGCAGAAGGTTGAACTCACATGGCCGCCCCCCTCAAAGCCGTTGACGGCAATGCCGATCGAACGAGCGATCTCCTGGCGCTGATGTCCGATCTCGGAAAGTCCGCCCGCGCCGCCGCGCGCGTGCTGGCGCAGGCGCCGCCGGATTTGAAGAACCGCGCGCTGGAGGCGATGGCCAAGGTCATCCGGGCCAATGCCGCGACGATTCTTGCCGCCAATGCCGAGGACGTCGCGGAAGCCCGCGCCGCCGGCAACGCCACCTCCTCCTTCATCGACCGCCTGACGCTCACGCCCGCGCGTGTGGCTGCCATGGCCGACGGCATCGACATCGTGCGCGGTATCGCCGATCCCGTCGGCATCGTCACCGAGCGCTGGCAGCGGCCGAACGGGATGACCATCGAGCGGGTGCGCGTGCCGCTCGGCGTCGTCGGCGTGATCTTCGAGAGCCGGCCCAATGTCGCAGCCGACGCCGGCGTGCTGTGCCTGAAATCCGGCAATGCCGTGATCCTGCGCGGCGGCTCCGACAGTTTCCGCTCGTGCCGTGCCATCCATGCGTGTCTGGTGCAGGGCTTGCGCGAAGCCGGTCTGCCCGACGCCGCAATCACCCTGGTGCCGACGCGCGACCGCGCTGCGGTCGGCATGATGCTGTCCGGCCTGAACGGCGGCATCGACGTCATCGTGCCGCGCGGCGGCAAGAGCCTGGTGGCGCGGGTCGAGGCGGAAGCGCGCGTTCCCGTGTTCGCGCATCTGGAGGGCGTCAACCACGTCTATGTCGATGCCAGCGCCGACCTTGCCATGGCGAAGTCGATCGTGCTGAACGCCAAGATGCGGCGGACCGGCGTCTGCGGCGCCGCCGAGACATTGCTGGTCGATCGCGCCGGCGCCTCGACGAGCCTGAAGCCGCTGATCGAGATGCTGATCGAGGCCGGCTGCGAGGTGCGCGGCGACGACGCCGTGCAGAAGATCGACACACGGGTGAAGCCCGCGAGCGACGATGATTGGGACACCGAATATCTCGATGCGATCATCGCGGCGAAGGTGGTGGACGGCGTCGACGGCGCCATCGCGCACATCCAGGACCACGGCTCGCATCATACCGATGCGATCGTGAGCGCCGATGAGGCGGCGGCGCAAAAATTCCTGAACGAGGTCGATTCCGCGATCGTGCTGCACAACGCCTCGACCCAGTTCGCCGATGGCGGCGAATTCGGCTTCGGCGCCGAGATCGGCATCGCGACCGGCCGATTCCACGCCCGCGGCCCGGTCGGCGCCGAACAGCTGACGAGCTTCAAATATCGCGTTCACGGCACCGGGCAGACGCGGCCGTAAGGCAACTTGCAGGGCGCGGGCATTGAGCAACGAATTCGTGGTGCCGCGGAGCGTGGCGCAGGCGGTCCCGCCCTCGACACCGGGGATGCGCATCGGCCTGCTCGGCGGCTCGTTCAATCCGCCGCATCAGGCCCATCGCGCCATCAGCCAGTTCGCCTTGAAGCGACTGCAGCTCGATCGCGTCTGGTGGCTGGTGACGCCCGGCAACCCGCTGAAGGAGAACGGCAAGCTGCACGGACTCGGCGAGCGCATGCAGGCCGCGCGCGAGGTCGCCAACGATCCGCGCATCGAGGTGAGCTGTCTCGAATCCGTCATCCGCACGCGCTACACTATCGACACGATCAACACCTTGCGCCGCCGGTTCCATGGCCTGCGCTTCGTCTGGATCATGGGCGCCGACAACCTCGCTCAATTCCACCGCTGGCAGGACTGGCGCCGCATTGCCGGCCAAGTCCCGATCGCGGTGATCGACCGCCCGCCGCAGAGTTTCCGCGCCCTCGCCTCGCCCGCCGCACGGGCGCTGGCGCGTTACCGCCTGCCCGAGAAGGAGGCGGCCCTGCTCGCCGACCGGCCGGCGCCGGCCTGGGTGTTCCTGACCGGAATGAAGCTCAATCTGTCCTCGACGGGCCTGCGGAACCCGGACGGAAGCTGGAAGGAGGCGACGTGAGACGGACCGAGCTACCGCCGCCTCTCTGGCATATTGAAACCCTTAACCCCACATGATGTAGTGTAACCGGCGAGCGTCGGATTCGGCGTTCGCGATACAGTGAAAGGAATGGTCCCTGGCCACATCTGTATTGTCAAAGGCAGCTTCGACCAAGGTAGCTTCGACCAAGTCGGCTACAACAAAGTCAGCTACGACAAAGTCAGCTTCCACGAAGTCTGTTTTACCCAAGGCAAAACCGGCGCGTAAAACATCGACCAAAGCTGCGGCCTTGAAGGCGCAACCCGACGCCGACAAGACCCTGAGCCTGATCCTCTCCCGCCTCGAGGACATGAAGGCGGAAGAGACGGTCACCATCGACCTTCGCGGCAAATCGGCGTATTCCGACTACATGATCGTCACCACCGGCCGGGTGAACCGGCACGTCGGCGCGATCGCGGAAAACGTCACCAAGAGCCTCAAGGAAAACGGCATCAAGACCATCCATGTCGAGGGCTTGCCCAATTGCGACTGGGTGCTGATCGATTCCGGCGACGTGATCGTGCACGTGTTCAGACCCGAGGTCCGCGAATTCTACAACCTCGAGCGGTTGTACACGCAAGGCCCCGGGGCGGCGAAGGCGATCTAGGCTCGAAGCCGATTTCGAATCGGCTGACGCGCATGCTAGCGTCATGCGCGCGCATGCTGCGCGCGAAGAGGAAGCGCGGGCCAACGAACCTCATGCGTGTTGTCGTGATTGCGGTGGGGCGGCTGAAGCAGGGCCCCGAACGGGAGCTGGCCGACCGCTATTTCGAGCGGTTCGACGAGGCCGGCCGCAAGCTCGGATTCCGCGAGATCGCCATCCACGAAATCAACGAAAGCCGCGCACGCGACACCGCGACGCGGATGGCCGAAGAGGCCGCGGCGATCGCAGCGCATGTTCCCGACAAGGCGATCCTGGTGGCGCTGGACGAGCGCGGCCAGAACATCGATTCGGCCGTATTTGCACGGCATCTCGGCCGCTGGCGCGACGACGGCGCCGCTCATACTGTCTTCATGATCGGCGGGGCGGACGGACTTTCGCCCGAATTGCGCCGTAAGGCCAAGCTTGCGATCGCGTTCGGCTCGGCGACCTGGCCGCATCAAATGGTCCGCGTCATGCTTCTGGAACAGCTTTACCGGGCGGCCACCATCCTGGCGGGCCACCCCTATCATCGCGCCTGAGGCGCGCCACAACGAGCAACCGCCAACGCAATGCGTGCGCCGATCCTCAACCTGCTGCTGATTGCGAGCGTCTCGGGCGCAAGCGTGTGGGGCGCGAGCCTCGCACGAGCGCAGAGCGCGGCGCCGCAGACCGCGGCGATCTCGCCCGATGCGATCAAGCAGCGCGCGCAGGAGCTCGAGGCCGCCCGCGCCAGGCAGAAGAGTGCCGAGGAGGCGCAGGCCAAGCTCAAGGCCGAGATCGCCGCGCTCGGCCAGGACCGCACCCAGCTCAACCAGCAATTGATCGACACCGCCGCCAATGTGCGCGCCGTCGAGACCAAGATCGACGAGGCCGAAGCGCGGCTGCGGACACTGAACGGCCGCGAGCAGCAGATGCGCACCTCGCTCGATTCACGCCGCGCCGACATCGTCGAGGTGCTGGCCGCGCTCCAGCGTGCCGGTCGCCGCACGCCGCCGGCGCTGCTGGTGAGACCGGAGGACGCGCTGCAGTCGCTGCGCACCGCGATGCTGCTCGGCGCCGTCGTCCCCGACCTGCGCGGCCGCGCCGAAATCATCGCCAGCGAACTCGGCGAACTCGTCGCAGTTCGCCGCACCATCGCCGCCGAACGCGATCAGCTCGCCGCCGACCGCGACAAGGTCCGCAGCGACCAGACACGTCTCACCGCCCTGATCGACGAGCGGCAGCGCCAGCAATCCGCACGCGAAAAGGACCTCGACGCCGAAAGCTCGCGCGCCGTCGCATTGTCGAAGCAGGTCGGAGATCTCCAGGGGCTGATCGCCAAGATGGAGCAGGACCTGCAGAGCGCCGCCAGGGCCGCCGAGGCGGCGAGGCAGGCCGAGGCCAAGGTCGCGGCCAGCACCAAGTCCGGTCCGGCCGCCTTCAAGGACCGTTCCCGGACCAGCCCGGCGATCGCGTTCGCCGCCGCCAAGGGGCTGCTGCCGCTTCCGGTTAACGGTAACAAGATCAGGGATTTCGGCGGTTCCGACGGGGTCGGCGGGGTCCAGAAGGGCATTTCGCTGGCCACCAGGCCGGGCTCGCAGGTCACAACTCCGTGCGACGGCTGGGTGGTGTATTCCGGCCCGTTCCGCAGCTATGGACAACTCTTGATCCTCAACGCCGGTGGCGGGTATCATGTCCTGATCGCCGGGATGGAGCGCATTTCGGTCAGCATCGGTCAGTTTGTGCTCACGGGGGAGCCGGTCGCGACCATGGGGTCGACCTCTCAAGTCGCCTCCATTCTCGCCACCAACGCGAGTCAACCTGTGCTGTATGTCGAGTTCCGCAAAGACGGCACTCCAATCGATCCAGGCCCATGGTGGGCCGCAAATGAAGGCGAGAAGGTTCGCGGATGATGCGCAAGACTTCAGTTATCCTCCTCAGCGCGGCCACCGGCGCGGCGCTGACGCTTTTCGTGACCCAGCCGCGCGCGGTCTTCATGGGCTCCAGCGCGCGCGCCGCCACCGCGGACACCTATCGCCAGCTCAATCTGTTCGGCGACGTCTTCGAGCGCGTGCGCTCGGACTATGTCGAGAAGCCCGATGACACCAAGCTGATCGAATCCGCGATCAGCGGCATGCTCACCGGCCTCGATCCGCATTCGAGCTACATGGACGCCAAGAGCTTCCGCGACATGCAGGTGCAGACCCGCGGCGAGTTCGGCGGCCTCGGCATCGAGGTGACGATGGAGGACGGCCTGATCAAGGTTGTCTCGCCGATCGACGACACCCCGGCCTCGCGCGCCGGCGTCATGGCCAACGACATCATCACCAATCTCGACGACGAGGCGGTGCAGGGCCTGACCCTGAACCAGGCGGTCGAGAAGATGCGCGGTCCGGTCAACACCAAGATCAAGCTCAAGATCATCCGCAAGGGCCAGGACAATCCGATCGACGTCACGCTGGTGCGCGACAACATCCGCGTCCGTTCCGTGCGCGCGCGCGTCGAGCAGGACGACATCGCCTATATCCGCATCACCACCTTCAACGAGCAGACCACCGAAGGCCTGAAGCGCGAGATCGCCAACCTCTCGAACCAGATCGGCGACAAGCTCAAGGGCTACATCATCGACCTGCGCAACAATCCGGGCGGCCTGCTCGAGGAAGCGGTCACGGTCTCCGACTCGTTCCTGGAGAAGGGCGAGATCGTCTCGACCCGCGGCCGCAACGCCGAGGAAACCCAGCGCCGCACCGCGCATGCGGGCGATCTCACCAAGGGCAAGCCGGTCATCGTGCTGGTCAATGGCGGCTCGGCCTCGGCGTCGGAAATCGTCGCCGGCGCGCTGCAGGACCACAAGCGCGCGACCATCGTCGGCACGCGCTCGTTCGGCAAGGGCTCGGTGCAGACCATCATCCCGCTCGGCTCGGGCAACGGCGCGCTGCGCCTGACCACCGCGCGCTACTACACGCCGTCGGGCAAGTCGATCCAGGCCAAGGGCATCGTGCCCGACATCGAGGTGCTGCAGGACGTGCCGGAAGAGCTGAAGTCGCGCACCGACACCAAGGGCGAGGCTTCGCTGCGCGGCCACCTCAAGAACGACGGCGACGAGAAGACCGGGTCGCAGTCCTACGTGCCGCCGGACGCCAAGGACGACAAGGCGCTCAAGCTCGCGGGCGACCTGCTCCACGGCATCAAGAACAGCGCCTCCGCGGCCCCGGCGCCCGGCGGCGACAACAAGGGCACCACGGACAAGCCCAAGGCCGCCAACTAAGCTGGTGAATTGAGGCCAATGACGCGCCGGACCGGCGTGCATCACGATCTGAAAAAAGGGCGGCCGATCGGGCCGCCCTTTTTGTTTGGAACCGGCCTGCCCGGGCGGTCCCGATCTGCCGCCGCTTGACCCCGGCGTGGTATCGTCGGCAGCAAGTGATTCGGGAACGCGCATGACTGAAACGGCCGATGATCTGAGCGCTCCGCTCGGACAGGACAAGCCGCGCCGGCGACGCCGGCTGCGGCTGCCGTTCACGGGCACGCAGGCGATCGCGGTGCTGCTCGGTCTCTTCCTCGTGACCTTCGCGGGCTTTGCAATCTTCAACAAGGACCCGCTCGGCGGCGAGCCGATGATGCGGATCGCGATCGGCGACAAGCCCGCCGGTGAGAAGCCTGCGGCCGGACACGGCGCCGACGCCAAGCAGGAAGCCAAGCAGGACGGCAAGCACGAGACCAAGGAGGCGCCGAAGCAGGCGGGCACCGGCGAGCAAAAGACTGTCACGATGATCGACGGCTCCACCGGCGCGCGCCAGGAGGTCGTGATCGGCGGCGGCGACAGCGCCGGCAAGGCCGAGGCCGGAGCCTCCGCACCACCGCCGGTGATGGCGGGGATCGACCCGAAGCTGCTCGAGAAATCACGCTACGGCATGATCCCGGTGGTGAGCGACGGATTGAAGCCGTTCAACGTCTATGCCGGAGACGCCGACCGCGCCAAGGCCGCCAAGATGCCCGTGGTCGCGATCATGATCGGCGGGCTCGGCGTCGGCGCCGCCAAGACCACCGAGGCGATCATGAAGCTGCCGGCCGCGGTGACGCTGGCCTTCACGCCGTACGGCGCAGATCCGGGCAAGCTCGCCGAACGCGCCCGTGCGCAGCGCCACGAGATCTTCCTGCAGATCCCGATGGAGCCCTACGACTTCCCCGACAATGATCCGGGTCCGCAGACCCTGCTGACCTCGCTGAGCCCCGACCAGAACATGGATCGGCTGTACTGGCATCTGAGCCGGATGCAGGGTTATGCCGGGCTCACCAATTTCATGGGCGCCCGCTTCGTGGCGACCGAGCCTGCGATGCAGCCCATCATCCGCGAAGCGGCCAAGCGCGGGCTCGGCTTCTTCGACGACGGCTCCTCGCCGCGCAGCGTCGCCGGCCAGGCCGCGGGCAGCCAGGCGATGCCGTTCGGCAAGGGCGACATCGCGATCGACGCGGTGCCGACCCCGACCGAGATCGACCGCGCCCTCAACAAGCTGGAATCCACGGCGCGCGAACGCGGCGTCGGGATCGGCACCGCCTCGGCTCTTCCGGTCTCGATCGACCGGATCGGCGCCTGGACCAAGACGCTGGGCGACCGGGGTATCCTTTTGGTGCCATTGACAACCGCGATGCTGAAATCAAAATCCAGCTAAATCAACGAATTGGTGCGGCAGGCGTCCCTCGGGCCGTCAAGCCCATTGGAAGCATGAGGTCTGGCGGAATGGCGCGTTATGAGGATCTGCCCTACCGGACCTGTGTTGGCGTCATGCTGATCAATGCGAAGGGACTGGTGTTCATCGGCCGCCGCGCCGGCGGCATCGAACATGTCGACGACAGCCATGTCTGGCAGATGCCGCAGGGCGGCGTCGATCCCGGCGAGGACACCTGGGAAGCCGCCAAGCGCGAGCTCTGGGAGGAGACCAGCGTCCGCTCGGTGGAGCGGCTCGGCGAGGTGCCGGACTGGCTCACCTACGACATTCCGCGCACCGTGGCCGGCCGCGCCTGGAAGGGCCGCTATCGCGGCCAGCGCCAGAAATGGTTTGCGGTGCGCTTCACCGGCAAGGACAGCGAGATCAATGTCGAGAAGCCCGGCGGCGGCGCCCACAAGGCCGAGTTCGTCAGCTGGCGCTGGGAGCCGATGAAGAATCTCCCGGAACTGATCATCCCGTTCAAGCGCCCGGTCTATGAGCGCGTGGTGAAGGAGTTTTCCGCGCTGGCAGATGACTAATTCGAGTTGTCATGCGCGTTCGGTGCTAAGGCATCGTCCGGAACGACGACGAGAGATGCACGCGTGGACAGCCAGAAGCCCTATCGCCCCAACGTGGGCATCGCCCTCTTCAATGCCGACGGCCGCGTGCTGATCGGCCATCGCTTCAAGGGTGATGGCCCCGAGATCATCCTGCCGGGGCTCGACTGGCAGATGCCGCAGGGCGGCGTCGACGAGGGCGAGAATTTGCGCGACGCGGCCCTGCGCGAGCTCTGGGAAGAAACCAGCGTCAAGAGCGCCGACTATCTCGGCGAGACCGACTGGTTCACCTACGACTTCCCGCCCTATGACGGACCGCAGACCCACCGGCTCGCGAAGTTCCGCGGCCAGCGCCAGAAATGGTTCGCGCTGCGCTTCACCGGCACGGATGACGAGATCGACCCGCTGACGCCGCGCAACGGCCAGCCGGCCGAATTCGACGCCTGGCGCTGGGAGCAGCTCGACCGCGTCCCCGACCTCGTGGTGCCGTTCCGCCGGGAGGTCTATCGCGCGGTCGCGGAGCGGTTTGCGGCCTTCGCTACCTGACCTCCGCAAAACAACCCCATGCAAAGTGGATTGCGGGATCGCGCCGCGAGCATGAAGCGGCCGGTTAACCCTTTGACGTGTCTGTCAAAACGTCTGGCCAGCCCGCTTTTGCCGATAGCGACTTTCGCCTGCCCTCAGCAGGTCCGTGAGGCCGGCTAATTGGTCGGGCCGACCGTGAACGGGCCGATCGCGATCACATGGCAGTCGCTGTCACGCTTGGCGCATTCGGCCAGCGCGCCATTGACCGCGGTCTGCTCGTCCGCCGCTTTCAGGCCGAGGCCAGGACGGCCGGAGGTGCCGACGGCCACCGCATTCCAGCCCGTGCCGTCGCCGAGCCTGCGCACGACGTCGTCGCGCGCATCGGCCACGATCGAGGCATTGGTCGCGGCGTGGAAGAAGCCGGTGATCCTGAGCGAGGCCGGAACAGGCACGACGTAATTGTCGTCGAGGGCGACGATCATGCAGGCGACGCCGGCAATGGCGCCGCAGGACTCCAGCGACCGCCGGACCGCCTCGTCGACCGACGATGCGCCGAGCACCATGAAGTACTGACCGTTCGGACCGAGCGCGACCGAACGGGATTTCGCCGCCGGCGCGAACATGGTCTCCAGCCGGGTCCTGGCGTTGTCGCGCACCAGCGGAAAATCCTTCGAGGCGAAGGGGCGCTCGGTGATGGCGTCGTGCCGAACGAACGGCATCGGCGGCATCGGCGGCTTGCCATGCGGGTAAACAATGGTGCTGCCGACCGCATAGAGCTCGCAGCGCCGCGGCGACTGCGCGGCGTCGGCGCGCTTCTGGCACTGCTCGACCGCCATGCTGCGTGCGATCTCCTCGTTGGGCTGATTGAGAGCGGAGCCGGAGAAGCCGCCGACATTGAGCGCGAAGGCCTTGAAATCGGCTGCCGCCGAATAGTCGCTGGCGAGATAGGCCCGCACACGCTCGCTGACGAAGGGCACCAGGTCGGCGGCGAATTTGCCGGCGGCCGCGGTCGACGAAGGCATCGGCATCGGACTGGCCGCCGCCATTGGAGTTGCCGTTGGAATCGTCATGGGAGTCGGTGTCGGCATGGGCGCTTTCGCGGCCATGCCGGGCATCGGGCTCGGCGCGGCCGCAACCGCCGTGGCGGAGGGCGCAGGAGCCGGCGGCGGCGCCGCAATCAGGGCCTTGGTGGTCTCGAGCTTGGTGAAATAGAGAAAGCCGCCGACGCCGATGGCGACGATCGAGACCACCCCGACCACCAGCGGCCACATCCAGTTCGGCGCCGGCGCGGCCTTGCCGGAGGGTTTCTTCAGCTGCGGCGTGGCGTAGCTGCCGTCCTCGCGGCGCATCGCCACCATGTAGGCATGCACCGGCGTCGGGATGTTCTTGACCTCCTGCGCGCCGATATCGGCGAACTGCACCGACAGCTTGTTGGCGACCTGCTCGTGCACCGCGCGCGACACGCAGATGCCGCCGACCTCGGCAAGGCCTTCGAGCCTTGCTGCGATGTTGACGCCGTCGCCGAGCAGGTCGCCGTCGCGATCGACCACGTCGCCGATGGTGATGCCGATGCGGAACGACATCTGCCGGCTCGGCGGATAGGCCATGTTGCGGGTTCGCAAGCTCTCCTGGATGTCGATCGCGCAGCGCACCGCGTCGACCGCGCTGGGAAATTCCGCGAGCACGGCATCGCCGGCGGTGTTGAAGATGCGGCCGCCGGCCCTGGCGATGAAGTCGTCGACGACCTCGCGGTAGGAGGCGAGGCGCCGCAGCGTCTCCTCCTCGTCTTCGGCGACCAGTCGCGAATAGCCGGCAATGTCCGCTGCGAAGATCGCCGCGATCTTGCGTTTCATCTGTGACCGGCCCCCGCAACGAATTTGCGGCGGCAGAATGCCGCTATCGGGGGCGCGGTGCAATATGGGGCTTTGAGACCTGAATCATTCGCCATCGTGCCGGGGCGCGGCAGCAACGCGAGCCCGGACATCGCCCGGCAAGGTCAGCGCCGCGAAATGGATTGCGGCTTCGCGACCTTGCCGCGCGCCGGATTGGCGGCGAAGAGAGAGTATCGGCCTCGAACGACCGGCGACCCGGCGCAGCGCGCCGGATCAGTGCATCGCGGTCGCATTGAGCTGCTGCTGGATGCTCTTGTAATGGTCGAGCCAGGAGATGGCCTGGTCGAGTTCGGAGCCCTCGTGCTCCTTCAGGCCTTCCTCCATCTCGGCGATGGTCTCGGCGAACTTGGCGCGATCGAGGTCGGCGAGCGAGGTCGCGACGTCGGCCAGCACGGTGAGGCCCTTGTCGGACACTTCGGCGAGACCGCCGAGCACGATGATCTTTTCGTGCTTGCCGCCGATGGTGACGGTGAGGATGCCGGGGCGGATCGCCGCCACGAGCGGCGCGTGTCCGGCCAGCACGCCGAAATCACCCTCGACGCCGGGGATGTCGACCTGTTCGACCTCACCCGAGAAGGCGAGCTTTTCCGGAGAGACGAGATCGAAATGGAAGGTGGCCATGGTGTTTCCGCTTGCTTTGCCTGTCACCCGCGGGCTCGACCCGCGAGTCCATCATGCAATGAAATTTTCTCTCGATGGATCGCCGGACTTGAGCTTGAAGACGCGCTTCGCGCTGTTGCCCGGCGATGACGACGCTAAAGAGATCAGGCCGCTTCCGCAGCCAGCTTCTTGCCCTTCTCGACCGCCTCCTCGATGGTGCCGACCATATAGAAGGCGGCTTCCGGCAGGTGATCGTACTTGCCTTCCACCAGGCCCTTGAAGCCCTTGATGGTGTCGGCGAGGTCGACGAACTTGCCCGGCGAGCCCGTGAAGATTTCGGCGACGTGGAACGGCTGCGACATGAAGCGCTCGACCTTGCGGGCGCGCGCCACGGTGAGCTTGTCCTCTTCAGACAGTTCGTCCATGCCCAGAATGGCGATGATGTCCTGGAGCGCCTTGTAGCGCTGCAGCACCTGCTGCACCTGACGGGCGACCGCGTAATGCTCCTCGCCGACGACCAGCGGGGAGAGCATGCGCGAGGTCGAGTCGAGCGGGTCCACCGCCGGATAGATGCCCTTTTCGGCGATCGAGCGCGACAGCGTGGTGGTCGCGTCAAGATGCGCGAACGAGGTCGCCGGCGCCGGGTCGGTCAAGTCGTCGGCCGGAACGTAGATGGCCTGCACCGAGGTGATCGAACCCTTCTGCGTGGTGGTGATGCGCTCCTGCAGCGCGCCCATGTCGGTGGCCAGCGTCGGCTGATAACCCACCGCCGAGGGAATACGGCCGAGCAGCGCCGACACTTCCGAGCCGGCCTGGGTGAAGCGGAAGATGTTGTCGACGAAGAACAGCACGTCCTGGCCCTTGTCGCGGAAGTCTTCCGCGATGGTCAGACCGGTGAGCGCGACGCGGGCGCGGGCGCCCGGCGGTTCGTTCATCTGGCCGAACACCAGCGCGCATTTGGACTTCACGCTCGGATCCGGATTGTGCGGATCGGCGTTGACCTTGGACTCGATGAACTCGTGATAGAGGTCGTTGCCCTCGCGGGTACGCTCGCCGACGCCGGCGAACACGGAGTAGCCGCCGTGCGCCTTCGCGACGTTGTTGATCAGTTCCTGGATCAGCACGGTCTTGCCGACGCCGGCGCCGCCGAACAGGCCGATCTTGCCGCCCTTGGCGTAGGGCGCGAGCAGGTCGACGACCTTGATGCCGGTGACGAGGATTTCAGCTTCGGTCGACTGGTCGGTGTAGCTCGGCGCTTCCTGGTGGATGGCGCGCAGGCCTTCGGTCTTGACCGGGCCGGCTTCGTCGATCGGCTCGCCGATGACGTTGATGATGCGGCCGAGCGTGCCTTCGCCGACGGGCACGCGGATCGGCGCGCCGGTGTCGGTGACTTCCTGGCCGCGGACCAGACCTTCGGTGGTGTCCATCGCGATGGTGCGCACCGTGGATTCGCCGAGATGCTGGGCGACTTCGAGCACCAGGCGGTTGCCGCCGTTCTTGGTCTCGAGCGAGTTGAGAATGGCCGGGAGGTGGCCTTCGAACTGCACGTCGACGACGGCGCCGATGACCTGGGTGACGCGACCGATCTGGTTGGCTGCTGTAGCCATGAACTCTATCTCCTTCGATCCGAACTTTGAGACCTCGGTCCTGCGACCGGGATGTTGGTTATGGAAGCCGGTGCGTCCTCGTCAGACGGCCTCGGCACCCGAAATGATTTCGATCAGTTCCTTGGTGATCTGGGCCTGACGCGTGCGGTTGTAGACCAGCGTCTGCTTGCGGATCATCTCGCCGGCGTTGCGGGTGGCGTTGTCCATCGCGCTCATCTGGGCGCCATAGAACGAGGCGTTGTTCTCGAGCAAGGCGCGGAAGATCTGGACCGCGAGGTTGCGCGGCAACAGGCGGTTCAGGATCTCGTCCTCGGTCGGCTCGTATTCGTAAGCCGCGGTGCTCGCGGCCGCGCCGGCCTCGACGACCAGCGGGATGACCTGCTGGGCCGTGGGGATCTGGGCGATCACCGAGCGGAAGCGCGAATAGAACAGCGTGCAGACGTCGAACTCGCCGGCGTCGAAACGGGCCAGCACCTTCCTGGCGATGTCCTCGGCATGGACGAAGCCGATCTGGCGCACGCTGCGCAAATCGAGATGCTCGACGATCTGCTTGTCGAACTGGCGGCGCAGCTGCTCGTAGCCCTTGCGGCCGACGCAGAAGAACTTGACGTCCTTGCCCTGCGCCATCAGCGCCAGGGCGCGTTCGCGGGCGAGACGCACGATGGAGGAGTTGAAGGCGCCGGACAGGCCGCGCTCGCCGGTGCAGACCAGCAGCAGATGAACCTGGTCCTTGCCGGTGCCGGCCAGCAGCGGCGAGGCGCCGGGCGAGCCGGCCGTGGCGGTGGCAATGTTGGAAATCACATCCGCCATCTTGTCGGCATAGGGACGCGCAGCTTCCGCAGCGGTCTGTGCGCGACGCAGCTTCGAGGCTGCGACCATCTGCATGGCCTTGGTGATCTTCTGCGTCGCCTTGGTGGAGGCGATGCGCACGCGCATGTCTTTAAGTGACGCCATTCTCGTTCACCCCGGCGGTCCGACCCTGACGGTCGAGCCGCTCGCCTATCCCAGTCGTCATGCCCGGGCCAGTCCCGGGCATCGATGTGTTCGTCGTCCCCGCGATCCCGCGTGGACGACCGCAGCGGCTCGCGCGGTTACGCGAAGCTCTTCGCGAAGCCCTCGACCACCGACTTCAGCTTGGCGGCGGTGTCGTCGGACAGATCGCGGCTGTCGCGGATCGCAGTGAGGATCTCGACATGCTTGCCGCGCAGCAGCGACAGCAGGCCGTCCTCGAACGCGCGCACCTTGTTGAGCGGGAGCGGATCGAGATAGCCGTTGGTACCGGCCCAGATCACGCAGACCTGCTCTTCCATCTTCAGCGGCGAGAACTGCGGCTGCTTCAGGAGTTCGGTGAGGCGCGAGCCGCGGTTGAGCAGGCGCTGGGTCGAGGCGTCGAGGTCGGAGCCGAACTGCGCGAACGCCGCCATTTCGCGGTACTGCGCCAGCTCGCCCTTGATCTTGCCGGCGACCTTCTTGGTGGCCTTGGTCTGCGCCGAGGAGCCGACGCGCGACACCGACAGACCGACGTTCACGGCCGGGCGGATACCCTGGAAGAACAGGTCGGTTTCCAGGAAGATCTGGCCGTCGGTGATCGAGATGACGTTGGTCGGGATGTAGGCCGACACGTCGTTGGCCTGGGTTTCGATGACCGGCAGCGCCGTCAGCGAGCCCGAGCCCATGTCCTTGTTCAGCTTCGCGGCACGCTCGAGCAGGCGGGAGTGCAGGTAGAACACGTCGCCCGGATAGGCTTCGCGGCCCGGCGGGCGGCGCAGCAGCAGCGACATCTGGCGGTAGGCGACGGCCTGCTTGGAGAGGTCGTCATAGATGATGACCGCGTGCATGCCGTTGTCACGGAAGTACTCGCCCATCGTGCAGCCGGTGAAGGGCGCGATGTACTGCATCGGCGCCGGATCGGACGCGGTGGCGGCGACGACGATCGAATATTCGAGCGCGCCCTGCTCTTCCAGCACCTTCACGAACTGCGCGACGGTAGAACGCTTCTGGCCGACCGCGACGTAGACGCAGTACAGCTTGAGGTTCTCGTCGGGCTGCGCATTGAGCGGCTTCTGGTTCAGGATGGTGTCGAGCGCGATCGCGGTCTTGCCGGTCTGACGGTCGCCGATGATCAGCTCGCGCTGGCCGCGGCCGATCGGGATCAGGGCGTCGATCGCCTTGAGGCCGGTCGCCATCGGCTCGTTCACCGACTTGCGCGGAATGATGCCGGGCGCCTTGACGTCGACGCGCATGCGCTTCTCGGCCTGGATCGGGCCCTTGCCGTCGATCGGGTTGCCGAGCGCGTCGACGACGCGGCCGAGCAGCCCCTTGCCGACCGGCGCGTCCACGATGGCGCGGGTGCGCTTGACGGTCTGGCCTTCCTTGATCTCGCGGTCGGCACCGAAGATGACGACGCCGACATTGTCGGTTTCGAGGTTCAACGCCATGCCGCGGGTGCCGTTCTCGAACTCGACCATTTCACCGGCCTGGACATTGTCCAGACCATAGACGCGGGCGATACCGTCGCCGACGGACAACACCTGTCCGACTTCGGAGACTTCAGCTTCCTGGCCGAAATTCTTGATCTGGTCCTTGAGGATCGCGGAAATTTCCGCGGCGCGGATGTCCATCAGCCTGCCTCTTTCATCGCGTGCTTGATCGAATTGAGTTTGGTGCGAAGCGACCCATCCACCATGCGGCTGCCCACCTTGACGACGAGGCCACCGATGATCGAGGGATCGACCTTCACGTTCAGCGCGACGTCCTTGCCGGTCACCGATTTCAGGGCGACCTTGAGGGCATCGAGATTCTTGTCGGAGAGCGCTTCCGCCACGGTCACGTCGGCCGTGGTCTCGCCCTTGAACTTGGCGACGAGGGCGCGGTAGGCGCGGATCACGTCGGTCACCACGAACAGGCGACGGTTGGCGGTGAGCACCCGCAGGAAATTGGCGGTGATGCCGGCGATCCCGGCCCTGGCCAGCACGGCGGCGAGCGCCCTGGACTGGGCCTCCGCCGCGAACACCGGGCTGCGGACGAGGCGCTTCAGATCGGCGCTCTCGTTCAGAAGGCCCTCGAACTTCTCGAGATCGGCCTTGACCTCGTCGACCACCTTCTGGTCGCGGGCCAGTTCAAACAAGGCCGTTGCATAACGGCCGGACACACCGGAAACGGACGTATCTTCTGCAGCCACAGACGCGCTCTTTTTGCTGTCAAACTCGCAAGGGAAAAACCGTCGCCACGAAGCGGCGCCTAGCGATCCAAGCCCTTGGAATTCAAGCGGGACTTCGATTTTCGACCAGCACGGGAAGCGCCGGGCTCGTTAAAATCGCGGCTTTGCTAACATAGCAGGCGCGCACCTGCAACATGACGCCAAATTAAAGCCATGAGGTTCTCTCGGCAGTTCGTCGCAGGTTCGAGGTGGCAGTGGGCGCCCCGCCACCGCGAACCTGCCACGTCACGGAATGACGCCCCGCCTGCGTCACTTGCCGCCGCCCCAGTTCCCCCGCCCAGCGCATAGCGGCCATGAGCGCGGCCGCCACAGACGGCCCTCGCGCCGCCGGTCTTCGGTTGCCCCGAATACTTACCGAATTCTAAACACGAGCAGCGATGACTTTGCTTTACAGTATTCGCAAGTAATTACCTGGTTAACAAATCGTTAAAGGCCAAGATCACACAGCGTCGGTGAATATACGGATCAGGGTCACAAGATATTTCACCCCGACATATACCTGAACTACTGCCTAATTCACGCCTCATTGGGAATCGAAACGCGGTCCCGCTCACAAACCGATGGGGGCTCCACTGGCCACATATGTGGCAATACTAGCTTAGGGACCACTAAATGCTGTCTTTCAAGATGCTGGGGAACGTCACCCAGCCGCGTACGGCAATCGCTTTTGTTGCCGCAACTCTTCTCATCGGTGGGACTGCCACCGAAGCATCCGCCAAATCCAGGCATCACCGGCACTCTCACCATCACCGCCACCAGACCCAGGCCGAGACCAACCCCGCTTCTGATTGGCGCAACGCCAATGCGTCCATGAACCCGACCTCGGGCACCGGCCGCAGCTTCTCCGGCATGGCCTCCTATTACGGCAACGAGTCCGGCAGCCGGACCGCCTCGGGCCAGCGCTTCAACCAGAACGCCTTGACCGCAGCGCATCGTTCGCTGCCGTTCGGCACCAAGCTGCGCGTCACCCATCGCGGCCAGAGCGTCATCGTCACGATCAACGACCGTGGCCCGTTCATTCGCGGCCGTGTGCTCGATCTCTCCACCGGCGCGGCACGCGCCATCGGCCTCACGGGCGCCGGCGTCGGCCGCGTCACCGCGGAAGTCGTTTCCTGAGGGCGCGACAGGCGTCGCATCTGACAGCGCAGCTCTCGTCATCGTCCGCAGGGACATGAGCGGTTTGCTGCGCGCGTGAAACAAGCCCGCCGCCCTGGGGGACGGCGGGCTTTTTTGTTCGCTCTGTTATTGGGGGCCGACTCGCAGAGCGGGGCACTCCTCGATGCCCGTCATTGCGAGGAGCTCCTGCGACGAAACAATCCAGGATCCCTCCGCGGAGAGACTCTGGATTGCTTCGCTTCGCTCGCAATGACGGGAGAGGGTGTCGCGCTACAAGAAGCTCTGCGGATCGACGTCGACTTCGAGCTTGAGATTGCCCTTCGGCTTCGGGCACGCGGCGAGCCAGTTGCGCAGATAATCCGAGAGGTCGAAGTTGCGCGCCGACTTCAGGAGAATGCGGAATCGGTAGCGGCCCTTGATGACGGCGAGCGGCGCTTCCGCCGGGCCCAGCACCACGACGCGCTCGTCGCGCGGCGCCAGCGTCACGAGCCTGCGGCCGAAACCTTCCGCGCTCGGGCGGTCGCCCGCCGAGATGATGAGGCTGGCGAGCCGGCCGAACGGCGGATAGAGCGTCTTCTCGCGCAGCTCGATCTCGCTGTCGTAGAAGGCCTCGCGGTCGCAGGCGATCAGCGCGCGCATCACGGGATGATCGGGCTGATGGGTCTGGAGATAGCCGACGCCGCGGCCCTGCTCGCGGCCGGCGCGGCCGATCACCTGGTTGAGCAATTGCCAGGTGCGCTCCGCCGCGCGCGGATCGCCGTTGGACAGGCCGAGATCGGCATCGACCACGCCGACCAGATTGAGCCGCGGGAAATTGTGGCCCTTGGCGACGAGCTGGGTGCCGATGATGATGTCGACGCGCCCTTCCGCGATCTCCGCGAGTTCGCTGCGCATCGTCTCGATCGAGGTGATAAGATCGCTCGACAGCACCATGGTGCGCGCCTCGGGGAATAGCGCGGCGGCTTCCTCCTGCAGGCGTTCGACGCCGGGGCCGACGGCCACCAGCGATTCCTCCGCGGAGCAATGCGGACAGATTTGCGGGCGCGGCATCGAGAAACCGCAATGGTGGCAGACGAGGCGCTGGCGGAACCTGTGATCGACCAGCCAGGCATCGCAGATCGTGCAGGCGAAGCGATGGCCGCAGGCGCGGCACAGCGTCAGCGGCGCGTAGCCGCGGCGATTGAGGAACAACAGCGCCTGCTCGCGCCGCTCGATCGCGGTCCTGATCTCGCCGGCCAGCCGCGGCGAAATGAAACGGCCGCGCGCCGGCGGCTCGCGGCGCATGTCGATCGCCTCGATATGCGGCATGTGCTGGCCGCCGAAGCGCGACGGCAGCGCGATGCGCTGGTAGCGGTTCTTGCGCGCATTGACCTCGGACTCCACCGACGGCGTCGCCGAGGCCAGCACGATCGGGATCTTCGCGATATGCGCGCGCACCACCGCCATGTCGCGGGCGTGGTAATGCACGCCCTCGTCCTGCTTGTAGGCCTGGTCGTGCTCCTCATCGACGACGATCAGGCCGAGATCGGCGTAGGGCAGGAACAGCGCCGAGCGCGCGCCGACCACGACCGGGGCGGTGCCCTGCGAGATCGCCGCCCAGTTGCGCGCGCGGGTGCGCGGCGTCAGCTCCGAATGCCATTCGATCGGCCGCACGCCGAAACGCTGCGCGAAGCGATCGAGGAACTGGCCGGTCAGCGCGATCTCCGGCATCAGGATCAGCGACTGCCTGCCGCGCCGGACCGCCTCGGCGACCGCCTCGAAATAGACCTCGGTCTTGCCCGAGCCGGTGACACCGTCGAGCAGCGCGACATGGAAGGTGCCGTTGGCGGCGAGCGCGCGCATCGTATCGACCGCGGCGCGCTGCAGCGGCGAAAAGTCCGGGCGGCCGAAATCGGGATCGGGCGCCGGCGGCGGCGCGGGCGGCGGCATCGGCTCCACCGTCAGCGTGCCCTCGTCGACGAGGCCGTCGATCACGCCCGTGGAGACGCCGGCTTCCTTCGCGGCCTCGGACTTGCCGTGCAGCAAGCGGTCCGACAGCACCGCGATCAGGCGCTGCCGCGCGGGCGTCAGCCGCTTCGGCGGATCGCCGACCAGGCGCACGCCGGCCCGCGTGCGCTCGGGGCCGAGATTCTCGCCCATCCGCAGGCACATGCGCAGCACCATGCCGCGCGGCGAAAGCGTGTAATTGGCGACCCAGTCGACCACCGCACGCAATTCCGGCTTGAGCGGCGGCAGGTCGAGCTTCTCGCTGACCTCCTTCAGGCGGTTGTGCAGGCGCGGATCGGGATTGGCGTTGTCGCCCCACACCACCGCCAGCACCTCGCGCGGGCCGAGCGGCACGCCGACGAGATCGCCCGCCTTCAGCTCCATGCCGCGCGGCACCTTGTAGGAATAGGTCTGGTCGAGCGCGACCGGCACCAGCACGTCGACCATGCGGGTCGCGTTGGCGGAGGCGGCGGTGCTGCGCGCGGAATGATCCATGACCTCAAAGAATCGGAACCCGGGGCCTTCAAGGCTAGCCCCGACGGCGAGGCTTAGCGAACGATAAACGAGTGGGATGCGATATACTGTGCGGAATCACTCCGTCCAGAGCGCATGACCAAAGCGGCCGCCCCTGCCATCGAGCTCGCCAGCGCCGATCCTGACATCGCGCAGGAGATGGCGCGCTGGCTGTCGCATCTCGGCGCCGAGCGGCGGCTGTCGCCGAAGACGCTCGAGGCCTATGCCCGCGACCTCAGGCAATGCCTCGATTTCCTGTGCAGCCATTGGGGCGAGCGCGTGACGCTCCGCCGTTTCGCCGCGCTGGAGGCCACCGACATCCGCGCCTTCATGGCGATGCGCCGTGCCGACGAGATCGCCGGCCGCAGCCTGATGCGCGCGCTGGCGGGCCTGCGCTCGTTCGGCCGCTTCCTGGAGCGCGAGGGCAAGGGCAAGGTCGGCGCGCTCTCGGCGATCCGCGCACCGAAGGTGGCCAAGAGCCTGCCGAAGCCGCTGCCGATGGCCTCCGCGAAACGCCTGGCCGATGCCGACGAGCGTGCCGGCGAGGACCGCGAGACCTGGATCCTGATGCGCGACGCCGCCGTGATGGCTCTGCTCTACGGCTCGGGCCTGCGCATCTCCGAGGCGCTCGGCCTGAAGCGCCGCGAGGTGCCGCGGCCCGGCGAAGGCGACGTGCTGATCGTGACCGGCAAGGGCAACAAGACCCGCATGGTGCCGGTGCTGCAGAACGTGCTGGCGCTGATCGACGACTATGCGCGGATGTGCCCCTATCCGCTGCCGGCGGAGGGACCCGTCTTCGTCGGCGCGCGTGGCGGGCCCTTGAGCCCGCGCATCATCCAGCTGGCGATGGAGCGGCTGCGCGGCGCGCTCGGCCTGCCCGACAGCGCCACGCCGCATGCGCTCCGGCATTCCTTCGCCACGCATCTGCTGTCGCGCGGCGGCGACCTGCGCGCGATTCAGGAGCTGCTCGGCCATTCCTCGCTCTCGACCACGCAAGTGTATACCGGGATCGATTCCGAGCGCCTGCTGGAGGTCTATGCCAGCGCGCATCCGCGGCGGTGACGCAGCCCGGTCGCGCCCCGGCGTGCCGCGGCGACGCTGACATCATCCCGTCACAACGCCCATGCCTCTTGCGCGGCGCGCACGGTTCGGTCAATCGTGCGGGAACCGAGGCAGGAGGGACTGATGAGCGCACATGAAAGCATGGAGCATGCCGAGCATGCCGAACACGCGTCAGGCGAAAACAAGAAGATCGCTCTGCTGATCGCCGTGCTGGCGCTGTTCCTGGCGATCTCCGAGACGCTCGGCAAGGGCGCGCAGACCGAATCGATCAGCAAGAACGTCGAGGCCGCCAATCTCTGGGCCTTCTTCCAGGCCAAGAGCATCCGCCGCACCGTGGTGCTGACCGCGGCCGAACAGGGCAAGCTGACGCTCGGCGGCACCACCGACGAGGCGCTGAAGGCCACGGTGCAGAAGCAGGTCGACGACTGGACCAAGACCGCCGCGCGCTACCGCTCCGAGCCGGAGACCGGCGAGGGCACCGAGCAGCTCGCCGAAAAGGCCAAGCATGCCGAGCACGCCCGCGACGAGGCGACGGCCAAGTACCATCATTTCGAGCTGGCCTCGGCCGCCTTCCAGATCGGCATCGTGCTGGCCTCTGCCACCATCATCACCGGCATGCTGGCGCTCGCCTATGTCAGCGGCGTGCTGACGATCGCAGGAATCGTCATGACCGCGCTCGGCCTCTGGTGGCCGCATCTGTTGCACCTGCATTGAGGGGGGCGCTGTCCCCTCCGCGTCATTGCGAGAAGCGAAGCGACGAAGCAATCCAGACTGCCGCGGCGGGAAGATTCTGGATTGCTTCGCTTCGCTCGCAATGACGATCGAACAGGCCGAGCCCGCTCAAGAGCTCACCGCGCCTCGTGCACGCTCTTGCGGAAGCGCTGGATCAGGCGCAGCGTACGGGCGGACCAGCCCTCGCCATTGCCGGTGAGGATCTCGCGGATGCGGCGCTTGATCGGATCGACCAGCTCGGCCGCCCTGGCGCGGAGTTTCAGAACCAGCAGGTAGAGCCGCTCGAACCAGCGCATCTCGAGCAGCTTGTCGCGCGTGACGTCGAACACGAAGGCGGTGACGCCGACGCCGAGCATCTTGCCGGCCACGATCGTGACCAGCGCGCTGGTCCAGTATTCGTGCGTGAGCAGCCAGAGCCCGACCAGCTTGAGCGGAAACAGCGGGATGATCGGCACCGCGAACACGATCAGCGTCATGGCCGGCGACAGCGCATCGACGCGCTCGGTCAGCCACTGCTTGAAGCGCGCCAGCGGGATCGCTGCGACGATCCTGGCGACGACCGGCTCGAGATGGTCCCATAGCCAGGCCTCGATCAGGAAGATGATCGCAAGCAGGACCCAGAGCGGTTGCAGGAGGCGGCGCAGCATGTGTTGTCCCGCCCGGTTCGGTTCGGGGCGTCGCCTACATATGGATGGCGCGCTTGCCGACCGCAAGCGCGGCCTCCTTGACGGCCTCGGAGCGGGTCGGATGCGCGTGGCAGGTGCGTGCGAGATCCTCCGCACTGCCGCCAAACTCCATGAGAACGCAGGCTTCATGGATCATTTCGCCGGCTTCGCGACCGATGATGTGCACGCCCAGCACGCGGTCGGTCTTCGCATCTGCGAGAATCTTCACAAAGCCGTCAGTGGTCTGGTTGACCTTGGAGCGGCCGTTGGCGGTGAACGGAAACTTCCCGACCGTATAAGCCACACCCGCCTGCTTCAGTTCCTCCTCGGTCTTGCCGACGGAGGCCACTTCCGGCGTCGTGTACACGACGCCGGGGATGGTGTCGTAATTCACGTGGCCGGCCTGGCCCGCGATGATCTCGGCGACCGCAACGCCCTCGTCCTCGGCCTTGTGCGCCAGCATCGGGCCGGCGACGACGTCGCCGATGGCGTAGACGCCCTTCAGGCTGGTGGCGAAATGCGAATCGATCTGCACGCGGCCGCGCGCGTCCAGCGCCACGCCGGCTTCCTTCAGGCCAAGTGCATCGGTGTAGGGCACGCGGCCGATGGCGACGAGCACGACGTCGGCTTCGAGCGTCTCGGCGGCGCCACCGGCGGCGGGTTCGATGGTCGCCTTCAGCGTCTTGCCCGAGGTGTCGACGGCGGTGACCTTGGCGCCGAGCTTGAACGCAAAACCCTGCTTTTCGAGGATGCGCTGGAACTGCTTGGCGATCTCGCCGTCCATGCCGGGCAGGATGCGATCGAGGAATTCGACCACCGTGACCTCGGCGCCGAGCCGGCGCCAGACCGAGCCGAGCTCGAGGCCGATCACGCCCGCGCCGACCACCAGCAGCTTGCCCGGCACCTTGTCCAGCGAGAGCGCGCCGGTCGAGGACACGATGCGCGTCTCGTCGATCTCGATGCCCTTGAGGCGCGCGATGTCGGAGCCGGTGGCGATCACGATGCTCTTGGTCTCGACCACCTGCGACTTGCCGTCGGCGGAGACCTCGACCTTGCCGCTGCCGAGCACCTTGCCGGTGCCCTTGAGCACGTCGACCTTGTTCTTCTTCATCAGGAACTCGACGCCCTTGACGTTGCCGTCGATGCCCTGCTGCTTGAAGTTCATCATCGCCGGCAGATCGAGCTGCGGCGCCGCGACCTTGACGCCCATCTTGGCGAAGGAATGGCCGGCTTCCTCGAACATCTCGGAGGCGTGCAGCAGTGCCTTCGAGGGCATGCAGCCGACATTGAGGCAGGTGCCGCCGAGCGTGGCGTTCTTCTCAACCACGGCGACTTTCATGCCGAGCTGAGCTGCACGCACGGCGCAGACATAACCACCCGGTCCGGTGCCGATGATGACGAGATCGTAGGAAGCCATGAGAGAAGTCCCGTAGGTTTGGCGTGGTGAGGATGTGCGGCGTCCGCAGGTGCGTCAGCGGCCGCCGGACACATCGAGAATGGCTGAGGTGACGTAGGAGGCCTCGTCCGACATCAGCCAGACGATGGCGTTGGCGATTTCGTCCGCGGTGCCGACGCGCTTCATCGGCACCATGGGAGCGAGGCGATGGTGCCGGTCGGGCTCACCGCCGGAGGCGTGGATGTCGGTGTCGATCAGGCCGGGACGGATCGCGGCGACGCGGATGCCCTCCCCCGCGACCTCATGGCCGAGGCCGACGGTGAAGGAATCCACCGCGCCCTTGGACGCGGCGTAGTCGACATAGGTGTTGGGCGCACCGAGCCTCGCCGCGACCGACGACAGGTTGACGATGACGCCGCCCTTGCCGCCATGTTTCGTCGACATCCGCTTCACGGCCTCGCGGGCGCAGAGAATGGAGCCGGTGACGTTGACGGCGAGCACGCGCTGGATGCGTTCGGCCGACATCTCGTCGACCCGCACGCCGCTCTGCCCGACGATACCGCCATTGTTCACCAGCGCGCCGAGGGTGCCGAACTTGTCCGCTTCCCTGAACAGCGCGAGAATGTCGCTTTCCTCGGCGACATCGCACTTCACCGCGATGGCCTTGCCGTTGCTGGCCGCGATCTGGGACACCACCTCGTCGGCGGCCTTCTTGTTGCTGGCATAGCCGACCACGACCCGATAGCCGCGCGCGGCCGCCGCGATCGCGGTGGCACGGCCGATGCCGCGGCTGCCGCCGGTGATGACAACGACTTTATCGGTCATTCCCGCCTCCAGGGTTCGACATGCGCCGTCGCCGATGGCGACGACGCGCGCAGATCACGCCCGATCAGAGATCCAGCACCAGCCGCGCCGGATCTTCCAGGCTCTCCTTGACGCGAACCAGGAAGGTGACGGCTTCCTTGCCGTCGATGACGCGGTGATCGTAGGACAGCGCCAGATACATCATCGGGCGGACCTCGACCTTGCCGCCGACGACCATCGGACGCTCCTGGATCTTGTGCATGCCGAGGATGCCGGACTGCGGCGCGTTGAGGATCGGGGTCGACATCAGCGAGCCGTAGATGCCGCCATTGGTGATGGTGAAGGTGCCGCCCTGCATCTCGTCGATCTTGAGCTGGCCGTCACGGGCGCGGCGGCCGAAATCGGCGATGCTCTTCTCGATGTCGGCGATCGACTTGTTGTCGCAGTCGCGCACCACGGGGACGACGAGGCCCTTGTCGGTGCCGACGGCGACGCCGATGTGGTAGTAGTTCTTGTAGATCAGGTCGGTGCCGTCGATCTCGGCGTTGACGGCCGGGATGTCCTTCAGCGCCTGCACGACGGCCTTGGTGAAGAAGCCCATGAAGCCGAGCTTGCTGCCGTGCTTCTTCTCGAACGCGTCCTTGTAGTGCGCACGCAGCGCCATGACGTTGGTCATGTCGACCTCGTTGAAGGTCGTCAGCATGGCGGCGGTGTTCTGCACGTCCTTGAGGCGGCGCGCGATGGTCTGGCGCAGCCGGGTCATCTTGACGCGCTCTTCGCGGGCGGCGTCATCGGCCGGCGAGGCGCTGCGCACCTGCACGGCGGCGGTGGGCTGGTTGACCGGGGTCGGCGCCGAGGCGGCGCGCTCGATCGCGGCGAGCATGTCGCCCTTGGTGACG
>VYLE01000275.1_pt1 | contig 38357 bp, 38 predicted proteins | sample 5114391 | NCBI WGS metagenome assembly VYLE01 (sample SAMN12291771, study PRJNA351875) | freshwater metagenome | isolation source: freshwater lake | place: USA: Michigan, Kent Lake | collected 2013-08-15
GAGACGCCGCGCACCGCGACCGCATCGGCCGCGTCGGCCCCGGCGCGTCTGGCCGCCTCGACCAGTCGCTGCGCGAGATCCGACAGCGCGGACTGGTCGAACAGGTTGCGATTGGCCTTGGTCGAAAGCGTCGAGCTTGGTGAAGGGTTCACAAACGAAATCCTGTTGGGGCGGGGATCGGGCGGCGTGGGGCCCGACACTCCAGATGTGCCCTGATGGCGCGGACTTCAAGCATTTTCAGCCCGCAAAAGCTCAGATTCGCAACTCCTGCGCAACGTCTCGTCAATCATGCGCGCCAAGGTCTTGTCAATCATGCGCAGCGGTGACGCTGGATTAACCAGCCTTTTTAAGCGGTTTCGGCAAGCCCCGCGCTAAGGTCCTCGCATCGACCGGGAACATAATCCTGGCGGGGAGACTAAAGCCGTGAGGCGTCAAACAGCAACATGCGGGGTCGCTCCCGCCGGGTCGGGCCGCGACTTGCGGCTCGACCCTCTTTCCCTTCCGGTCCGCTTCGATGCGCACGATCCGCGCGCCGACGGCTACACCAGGCAGATCGAGCTTCATCGCGAACGCGTCGTGTTGCGCCGTGCCGTCCGCGGCATGCAAATGGCGATCAACGTCCGCGTCAGCGACTTCGTCGGCGTCGCGCTGCGCGGCCATGACGAAGCACGCACCGTCGTCCTGGTTCACCGCGATCCCTCGCTCTCCGTGCCGCTGCTGGTCAGCGCCGACGCCGAGGAACTCGCCGAGGCCTGGTCGCTCTGGAGCGAATTGTTCGCGCTCCCGCAGCTCGACGAAGGCGCCCGCAAGCCCGCGCCGCGCCGCCGCCGCTGCAACGCGATCCGCGCCCGCCGCCCGAAATTCCTGATGCGCCGCCGCGTTGCCATGGCGCGCGAGCTGCCGGTCCATCACGGCGAACGCGAGATCATCGCAAGGAATTAGGCAAACTGCCGTAGGGTGGGCAAAGCGAAGCGTGCCCACGTCTTCTATCAATCACTGGGAGATCGTGGGCACGGCGCAAGTGCGCCTTTGCCCACCCTACGAGACCGCCTATGCGGCTCGCATCACGGCGTCGACGAGCAATCCCGCAAACAGCAGCAACCCGGCATCCCGGTTAGACTTGAACAGCCGCAGGCACAGCGCGCCATCATCGATCCTGAGCCGCACGATCTGCCACGCCAGATGCGCGGCGAAGGCGGCAAGCCCGAGCCAGGCCGGCCAGCGCGCATCACCTGAGGCCAGCGCCACGCCGATCAGCATCACCGCAACACCGTAGAACAGCACCAGCGCCTGGTGCGTGTGCGCGCCGAACAGCCGTGCGGTCGACCTGATGCCGATCAGCGCGTCGTCCTCGGCGTCCTGATGGGCATAGATCGTGTCGTAGCCGATCACCCAGGAAATCGCGCCAGCGTACAGCACAAGCGCGGTGAGATCGATGCGGCCGAAGGTGACGGCAAAGCCCATCAGGGCGCCCCACGAAAACGCCAGCCCGAGCACGACCTGCGGCCACCAGGTGATGCGCTTCATGAACGGATAGATCGCGACGATCAGCAGCGACGCGATGCCGGTCATGATCGCGAAGCGGTTGAACTGCACGAGCACCACGAGCCCGATCAGCGCCTGCGCCACCATGAAGGCCAGCGCCTGCTTCGCGCTCACCTGCCCCGAGGGCAGCGGCCGCGAGCGGGTGCGCTCCACCTTGTCGTCGAGGTCGCGGTCGGTGAAGTCGTTCCACGTGCAGCCCGCGCCGCGCATCACGAAGGCGCCGATGAAGAACAGGACGATGGTGACCGGCAGGCGGCTGACATCGTGGGCCATGCCGGCGGCGAGCGCCGCCGACCACCAGCACGGCATCAAGAGCAGCCAGGAGCCGATCGGACGATCGAAGCGGGAGAGTCGCAGATAGGGCCGCGCCCAGTGCGGCGCGCGCGTATCGACCCAGTTGCCGGTGGAATCGGCAACGCGGGCAGACGCGTCACTCATCGGGTCAGGACGTTGCCGTTGAGCGTATCGAAGGTGCTGCCGCCCTTCTTGCCGGCATTCGCCTCCGGCGCCGAGCCGGAGCCGAGCACCTCGCTCAGCGACGGGCCGGCCGGACCGCGCGGCTGGTTCTGCATCTGCTGGGCGACGTTGCAGACCTTGGTCGTCATGGCCTCGGTGTTCTTGTGGCCGTCCTTCATCTGCGCGCCGACCTGCGGCGGAATTCCGCACTTGGCCGCATTGGCCTCGATGTACTTGATCATCTTGACCTCGGCCTGGCTGAAATTGCGGATCAGCTTGCAGGCCTCGTCCGGCGGCGCGTGACGGTCACTCGCCGCCTTGATCAGCTTGCCGCGCTTCTCGGCTTCCTCGCGCAGCGGCAGAAACGCCTTCATGCAGTCCTCGCCGGGAGCGGCGGTCGGGGGCGCCGCGCTGAACGCGCCGGGGCCGCCGATCGGAGCCGCGCCGTTGACGGGGAATGAGGATTGCGGAGCCGTGCCGACGGAGGCGACCGGCGCCGAACCGTTGACGGGCGGAAAAGCCGAGCTGCTCGCGGCCTGGTTCGGCAGCGGCGCCGGAAAGGCGCTCTGGGCCGCAGCACCGGCGGCACCCAGGACGACCATGGCGGCAGTGAGCGGAACCATCACATGACGGATCATCGGGACAGTCTCTCCGGCAGGAGCTTTACGGGTTTCGGCGTCTTCCCAATTGAAGCGCAACCGGCGTGTTCGCGTTTTTACGATTCCCGCCAGCGCTTAACAACCCGTCGAATAGGGCAGGAGCGCGGCGCTGGGACGCACCGGTCCGGCGATTTTTACCCCGAAATGGCTGCTTTCGGTTAAGAACGGCGGCAAATCGGACCCCGAAAGATGCCCGCCCACGATTTTCGCGCGCCCCGCCTGTTCGTCGACGCCCCGCTGGCCCAGGACGCCAGGGTCGCGCTCGATCGCGACCAGAGCAACTATCTCGGCAATGTGTTGAGGCTGGACGCCGGTGCCCCGGTATTGGCGTTCAACGGCCGGGACGGCGAATGGCAGGCCGCCATCGAAGGCCGCAAACGCCCCGACGCGCTGGTGATCCTGCAACGGAGCCGGCCCCAGGACCGGTTGCCCGACGTCACCTATGCGTTCGCCCCGCTCAAGCATGCGAGGCTGGACTACGTGGTGCAGAAGGCGGTCGAGATGGGCGCCTCGGTGCTGCAGCCGGTCACGACCCGCTTCACCCAGGCGAGCCGCGTCAACACCGAGCGGATGCGCGCCAATGTCGTCGAGGCGGCGCAGCAATGCGGCATTCTCAGCCTCGCCGCGGTCGCCGAGCCGGTGGCGCTGGAGCGCTTCCTCGGCCAGCGTCCGGCGGCGCGCCTGCTGGTGTTCTGCGACGAGGCGGCCGAGGTCGCAGACCCCGTCGCGGCACTCCGGAGCGCGCGCGCAGACAACGGCGGCATCGACGTGCTGATCGGCCCCGAGGGGGGCTTCGCCGAGGAGGAGCGGGCGCTGCTGCTGCGACAGCCTCGGATCCTGCGGCTCGCACTGGGGCCGCGCATCCTTCGGGCCGATACCGCAGCCGTGGCGGCTTTGGCGCTGGTACAGGCCGTGCTGGGCGACTGGGGCGATGCCGCCGGGCAGGCGGACGGATAGGCTTGTCTGCGGGTTCAGCGGAAAGCGTAGGCGCCCGTCGCAGCCGCGAGGCCGATCAGCGGCAGCGGATTCATCCGCGTGATCATCAGAGTCGCGAACACCGCCGCCGCCAATGCGGCCTTGTCCCAATCGGTGACGACGCCCTTGCCGATGGCGATCACCCCGGCCAGCAGGAGACCGATGGACACCGGCCCGAGTCCGCGCTGGATCGAGGCCCGCCAGGGCCAGTCCGCAAGGCGCACCCACAGCCGACCCACCATCAGCGTCAGCAATCCGGTGGGCAGGAAGAAGGCCGCGGTCGCGACGATCGCCCCGAGCGGTCCGGCGACCGACTGGCCGACCGCGGCGATCATCATCATGTTCGGCCCCGGAGCCAGCTGGCCGATGCTGTAGAGATGGATCAGCTGCGGCAGGGAGAGCCAGTGATGGACGTCGACCGTGAGATCGCGCAACTCCGGAAAGGCGGCCATGCCGCCGCCGACCGTGAGCAAGGAGAGATAGGAGAAGACGGCGATCAGCGGCAGGAGCTGGCCCATCATGCCTCCCCGCGATGCTGAGAGTCGGGAGCTGGCTGCGCCTTCGGGGCCGTGACGCGGCCGAACAGATCGCCCTCATGCGGTGCGCCGCCGGGCCGATACCAGAGAATGGCCAGCACCCCCGTGGCGAACAGCACGACCAGCACCGGCAGATGCAGGACCTCGACGCCGAACACGGTGAGCGCCACGAAGACGAGATCGGCCGGCCGCTTCACCGTCTTCAGGCCGAGTTGCAGCGACACCGCCAAAACCATGGCGACTGCGGCGATCGAAATACCGAGCAGCACGGCATTGGCCAGACCGTCGGTGGACGACGTGCTGGCGTAGACGATGGCGGCCACCACCATCAAGACGCCGCCCGGCAGACAGATGCCGATCAGCGCCGCGGCGGCGCCCATGGTGCCGCGCAGGCGGTCGCCGACCAGGATGGCCATGTTGGACGCATTGAGACCCGGCAGGGTCTGGCAGATCGAGAGCAGTTCCAGAAACGCGGGGTCATCGACCCAGCGATGCCGGCTGACAAGGGCTTCCCTGAGATAGCCGACGACGCCGCCGCCGAAGCTCGTCGCCCCGACCGAGAGAAAGGCAAGGAAGATGGCAAGGACGCTCGGCGGTTGAGCCTGTCCGGCAGGCTCGCCCAGCGCCGCGGCGTCACTCGTGGGCATGGGGTGGAACGCCCTTCAGCCGGTAGACCGCTCCGGTCTTCGTGGTGCCCAGCGAGATCCAGTCCTGCGCCGCATGCTGGAGCGCGCAGAAGAAGGCGTTGGCACGCTCGAGAGCCTTGGGATGAATCGCCTCGCGCTGCTCCATGCGGGACTGGTAGGAGAACTCGCCCACCAGCTGATGCTGATCGCCGCGGTTGCGCCAGACCGAGACGTTGCAGGGCGCCACGAACCCCTTGCCGAAATCCAGCGTGCCGAGCTGCTGCAGCACTTCCTCGACGGCCGTGCGGTTGACCAGCGAGACGCGTTCGGCCGAGCCGGCGAGCACCGGCCTCAACGCCGGAAACACCCGTGTCAGGTAATCGCAGGAGCCCGGATCATCCGCCATGTCCACGCTGGGGCATTTGAACTCCACATTGTGGGAGTAGAGCGTCCTGATGCCGCCGATGCGATCCTTCCGCGGCAGCAATTCCTCCTTGAACTTGATCCTGTAGTCACCGGCGATGTTCGGGCGCACGTCGCAGAGCGTCGCGGCCTGGAAATCGGGATGACGAAACTTGAACACCATTTCGGGATCGCCGACCGGAAAGCCGTCTTCGTAGCTGATGCGGCGGCGCAGGATGAAGGCATTGTTATAGAGCTTGAAATCGCCGGTATCGAGGAAGAGGACCTCGCGAATCTGCGGCCGCATGCCCTCCGCCTCGGAGCGATCGAAATCGACATCGTGCTCCTTCGCGACTTTGCGCACGAATTTGGCGAATTCGAAGAAGCTCCTGACGCTGGTGAAACGGTTGCCGTTCAGGATGATCTTGCTCTGGACGTAGTGGATCTGGTCCAGCGGATGCCCGTCCGCATAGACTGGAGACAGCGGCGCGAACGTCTCGGCGGCGTCGAGCTTTGCCATGCCTTTTCCCTGATAACTGGCTTCTGTTTCCTCCGACAATACCGGTGGTCTCGTTACCCAAGCCTAGCGCGCGGTTCGCCCGGCCCCGCCAAACGCGGGATATGGTTGCCCGGGTCTTACCCGGGGCGCATTCGGCAGCTGCAGGCCGCCTCAGGGAAGAATGGGATCGAGAGAAACATCCGCCGCCGACATCGACCGGCAGACAGGCGGCGCAACGGCCGTTCGCGGCGCTTTCGTCAGCCGCCGCGGAGGGACCGATGGAGCGTCTCCGACGGCAGTTCACCGAACGCCGCGCGGTAGCTCGCCGCGAACTCGCTCAGATGCCAGAAGCCGTGGCCCATGGCGCAGGACTTCACGCTGCGGCCGGCCGGACCGAGCCGCAATTGCCGGCGGACCGACCAGAGCCGCAGCACCCGGCTGTAGCGATGCGGGCTCATGCCGCAGATCGCCTGCGTCGCGCTCTGCAGCGTCCGCACGGACACCCCGACATGCGCCGCCAGTTCGGTGGTCTTGTGCCAGGTCGTGAGGTCGCGCCAGATCAGTTTTTCCATGTCCGCAACGATCCGCCGGTACCCTTCGGTGACCGCCGGCGCAGGCGGACCAGGCACGCTGGTCCAGATCGCCGCATCCATCGTGCTGAGCAGGGATTGCTCGACCAGCGTCTGCGAGGCCGGCTCCTTCAGGAAGCCCGGGTCGTTAGCCGCAGCTTCGAGCGTGACGGAGACGAGGCGCTGCAGCGAGGCAAGCACGTCCAATGCGGGATTCAGCAGCCGGTAGCCGTCGTTCAGTTGCGCCCATGGCTCGCGCCGGGGCGGACTCAAATAGATCACCGCCATCAGACGGCCTTCAGGCTCGTACACCAGGCAATCGGACTGCCCAGTCAGCATGACGATGGAGCTGCCGATCGACTGCCCGTTGATGCGGGACGAGGTCACCTCGTCCATCGGCACCACGACGACCGCCGCATTCGTCAGCTGATAACCGCGCACGATCCGCGGAAACGTCTTCACCAGCGACAGTGACAGGTCCGGCAGGCAGAGTCTGGCCCGCATGATCGCGGTGCTGCCGACGGACAGCGGCACGCTGTATGCGCCGGCATAGCGCTCGCTGTCGCAGAAATGATCGATGTCGTACGATTGCAGTTCGAGCGCCGGCGACGGCTTGAGGCCATGAAACGACATCAATCCGTCAGTCACGGGTCCCTGCGGTGCATCGCGGGCGATATCGAGATGGCTTTGCTCCATGTCGTTCCGCTTACTTCGATCGCCGCGCGGATGCGACGAACTTGGAGCCGCGCAGATCGTCCGGCCCGTTGATGCCGGCGCGCTTGAGGTCGCGCAGCAATTTGGTCAGCAACAGCATGTTGGTCTTCTGCAGCTCGTGGTTATTTCCGAACCTGAACGCGTTCTGCTCGGTCACGATCAGGCCCGCCTTGGTCTCGGCGAGAATTTTCCGCCGCTTCAATCCGGTCACACGGCGTCGTACCGTCTCGAGCGGCAGGCTCAGGAAGCGGGAGAGCGCGGCCCGCGACACGCCCTGCTTGATCAGGTCCGGCTCGACCGAATGAATGCTGGAGAATCTTTCGTCGAGAGAGGGATCGTTCATCACATTGATGACGTTCGCATTGAGGATTGCGTGAACGATCAGAAGGTCCAGCGGATCGAATTCGTCGTAGTGCCGAAACAGCTCGCTGATCGAGAACAGCATATAGGCCAGTGTGTGTCGCGAGACCGTCCGGATAATATCTGAGGCATTGCGCATGAATCGGAACCAGTATTTGTGTTGTAGACGAAGGCGACAGCGAAGGGATCATCCGCCATACCCAAAATGAGTATGCGACGAGTTGTCATTCATTCTCAATTTCTGAATCTATGGTCGGCCCTGCGTTGCAGGTGCATCGCGATGCATGCGTGAGACATCATCCGATCGGCAACCAGTCGGATCGTCAGCATTGTTGTCCGATCGGTGACCGTCGCGATGTCGGAGCGCGGGACACCGCTTCAGACTGTTCGACGGAGCTGACGTCCTTCGATGGCGTCGTGCGGGACGACATGACCATGGACGACGATGCGATATCCGGGATGCGACGTCGCGAGGAATTGCAACTCGTAAGAGCATTCCTCGGTATCGCCGACCCCGCCAAGAGGCAGAGGATTATCCATCTCGCGGAACGGCTCGCCGACGAGGCGGCGATGGACGAGTCGCAGCGGGCCGCCGCGTCCGAAGATGGTGCCGCCGTCGAGCGATCGAGCGACGCCTGACCACGGTCCGGCTGCCTTTTCGCGGCCGGATCAGCTTCGCGATTTCAATGGGCCAAAGGACTACCTAAATACCTCCTTTTCCTGATGCGAACCCGTCCGGCCGGTCCCTGAAACCTGTTAAGCGATTGATCCTTTGGAGGTCGAAACCGCTTTCGCGCCATGCTAAGGGCTGCGCCAATTCCCGTCCCAGCCCTGCCCCGGCCCGCCCGGGATGATGGACCCAGACATGACCGCGACTGCCACCTCACATGCTGCCGGCTCCGCCGCCTGGGCGGATACGCTGCTGCTGTCGTTCGCGCAGGCCGGTTACGTCAGGGCCGAGCCCGCCATCCTGCAGCCGGCCGAGCCGTTCCTCGACCTGTCCGGCGAGGACATCCGCAAGAGCCTTTATCTCACGACCGATCAGACCGGCGAGGAGCTCTGCCTGCGCCCGGACCTGACCATCCCGGTCGCGCGGGACTACCTCGCCTCGGGGCGCGCCGGCCAGCCGGCCGGATTCAGCTATCTCGGCCCGGTGTTTCGTTATCGCAGCGGCCGGGCCAGCGAATTCCTTCAGGCCGGCATCGAATCATTCGGCCGCCAGGACCGCGCCGCGGCCGATGCCGAAATGCTGGCCCTGGCGCTGGAAGCGACCGCGGCCTTCGGGGTCGGCGACATCGAAATCCGCACCGGTGACGTCGCGCTTTTCAACGCCCTGCTCGACGCGCTCGACCTCTATCCGGTCTGGCGCCGCCGCCTGACCAAGGATTTCAACCGCAAGATCAGCCTGGAGCAGGATCTGGAGCGGCTGGCGGCGACCACAACGGCCGCCCGCAGCGAATATGAAGGCGTGCTGGCCGCGCTCGCCGGCTCCGACCGCAAGGCGGCGCTGGCCTTCGTCAGCGATCTGATGTCGATCGCCGGCACCACCCATGTCGGCGGCCGCACCACGGCCGAGATCGCCGACCGCTTTCTCGAACAATCGACGCTGAAGGGCGGCGCGCTGCCGCGCCAGGCGATCGCCGTGCTCAAGCGCTTCCTTGCGATCTCCGGCAACCCCGACGACGCGATTGCAGAGCTCCGCGCGCTCACGGCCGAGACGAAGCTCGACCTGAACGCCGCCATCGACCAGTTCGAGAGCCGGGTCGGCTTCATGGCGGCCCGCGGCATCGACGTGAAGCAGACCCGCTTCTCGACCGCCTTCGGACGCGGGCTCGACTACTACACCGGCTTCGAGTTCGAACTGCATCACCGGGGCAACGGGGCCGAGCCGCTGGTCGCCGGCGGCCGCTATGACGGGCTGATGACCCAGCTCGGGTCGGCCGAGCCGATCCCGGCCGTCGGTTTCTCGGTCTGGGTGGACGCGCTCAGCCGGATCGGCCGCAAGGGAGGAGCGTAAATATGAGCGCCCCGTTCGTTCTGGCCGTTCCCTCCAAGGGCCGCCTGCAGGAAAACACCGAGGCCTTTTTCGCCCGCGCCGGACTCAAACTGTCCAAGGCCGGCGGTGCCCGCGACTATCGCGGCACCATCGCCGGCCTCGACAATGTCGAGGTCGCCTATCTTTCGGCGAGCGAGATCGCCTCGCAGCTGTCGCGCGGCTTCGCCCATCTCGGGGTCACCGGCGAGGACCTGGTGCGCGAGAGCATTCCCGATGCGGACAAGCGCGTGTCGCTGATCGAGGGCCTCGGCTTCGGCTATGCCGACGTTGTGGTCGCGGTGCCGCAGGCCTGGATCGATGTCCGCACCATGGCCGATCTCGACGACGTCACCACCGGCTTCCGCGAACAGCATCACATGCGGATGCGGGTCGCGACCAAGTTCATCAACCTCACCCGCGCCTTCTTCCAGAGCCACGGCATCGTCGACTACCGCATCGTCGAAAGCGCAGGCGCGACCGAAGGCGCTCCGGCGGCCGGCAGCGCCGAGCTGATCGTCGACATCACCACGACCGGTGCCACGCTCGCGGCCAACGGGCTGCGGGTGCTCGACGACGGCGTCATCCTGCGCAGCCAGGCCAATCTGGTCGCCTCCCGGCACGCCGACTGGTCGCCGCAGGCACGGGAGACCGCGCGCGTCATCCTCGACCACATCGCCGCCAGGGCCCGGGCCAACAAATATCGCGAGGTGCGGACCCGCTTCCGGGAGTGCGACGGCGCCCTGCTCGGCGAGGCCCACAGCCGGTTCGGCGTCGAGGCCCCGTTCGGCGGGCCGACCTCATCGGGCATGCTGACGCTGCACTGCCCGCCGGGCCAGCTCTATGCGCTGGCCAGCTTCCTGCGCGAGCACGGCGCCGAGACGGTATCCGTGGTCTCGCTGGACTACGTGTTCGACCGCGAGAACCCGCTGTTCGCCAGGCTCGCGGCGTTTCTGCGGCCGTGAGGCTGAGATCCGTTCAGCGTAGCGACAGCAAGCGGCAGCTACCATATGCTGGCGAGAAGACCTTCACGCTCTGGAACCTCGATCGATGACGACGCTGGGCTCTGACGTATCCGGCCTGACGACCACCGCCACCGGCGCCGCGGCAAAGGGACTGTCGATCGTCGTCCCCGTCTACAACGAGGCCGCGGGCCTTGCCGGTCTGCACCAGCGGATCTGCGACCTCGCCAGGACCCTGCGGCAGCGCTACGGGCTGCCCTGCGAGGTCGTCTATGTCGACGACGGCAGCGCCGACAACACGCTGTCGATCGCCCGCGCGCTGCCGGCCGATGCCATCGACGTCCAGGTCGTGTCGCTGTCGCGCAATTTCGGGAAGGAGGCGGCGCTGATGGCCGGCCTCGATCATGCCAGGCTCGGCGCCGTGCTGTTCATGGACGGCGACGGCCAGCATCCCCCCGCCCTGGTGGAGCAGCTGGTGCGGCACTGGATCGATGACGGCTACGACGTCGTCTATACCGCCAAGGCGCATCGCGACAACGAGCCGTTCCTGCGCCGGCTCGCCGTGCACGGCTTCTACGCGCTGATCAACTGGGGCGCCCGCCAGAAAATCCCTGAAGATGCCGGCGACTTCCGGCTGCTGTCGCCGCGCGCGGTCGCGGCGCTGCGCCAGCTGCCGGAGCGCAACCGCTTCTTCAAGGGGCTGGCGAGCTGGATCGGCTTCCGCCAGATCCGCGTCGACTACGAACCCGCGCCGCGCGTCCATGGCGTGACCACGTTCAACGCGCGCAGCCTGCTCGGCCTGTCGATCGAAGGCCTGACCTCGTTCTCGGTGGCGCCGCTGCGCTTCGCCAGCATGTTCGGCGTGCTGCTCGCCGCCGGTGCCTTCCTGTTCGGCCTCTCGATCGTCTGGGAGGTCCTGACCACGGGCAAGCAGGTCCCCGGTTATCCCTCGCTCGTCGTCGGCCTGATGACGATCGGCGGCGTGCAGCTGATCATGATCGGCATCGTCGGCGAATATATCGGCAAGATCCTCTCGGAGCTGAAGGCCCGGCCGATCTATTTCGTGGCCGAGCACAGCGAGAAGCGCTTCGAAGGCGACGAGGCCAACCGCACGGCGAACCGGACGGCGGCCGAATGAGCGAGGCGGCCGGCCTGCGCCGGATCTGGCTCTGCGCCGACGATTACGGCATCAGCCCGGGCGTCAACCGCGCCATCCGCGACCTGATCGAACGCGGCCGCCTCAATGCCACTTCGGTGATGATGGTGGGGCCAGCGATCGCCCGCGGCGAGATCGACGCGCTGGAGGCCGCAGCCAAGGCGAGCCCGCGCTGCGCGATCGGCCTGCACGTGACGCTGTCGGCGCCGTTCCGGCCGCTCACCATGCATTTCCGGCCGCTCGACGGCGACATGTTCATGCCGTTCCCGAAGCTCCTGCGCGCCGGCCTCCTGCGCCGGCTCGACCGCGAGTTCTTTCGCAACGAGGTCAGGGCGCAGCTTGCCGCCTTTGCACAGGCGTTCGGACGCGCACCGGACTTCGTCGACGGCCATCAACATGTGCAGCTGTTTCCGCAGGTGCGCGACGGCTTCGTCGACGCCGTCGCCGAGGCCACACCCCATGCCTGGGTGCGACAGGGCGGCCGCGCCTTGCCGCTCAGGCAGCGGCTGGCCTCGCCGAAGGCGCTGGTGCTCGATCGCCTCAGCACGCAATTCCGCCGCCGCGCCGGCAGCGCAGGGCTCAGCTACAATCCCGGCTTCGCCGGCGCCTATGACTTCACCCGGACGGTGGATTTCGGCGCGTTGATGCGGCAATTCCTCCAAGGCCTCCCCGACGGCGGTCTCGTGATGTGTCATCCCGGCTTCGTCGATGACATCCTCGCCGGCCTCGACCCGATGACAGATGTCCGCGAACGCGAGCACGCTTTTCTCTCGGGCGATGCGTTCGCGCAGCTGCTGGCCGACAGCCATGTGACACTCGGCTGAACCGGCGGCAGCCCTTGCGAGGCGGCTTGTCGCATACGGAAATTTAATCCGGCCGGCACTGTTGGGGCCACAATGGAACCCTACATCTGCCTCGCGCTTGTTTTGCGCGAGGGAGACAGACCATGACGCCGCAGGAACGCCAGCTCGTCGACGACCTTTTCGACCGGCTTTCGAAACTGGAAAACGCACCGCGCGATCCCGACGCGATCGCCGCGATCTCGGACGGGCTGCGCAAGGCGCCCGGCGCGGTCTATGCGCTGACGCAGACCGTGCTGCTGCAGGACGAGGCGCTGAAGCGCGCCCATGCCCGCATCCAGGAACTGGAGGCGGGTCATGCGCCCGAGCCAGCGCAGTCCGGCGGCTTCCTGGATAGCATGCGCGACACGCTGTTCGGATCGGGCCCGTCGCGCAGCTCGGTGCCGAACGTCCCGCCGCGCGAGCAGCGGCCGGTCTGGAACACCGGCCAGGCGATGCCGCAGCCGCAGCCGGGTTACGGCCAGCCGCCTTACGGGCAACCTTATGGCCAGGCTCCGGCCGCTCCGGCCTTCGGCGGTGGCGGTGGCGGCGGCTCGTTCCTCGGCACGGCGGCGGCGGCCGCAGCCGGCGTGGTCGGCGGTTCGCTGCTGCTGTCGAGCATCCGCGGCATGATGGGCGGCGGATCGCACCAGCAGGCGTTCGGCGACAGCAACGCCTTCGGTGACCGCGGCTCTGGTGGAAGTCCCTGGGGCGGCAGCGACCAGTCCGGCGGTTCGCTCGCGCGCGATGCCGGCCTCGACGACATCGGCTCGAACCGCGACTCACGCCAGGGGTTGTTCGACCAGGCCTCGAACGATCAGACCGACCAGGGCTACGATGATCGTGACGGGGGCGGCGTGGACCTCGCGGACGGCGGCGATTTCGGCGACGACGACGGCGGCAGCGACTACGCGTAAAGCCGCAACGGCCCCTTATCGAACGGGAACGGCCGCCGATGAGGCGGCCGTAGCCATTTCAGATGCAATGCAGTCTCACATCACCACGACTTTGGTGCCGACATTGACGCGGCCATAGAGGTCGATGACGTCCTCGTTGCGCATGCGGATACAGCCGGACGAGACATTGGTGCCGATGGTCCAGGGCTCGTTGGAACCGTGGATGCGGTAGAGCGTCGAGCCCAGATACATCGCCCGTGCGCCGAGCGGATTGTCGGGTCCGCCTTCCATGTGTCTCGGAAGGTCGGGACGGCGCGCGAGCATTTCGGCCGGCGGCGTCCAGTCCGGCCACTCGCGCTTGGCGGTGATCGATTTCACGCCGGACCAGGTAAAGCCGGGACGGCCGACGCCGATGCCGTAGCGCATCGCGCGGCCGTTGCCCTCGACCAGGTAGAGGAACTTGTTCGGCGTATCGACGACGATCGTGCCGGCACTTTCCTTGCCGTTATAGTCAACAAGTTGTTTCTCGAATTTCGGATCGAACGCACGCTGGCGCGGATCGGCCGGCTCCTGCTGCAGGCCGGCCTGCGGCTCGCCGAGCGGCGGCAGGCGGCGATCTCCGTAGTATGACGGTTGCTGCTGGTACACCGGCTGCTCCGGCGCGTAGGCCGGGCCGCGGCCGGGACCTTCGCCGAACAGGAACTCGATGAAGCCGCCGCCCATGTTGCCGTTGGAGGCGACGCGCACCGGCGGCGCCTGACGCTGATAGAGCACCGCGGGCGGATCGTTCGGCACCGTATTGTCGAAGGCTTTGGCGCCATAGGTGCCGGCAAAGAAGGTGCAAGCGCTGCCGAGCAGCGCGACAGACATTTTCCTGAACATCGACGTACTCTGTACTGTTTCGTCTGGATCGTTCTCGTCGTGGAGGCGCCGTGCTGATCCGCGCCCGACGTGGTCAATAAAGAGCAAAAGCCGTTTCGTTTGGTAAACGAAAACGGCGTTTGGATTCACCACGTCACGAATGGCGGGGCAAATCGGAGATCAGCGTTTATTTTCGATGAACGCAGCACGCGCATGGTTAATCGCGTCTTTGCACGCCGTCGCGCGGCTCCGAACGGCAGTTCCGCTGTGAACTTCGTGTTAAATCGCTTCTGCCTACAAAGACGCGTGAGTGAGGTGGGGGGAGTATCCTGATGGCTGTTCACCGCAAACGTTTTCGTGTCGAGGATATCCTCGGTGGCGAGATGCCAGCTCTTGATGTGACCGAAGAGACAATGCCGATGCACAGCGAGATCATGGCGGAGCTGCGGGCGATCCGCGCCCAGATGGCGAAGGGAATTGCACCGATGTCCGGCAGCGCAGCCATGGCGGCGATCGACGCGTCGACGGCCCAGGAGCTCGCGGATGCGCGGGCCATGCTCGACACCTATCGCGCCCAGATCGAACAGTGCGAAAAGCTGAAGATCGAGCTCGACCTCATCCACGATGCCATCGATCGCACCAAGCGCGAGATCGCGGTGCTGCATGGCAAGAGCTTCAACGGCGAGGAGATGGCCAAGGTCAACGGCGAACTCGGCGCCGTGGTCGGTGGCACCGAGCAGGCGACCCAGCAGATCCTCGAAGCCGCCGAGTCGATCGACCAGTCGGCGAGCGCGCTCTCCAAGGTGGACTCCGTGGACCAGCAGAAGCAGCTGGCCGACGACATCCAGGAACGCGTCATCTCGATCTTCGAGGCCTGCAACTTCCAGGACCTGACCGGCCAGCGCATCAGCAAGGTCATGACCACGATGAAGTTCATCGAGCAGCACATCAATGCGATGATGGACATCTGGGGCGGCGTCGATGCCATCAAGGCGCACGTGCCTGCGCCGGTCGACAACCGCAGCGATGACGAAAAGCTGCTCAACGGCCCCAAGCTGACCGGCGACGTCGGCCACGCCTCCCAGGACGACATCGACGCCCTGTTCGACTGAGCGCCGAAAGAAAAGTTCACGACAGCAAAACGCCGGCCGCGGGGCCGGCGTTTTTGTTCGTCATGGCAGGCCGTCGGAGCTGTTACGCCCGCGGGGCGCAGCGGACATAGACCATGTTGCCGTAGCGGGTGGCGGCGTCCTTGTCGATGAAGCGGGTGATCAGCACCCGGCCGTCGAACGACACGATCTCGCGGTCCTGCTCGCCAGGGGTCGGGCCGGCCGGCCCGATGTAGTTCTTGCCGCTGGGCGAGCCTTTCAGTCGCAGTTCCTGCGGCGTCGCCTGGTCGGCGAGATGCATGATCACCCCGCCGGAGGAACCGGCTGTGATGACATAGGGGTTCTTGCACTGGGCCCGGGCGGCGGCCTCGGTGCGGGCACGGTCGGCCGGGTTCTGAAACGAGGCCAGACCCCAGCGGCCGACGATCTCGTCGGCCCGGATGGTGGCCGGCATCTCCGGCGCGACGCCGGGTTCGGCCTCCGGCGGAGGCGAGGACGACGAAAAAGACGGCAGGCTGAAGCCGCCGCCGCAGGCGCCCAGCAGCAGCGCCAGGCCGGAGGCGGCAGCCAGATTGGCAAGCCTGCGCGCGTGAGCTGAATCGATCATGGCATTCCCCCGAACAAGACCCTGGCCGCACCCCTCATGCAGCCAAGCGCAAAACCGCTGGCAGAGCAACGGCGTCCATTATACGCCGAAACCCCGAGCCGAGTTTCCAATGCCACCATCCTATCTCCGCCTCACCAACAATCGCTTAACCACCTTTGCTTGACAGGATCGCGGCCAAGCCATATTTCCGACCGCACTATTAGCACTCGGGACAACCGATTGCTAAGCGCGGCGTTCGATCCCTTCACCGGGAGGACGGGAGCGCCGCCCTCACCCACTTCCGCTGCTTTTGCAAAAGCGAGCCTCCAAAGGGAAACGTCATGGCTAAGTCCAAATTTCGTCCGCTGCATGACCGTGTCGTGGTCAAACGTATCGACGCCGAGGAAAAGACCAAGGGCGGCATCATCATTCCCGACACCGCCAAGGAAAAGCCCTCCCAGGGCGAAGTCGTCGCCGTCGGGCCCGGCGGCCGCGACGAGGCCGGCAAGCTGATCCCCATCGACCTCAAGGTCGGCGACCGCGTGCTGTTCGGCAAATGGTCGGGCACCGAGGTCAAGATCGACAATGAAGAGCTCCTGATCATGAAGGAGTCGGACATCATGGGCGTGATGGCCTAAGGCCACCTGCCTGAACGGCTGCTGAATGCGCCGACGTCATGCCCGGGCTCGCCCCGGGCATCCATCATTCGTCGCAAGGTGATGGATTGCCGGGCCAGGCCCGGCAATGACGGAAGGAGCGCAACCCAGCAAGACACATCAAACAACACGAGGGATTGCCAACATGGCTGCCAAAGACGTCAAGTTTTCCGGAGACGCGCGCGATCGCATGCTGCGCGGCGTCGATATTCTCGCCAATGCCGTCAAGGTGACGCTGGGCCCGAAGGGCCGCAACGTCGTCATCGAGAAATCGTTCGGCGCACCGCGCATCACCAAGGACGGCGTCACCGTCGCCAAGGAGATCGAACTCGAGGACAAGTTCGAGAACATGGGCGCCCAGATGGTGCGCGAGGTCGCCTCCAAGACCAACGACCTCGCCGGCGACGGCACCACCACCGCCACCGTGCTGGCCCAGGCCATCGTGCGCGAGGGCGCCAAGGCGGTTGCCGCCGGCATGAACCCGATGGACCTGAAGCGCGGCATCGACACCGCGGTCGCCGCCGTCATCAAGGACATCGAGAAGCGCGCCAAGCCGGTCGCCTCCTCCTCCGAGGTCGCTCAGGTCGGCACCATCTCCGCCAACGGCGATGTCGCCATCGGCAAGATGATCGCCCAGGCGATGCAGAAGGTCGGCAACGAGGGCGTCATCACCGTCGAGGAGAACAAGTCGCTCGACACCGAGGTCGACATCGTCGAGGGCATGAAGTTCGATCGCGGCTACCTCAGCCCCTACTTCGTCACCAACCCCGAGAAGATGACCGCCGAGCTCGACGACGCCTATATTCTCCTGCACGAGAAGAAGCTGTCGGGCCTGCAGGCCATGCTGCCGGTGCTGGAAGCGGTCGTGCAGTCGGGCAAGCCGCTCGTCATCATCGCCGAGGACGTCGAGGGCGAGGCGCTCGCCACGCTCGTGGTCAACCGCCTGCGCGGCGGCCTCAAGGTTGCCGCCGTGAAGGCGCCCGGCTTCGGAGATCGCCGCAAGGCCATGCTGGAGGACATCGCGATCCTCACCGGCGGCCAGCTGATCTCGGAAGACCTCGGCATCAAGCTCGAGAACGTCACCGTGAAGATGCTGGGACGCGCGGGCAAGGTGGTGATCGACAAGGAGAACACCACGATCGTCAAGGGCGCCGGCAAGAAGGCCGAGATCGAGGCCCGCGTCGGCCAGATCAAGTCGCAGATCGAGGAGACCAGCTCGGACTACGACCGTGAGAAGCTCCAGGAGCGCCTCGCCAAGCTCGCCGGCGGCGTCGCGGTGATCCGCGTCGGCGGCGCGACCGAGATCGAGGTCAAGGAGAAGAAGGATCGCGTCGAGGACGCGCTCAACGCCACCCGCGCCGCGGTGCAGGAAGGCATCGTCCCCGGCGGCGGCGTGACGCTGCTCCGCGCCAAGAAGGCGGTCGGCCGTCTCTCCAACGACAACGCCGACGTCCAGGCCGGCATCAACATCGTGCTGAAGGCCCTGGAAGCGCCGATCCGCCAGATCTCCGAGAACGCGGGCGTCGAAGGCTCGATCGTGGTCGGCAGGATCCTGGAGAACAAGTCCGAGACCTTCGGCTTCGATGCCCAGAACGAGGACTATGTCGACATGATCGAGAAGGGCATCATCGATCCGGCCAAGGTGGTCCGCACCGCACTCCAGGACGCCTCGTCCGTGGCCGGCCTGCTGGTGACCACCGAAGCCATGGTCGCCGAGACGCCGAAGAAGGAAGCCCCGCCCGCGATGCCCGCCGGCGGCGGCATGGGCGGCTTCTGAGGGCCGTTCATCCCGACTAGCAGTGTTGAGAAGGCCGCCTCCGGGCGGCCTTCTTTTTTGCCGACCATGGCGCCGCTTTCCAATTCGGACGGCGGACACTACGGTGGCGCGCCGATTCTGATTGTTGCGGCATGGTCTCCTCGGAAAAACGCTTCGCACTTTTCCGGATCATGCCCGTTGCCCGAGGATTTCGTCGATGCGCGCAGTTCTGGTTTGTTCGACAGCCCTTCTGGCGACCCTCTTCGTCGCCGCACCCGACGTCGCCTCGGCCCAGATGAAACTGTCGCCCAAGGCCACGGCACCCGGCGGCGCGGAGACGCGCTATTTCACCTCGATCGACGGATTGATGGACGGCAATGCCGACGTGATCCTGAAAGAGACGCGGCAGGGCAAGACGGTGACGTCGGCGGTCCTGGACGTCTGCTATCCCGTCGCGAAGAATTCCGATCGCAAGGACCGTTTCGTCGTCAACCTCCAGGTCTCGGGCCAGACCCTGACGGGAACGACCCAGAGCCTCGGCGAGAAATCGCCCGTCACCGTGAAGCTGCTGCGCAAGCCGACCGGAGACACCTTCGAGTTCCGCGGCCAGATCGGCATCGGCCAGACCGTCACCGAGGTGACCTCGCCCGACAATTCCGACCTCAGCGAGAAGGAGTTCCAGGACAACCAGACCACCGACGAGGGCATCATCGCGCAGCCGAAGGATTTCACCGACGTGTCGCCGGAAGCGATCGCGGTGAAGGTGAAGCTGGACGCCGCCACCGACTTCCTGAAGAGCCTGAAGGGCCAGGATGTCGAGGTGACCCTGACGAGCCTGAGCGTCGGCTGCGAGGCGCTGCGCGCCGGCGAGCAGACCATCAACATGTCGGTCGATCCCGAGCGCGCCGCCGCGCTGCTGGCGAAGTTCAAGGCCATGCCCGGCGTCACCGCGGCGGGCTGGACCGCCGGCATGACCGAAATGGATCGCACCATCCGTATTCCCGCAGCCGACTGGCGCGATGGCGACCGCATCAACCGCGACAAGCTCGCGGGCGCCATCGCCGGCGTGCTGAGCCGGACGCTCGCTGCCAAGCCGGTGTCGCAAGCCTTCAACCCGGCCACCGGCAAGCTGAAGCTGGTGTTCAAGCGGCCGAACCCTGATTTTCCGGCCCTCGACCTGACCGACACGATCGAGGTCGCGGGCCTAATCTCGCCCGACAAGCCCGGGACCACCGACAAGCTCATGCTCTGGATCGGCAGCCCCGCGACGACCACCTCGGACGAGGGCAGCGGCCCCAAGCTCAATCTCTCCGACGACGCCGCGGCCGACGAGGAAGGCGACCTGCCCGACGACAACGGGTCGATCGAGGCGCTCGCCAAGGAGCTGAAGGGCCAGCGCTGGGACGCCGACAAATCGGTGTGGAAATAAGCGCTCGCGCCCCCAACACAGCGCGGCACGTCCGTGATGCGCTGCAGAGCCGGGGCCGGGAGGCCGGAAGCATATCGACTGAGTTCCGGCTCTTCGCCGCGCCGCTACGCGCCTGCGCCGCGTCCGGGACACGAGAGCCGATCCAATCAATTCCCGGTCGAGCGAAAGCGCAGTGACTTCGGGCCGACAAGCGTGAGCACGTCGCCCTGACGCTTCCAGGTTTCGACACTGCTCAGCGCCGCAACGAGATCGTCGTCGGCCTGCGCCCGCGCCGGCGGACAGGAGCGGTCCTGGATCTGGCCGGGGACGAAGATCACGGTGTTGCCGGCGACCGAGAACTGGCCCTTGCCGCCCTTGCACCAGAGCTCCAGCACCACCTCGCCATTGTCGCCGATCTCGATGTTCGGAATTCGCTTCGAGCCCGGTTGCGGCAGCGCCTCCAGCGTCATCTCGGTGCCGAACGGAAAGCCGTCATCGGCGCGTGCGGGCGCGGACATCGCGACCATTGCAACCGCCACACACACCATATGCCTGAGCGCAATCATGAGACCTCTCGACCGACCTGAGCTGCCGCACCTTCTATAAGACGGTGGCGACAATGAGAAGGTTCGGTCGTCGCGGCCGCAAAAATCCCCGCGGGACGAGCCCGCGGGGAATGGCGTCGCGGCAAGCGATCTGCAGCGGCTACTTCAGCACCATCGCCGTGAACGGCCAGACATAGGCCTGCAACGTGACGAGCACGCCGACCAGACAGGCCAGCACGATGGAGTGCCAGAACACGAAGCGCAGGATGGTGCCCTCGTGCCCGTACCAGTTGGTGGCGGTGGAGGCGACCACGATGGATTGCGCGTCGATCATCTTGCCCATCACGCCGCCGGACGAGTTCGCCGCGCCCATCAGGATCGGCGACAGGCCGAGCTGTTCGGAGGTGATCTTCTGCAGATTGCCGAACAGCACGTTGGAGGCGGTATCCGACCCCGTCAGTGCCACCCCTAACCAGCCGAGCAGCGTCCCGAAGAAGGGATAGAGCACGCCGGTCGCGGCGAAGGCGAGGCCGAGCGTGGCGTCGACGCCGGACAGCCGCGTCAGGGTACCGATCGCGAGCATCGCCGAGATCGTGATCAGCGAGATCGCGCAGAGCCTGATCGTGCGGCCGTATTCGACGATCAGCCTGCCGGGCCCGACACCCATCAGGAAGCCGGAGATGATCGCGGCGATCAGCATGCCGGTGCCGGTGAAGGACAGATAGGTGAAGCCGAACACCGCGCTCTCCTTCGTCGGCCCTGGCGCGACCGGCGGCATCTTGTTGATCATCTGGTGCAGTTCGGGAACGGGATAGTTCCAGACGAAGATCGCGTTCGCCCAGGTCTTGAACGCCCCGTTGCCCCACACCAGCATCACGATGCAGACGATGATCCAGGGCAGCAGCGCACTGAACATCTGGCTCTGCGTCAGCGGCGTCTTGTCGAGCGGCTTGGCCGCCGCCATGGTGGCCGCCGATTCATCGCGGCCGCGCAGCGCCGGCGAGAGCCAGAGCTGCCGCGGCTGCCAGACCTTCAGGAACAGGATCAGCGCGCCCATCGAGATCAGCGACGCGCCGATGTCGACGATCCACGGATTGATGTAGTTCGAGATCACGAATTGCGGCACGGCGAAGGAGATGCCGGTGACGAGGATCGCCGGCCAGATATCCTTCATGCCTTTCCAGCCCGCGAACGCCCACACCACCCAGAACGGCACGATCAGCGAGAAGACCGGCAATTGCCGTCCGACCATCGCGCCGAGAATGTAGGGGTCGAGACCGGTGACCGAGGCAAGTCCCTGGATCGGCGTGCCCAGCGCGCCATAGGCGACCGGAGCGGTGTTGGCAATCAGCGAGAGGCCGGAGGCCGCGAGCGGCGAGAAGCCGAGCCCGATCAGCACAGCGCCGGTGATGGCGACCGGCGTGCCGAAGCCCGACGCGCCCTCGAAGAACGCGCCGAACGAGAACGCGATCAGCAGGAGTTGCAGCCGCCGGTCCTCGGTGACGCCGCCGATGGCGCGCTTGAGCAGTTCGAAGCGTCCGGTCGAGACGGTGACCTGATAGAGGAAGATGACGTTGAGGACGATCCAGCCGATCGGGAAGAAGCCGGTGACGACGCCGAGGATGGAGGCCCGGATCGACATGTTCGCCGGCATGGTGAAGATGAAGATCGTGATCAGGTTGGCCACCATGACGGCGATGATCGCCGCGATATGGGCCTGGACCCGGCCGCTCGCGATCAGCACCAGCAGCGTGACGACGGGCACCGCCGCTGCGATGGTCGACAGCACCGGGCTGTTCAGCGGATCGTAGATTTGATTCCACATGGTCGTTCTCCCCCCACGCATGTGTATGGCAGGCGGCCCGCGTGGACAGCCGAACCTGCTTGATGCCGGAAGCCTGAACCCCCGAATGGGACGCGAATTCCCCTGTGCCTGTCGCTGGTCCCCGGCACTCACAAGGTCGCGAAGTCCCGAAGGCCTCCACCCCGCGTCATTCTGCCCCATGCTAGGGTTGCAAGCCGCGACAAGCCAACGCAAATTGCCCCCTTGCGACTTTTGTCTAAGCGCACGCGCCGTTTCCGTCGCACCAGACATCGGACGCACGCACTTGCCCACAGCCTCCCAGGAGAATTCGCTCTGTGAAGAACATCATCGCCACCCTCGCGATCGTCTGGCGAATCGCTGCCCCCTATTTCCGATCGGAGGACAAATGGGCCGGCCGCGGCCTGCTCGCCGCCGTCATCGCGATGGAACTGGCGCTCGTCGCAATCGACGTGCTGGTCAACCAGTGGCAGAACCGCTTCTACAGCGCGCTGCAGGCGAGCGACTGGGATGCGTTCGTGACGCAGATCTGGATCTTCGTCGGTCTCGCCTCCACCTACATCGCGCTGGCCGTCTACAAGCTCTATCTGAACCAGTGGCTCCAGATCCGCTGGCGGCAATGGCTCACCCGGCACTATCTCGGCGAATGGCTGCAGGGCGCCACGCATTATCGCATGCAGCTCAAGGGCGACGCGGCCGACAACCCCGACCAGCGCATCACCGAGGACGTCAAGAGCTTCGTCGAGCAGACCCTGGTCATCGGCCTCGGCCTCCTCTCGTCGGTCGTGACGCTGTTCTCCTTCGTGATCATCCTGTGGGGCCTCTCGAACGCCGCGCCGCTGCACCTGTTCGGCACCGACCTGATGATCCCCGGCTATCTGTGCTGGGGAGCCCTGATCTACGCGATCTTCGGCACCGCGCTGACGCACTGGATCGGCGCGCCGCTGGTCAATCTCAATTTCGAGCAGCAGCGCTATGAGGCCGACTTCCGCTTCAACCTCGTCCGCGTGCGCGAAAACTCCGAACAGATCGCGCTCCTGAAGGGCGAAGGCGCCGAGCGCGGCCGGCTGCTCGACCGGTTCGGCTTCGTGATCGGCAACTGGTACGCGATCATGAGCCGCACCAAGCGCCTGACCGCATTCACCGCGAGCTATCAGCAGGCCGCCGTGATCTTCCCCTACGTGCTCGTGGCGCCCGCCTTCTTCGCCAAGAAGATCCAGCTCGGCGACATGATGCAGACGGCGTCCGCGTTCTCCAGTGTGCAGGGCGCGCTGTCGTTCTTCGTCACGGCCTACCGCTCGCTGGCGGAATGGCGCTCGATCGTCGCCCGTCTCGACGGCTTCGAGATGTCGGTCGATTCGGCCGCGAACTTGCCGGCGCATGAACCGGCGATCACCCTCCAGGCCAGCGGGAGCGGCCGCGCGATCAACCTCGATCGCCTCTGCGTGAACCTGCCCAATGGCGCACCGCTGGTGGCCGCCGACGCCTTCACCGTCCAGGCCCCGGAGCGCGTGCTGGTCACCGGGCCCTCGGGATCGGGCAAGTCCACCCTGTTCCGCGCCATCGCGGGGATCTGGCCGTTCGGCACCGGCACCATCGTCATCCCCGCCAACGCAAAGCTGATGATGCTGCCCCAGCGTCCCTACTTCCCGGTGGGCAATTTGCGCGATGCCGTGGTCTATCCCGCCGCGCCCGGCGCATTCGAAGCCACGCGCGTCCGGGACGCCTTGATCGCGGTGGGGCTGCCCGGCCTCGCCGAACGGCTCGACGAGGACGGCCACTGGAACCGGATGCTGTCGCTCGGCGAGCAGCAACGCCTCGGGCTCGCCCGCGCACTGCTGCACGCGCCTGACTATCTGTTCCTGGATGAGGCCACCGCCTCGCTCGACGAGCCGTCGGAGGCCCGGCTCTACCGCCTGCTGGCGGAGAAGCTGCCGCAGGCCACCATGGTGTCGATCGGCCACCGTTCGACCCTGGATGCCTTCCACACCCGCAAGGTGACGATGGCCAAACGCGGCGAGATCCATGTCCTCGGCGACGGCAGCGCTCCGGCCGAGACGAAGCCGAACGCGGCGGGTTGAGGCGAACGGCCGGACGGCCGAGCGCCGGGGAACGCCACCCACAACAGATTCGCGAAGCGCTGCCGAACGCAGGCACCGGGCTCTCGGCGTGCCGGCTTTCCGCCGCCCGTGATTCCGGGGCGCGTACCCCGGGCGGACGGCTGAGCACATTCGCGTCGCGGAATCCGGAGGGCGAGCGCGAGCACGCCCTCAAAGCAAAAGGGCGGCAGGTTGCCCTGCCGCCCTCGCCATCCCTTGCGGGACTTGAAGCTTACTTGAGGTTGGTCATCGCCGTCAGGTCGAAGGACAGCTTGGCGATACCGGTCGCGCCGCACCAGTTGGAGCCAACGCCCGACGGATTGATCGGGGTGACGAAGGTGCCGGTCGAGGCGGTCAGGTTGCCGCGAGCCGCCCAGTCGCTGGTGAAGGCGTTGCAATCACCCTTGGACAGGTTGGTGTCGGAGTAGCGGAGATCGAGGGTCATGACCTTGTAGGTGAAGCCCACGCCGATGTTCCAGGTGTTGTAGTCGGCGTACTTGATGCCGTTCGGGAACGCCGCCGTACCGTAGAAGCTGTCGGAGGTGCCGAGCCACTGACGGCCGAACTCACCCGACACATACATGCCGACGCCGCTGGAGCCGAAGATGGTCGAGGGCGCGATGTACTTGCCGACGACCGAAGCGTAGTTGCCCCAGGCGCCCGAGTTCAGGTAGCTCGGGGTGTAGTATTCGGTGAAGCCGAACGACCAATTGTCGTTCACCGTGTAGGTGCCCTTGGCGTAGACTTCGAAGAAGCTCAGGTCCTTCTTGATCACGTTGGTGTTGACCAAGGCCTTCTCAGCGCAGTTGGCGCCCTGGAAGTTGCCCGCGAAGTCGACACCGGGTGCGCCGTAATAGCAGGTCCCACCCGGATACAGGTAGCCCCAGACGCCGATGTCGAACGCGAAGGCGCCGAAGGTCGGGCGGATACCGCCGTAGATGTCGATTTCGCCAGCGGCGCGGTTCGGGAAGGAGATGCTCTCACCGGCGAGGCCGACGTAGAGCTGCAGGTCCTTGGTGACGTTGTAGCGCGGCTCGAAATAGGCGGCGACCGACGGCTTGTTGTTCGACTGGGTGATACCGCGGAACACGTAGTTGCTCATGATCGCGCCGCCGAAGGCGATATCCCAGGGGTCGAAGGCAACGACCGGCGGAGCCTTCTTGGCCTTCACGGCCATATCCGCCGCAAACGCCGAACCCGTCGTCACCATTGCCAGCGCCGTTGCCAACAAAGCCACTTTTTTCATTTCGATCCCCATCACCAGTTCTTAACCCCGGTCCGATCCCGGAAGCCCCCCGGGTCGCTTGACCTGTAAAATTCGTAACTGCGTCAATTTGAATTGGTGGAGGTAAAGCGTGAAGCAAAAAACACGGGCATCTGCCGACTTTTTGGGCGTTTTGACGTTTCCACGAAAGGTTGTCGGCCTGTGTGGCTTCTCGATCACATTATTTGCATTCCAATGTGCACAGCTGTGACCGGGTTACTACGGAAGCGCCCGGCGATTGGCGCTCCTTCCCGAATCAGCCTGCTGACGGAAGCGGCAATAACGGCCGCTGCTTTTGCATTGCAAAAAGGCCGCGGCATCGCTGCCACGGCCTCGTTGCACGTGATGACCTGGCGTCGCGCCTTCAGCCTTGGCCGTCGGCCGGCGTCGCTTCCGCAGAAGACGAAGGCATCGCCCAGCTGGTCTCGGCGGCCGGCTCGGGTGCCGGAGCTGCCACCGGCGCTGACGGCTTCCGCGCGGGAGCTGCCTTCGCTTTCTTCGGTGCCGCCTTCTTGGCGGCCTTCTTTGGCGCGGCCTTCTTGGCCGCTTTCTTCGGGGCCTTCTTGGCCGACTTCTTCGCAACCTTCTTCGGCGCGCTCTTCTTGGCAGACTTCTTCGCCGCCTTCTTGGCGGTCTTCTTGCCCGCCTTCTTCGCAGTCTTCTTCGCTACGGCCTTGCCGGCCTTCTTGGATTTCTTCTTCTTCGCCTTCGCCATCGTGGTCCTCCTGTTGCCGCCGAACAATGGTCGACCGGGGCTGACCTGCCGTCGCTGCGGACGAGAGTTCAGACTTCGGAATCTCAGCCCTGCGCGCTCAGTGCCGGCCGCGACCCGCCCGTAGCCCAATCGAGAAGCTCAATCGTGTGTACGACCGGAACTGACGTGCCACTGGCAATCTGCACCATGCAGCCGATATTGCCCGCGGCAATCATGTCCGGCTTGACGCTTGCGATGTTGGCGACCTTGCGATCGCGCAACCGGCCCGCAAGCTCGGGCTGGAGAATGTTGTAGGTCCCCGCCGAACCGCAACACAAATGGCTCTCGGGCACATCTTTCACCACGAATCCATTCTTGGAAAGCAATTCTTTCGGAAGGCTCGTGATTTTCTGCCCGTGCTGCAGCGAACATGCGGAGTGATAGACGACCACGATGTCGTCCTGCCGCGCGGTCGGCTCCAGTCCGAGACCGGCGACGTATTCGGTGATGTCCCTGGCGAGCGCCGAGACCCTGGCCGCATCGGCGGCGAAAGCCTGATCCTCGCGCAGCATGTAGCCGTAATCCTTGATCACCGTGCCGCAGCCCGAGGTCGTCACCAGGATGGCATCGAGCCCCTCGCCCGCCGCCTCCTTGCACCACGCTGCGACATTGGCGCGCGCGCGCGCCAGCGCATCCCCGTCCTGCCCGAGGTGATGCGTGAGCGCACCGCAGCACTGTTCGTCCCTGACCAGCACAACCTCGATGCCATGGCGGGTGAGCAGGCTGATGGCGGCCTGGTTGATGCGCGGCGCCAGCACCTGCTGGGCACAGCCCTGCAACAGCGCGACCCGGCCGCGCTTCCTGCCGAGCGCCGCGAACACGCTGCCCGGCAGCGCGCCCGGCTGCGGCAGCCGGTTCGGGGCAAGCGCCAGCATCGCCTTGAGGCGCTGGATCAGACCGGGCGTCGCTGACGGCCGCGGGGTCGGCAGGAAGACGGCGAGCGGGCGCGCCAGCCGCGCCATCACCATCGCGGTGCGGAAACGCTGCGGGTCCGGCAGGACGAAAGCCAGCACCCGGCGCAGCAGACGCTCGGCCAGCGGCCGTTGATAGCGCTGCTCGATCCTGACCCGGGCCTGATCGACGAGGTGCATGTAGTTCACCCCCGACGGGCACGTCGTCATGCAGGACAGGCAAGACAGGCAGCGGTCGACATGCTTGACCACCTCGGCCGTCGGCGCCTGGTCCTTCTCCAGCATCTCCTTGATCAGGTAGATGCGGCCGCGCGGGCTGTCGAGTTCGTCGCCGAGCAGGACATAGGTCGGGCAGGTCGCCGTGCAGAAGCCGCAATGGACGCAAGCCCTCAGGATCTTGTCGGCTTCCGCGATATCGGGGTCGGCGAGCTGGGCCAGTGAGAATTCGGTCTTCATGCCGCAGTGCCTCGCGTCAGCCGCCCCCGGTTGAGAATGGATTTCGGATCGAAGCTGGCGCGCACCCGCTCGCTCAGCGCGGCGATGCCCGGCGCCTGCGGATGGAAGACCTCGACGGCGCGCCTGACATCCTCGGCCGCCCGGATCAGCATGGCGTGACCTCCCAGCGCCTCGGTGCGCCGGCGCACGATGTCTGCATGCGCGTCGGCCTTCGGCGGCAGCGCCGCCCAGATCAGGCCGCCGCCCCAATCGTAGATCACGTCGCCGCCGGTCTCGCGCGCCAATTGCGATCCCAGCGCCGCGCCCGACGCCGGCGGGCAGACGATGCGCCAGACCGGCCACGCCCCGAGCCCGCCGCTGGCCGCGAACGGCAGCACGTCGCGGATCACGGCCCACAGTTCCGAAGACGTTGCATCCTCGATCAGGGTCGCCGCTCCGAACGGCGCCAGCAACTCGCACAGCGAGCCGGCACGGTGGGCCGCGGAGGCCGTGATACCCTCGAGCCGGAGCATCGTCAGGGCCTCGCCATCGCCGGCGATGTCGCCGAGCCCATCCGTCCTCGCCCGGAAGCCTGATTTCGGCAGATGCGCGGCGGCAGAGACGTCGAAGGGCGAGCCAAGCGCCGCGGTCATGGCCTTGTTGGCCGCGGCATCATCCAACCCCCGCAGCAGCAGCGTGCGCTCCGCCTCCGGTTTTGGCATCACCTTCAGCGTCACCTCGGTCATCACCGAGAGCGTGCCCCAGGACCCCGCCAGCAGCTTGCAGAGATCATAGCCGGTGACGTTCTTCACCACCTTGCCGCCGGCCTTGAAGCTATCACCGAAGCCAGAGACGGCATGCGCCCCAAGCAGGTGGTCGCGCGCCCCGCCGGCCTTGATGCGCCGCGGCCCGGCGAGGCCGGCGGCGATCATGCCGCCGATGGTGCCGAGCCCGGGCGCCCCCAACAGCGGCGCGGTGTTCATGGGCTCGAAGGCGAATTGCTGGTTCTTCGCATCGATCAGCGACAGCACGTCGGCGAGCGGCGCGCCGGCCTGGAGCGTGACGATCAGCTCATTGGGCTCGTAGGCGATCACGGCGTTGAGCGCGGACAGATCGAGCACGGCATTGGTCGCCATCGCGTGGCCAATGCCGCGCCTGGAGCCATGACCGACGATCTCGAGCGGCTGCTCATTGGCAATCGCCGCGCGCACCACCTCTTCGACGTCCTTGGCGTCTCTGACCTTGAGCGTATCCACGATTGAGCGGGTATCCAAGTTGGGAAGGGAAAGCAAATCTGGCGAGGTCTGCGAGGCAGGCGATGCCTGTCAGAACCGCGGAATGTTCGGAAACGCAAGCTTGCCGGCATGAACATGCATGCGGCCGAGTTCGGCGCAGCGGTGCAGGGTCGGGAACACCTTGCCGGGATTGAGCAGGCCCTGCGCGTCGAAGGCGCATTTCAGCCGCTGCTGCTGGTTGAGGTCGATCTCGGAGAACATCTCGGGCATGAGGTCGCGCTTCTCGATGCCGACGCCGTGCTCGCCGGTCAGCACGCCGCCGAACTCGACACAGGCGCGCAGGATGTCGGCGCCGAAGGCTTCGGCGCGCTCGATCTCGCCGGGCTTGTTGGCATCGTACAGGATCAGCGGGTGCAGATTGCCGTCGCCGGCATGGAACACGTTGGCGCAGCCGAGCTGGTACTTCTCCGAGAGTTCGCGGATGCGCGCCAGCGCCTTGGGCAGCGCGCCGCGCGGAATGGTGCCGTCCATGCAGAGATAGTCGGGCGAGATGCGGCCGACGGCGGGGAACGCGGCCTTGCGTCCGGCCCAGAACAGATTGCGTTCGGCTTCGGAGGTCGAGATCTGGCAGGTGGTCGAGCCGCAGCCATTGGCAATGGCCTCGACCCGCGTGATCAGTTCGTCGACCTCGATCTTGGGGCCGTCGAGCTCGATGATGAGGAGCGCCTCGACGTCGAGCGGATAGCCGGCATGAACGAAGGCTTCCGCGGCGTGGATCGCCGGCTTGTCCATCATCTCCATGCCGCCGGGGATGATGCCGGCGCCGATGATGCGCGCGACGCACTCGCCGGCCGCTTCGACCTGCGCGAAACCGACCATCAGCGCGCGCGCCGTCTCCGGCTTCTGCAGGATGCGAACCGTGATCTCGGTGATGACGCCGAGCAGGCCTTCCGAGCCGGTGATGACGCCCATCAGGTCATAGCCGCCGGTCTCGCACCCCTTGCCCCCGATGCGCAGGATCTCGCCGCTCATCAGGACAATCTCGCAACCGAGCACGTTGTTGGTGGTCATGCCGTATTTGAGACAGTGCACGCCGCCGGAATTCTCCGCGACATTGCCGCCGATCGAGCAGGCGATCTGCGAGGACGGATCCGGCGCGTAGTAGAAGCCGGCATGCGCGACCGCCTGGCTGATGGCGAGATTGGTGACGCCGGGCTCGGTGACGACGACGCGGTTGTCGAAATCGATCTCGCGGATGCGCTTGAACTTGCCGAGGCCGAGCAGCACCCCGTCCTCCAGCGGCAACGCGCCGCCCGAGAGTGAAGTGCCCGAGCCTCGCGGCACCACCTTGATGCCTTGCGCGGCACAATATTTCAGGACGAGCGAGACCTGCTCGGTGGTCTCGGGCAGCACCACGACCATCGGCGGCTGCCGGTAGGCAGTCAGGCCATCCGATTCGTAGGCGCGCATCTCGGCCGCACTGTCGATGACGCCTTCGCCGGGCACGATCGCGCGCAACGCAGCAATGATCTCGGCGCGGCGCGCGAGCACCGCCTGGTCGCTCGCCGGCATCATGATGGCCATCATCTATCCTTCCGCTTCACGCTGCACACACGCGATTTGTCGCGGCAAATCAACCACGTCCGCGCCGGTTTGGGTAGGCCATCCGAAAGTCGCAGCGATGCCCGGCTGGCGAGTTCGCTCTGGGACAAGTAGGAAATCGTGAAACCTGTCATGGTTTGGTGGCTTGTCCAAGCTGGACAGGCCTGCCACAACCGGCGGGCCGCCGTTTGCCCCTCAGGCATGACCGCCCCCTCGAAACCCACCCCGGGAAGAGACGAAGAGCACAAGATGACAAAATTCACGTTTGGCGCACTGCTGATCCTCACCGTGACCGCCGCCCCTGCCGCGATGGCGCAGGACGTCGCGGCCGGCAAGACGTCGTTCAACAAATGCCTCGCCTGCCACGCGATCGGCGAAGGCGCCAAGAACAAGGTCGGTCCCGAACTGAACGGCCTCGACGGCCGCAAGTCCGGCACCGCGCCCGACTACAATTATTCCGATGCGAACAAGAATTCCGGCATCACCTGGGGCGAGGCGGTGTTCAAGGAATACATCAAGGACCCCAAGGCCAAGATTCCCGGCACCAAGATGGCCTTCGGCGGCATCAAGAACGAGACCGAGATCAACAATCTCTGGGCCTATGTCTCGCAGTTCGACAAGGACGGGAAGATCAAGCAGTAAGGGCGCGATCGTGGCGGCCGCTAATCGGCGGCCGCCTGCGCCGGAACGATCCTCGCGATCATCGCCTCGATCTCCGTCCTGACGAGATCCGGCACCGCGTTCTGCACCATGTGGCCGAGATCGGGCAGCACGATCAGCCTGGCATTCGGCACCGCCGCTGCGAACGGGCGCGCGTGGATGTCGGTCTTCACCGTCGCGTCGGGCTCGCCGGCGATGATCGTCACCGGCACCTTGATCTCGCCATAACGCGGCGCCTGCACGGCGACCGCCGCCTTCAAAGTCACCAGATCATAGGCGTTGGCCAGGAATTCGCGCGGGCGCAGCAGCAGCGGCGTGGCGGAGTCCCTGACGAAGCCGTCCGGCATCGTCTGCGGCAGGAACACGCTGCGCGCGCCCGGCTCGGCGAGGAACCAGCCCAGCGGCAATGTGATCGTGTAGGCGAGCAAGGGCCCGACGACCGGCGTTGCGATGATCTCGTTGTAGCGGCCGACACCGCCGCGCCAGGGATAGGCGACCGGCGCCAGCATCACGAGACCGGCGACGCGGCCGGCATGATCGAGCGCGAGGCGCGCCCCCAGCGCGCCGCTCCAGGAATGCACGACGAACACCGCGCGGTCGACACCGAGCGCGCCCAGCGCCTCGTCGATCATCCGCGCCTGGATCTCCGGCGTCGAATCCTCCCGCCGCGCCCGCGTGCTCCAGCCGTGGCCGGGACGGTCGATCAGGATCACGCGATGGTTCCCGGCGAGGAGATCGCCGAGCGGGCGTCGCATCGCCTCGAGATTGGAACTGGCGCCGTGCAGCAGCACGATCGGCGTCCCTTGAGATGGCCCGAGTTCCACGACATGGAGCGTCGCGCCGGCCACTTCGATCATGCGGCCCTCCGGCGGATAGGCGCGCTGCACGGCGACGACGCCGGCCTGCGTCACCAGCGCCAGCAGAACCAGCGCCGTCACGGCTGACAGAATGATCATGCGGGCAGTCCGGGCAATCGAGGTCACGGAGCGAGATACGGGTCGCGGCACGGGCCAGTTTCGCCGCTGGCGAGGCTTGCCCGCCGAGATCGCCGGGCTGTGGATATGTGCATAATTCCGGCCCCAAAGCCCAACGAAAACAAGGAAATTTCCGGGAGGGGCGGTTCTTCATGCGGCCGTCATCCCAGCGTCCTTATATTCGCCACGGTCGGTTCCGCCTTCTAGGCGCGGGTGGGCGCCGATCCTCCCTGCAACCTCCGAGGATGCGGGAACGACCGGCAGGATGGTCCGGTTTTGAAGCGGAGGATGTTGCGATGAGTTTCCGATCGAACGACAACGCCATCGACGAGATCGTGGCGAGCTGCAATGGCGACCTGCGCGGCGCGGTGCGGGCGCTGCTGCTGATCAACGAGCATCTCGAGGCGGAACTCGCCAAGGCCTATGCGGCCGCCGCCGATCGCGGCCTCGCCGAACGCGGCACCAGCGCCCTGCATTAATCCGCAGGCTTGTCCGCGCCGTCTTCTTCCTTCTGCTCGTCGGGCGTCAGCGCCGGACAGGCGCGGATGCCCGAACGGGCAATCTTGGCGTCGGCCCTGCTCTTGTAGGGACCATCGCCAAACCAGATATCGCCGTAGATCACGGGATTCTTGGTCACGATGTTACATTTGCCGGTGGCGCGATTGCCGACCACCCAGAACATGCCGTCGGCGAGGCTCGCCGTCCCCGACGCCAGCAGCAGACACCCCGCAAAGATCAGACGTTTCATGACTTTTGCTCCTGCCCTTGGAGCTAGGCGCGTGGCGGCGGCGGCAACAGCCCCCGCGACGCAGCGCCTCGGATCTTGGTTAACCCGCGCACGCCGCATTGGCTCAACTGTCCATCGATTTGTCGGCTAGATGTCGCGGCCTTCGACCTTCTCGGTCAGCGACTTGACCTGGTCGGGGATCTTCTCGAGATGCGGATTGACCGCGAGCGCCTTGCGGTAGGCGTCCAGCGCACGCTTCTCGTCGCCGACCTCCTGCATGATCATGCCGAGCCCTGCGAGCGCGCCGAAATGCCGGGGTTCCCGGATCAGCACCTCACGGATGTCGGCAAGCGAGCGGGCATAGTCGTTCTGCATGTAATACAGCGTGGCGCGCCGGTTCCAGGCCTCGACATAGTCGGGGCGCAGCTTGATCACCGCATCCAGCAGCTTGATCGCGACATCGATCTTCTGGGCGTCGACCGCGGCCTTGGCGCGGGACATCAGGAGCGAGGCGGTGTCGCTCGGGGTCTGGATCCAGATCGCCCAGATCCGCGCCTCGACATGCTTGGCGCTGGCCTCGTCGGGCGCGGCCTTCAGGGCGCCGAACAGGAAATCGAGGTTCTTGCCGCGATCGACCTTGGGCAGCTTGGCCGGCGGCTCCGGCAGCTTCTTCTGCTTGCCGGGCGGCATCTTCGGATCAGCCTGCGCCAGCACGGGCGCGGCGCCGGCGACCGCCAGCACGAGGGTCAGGCACAGCGTAGCGGCGAAGGGGAATCTGACTGCCATGGGGGAAGTCTAGACGCGCGAAGCCGCCCTTGCCAAGCAAAGGCGGCGTCAAACTCGTGTGACAATGCGATGGTGCGGGCTCGCGGCAGCGCCGCGAGGCCGGATCAGCCCTGGCGCGCCTTGAAGCGGCGCTGCACCTTGTTGATCACATAGACCCGGCCCTTGCGGCGGACCAGGCGGTTGGCGCGATGGCGACCGCGGAGCGATTTCAGCGAGTTACGGACCTTCATGGCGGAATCCTGAACCTTCGAAAGGCCGTGTTCGGCACTACCGTTTCGGCACGCGCGAATATGGCAAAATGAGATCTTTCCCGCCGGCGGACCGACCGCCCGGGACGGGGCGGTTCTTAAGGCATGGCGGGCGAGCCTGTCAATGTTAACCGCCCGCGCCGTCCCGCACAAAGTACGAAAACAACCCCATGCAAAGTGCAAAAGGGCCGAATCGGTCCCTTCCAGCAGACCCGGACTCAAGGCGACGCCTTTCAACCGTGCCTTGCCACCATACCTTGCCACCATGCCTTGCCAAATTCGTTATATCCTATAATCAATTTGACAACACGTCGGGAGGACACCAATGCCGAAACTGAAGCTGCCTGATATCGACAACGTCGTCGCCATCGACATCCATACCCATGCCGAGGAACCCTGCGGCACCCATCCCGACGACGGCTATGACGACTTCCAGGCGCAGATGGCGGAGTACTTCAAGTCGCCGCACAAGCATCCGCCGACCGTGCCCGAGACCGCGGCCTATTACCGCTCCAAGAACATCGCCGCCGTGATCTTCCCGGTCGACGCCGAGCGCGAGACCGGCTTCCGCCGCTACAAGAACGAGGAGATGCTGGAGATCGCCTCCGAGCATCTCGACGTGCTGATCCCCTTCGTCTCGATCGACCCGCACAAGGGCAAGCTGGGGGCCCGCGAGGCACGCCGGCTGATCGAGGAATACGGCGTGCGCGGCTTCAAATTCCATCCGACCATGCAGGGCTTCTACGCCAACGACCGGCTGGCCTATCCGCTCTATGAAGAGATCAACAATGGCGGCGCGATCGCGCTGTTCCACACCGGACAGACCGGCGTCGGCTCGGGCATGCCGGGCGGCATGGGCATGCGGCTGAAATATTCCAACCCGATGTACATGGACGACGTCGCGGCCGATTTCCCCGACCTCAAGATCATCCTCGCTCACCCCTCCTTCCCCTGGCAGGAGGAGGCGTTGTCGGTCGCGACCCACAAGCCGAACGTCTATATCGACCTGTCGGGCTGGTCGCCGAAATACTTCCCGCCGATTCTGGTGCGCTACATCAACTCGATCCTGCAGGACAAGATGCTGTTCGGCTCGGACTGGCCGGTGATCACGCCGGACCGCTGGCTGGCGGACTTCGCCAAGATCGAGATCCGCGACGAGATCCGGCCGAAGGTGCTGAAGGCCAACGCGCGGAAGCTGCTCGGGATCTAGTGCGGACGCTGAAGGCCGCAACCTGGCGCGACAGCCCGAGGCCGCGCCTTGGCATAAACGAAGAGACCGCCTCGCGGCGGTCTCTCGAGATTGAACTCTGAAGATCAGGCCGCCCGCTTGAAGGCCTCGCGCGCCGCCTCGTTGGCGCGGTCGAAAGCCTGACGCGTTTCGGTCAAGGCCGTCATCAGCGCGGACCACGAATGGGTCCCCGCCTGTTTCAGCTTCTCCAGCTTCTTCTCCGCCTCGGCGGCATCGGCGGTCATGCGCGTCAGGGCCGCGTCGATGTCCGCGCGATGTGCGGAGGCGAACTTGCCTGCATCGCTGCCGAGCTTGTCGACGGCTTCACGCCACGCCTTCAGCTGTGCCTCGGCCTGAAGCTTGAACGTCGCCTGTTGCTGCTCGACCTGCTTGCCGAAGCTCTCGACGTATTTTCCGGCCTCGGCCTCGAAGACGCGCCAGTCGGCTTCCATCTTCGATTTGGCCTGGGTCCAGGCCACCTCGCCGGCGTCCGATTGCTGCTTCAGGGTGCTGCGGAAGTCGTCGCGCTGCTTGCCGAGATCCGCGAGGACTTTTGTGGCTTTCTCCCGCAGATCGGACTGCACCTCGGCCGCTTTCGCCTCGAGAGCTGTCACCGTGGCTTCCATTTCGGCAAGACGCTCCCGGGCCCAGTTGGTGAAGAAGTTGATGTTGCTTTGCGTGACCATTGGTTGATGTCCGTGGTTCGAATGGTACCGCCCCGCTTTGCCGGTAACACGCGGCATCCAGCCCACACTTGACGTGAGTCAACGCGCCTCGCCGGCTCACGGAAAAGCAGAACGCGACGAGACCATTCGCATCCTGCAATATCGTTCCGGCGGAGCGCATGAGACGACAGCATGGCGACGCGAGCAGGACTTCTGCATCTGACGAGGAGATGATGTCTCACGCCAGGCTCGCGCCGGCCGCAGCCGATCCTACCCCGCCACCGCTCAGCCTTCCGAGATCGGCGTCCGCCTCGATCCGTCAGCTGTCGGGTGATTTTCGCCTAGCCAACGTCGTCATCTTTCTGCCATGCTACAACCATTGAGGGTACGGGCAGGTTTTTAAATGGTTGAGTTCAGCTCAGAATTGCCTGAGCACAGGGCCTCAGTTCGTCCTGGATGCGCCGCCGATCCGGCCGCAGCACCGGCCCGCTCTGCGTCTTCCCGCAAGGCCCTGCTTCGGGACCACGCCAACGAGTCCGCGACATCGCGCGTGCGCTGGCGCGAGAAGGCCGCCTTCTTTCACGGCGAAGACGAGCGCTATCTGCGGTTCCTCATCCCGCCCGGAAGCCGCGTCCTCGAAATCGGCTGCGGCATCGGAGACACGCTCGCAGCGCTGGCTCCCTCCCATGGCGTGGGAATCGATATCAGCTCCGAGCTGCTCGACATCGCGCGACGCCGTCATCCTGATCTCGCCTTCGTCGTGGGTGACGCCGAAGACGCCGCCACCTTCGCGGCCATCGAGGGCCCGTTCGACTTCATCCTCGTGCTCGACACCATCGGCTCGCTGGATGATTGCCAGAGCTTCATCGCGAACCTTCACCGCTTGTGCACGCGGGAAACGCGGGTGGTCTTCGGATATTTCTCCCATCTCTGGTACCCGATCCTGAAGCTGGCCGAGGCGACGGGACTGCGCATGCCGCATCCCGACCAGAACGTGCTGTCGCCGGCCGACCTGCGCAACCTCGTGTCGCTGGCCGATTTCGATCCCGTCAAATCCGAGCAGCGGGTTCTCCTGCCCGTGTCCCTGTTCGGGATCGGACGTTTCGTCAATCGCTTCATCAGCGTGCTGCCCGGCCTGCGCGCCCTGTCTCTCCGTCACTATCTGGTGGCCCGTTCGATGCGGCGTGCCAACGACGACATCGCCTCGGTGACGGTCGTGATTCCGGCGCGCAACGAGCGCGGCAATATCGAGCCGGCGGTCCGGCGCATCGCCGGATTCTGCCCCGACATCGAGATCATCTTTGTCGAGGGGCACAGCAAGGACGGCACATTCGAGGAGATGGAGCGGGTCAGGCAGGTCTTCATCGGGCAGGACATCAAGACGATGAGGCAGCCCGGAAAGGGAAAGGCCGATGCGGTCTTCGCGGCCTTCGACGTCGCACGCGGCGACGTCCTGATGATCCTCGACGCCGACCTGACCATGCCGCCCGAGCAGCTCGGCAAGTTCTACGACACGCTGCGGTCGGGCAAGGGCGAGTTCGTCAACGGCTCACGCCTGGTCTATCCGATGGACGAGGGGGCCATGCGCTTCCTCAACCTGATCGCCAACAAGATCTTCTCGTATCTGTTCTCGTGGCTGCTCAACCAACGATACACCGACACGCTCTGCGGAACGAAAGTCCTGCGCCGCAGCGACTATCAACGTCTCAAGGCCGGAAAGGCCTATTTCGGCGACTTCGACCCCTTCGGCGACTTCGATCTGATCTTCGGCGCGTCCAAGCTCAATCTGAAGTCAATCGACCTGCCGATCCGCTACGCCGCGCGCAATTACGGCGAGACGCAGATCTCGCGCTTCAGCCATGGCTGGATGCTGCTCAAGATGGTGGTGTTCGCCTTCTTCAAGATCAAGGCGGTTTGACGATCATGATCGACGTTGCGAGCTTCGCGTGAAGGTCGGTCTGGCTGGATTGTCGCGGTCCGTCTCGGACGCCGGCCCTGCATGGCGGGCCCGGAAAGATCCGCTCGATCGCCTGACGCCGTTCGGATGGCGGGGCGCTCTCGTGTTCCTGTTCGGCGCCTCGCTCATCTCGTTCCTGCTGTGCGGCTATTTCATCGCCTATTGGCGCAATGCCGACATGGATTTCATGGTGGTCTACAGCGCCCTGTCGCTCAACGACGGCGCGAAGCGCGCCTATTTCGATCACCCCGCCTATTGGACCATCCTGTCGGTCGAGTTCTGGCTGCGGCTGCTTCATCAGCTCCGGTTTCTCGACGAATGGACGCTTTCCTCCATTCCGGCGGATGGCCAGGACTTCGACGTCGCAATGACGCATGTCATTCGCGCCGGGCGAATCCTGGCGGCGCTGACCACGGTGGCATGCAGTCTCGGATTTGCCGTGCTGGCGAAGCGCCTCGTTCGGGACTGGCGCGTTGCCACCTGCGGCGTCTTCGCGTTCGTCATGTCGGGGGGCGTGCAGATGCACCTGCGCATCCTGCGCAGCGAGATGATTGCAGCCTGCTTCTGCGTGATCGCCTTCATGCTTCTCGTCGTCGTGGCGCGCCGAGGCTCCGTGCTCCGGCCGGCCGCGCTCGCGGTCGCGGCCCTGCTCTGCATGCTCGGGCTCGAGAACAAGGTCCAGGCCATCCTGCTCATTGCAGCCCTGCCGGCCCTGCTGCTGCCGTTCGGAGGCAGCGCCAGTGCCAGCGCCGCGTTCTGGTCGGGGACGCGTGGCTGGCTCGCGGCCGCGACCGCCGTCGTCATGGCCGCCGGCGCGGCCGCGGCGGCCTGGCCGCTGGTGGC
>VYLE01000277.1_pt1 | contig 38107 bp, 39 predicted proteins | sample 5114391 | NCBI WGS metagenome assembly VYLE01 (sample SAMN12291771, study PRJNA351875) | freshwater metagenome | isolation source: freshwater lake | place: USA: Michigan, Kent Lake | collected 2013-08-15
TGGCGCCGCTGGTAGGGCTGGGCTCCAGTCTTCGAAAGCCGGACGGGGACCGCGATGCGGTCCCCGTTTCATTTGGTTCGCCAAAAAGAATGGCCGCAGCGGCTTTGCGCCGTGCGGCCATCGGGCATCGCGCGTGGATGCGATCAGAACGGACGGCAGCGGCCGGCGTACCAGCGGAAGCCGTAGGGGCAGACGCGCGGGCGCACCACGACGACGGGAGCCGGGCGCGGCGCCACCACGACGACGGGCGGACGTCCGGCCATCGGACGGCAGCCGCCATAGGGGCCGCGGTACCAGCCGGGGCCGCAACCGCCGGCGGCGCTGGCCGCCTCGCTGAAGCCGACGACCGCGCTTGCGAGCATGGCGGCTGCGAACAGGTATTTCATGGGATCGTCCTCGTCCTTGGAGAAGCGCTTGCGGCGCACAATGAATCATAAGACACGATTCGACACGTCAAATCCGACGGACGTGCCGACACGTCGTGATCAAAATCTGCCAATCGTGACCTGAATACGGCATGAACGTTCCATGCATGCAGCTTCCGGCGACAGCGATGGCGCTAGCGGCCGAGAAAACCGAGCACGAGCTCGCGATAGCGCTCCGGCGCCTCCAGGAAGACGAGATGGCCGGTGTCCGGAATCACCTCGGCCTTCGCATTTTGCATCTTCGCCGCCAGCGCCTTGGCGAGCTCGGCGTTCTGCCCCATTTTCGCGCGCAGCGCCTCCGGTGCATTCGGCCGTCCCGGCGCGTTGTGGTCGTCGGCGCCCATCACGAACAGCGTCGGCACGGTGATCAGCGGAATCTCGTGCGCCACCGGCTCGCGATAGATCATCTGGCCGGAACTGACGAAGGCGCGCAGCCAGCGCGGATAGTCGGGGCTGCCCTTGATGTTGAAGCGGGCGTCGATGAAGGGGGTGATCGCCTCCGGCGGCAGCTTGACCGCGTAATTGGTCTGCAGCTGCTTGCGATAGCCGTCGGCGGTGAGCCTGTCCTCGGTCTCGATGATCGACTCGGTCGGCGTCGGCGGCACGTAGAGCCGATAGTCCTCCAGCCCGATCGGCGCGGTCAGCACCAGATGCGCGACGCGATCGGGATAGGCGCGCGCGATGCGCACGCCGAGCATGCCGCCGAGCGAATGGGCGACGATCTCGGCCCTGTCGATCTTCAGATGATCCAGCAGCGCGATGGTGTTGCGCGCCAGATTGTCGAAATGCAATTCGCCGGAAGGCTTGGACGATTTGCCGAACCCGATCTGGTCCGGCACCACGACGCGGAAACCGGCGTCGCCGAGCATCTTGATCACGGGCGCCCAATAGCTCGACGGGAAGTTCCGCCCGTGCAGCAGCACCACGGTGCGGCCGTTCGGTTGCGCCGGCGCGACGTCCATATAGGCCATGCTGAGCCGCTCGCCGTCATTGACGACCGGTAGCAGCTGCACCGGATAGGGATAGGCAAAGCCTTCCAGCGCGATGCCGTACGGTTCGCGTTGGGGCGTATCGGCGGCGCGTGATGCAAGCGGGAAAGCGAGGAGGGCGGCAGCGAGGGCGGCCGGCAGGATGCGGTTCATGAAGATCTCCGTCATGCCCGGGCCTGTCCCGGGCATTCACGTGCCCGCCGCAATAACGGCGTGAATGGCCGGGTCAAGCCCGGCCGTGACGACAACGGCCGATCACACGTAAACGTGCGAAGTCAGGCCGCCTGCGTAGGGATCAGTCCTTGCCGTTGCCGAACAGCGCCGCGAACTGCTTCTCGCCGGTGCGGCTGAAGTTCACGATACGGCTGCCCGGCGTGGCATCGCGCGCGGCCCATTTCAGCTCGGTGAAGCGCTGCATCAGCGCGGCGCCCAGCGTGCCGGCGAGATGGTGCCGCCGCTCGCTCCAGTCGAGGCAGGCCTTGCAGACCGGCCGGCGCGGATGGGTCAGCGCGTCGGGCGAGATCTGCAGATGCTGCGCCAGGAAACGCTCGCCCTCGGCGGTCAGCGCGATCTCCTGCTTCTTCTGCCGGATCAGGTTTCGCGCGCGCATCGTGTCGAGCATCTGCACGCCGAGATCGCCGGCGAGGTGGTCGTAGCAGATCCGCGCGCGCCGCAGCGCCGGGTCCTTCGGTCCGGTGCGCAGGCGCATGTGGCCGGTGCGCGCGGCAAGGCCCGCGAGCCCTTCGAGCACGGCGGCGACGTCATCGTCCGTCAGGCGATAGTAGCGGTGGCGGCCCTGCTTCTCCGGCTCGATCAGCCCGCCGGCCTCGAGCTTGGCGAGGTGTGAGCTCGCGGTCTGCGGCGTGATGCCGGCCTCCTGCGCCAGCTCGCTCGCCGTGAGCGCGCGGCCGTTCATCAGCGCCGTCAGCATGTTGGCGCGGGCGGGATCGCCGACCAGAGCGGCGATCATGGCGATGTCGGGACCTGATTTCATGCTTCGATGCTAGCCGAAGCATTGATGTCGGGCAAGGTGTAGGTTGTCACGGCGCCGAGCCACAGAGGAGCCCCCATGTCCGTCACCGTCTTCATCCGCTACCAGATCGATCCCTTCAAGCGCGCGCAGTTCGAGGACTATGCAAAGCGCTGGCTCACGATCATCCCGAAATGCGGCGGCGACCTGATCGGCTATTTCATGCCGCAGGAGGGCACCAACAACATCGCGTTCGGCCTGATTGGCTTCGAGAGCCTGGCCGCCTACGAGTCCTATCGCGCCCGGCTGCGCGCCGATGCCGAGGGGATGGCCAACTTCCACTTCGCCGAGGAGCACAAATTCATCCTCGCCGAAGAGCGAACCTTCCTGCGCAAGGTGGTAATGTAGGCCGCCACACAGGGAGAGACCCATGCACGTGACGACCGCCGACAAGCGCGCGACGTTCAGGACAATGCACCAGAGCGGCTGCTTCATCCTGCCCAATCCGTTCGACGTCGGCAGCGCCAAGGCGTTGCAGCATCTCGGCTTCAGGGCGATCGCCTCGTCGAGCGCGGGCTTTGCCTGGACGCGCGGCAAGGCCGACAACCGCGTCACCGTCGAGGACGTCTGCCAGCACCTTGCGGACCTGTGCTCGTCGGTCGACATCCCCGTCAACGCGGATTTCGAGGGCGGCTTTGCGGTCGAACCCGACAAGGTCGCCGATCATGTCGAGCGCTGCGTACGCACCGGCGTCGCCGGCCTCTCGATCGAGGATTCCACCGGCGATCGTGACAAGCCGATCTACGAGCACGCGCTGGCCGTCGAGCGCATCCGCGCCTCGCGCGCGGCGATCGGCGACAGCGGCGCGCTGCTGGTCGGTCGCTGCGAGGCGCATCTGTGGGGCGTGAACGACCTCAAATTCGTGATCGACCGGCTGACCGCCTATGCCGAGGCCGGCGCGGATTGTCTCTATGCGCCCGGCCTCAAGACCCGCGAGGATATCGCCGCGGTGGTGAAGGCCGTGCACCCCAAACCGTTCAATCTGCTGATCGGCGCGACGGGCCTGTCGCTTGCGGACGCGGCCGATCTCGGCGTGCGCCGGATCAGCGTCGGCGGATCGCTCGCCCGCGCCGCCTGGGGCGGCTTCATGCGCGCGGCGAAGGAGATGGCGGAGCAGGGGACTTTTGCCGAGCTCGGCAATTCCTATCCCGGTGCCGAACTCAACAGGATGTTCGGCTAACGAAAGCGGCGGAACTTTCGTTCCGCCGCTGCTTCAGTGCATCAATGTCACGCCGCGCGGGACGCGAGGTTTACTTCGCGCCGTTGGACGGGGACGCCGGGTCCGGCGTCGCCGGCCTGCTCGGCGCGGCGCCCGTGGTCATGCCCGGTTCCGTGTTGTTGCGCGGCGTCACGTCACGCATGCCGGAAGGGGCGGCCGGCGGTGTGGGCTGGTTCTGCTGCGCGGTCTGCGTCGCCGGCGCGTTGCCAGCCTGGTTGCCCGTGCTGCTGGTGTTCAATCCGTAGAAAAGGCCGCCGAGCACCAGCGCGATTGCGACGGCGAACATGGCGACCTTGCCGCTCGAGGCGGGGCGTTCGCCGAGTTCGGGATCAACCTCGAGATCGGCGTCGCGTCGCGAGGCGCGCGCATAGGCGTCATCGGCGAGGTCAGTCGGGCGATACGGATCCTGGGGAAAACGATCGTCAGCCATGAGTTGGGTCTCCTTGGGTTGGGTCTCCTTGTGCATCCGGCAAGACAACCCGTGGATGCGCAATTCCGTTCCGGCTGCGCTATGCCTGCGTCGCATGTTGCCCCCGCCCGGGGAATCGGGAACCTGTGCGTGCGGAACTGACACGGGTTCCAGCGCGAAGGAGTTCGCACCATGTGGAGCATGCCGCCGACCGACACCGTGCTGCATTTCCTCTCGCTGGTGGCAATCGCCGCCCAGGGCATGACGGCGGCGCTCGCGGCCGGACGCCGCAGCATGGACTGGCTCGGCGTCTGCTTCCTCGGCTGCATCACCGCGCTCGGCGGCGGCACGCTGCGCGACCTGTTTCTCGGGCACTATCCGCTGGCCTGGGTCGCCAACCCCGTCTATCTCGCGCTCGCCGGCGGCGCGGCCTTCCTCACGATCCTGACGGCGCGGCTGGTCTACAGGCTGAAGGTCGCCTTCCTCGTGCTGGATGCGATCGGCCTCGTCGTCTTCACCATGACCGGGTGCGACGTCGCCTGGCAGATGGATGCCACGCTGCCGATCGTCATCGTCTCCGGCATGGTGACGGGATGCGCCGGCGGCGTGCTGCGCGACGTGCTCTGCAACGACGTGCCGCTGCTGTTCCGCTCCGAACTCTACGCCAGCGTCTCGCTCGTCACCGGCCTGTTCTACGCCACCGCCTTCGGGCTCAATCTCAATGCCGAGCTCTGGACCATCCTGACCTTCATCCTCGGCATCAGCTTCCGCCTGCTCGCGGTGCGCTTCAAATGGGAGATGCCGAAATTCGTGTTCACGGACGGGGAGCGCTGACGTCGATCCTCGATCTCTGTGACGCCCTCAGCGCTGCCACATCGGCGGCATGAGGTGGCCGCGGCGGATGGCGATCAGCAGAAGGATGATGCCGGTCGACGTGCACAGCACCAGGGCGACCACCGAATGCTCCATTCCGAACGAGCCCCCGGTCAGCAATTCGGGTCCCGCGATGGTGGCTTTCAACAATCCCGGATCACTGACGGCCCCTGACACGACGCCGGAAAAGACCGCCGACTGGAAGTAATTCCAGGCCATGTGAAAACCCATGCAGATCCAGAGGCGACGGGTGACGAGATAGGCGGCGGACAGCAGCAGCCCGGCCTCGACGGCGATGTACATGGCACCGCCGAGTGTCGCACTTGGGTTCAGCAGATGAAGAACGCCGAACGCGAGCGATGAGACCAGGATCCCGACCCAGCTTCCGAACATGGATTCGACTGATTGGAACAAGACGCCGCGGAAGATCAGCTCCTCGAAGATGCCCGACTTGATGGCCATCGCCAGATTGGGCAGCAGGAATAGCCAGGAATTGAAGCCCTCGACCTTGTAGATTCCCAGCACCATCAGGATCAGCGAGCTGGCCGTGTAAAGTCCCGCGCCGCAGAGCGCGCCGATGGCCCATTCCCGGCCAAGGACCGGCGTCGAGAGCTCCGTCACCTCGCGGCGTTCGACGAGCTTTCCCCAGCCCACATAAATGCCGATCCCGCCAAGTCCCAGGACGATCTGGATCGCTGCATTCAGCAAGGGTGAGTCGTGGTAGGCTTCGAGCCACGACTGCGCCCACCCCATGAAGTAGAAGAGGACGCCTCCCAGAACGATGAGGCGCGTCAGCGGAAACTGGAGCGCCCGCAGCCAGAGCGGCTCGTCAATCAGGCTCGCATCGGTCATCTGAATAACCCCTCCAGCCATCGTTGCGACAAACGCTTCGCGTCCCGGCCCATGTTCGCCCTGAAGCACCGGGTCTCGCAACGGCCTTGAGCGTGCGCTGTTGGAGGGCTGCTTTGGGGGGCCGCCCGGGCTGGCGAAGCGGCATGGATGGCCGGACGCCCGGCAGCGATCGCCGGCTTACCGCCGATTGAACGCGCTTCCCATGGCTGGGATCGCATTGCACAAGACCATGCGGCCGCACTTGGCCGTCCAGAAGTGCGGCTTCCCGACCGCCGACGCTGGATGATCGGGACCGTCCGCAGGATCACCATGTCACGTCGTTGCGCCGGGGCGGGGTGCGGTGACACAAAGTGAAAATGCCTGAGGCCTCCGCCGCCATGAAGTTGCGATTTTGGACAGGCCCGCCCTTCGCGCCAGATTTCTGATGCGGATCATGAAATATCCGACATAGAGTGGCGCAAACGGCCGGCGCGCCCTAGCTGAAAATGACGGGCAGGCAACGGCTTAAGGCGCACAGGACCCGAAAGGGCGGAGAAGAGGCAGCATGGGCATCAACCAGGGTCCGATCAGTCTCGATCAGAAATACACCCAGGACACCGGCCATATCTTCACGACAGGGATCCAGGCCCTGGTCCGGCTGCCGATGGCCCAGATCCGCCGCGACCGCGCCGCCGGGCTGAACACGGCAGGCTTCATTTCCGGCTATCGCGGCTCGCCGCTCGGCGGCTACGACCAGCAGCTGTTCGCCGCCCGCAAGCATCTCGAACAGTACAACATCAAGTTCCAGCCCGGCGTGAACGAGGACCTTGCCGCCACCGCCGTCTGGGGCTCGCAGCAGCTCAACCTCTCGCCCGGTGCCAAATATGACGGCGTGGTCGGCATCTGGTACGGCAAGGGCCCCGGCGTCGACCGTTGCGGCGACGTGTTCCGCCACGGCAATGCGGCCGGCTCCGCCAAGAACGGCGGCGTGCTGTGCCTCGCCGGCGACGACCACGGCGCCAAATCCTCCACCGTTCCGCACCAGTCCGACCACGCCTTCATGTCGGCCCTGATGCCCTATCTCTACCCCTCGAGCATCCACGAGATGATCGAGATGGGCCTGCTCGGCATCGCGATGTCGCGCTACTCCGGCTGCTGGGTCGGCATGAAGGTGATCACGGAGACGGTGGAGACCACCGCCGAGATCGACCTCACCGACGAGATGAAGCCCTTCGTCATCCCCTCCGATTTCGAGATGCCGCCCGGCGGCCTCAATCTGCGCTGGCCCGACGACCGCTTCGAGCAGGACCGCCGCCTGCAGGACTACAAGGGCTTCGCCGCCATCGCCTTTGCCCGCGCCAACAAGGTCAACCGCGTCACCATGGATTCGCCGAACGCAAGGTTCGGCATCATGGCCTCGGGCAAGAGCTACGAGGACGTCCGGCAGGCCCTGCGCGAACTCGGCATCACCGAGGAGGTCGCGGCGAAGATCGGCCTTCGCCTCTACAAGATCGGCATGCCCTGGCCGCTTGAGCCGGAAGGCGTGCGCCAGTTCGCGGTCGGTCTGGAGGAGATCTTCATCATCGAGGAGCGCCGCGAGATCGTCGAGAACCAGGTCAAGCAGGAGCTGTTCAACTGGCGCGACGACGTCCGCCCGCGCATCGTCGGCAAGATGGACGAGCACGACAAGCGTTTTCTCACGTTCTCCGCCGAGCTCAGCGTCGCTTCGCTCGCGACCTCGCTGACCGAGCGTCTGCTGCGGCTCAACCTCAATCCCGAGATCGCGGAGATGCTCCGCGCCAAGGCGGACTGGTTCAACGGCCGGCAGGCCACGCAGATGATCCCGACCGCACCGGTGTCGCGCACGCCGTATTTCTGCTCCGGCTGCCCCCACAACACCTCGACCAAGGTCCCCGAAGGCAGCCGCGCGCTGGCCGGCATCGGCTGCCATTTCATGGCGCTGTGGATGGACCGCTCGACCGAGACCTTCACCCATATGGGCGGCGAGGGCGTGCCCTGGGTCGGTATCTCGCCCTTCACCAACGAGAACCACATCTTCGCCAATCTCGGTGACGGCACCTATTTCCATTCGGGCCTGCTCGCGATCCGCCAGGCGGTCGCCTCCAAGACCAACATCACCTACAAGATCCTGTACAACGATGCCGTCGCCATGACCGGCGGCCAGCGTCACGACGGTGATCTCTCGCCGCAGCAGATCACCTTCCAGCTCCACGCCGAAGGCATTCGCGAGATCTATCTCGTCTCGGAGACGCCCGATGCCTATCCGGCCGACAGCATCGCGCCCGGCGTGAAGCTTTATCACCGCGACGAACTGCAGAACGTCATGAAGATGTGCCGCGAGACCAAGGGCACCTCCGCGATCGTCTTCGTGCAGACCTGCGCCGCCGAGAAGCGCCGCCGCCGCAAGCGCGGCCTGATGGAAGATCCGTCGCGCCGCGTCCTGATCAATCCCGCCGTCTGCGAAGGCTGCGGCGACTGTTCGGTGCAGTCGAACTGCATTTCGGTGGAGCCGCTGGAGACCGAATTCGGGCGCAAGCGCGCCATCAACCAGTCGTCCTGCAACAAGGACTATTCCTGCGTGAAGGGCTTCTGCCCGTCCTTCGTCACCGTCGACGGCGGCAAGCTGCGCCACCGCGCGCCGGCCGATCTCTCCGACCTCGGCGAGATTCCCGAGCCGGCCTCGCGCCCGACGCTGGACAGGCCCTACAACATCGCCGTGGGCGGCGTCGGCGGCACCGGCGTTCTCACCATCGGCGCATTGCTCGGCATGGCCGCCCATATCGAGGGCAAGGCCTCGATGATCCTCGACATGTCGGGCCTCGCGCAGAAGGGCGGGGCCGTGCTCAGCCACGTCCGCCTGTCGGATCATCCGGCCGAGGTGACCTGCTCGCGCATCGTCACCGGCACCGCCGACGTCGTGCTCGCCGCCGACGAGGTGGTTGCCGTCGCCAAGGACACGATCACGCTGTGCGCCTCCGACCGCACCCGCGGCATCATCAACAGCCACGTCATTCCCACCGCCGACTTCGTCCTCAACCGCGACTTCAATTTCCAGACCCGCAAGCTGAACGGGCTGCTGGAAACCGCGCTGCACAAGGACTCCGTGTTCTTCGACTTCACGAAGCCCGCCGAGCAGCTGCTCGGCGACAGCATCGCCACCAACATGATGATGATGGGCTATGCCTATCAGAAGGGCCTGCTGCCGCTCTCCGCCGAAGCGATCGAGCAGGCGATCGAGGTCAACGGCGTCTCGATCAAGATGAACAAGGAGGCCTTCCGTCTCGGCCGCCTCGCGGTCGCCGAGCCCCAGCGTCTGGCCGACATGCTCAAGGACGGCGACGAGATCGTCGCGCCGAAGACCCTGGAGGCGATGACGCTCGACGAGATCATCGATCATCGCAGCCAGCACCTCACGGCCTACCAGAACGGTCGCCTGGCCAAGCGCTATCGCAAGCTGGTCGATCAGGTCCGCGAGGCCGCGAAGAACGGTGGTTACGACGAGGCGCTGCCGCGCGCGGTGGCTATCAACTATGCCAAGCTGCTGGCCTACAAGGACGAGTACGAGGTCGCGCGCCTCTACACCGACGGCGCCTTCGAAAAGCAGCTGCGCGAGCAGTTCGAGGGCGACTTCACCTTCAACTTCAATCTCGCGCCGCCGATCCTCAGCAATGGCGTCGATGCGCTCGGCCGCCCGAAGAAGCGCGCCTTCGGCCCGTGGATGCTCAAGGCCTTCCGCGTGCTGGCGAAGTTCAAGGTGCTGCGCGGAACCCCGCTCGACATTTTCGGCCGCAGCGCCGACCGCAAGCTCGAGCGCGATCTGATCGCGGGCTACGAGAAGGACGTCGCCACCGTGCTCGGCCTCCTGTCGCCGCTCACGATCGACATTGCGGTCGAACTCCTGTCGCTGCCCGATCGCATCCGCGGCTATGGTCCGGTGAAGGACAAGGCGGTCGCGGACGCCAAGGCTCGCTACGCGCAGCTCGCCGCAGATCTCGCAAATCCGCCGCCGGCGCCGCGGCAGATCGCAGCGGAGTAGGGACGGTCTCGTAGGGCGGGCAAAGGCGCGATGCGCCGTGCCGACGACGTCGTAGGCCCTGGGAAAGATGTGGGCACGCTTCGCCTGGCCCGGCCTGCGACTGCCACGCCACGTCGGTCCGGGTTCACTGAGCGTCACAGTGTGATGAAGATCACGCGTATAAGCGCCTCTGCGTGAAAGCCGTGGCGCCTGCCTGTGTCGCAAGGTAGGATCGTGCGCAGTTGGCGAGGCGGGTCAGTTCAGGTGCATGACAGGATCGCGGCAGAGCAGGCAAGCTTGGGTCCGAACCCACCTCTGGTCACCATCGTCATCCTCAATTACAACTATGCCGAGTTCGTCGGCCGCTGTATCGCCTCCGTCGATCGGCAGGACTATCCCAACATTCAGTGTCTGGTCCTCGATTGCGGGTCGAATGACGACTCCCTGCGAGTGATCGACGCCGCACTCGGCGAAGTCAGTAATCCGTTCTTCCGGCTGCTCCGCCGCGAGGTCAATGGCGGCCAGGTGCCGAACTATCTGTCGGCGCTGGACGAGATCGAAGGCACGTTCGTCACCTTCCTCGACGCGGACGACTTTTTGTTCCACACCTTCGTGTCGACGCATGTCAGGGCGCATTTGAACGATCTGCGTTCCGCAGCGGTCAGCGTCACCGATCAGGTGCAGGTCGATGCGCAGGATCGGGTCTTGGCAGGTACGTGCCACTGGCATCAGAAGTGGCGCACCCAGGAGGCTGCCGGCGCCTGGACCGAGGTCACGCATGCGAGGAGCTGGAGCCCTGACACCCCGCACAGCCTCGCGCCGCTGGACGGTCATGCCATGCATTACGTGCCGGCCTGGTGGAGCAGCTGGCTGATCGACGTCTGGATCTGGAGCGCCATGAGCGGGCTGATGTTTCGCACCGGCGTCGTCGAGAGCCTCGCTCCGCCGAGTGACTCTGCGGAGTTGCGCGAGCTGAGCATGGACTCCTATTTCGCCCGCTTTGCGCATGCGGTCGGCGGCACGCTGGTGATCGACAGCGCGCAGGGCGGCTATCGCCGACATGGCAGAAACCGGTTCTCCAGCAATCACCTCGTGCTCGGGGGACAGACGCCGAGCGGATCGCGCGATCAGCTCGGCCGGTTCAGCCAGTGCCAGCGCGTGGCCCGCCACACTCTGGGCGTCAGATATCCGGAGCTGAAGGCGCGATTGGGCGGAGAGTTGTTCTACTCCATTGCCTGGCAATTGATGTCGAACGCCGATTTCCTGGCTTTTGCCGGGGAGCACGAAGACGACAGGGCGATCTGGGAGAAGACCTTCAGGAGTGCAGGCGTGCCCATTCCGGGAGTAGCAGGTCATTCGCCTGCTGCGATTTCGCCTTCAGCGCCGGCGTCCAACGGGCAGACGCTGCGGGCGTTGGCACGACGACTTCCCGCCCGTCAGCTCAAATCGGCTACTGCGTCCTTGAAGCTGCAAATGGATGGCCTGCTGTCGCGCGCTCTGCCATCGCAGACGGCGGAGACGCTGGCCGCCTCCTTGTATGACAGCCTGACCGATGCGCAGCGCGCCGACATCTGCTTTGCGTGGGACCATCAGGATCCGCAACGCGGTCTGTTGCGGCGGTTCATCGCCAATCATTGGCAGGTGACGCGGCCGGTCATTGCGAGTGACTTCTACACGCGCCGCCAGCGCGACCTGATCGCCCGCATCTTCAAAAGCCTGCTCGATCCGTCCTGGCATGCGGCGTTCCTGCGGCAATTGTCGGACGACACCGGCGGACATGAATGGGGCAGGGACCAGAGCATAGGCTTTTTCGGCGACCCGCGATCGGGTTCGTGGCAGTTTGTGCTCTGCGGCCGTCATCTGACGCTCCGCACCGGTTCGCGGCAAAGTCAGGTCTTCGGCGGTCCCATCGTCTACGGCCATGCCGCCACCGGATTCTGGGAGAAGGCCGGCCATCCCGGCAATGTGTTCTGGGGCCAGGCGCAAGCTGCATCGAAACTTCACGTCCTGCTCGACGCCGCCCAGAAATCGCGGGCCGAACTCGATCGTCTGCCCGAAGAGACCGAGATCGGCTTCAACACGCCGCTGAACGGACTCCATATGCGTGATCTTTCCGCGGCGCAGTCCAAACAGCTCGACGCGTTGATCCGCACGCTGGTGGCGCCGTTCCGCGCCAGCGATCGGGCCCGCATCATGGAGTGTCTGGTGCGACAGGGAGGACCGCAGGCGCTCACCGTGGCGTTTGGCCGCGCTCAGCGCAAGAGCGCGCCGGATTGGGACGACTGGCGATTGCAGGGCCCGAGTTTCGTGTGGCACTGGCGCGGCTCGCCGCATGTGCATGTCTGGGTGAACGTGGGCGACGATCCCTCGGAACCCGTCAATGCACGATCGGGCACCTTCATCTTCCCCGAACATGACCCGCTCCATTTCTGATCGCAGCGCCGACACGATCGTGCTCGGCGCGGGGCCCGCGGGCATCGGCGCCGCGCTCAGCCTCGACCAGCGTGCCGTGGTGCTCGAACGGTCATCCGAGGTCGCCGGGCTGTGCCGGACCATCGAACTGGATGGCGCGGTGTTCGACCTCGGAGGTCACTCGTTTCATACGCCCCACGCCGATGTGCGGCGTCTGGTGTTCGACGCGCTGCCGATGGAGCAGCAGCAGCGACAGGCCTGGTGCCTCGCGGCGGGGGCCTGGATCGCCTATCCCTTCCAGCGGCATTTCAGCGCGCTGCCGAATGCGGAGCTGCGCGCGGCCTGCGCCGCCGGCCTCGCCGCGGCGGGCGATGGGCGCGACGCTCCGGATTTCGACACCTATCTCGATCGGCGCTTCGGGCGGGGTATCGCGGAGGCATTCCTGCGGCCCTACAATGAAAAGCTCTGGGGGCCGGACCTCGCCCGCATGAGTACGGACTGGACCCGCGAGCGGGTTGCGGCGCCCGTCGGAACCGAGCAGCGCTTCGCCGAAAGCGGCGGGGAGCGGCTGCCCTTGCAGGACGATACGACCGTCGCCTATCCGGCCTGCGGCGGGTATGGCGAGATCTTCCGCGCGCTGGCAGGCCGCCTGCACGATCTGCGTCTCGGCGAAGCCGTCCGGCGCATCGATCTGTCGCAGCGGACGCTGCAAACGACCTCCGGACTGACGCGGCCGTGGCGACATATCGTATCGACGCTGCCGTTGCCGGAATTGCTGACGCTGCTCGCCGAAATCCCCGCCGAGATCGTTCAGGCCGCACGCAGCCTCGAAGCGCTGCCCGTCGATCTCGTCATGGTCGTGCTGGAGGGGCGCGGTCGCGTTGATCGGCAGCGGGTCTATTGCGCGGGGCAGGAACTGCCCGGGCACAAGCTGGTGTTCAACCACACTTCGTCGGCCTGGCTGCGCGACAGGCCACGCCATGGAATCCTGCTCGAGGTGGCCGGCGGACGGCAGCAGCCACCGGACAGTCTGGCCCGATGCGCCGTCGATGGACTGGTGGCGACGGGGCTGGTCGGCAGCGCATCGGAGGTGCGCCGGGTCGAAATCGTGCGCCTTGCCCTGGGGTATCCGGTGCCGACGCATGCCCGCACGGCGGCGATCGACCAGGTCCGCGGCTGGCTGGCGCAGCATGACATCCCGATCGTCGGGCGCTTCGCCGAATGGGCCTACATCAATGCCGACGAGGCGTTGGCGCGCGGCCTCCGGACCGGCGCTGCGCTCATTCGCGCGGCCTGATCGGACCACAAGCGGGTGGCGGGAAGGGGCCCTCGGACAGCCACGAGCCCTTGCGTCTATCCGCAGCCCCGACCCCAATCCCTACTGTGCATGGGGTTGTTTTTGATAAAACGAAAATCGGCTGCGGCGGTTTGGCCTCCACTTGCGCGGAGCCGCTGGGCGCTCGCGGAACGGAATATTTCCGCGCTTGCCAATCGGGCGGCTGCGGTTCAGAAAAAAGCGCCAAGAAGAAACGCGAGCGGAGACCTCTGTTTTGACCATCAAGGGCAAGGCCTACATTGCCGGGATCTACGAACACCCGACCCGGCATGCGCCGGACAAATCCACCGCCCAGCTCCACGCCGAGGTCGCCAAGGGCGCGATCGAGGATGCCGGGATCAGCAAGGACGACATCGACGCCTATTTCTGCGCCGGTGATGCGCCGGGCGGCGCCTGGCCGATGGTCGATTATCTCGGCCTGAACACCAAGAAGCTGCGCCACGTCGATTCCACCGAGACCGGCGGCTGCTCCTACATCATCCATCTCGGCCATGCCGCCGAGGCGATCGCCGCCGGCAAGTGCTCGATCGCGCTGGTCACGCTGGCCGGCAAGCCGCGCACCGGTGCAATGCCCCCGCGGGCGCAGGGCGCTGAAGCCGATTTCGAGACCGCCTACGGCGCGACCACGCACAATGCCTATGGCATGTGTGCCATGCGCCACATGCACGACTATGGCACCACATCCGAGCAGCTCGCCTGGATCAAGGTCGCGGCTTCGCATCACGCGCAGTACAATCCGCATGCGATGCTCAAGGACGTCGTCACCGTCGAGGACGTGCTGAACTCGCCGATGATCTCCGATCCCTTGCACCGCATGGATTGCTGCGTCGTCTCCGACGGCGGCGGCGCCATGATCGTGACGACGCCCGAGATCGCCAAGAGCCTGAAGAAGCCGCTGGTGCGCCTGATCGGCCATGGCGAAGCCATGAAGGGCCCGCGCGGCGGCAAGGACCTCGACCTGACCTATTCCGCAGGCATCTGGTCCGGCCCGCGTGCCTTCGAGGAAGCGGGCATCACGCCGAAGGACATCAAATACGCATCGATCTATGACAGCTTCACCATCACGGTGCTGATGCAGCTCGAGGACCTCGGCTTCTGCAAGAAGGGCGAGGGCGGCAAGTTCGTCGCCGACGGCAATCTGATTTCGGGCGTCGGCAAGCTGCCGTTCAACACCGATGGCGGCGGCCTCTGCAGCAACCACCCGGTCAACCGCGGCGGCATGACCAAGATTCTCGAAGCCGTGCGGCAGCTGCGTGGCGAGGCGCATCCGAAGGTGCAGGTGCCCAATTGCGATCTCGCGATCGCCCACGGCACCGGCGGCCTGCTCGGCGTCCGCCATGCCGCCTCGACTGCCATTCTGGAGCGCGTGTGATGAGCGAAGCGAAGAAATACCCGGCCCCCGCCACCAACCCCGAGACCGCGGCGTTCTGGGACGCGGCCAAGCAGGGCAAGTTCCTGATCAAGCGTTGCACCGCCTGCGGCGAAGCACACTACTTCCCGCGCTCGATCTGTCCGTTCTGCTATTCGGACAAGACGGTGTGGGAGGAGGCCTCGGGCGAGGGCACCATCTACACTTGGAGCCTGATGCGGAAGTCGCCGACCGGTCCCTACGCCATCGGCTATGTGACGCTGAAGGAAGGTCCGTCGGTGCAGACCAACTTCGTCGATTGCGATCTCGAGAAGCTCAAGATCGGCCAGAAGGTGAAGGTCGTGTTCAAGCCGACGGACGGCGCCCCGCTGCCGTTCTTCACCCCGGCTTGATCTTTTCCTTCCCCCCTTGTGGGGGAAGGTGGCGCGAAGCGCCGGATGAGGGGTATCGCTCGGCGGAGAGACTCTCAAAGCGGAAGCAACCCCTCACCCGACCGAGTTTGTTGCGAGCACCTTGTAGCCCTCTCCCACAAGGGGAGAGGACGCATCCATAGGCGCCGCCATTCGCTGAAATTGCCGGGAGGAAACCAGACAAATGTCCGCCAGATATGAAGAGCTGAAGGGCCTGAAGAACATCGGCCAGAAATACGCCTACACCGACCGGGACGTCATGCTCTACGCCTATGGCATCGGCCTCGGCGCCGATCCGATGGACGAGAATGAACTCGCCTTCGTCAACGAGGGCACGCTGACGCCGCGGCCGCTGAAGGTGGTGCCGACCTTCGCATCCGTCGCCGCGTGGGGCGCAGGTCCAGGCGAGATGAACCTCAACCGCGTCATGGTGGTCGACGGCGAACGCGATATCACTTTCCACCAGCCCTTGCCGGTGGCGGCCAACATCACCGCCGATTCCTCGGTCGTCGAGGTCTACGACAAGGGCAAGGACAAGGGCGTCGTCATCAGCCACCAGACCGTGTTGAAGAACGAGAAAGGCGAAAAGCTCGCCACGCTCGTTGCCTCGCGCTTCGCCCGCGGCGACGGCGGGTTCGGCGGCCCGAACCTGACCCAGCCCGATCCGCACCAGATCCCCTCGCGTTCGCCCGACAGGACGATCGACATCACCACGCGTCCCGACCAGGCCCTGGTCTACCGTCTGTGCGGCGACCGCAACCCGCTGCACTCCGATCCCGAATTCGCCAGGAAGGCCGGCTTCCCGCGGCCGATTTTGCACGGCATGTGCACCTACGGCATCACCTGCCGCGGCGTGCTGCAGACCTATGCCGACTACGACGCGTCCGCCTTCCGCCAGCACGTCGCGCGGTTCTCCTCGCCGGTCTATCCCGGCGAGACCGTGACCATGGACCTCTGGAAGGACGGCAATGTGATCTCGTTCGAGGCCAAGGTGAAGTCGCGCGGCGTCACCGTTATCAAGAACGGCAAGACGGTGCTGGGATAACACGCGACGGCCGTGGTCTCCCTCGCCCCGCACTTGCGGGGAGAGGGTGGGGTGAGGGGCTCTTACCGCGGGCTGTGACGTTAGTGAGACCCGTACCCCCTCACCCGGATCGCAAGGGCGATCCAACCTCTCCCCGCAAGCGGGGCGAGGTAAGAAAACAAAACCAGGGAGACGCACCATGGGACTGCTCGATGGCAAGGTTGCGCTGATCACCGGGGCGGGCGGGGGCCTCGGCGAGGCCTACGCAAAACTGTTCGCGCGGGAAGGGGCCGCGGTGGTGGTCAACGACCTCGGCGGTCCCCGTGACGGCTCCGGCGCCGATACGTCCATGGCGCAGCAGGTGGTCGACGCCATCAAGGCCGAGGGCGGCCGGGCGGTCGCCAATGGCGCCGATGTTTCCACCATGGAGGGCGGCCAGTCGGTGTTCGACGACGCCATCCGCCATTTCGGCCGCGCCGACATCCTCGTCAATAATGCCGGCATCCTGCGGGACCAGACGTTCCACAAGGCCTCCGAGGCCGACTGGGACAAGGTCATCAAGGTGCATCTGAAGGGCACCTTTTGTTGCACCATGCCGGTGTTTCGCTGGATGCGCGAAAATGGCGGCGGCGTCATCGTCAACACCTCCTCCACCTCGGGCCTGATCGGCAATTTCGGCCAGACCAATTACGGCGCGGCCAAGGGTGGCATCTGGGGCCTCTCCAACGTGCTGGCGATCGAGGGCCGGAAATACAACATCCGGATCTGGACGCTGGCCCCGGGTGCCCTGACCCGCATGACCGCAGACCTGCCCCGCTATAAGGAGAACCCCGGGGCGGCCTTGGGGCCGGACGGCATCGCGCCGGCCGTGCTATACATGGTCAGCGATTTGTCGGGCGATCAGACCGGCAAGGTGCTGGGCGTGTCCGGGCCCCGCGGCGTACGCGAAATGCGGATGATGGAAATGGAAGGCTGGAAGCCGCCGCATTCGGGCTGGAACGCCCGGGACATCGTCGAGCATGCCAAGGAGATTTTCTTCTCCGAGGAGCAGATCAAGATGGGGGCGCGGAGGTTCTAGCCTGATGGTTGTCGTTCCGGGGCGCGTGAAGCGTGAACCCGGAACCTCGAGATTTCGGGTTCGATGCGGAGCATCGCCCCGGAATGACGCACAGGAGATATTGGACTGATGAAACTCACCGCCGACGCCAAGGGCACCTTCGCAATCGCGCCGACGCCGTTCCACGAAGACGGCCGGATCGACGAGCGCTCGATCGACCGCCTGACCGATTTCTACGAAGAGGTCGGCTGCGATGGCGTCACGGTGCTCGGCATCCTCGGTGAGGCGCCGAAGCTCGATGCCGCCGAGGCCGAGCAGGTGGCGGTACGCTTCGTCAAGCGCGCCAAGAAGATGCAGGTAATCATCGGCGTCTCCGCGCCGGGCTTCGCGACGATGCGGTCGCTGGCGCGCGCCTCGATGGATGCCGGCGCGGCCGGCGTCATGATCGCGCCGCCGCCCACCTTGCGCACCGACGATCAGATCGTCGGCTATTTCAAGCAGGCCGCCGAGGCGATCGGGCCCGACGTGCCCTGGGTGCTGCAGGACTATCCGCTGACCTTGCAGGTCGTGTTCACGCCGGCCGTCATCCGCAAGATCGTCATGGACAATCCGAACTGCGTGATGCTCAAGCACGAGGACTGGCCGGGTCTGGAGAAGATTTCGACCCTGCGCGGCTTCCAGAAGGACGGATCGCTCCGGCCGCTCTCGATCCTCTGCGGCAATGGCGGCCTGTTCCTCGATTTCGAGATGGAGCGCGGTGCCGACGGCGCCATGACCGGCTATGCCTTCCCTGAGCTTCTGATTGACGTCGTGAACCTCTCCAAGGCCGGCAAGCGCGACGCGGCCCATGATCTGTTCGACGCGCATCTGCCGCTGATCCGCTACGAGCAGCAGCCCGGCGCGGGCCTCGCCGTGCGCAAATACGTGCTGCAGAAGCGCGGAGTCATTGCGTCCAGCGCCCAGCGCAAGCCCGGGGCGACCATCACGCCGGCGGCGAAGGCCGAAGTCGATTATCTTTTGTCGCGCGTGGCCCGCACCGACAAGCGCGCCCAACTCGGTCCGCAATCCAGCGCCGCAGGTTAACGAATGGCCGAGATCGCCGCATCACGCCCCGCCTCGACAATTCTCCTGTTGCGCGACGGCGCGCAGGAGCTCGAAGTGTTCATGATGGTCCGCCATCATCAGATCGAGTTCAATTCGGGCGCGCTGGTGTTTCCCGGCGGCAGCGTCGATGCCGGCGACAGGGAGATCATCGCACGGTCCGACCTCTATTCGGGCGGCGAGGGTCTGAGCGAATCGGATCGCGGCTTTCGTATCGCCGCGATCCGCGAGACGTTCGAGGAAAGCGGCATCCTGCTGGCGCGCGCGAAGGCAACGGGAACGCCGATCGATGCCAGGCGGGCCGGAGAGCTTGCCGATGCGCATCGCGTGGCGCTCAACGAGCACAAGATCAGCTTTCGAGATATCCTCGCCGACAATGGCCTCGAGCTCGCGCTCGACAAGCTGGTGCCTTACGCGCACTGGATCACGCCGGAAGGCATGCCGAAGCGCTTCGACACCTGGTTCTTTCTCGCGGCGGCACCGCCCGACCAGCTCGGCGCGCATGATGGTCGCGAGTCCACCGATTCGATCTGGGTTTCGCCCCGCGAAGCGGTGGAGGGCGGTGAGAGCGGCCGTTTCAAGCTGCCGTTCCCGACCACGCGCAACCTGATCCGCCTCGCCAAACAGCCGAACGTGACCGCGGCGCTCGATCACGCCCGAAGCCTTTCCATCGTCACGGTGATGCCGGTCATGATCAAGACCGAAACCGGCCGCCAGCTCCACATCCCCCGCGAAGCCGGCTATGACGGCGAAGTGTTCGAGGTCGGCGCCGCCGGCTGATACACTTCGGCGCATACCGAATTATCCGTGGTCCATCGCAGTAGTTTCCGTCCATGAAAATGGACGGAATGCGTCACATGGAGACTCGGCAGGACGCCAATATCGCGATCGAGCTGGCGCTGCTCGCCGTGCTCGCAACGCTCTGGGGTGGCTCCTACACCTTCATCAAGCTCGGCGTCGCCACGATTCCGCCGATCACCCTGATCGCGGCGCGCACGGTGATCGCGGGTCTTTTGCTGCTGGCGGTGATGCGCCTGCGTGGCATCGGCATGCCGACCGATCTTGCGATCTGGCGTCGCTTCGCCTTCCAGGCCGTGCTCAACAGCGTGATCCCCTGGACGCTGATCGCGTGGGGCGAGCGTCATGTCGAAGCTGCGCTCGCCACGATCCTTAACTCCGCCGGACCGATCTTCACGTTCCTGATCACGGCCCTCGTCACCCGCCACGAGGCGACGACGCCGCGCAAGCTCGCCGGGGTGGTGGCGGGCATGGCCGGAATATGCCTGATCGTCGGTGTCGACGCATTTCATGAGGCTAGCGGCGGCCTGCTGGCAGAGGCGGCGATCGTCGCTGCCACGATCTGCTATGCCTGTGCCGCGATCTTCGGTCGCGGTTTCAAGGGCCTCGATCCGATGACGCCGGCGGCGGGCTCGCTGCTGGCTGGTGCGGCGGTGCTGATCCCGGCTTCGGTCGCGATCGAGCAGCCGTGGACGCTCTCGCCCTCGCTCAGTTCCGTGCTGGCCTTGCTCGCACTGTCCGTGGTCTCGACCGCCGCTGCGTTTGCGATCTATTTCCGCCTGATCCAGACCCTCGGCTCCGTCGCCACCACGGCGCAGGCCTACCTGCGTGTTCCGATCGGGGTGGCCATCGGCGTGGTGTTCCTTGGCGAGAGCCTCAGCCGGACCGCCTGGATCGGGCTTGCCTGCGTCGTCCTTGGCGTAGCCGCCATGACGATCCCGGCCCGGCCCGCGGCCAACGCCAAAACGACATGAGCCGGGGGCGACAGAGGCTCTGGACCTGCAATATTAACGATGATCGGCGTGCCGGGGCAGGTTTCCCCGGGACCGGAAGACATCGTATATTGGGGCTTCCGATAGCCCGGTTTTCAAAGCACCAATGTCCGCCGAATTGACGCCGCCCCCCGAGAAGAAGCGCATCTTTTCGCTTTCCATCGGCCAGCTCACCTTCGGCAGCTTCCTGCTGGTGCTGGCGGTGATCATCGTGACCTCGACCGCGAGCGTGATCGCGATCCGGCACATCGACACAACCTTTGCCGAATTGCAGCGGCTGCAGAGCGTCGGGGATCTCGCCGAGGATATCGACCGCCGCATGAACGAATTGCGGCTCGCTGCGCGCGATTTCGTCACCGACCCCGGTGCCGGCGTCCAGTTCAAGCAGGTGGGCGAGGCGGCCTCGACGCTCAGCGACATCCTGAAGAAGACGCGCATCGAGCTCGCGCCCGAGCAGCAGGACATGATTGACGGCGTCACCGAAAGGCTCGCGACCTACCGGAGCGGCCTCGAGCGGATTTCGACGCTGATCGATCGCCGGGCGCAACTGCTGGCCGCTCTGCCGCCGCTTCGCGACCGGTTTGATGCGGCGGTCGGCGCTACGGCGGACCGCGAGTTGGCCTCGCGTCTGTCGGAGGCGCAGAGCCGCATCGCGCTCGGCCTGCTGGCGCGCAACCCGTCCGCGGCCGAGCAGGCGGCGCAGGGCATGCGGGCGATGGACATTGCCGATGCCGGTCTGAAATCGGCCGTGAATGGTTACGCCGAAGCCATCATCGCCGTGGCGGTTCGGGAACGGCAGATCGCCGATATCGACCGCGAGGTGCTGGGCACCGAAGGCCGGCTGATCGGACGCGTCACCGAACTGCTGCGCGAGGTCAGTGCACGGCGCGGCCATGTGTTGTCGCGCGACTTTGCCCGCACCCTGACCGAAGCGCGCTGGCAGAGTATCGTGCTCGGCTCCGCCGGCGTTCTGATCGGCATCCTGGCCGCCGGCTTCGTGGTGCGCCGGACGGTGCGTCCGCTGGCCCAGATCGCCCGGTCGATCCGCGCGCTGGCCGCGGGTCAGAAAGACACCTCGATCCCGTCGGCCGAGCTCGACAACGAGATCGGCGACATCGCCCGCGCGGCGGAAGTGTTCCGCCGGGCGCTGGAGGAGGCCGACACGGCCCGCGAGGCGGCGGTGCGCGCGCTCACGGAGCAGAAGCTCGCCGAAGAAAGTTACCGGAAACTGTTCGAGGGCTCGGTCGACGGCATCTACGTGACCACGCCGGCCGGCGATCTTCTGAACGCCAATCCGGCCCTCGCACGGATGATGGGCTACGACAGCCCGCAGCAGCTGATCGACAGCATCAACGACATCGCCCACACCATCTACGTCCACTCTGAAGCGCGGGTCGAATATCAACGATTGATGCACCGCGACGGCATGGTTCGCGAGTTCGAGTACCAGGTGCGCCAGCGCAGCGGCAACATCCTCTGGCTCTCCGACAGCGCCACCGGCGTGCGGGACGAGGCCGGCAACATTGTTCGCTACGAGGGCACGCTGCGCGACATCACCGACCAGAAGCGGGCGGAAGACGCCATCGCCGAGGGGCGCCGCCTGCTCCAGCAGGTCATCGACACCGTGCCCGCGGTCATCAACGTCAAGGACCGCGAGCTGCGCTATGTGCTGATGAACCGCTACATGGCCGGCATCTTCGGCATCGAGCCCGGCGATGCGCTCGGGCGCACCACGGCCGATCTGATGTCGCGCTACGGCGCGGCGAAGACCGACGAGAATGACAAGGCGGTGCTGAAACGCCGGCAGGGCCTCGGCTTCTACGAGGAGGAATACCAGGATGCTTCCGGCAACATGCGGCAATGGCTGGTCAACAAGCTGCCGCTGCTCGATGCGGAAGGCGAGATCGAGCGGATCGTCACCGTCGCGCTCGATATCGGCGAGCGCAAACGCGGCGAGCAGGAAATGCGCAAGGCCAAGGAGGCCGCCGAAACCGCGCTGCGCAACCTGCGCGAGACCCAGGCCTCGCTGATCGAAGCCGAGAAGCTGGCCGCGCTCGGGCGCCTCGTGGCCGGCGTTGCGCACGAGGTCAACAATCCCGTCGGCATCAGCCTCACAGTGGCCTCCGCGCTCGAGCGCAAGACCGCACTGTTCTGCGCCGAGGTCGAGCGCGGCGAGCTTCGCCGCTCCACACTCAACGAATTCCTGAACACCAGCCGCGACGCCTCCGCACAGCTCGTATCCAATCTGAACCGTGCCGCCGAGCTGATCCAGTCGTTCAAGCAGGTCGCGGCCGACCGCAACTATTCGGACCAGCGCAACTTCGATTTGGGGGACCTCACCGAGCAGGTCGTGATGAGCCTGCGGCCGGGCCTGCGCAAACACAATCTGACGCTCAATGTCGAGTGCCAGCCGAACCTGACCATGAACAGCTACCCCGGACCGTACGGCCAGGTGTTGACGAACCTGTTCCTCAATTCGGTCGCGCATGCATTCCCGGACGGCCGGCCGGGGGTTATCGACATTCAGGTGCGCGAGTCCGGCAAGGACAATGTCGAGATCCTGTTCTCGGACAATGGTTGCGGCATGTCGCTGGACGTGCGGCGTCGCGCCTTCGACCCGTTCTTCACGACGCGGCGCGACCAGGGCGGTACCGGGCTCGGGCTGCACATCGTCTACAGCATCGTCACCAACCGCCTTGGAGGGCGGCTCGATCTCGATTCGGAGCCCGGCGGCGGCACGCGAATCCAGATCATCCTGCCGCGGACGGCGCCGCTCGAACAGGCCGCCGAATAGAGGGGGGCTGGATCAATCCACGTCGGCGAGCTTGTGGAGTGTGGCGCCGAAGATGAGGCTGGCCTTGCCGACCAGCGCAGTGCCCGTCATCTCGGCGCGCGTGTCGGTATAGGTGCCGCTGACGCCTATGCCGACCGGCGCGGGCCCGCCGAACAGCGGATTGTCGTCGCCACGCGGCGTGGTGTGCCGCTGGACCAGCACTTCGCCCTTGAAGGTGTTGTTGTCCTTCACGACGTAGCTTCCGGTGTAATAGAGATAGGCGTCGCCGCCGAGGATCTTGCCCTCGCGGAACAGGATGACGCCGCTGCCCTTGCCGATCCGGCCGTCGAGCAGGTTCACGTGAATGGAATAGAGGCCGTTTTTCATCACGTCCCACGTACCGGCGGCCATCGCCCAACGGCCGGGCCAGTCCAGCTTTTATGCCAAAGCATGTCTTGGCGCGCAACGCGGCAGTTTGCCGGGGCTCTCGTTGGCGCTGGTCTGGAGCCGTATTTCTCCCGGCTTGCGCCTTCCGCCGTGCGGACTGTCTGATCATGCTGCGCGGCCATGGGAGCGAAGCTGAGTTGGCCCGCGAAATGCATAATCATGATTGCACTGGCCGCGGGGTGCTGGAGCAAGAGCAACGTGACCAACTGGATCGATTCCGGCGGCCATGAGCCGCGTCCGTACAGTGTGCGTCCCACCGATTGCAAAAGTGAAGAACGAACCGATGATCGCGCGGCACGCTGGCGAGGTGTGGCCAGGCTGGCATGCGCGCTCACATTGATCGCCGTCCTGTCCTCCTTCGGGCACGCGCGCGACCGCGGCCAATTCGTCAACACCAATGCCGATCTGAAGGCATGGTTTGATGGTCTGCGCAGTGCCAAGGGGCCGTGCTGCTCCGATGCCGACGGCTCGGCGCTATCGGACTCCGACTGGGAGAGCAGGGGCGGGCACTATCGCGTGCGCGTCCCGCGCTTCGGCTATCTCCTGGAGGGCCAGCAGCAGGAGCAGGTCTGGGTCGACGTCCCTGAGGACGCGGTGATCTCCGAACCCAACAGGGTCGGCCGAACGATGGTGTGGCCCATCTACGGCTATATGGGTGTCACCATCCGCTGCTTCATGCCCGGCAGCATGACCTGAGCCGGCCGTTCGTCTCCTTCGCAACCTGACGCGGCCTGCGCCGCATCAGGTATACTTCTTGTCGCGCTCGAGAAGCTCGATCGAGATGCCTTCCGGGCCGCGGATGAAGCAGATGCGCACGCCGGGCCGGATCGTTGTCGGCTCGCGGGTGAAGGTCACGCCCTTGGCCTTGAGCTCTGCGGCGACGGCATCGATGTCCTTCACGCTCAGGCCGAAATGGTCGAGGCCCTGATGGGGATGCGGAGGGGGCGGGCTGACCGGACCGTCGCCGTCGAGCGCGGCAATGAAGATTCGCGCGCCACCCAGATTGACCTCAAGTCGTCCCGGCGCGCGCACGATCTCGCCCCCGAGAATGTCGTGCAGCCAGGCCGCCGTCGCTTCCGGGTCTGGACTACGCAGATGGACATGATCCCAAGTGACGACTGGCATTGTCAAATTCCTTCCGGCGGGAGCTGATCTCGTGACAGCGCATGTTAGCCGCCGATGCCGCCGGCTACCACCACCGCTGTCGATTCGTGGGTGTTGGGAACCATAGTCGGTGTCCTCGCTTGAAGTCAGCAGCGAGCCACTCCATCCTGAACCGAAAGCAGCGTCCTCGGTGATGCCATGAGCGCAAGGTTTATCCGGAGCACAGGACTGGCGTTCTTGGCGACGATGATCATGGGCTGCGGATTCGGGCTGGCGATACCGGCGGCCAGCGCGCAAGCAACAGCTTCCGAACGACAAGCCAGCGGGCCGGCGGGGGTAGGGGCTCCGGCATTGTCCGCGCCGGAAGCCGGAGGCCCGACCATGGCAGAGCTCGAGCGCTTGCGGATTTCGTCGCAGACCTGGCGCCGTGGCGGGCTCGGGTCACGTGCGCTGGTGACGTTCACGCTCCGGAATGACAACGACTATGACGTTAAGGATCTGGAGATCGCGTGCACCTTCCTGCGGCGTGACGGCAGTCAACTCACGGAACGCAGCCGAAGGATTTCCGACAGCGTGGGCATGAAGAGTCGCAGGACCTTCGCGCGGGTTTCCATGGGCGTCGTCAATATCAATGCAGAGCAAGCCATGTGCAGGCTGGTTGCAGCCCGGCGCGCCTGACGGCTCCGGAGGCTAAGAGATTAAAGGTTTGGCCACCTTGCGCGAAAAAGCCTGCGTTGCCGTTTGAACCGAGCGGGCCGCTTCGGGAACCAATGCAAAGATTGCCGGTTATGCCCGAGGGCCTGCGCGGATCGCGCGGGACGGAGCGCTGCAAATGCCCATCTTTCGTTATTTCGTATTCGTCGGTGGAGCCTTGCTCGCGCTGCTCTTTGCCGCCGATCATCTGCTGCCATCCGAACCTGTCGCACGGACGGTCGCCGCCGTGAGCAATGAGCAGCCCCTGATCCGGATCAGGTCCGATCGGCACCTGCCTGAACGCGTCGTGTTCGACACCAGCCAGCCCACGGTCGCGGCCCAGACGGTCGCCGTCGCCGCGACGCGGCTGCAAACCACCAGCGTAGGTGACGTCACCGAGGCATCGGCAAACGTGCGAATGCGCGAGTCCCATGCCGAGTTCACGCCGGTCGCGGCCAAGTCCGAAGCCGCCGCCGTCGGGAGGGCAGATTTCAAAGCGAAGTCCGATACCAATCAGGCACAGCCCAAGCGCAAGGTCGCCCGGCTGCATCCGCCGCATCAGAACGATCGGCCGGTGATGCGGGTCGCCCAGCAGCCACATTTCGGCCTGTTTGACACGACCTGGTAACGGCCGATGGGCCAACCTCGCAGGGTCGGATAGGGGCTTTTTATTGGCCGGCCACTCTGCTAATTCGGGCTCAGGCTGAGTGATCGTATCCTGTCGGAGGGCCCGACAGTCGGAGCTTGGTCGGGGCCGCGCCATGCGGCCGCAGCGCTCGTAGCTCAGCTGGATAGAGCATCGGATTTCGATTCCGAGGGTCGGAGGTTCGAATCCTTCCGAGCGCGCCAGTTTCCAGGGCCTATTATTTGCCCTGGATCTTCAGACCGTTCGGGCCGACATTGATCTGGACCCCCTCAGGCTGCTTCTTCTCCTGGTAGAGATTGTAGCCCAGCACGCCCGCGGTCACGACCAGAGCGCCGATGATCAGAAACAAGACATTGCGGCTGATAGACATTGATTTCCCCGAAGCCGGATTGACGGCGAGAAAAACCCCGCGCGAGGGCACGGGGTTTTGAATAGCGACCGGCCAGACCGGCGCTTCTCGACATCATCAACCACGATATCGGGCAAAAGTTCCCTACGGGCAGCGGGGTGGGTTCGCGATCAGCTCGCGCGGAGACCGACCTGACGGCCCCGTGCCAGCGTCTCCGACGGCGTTTCCTGAAAGGTCGCGCGGTACACGGCTGCGAATTCGCCAAGATGATGAAAGCCCTGCGCCCTGGCGCATGCAGCCACTGTCACGCCATCGCCGCGCAGCAGCCTGGCACGGGTGGCCCAGAGCCGCTTCAGGCGAATGTACTGGTGCAGGCTCATGCCCCGCACCTTCGACACCGCGCCACTGATGGTGCGAATCGAGACGCCGAACTCGTCGGCGAGGTCGGCGGTGTAGATCGGCGCCGTCGGGTAGGCGTCGACATAGTCGTCGATGCGCTGCACGAGCTGGACACAGCGTCCGCCGTGCAACGGAGAACTTTCTTGCGAGCCGGGCTTGATCCGGAACAGATCGTCGAGCGCCAGCAGCAGGCCTTCCTGGAGATGGCCGGCGACCTCGGAGGTCTCGAACAGCTGTGGCTGCAACGATGCGGTGCGCAGGATGTCGAGCACCAGCTGCCGGGCGTGGAGCAGGGCCGGCCTGCTGGCGGCATAGGCCCGAAGTTTGTCGGCCTGGTCGAACCAACCTCGGTCAGCCAGCGTGGGCGCGAAGATCAGCATCGCGTGAAGATTGCGCTGGGGTTCGACGAAATGGCAGTCGTCATTGCCACGGAGTGCGATGAAGAAGCGCGAATCCAGGTCGACGCCCTTGGAATTGGCCCGGAGGTCATCGCTCATCGAGAGCAGCACAACGCCGCCCGGCATCCTGTAGGCGGTGTCCAGGATGCGCGCGAAAGAATGCATCACGACGATGCGACAGGCCGGCAGTGAAACGACGGCGCGAGCTGCGGAGAAGTTCGGAACGTCCAAAGGGATACTGCGGGCGTCTTCCATCGTTTCGAGCGGCCGAAACGCGTCGACATCCGTGAACTGGATCAGCTGTAGGGCGGACGAGGGGGCGAGAGCGTCGAACAACATGCGTCTGGCCGGCTCATGGAATGTGACAATCAAATGTGCGAAAGTTAACAATCAATGCCGAAACTTCCCGGGACAGTAAACCGGTTTCGGGACCGTAGTATTGCGGGCGTCATGCCAACTCGGCAACCGATGACGGCGTCAACGGCCGTGGCCGATCGGCTTGCCCGAGGCGAGGTCGATGAAATGGACCCGCGTGCAGGCAGGACAGGCGAAGGATTCGAAGCTTCGTCCCTCGGTCCGTTGCTGCTTCTCCAGATGCGTCTGGACGTTCATGCCGGTCTGAGGGCAGCGGAAGACGATCAAATCGGCCATTGTCGCAGGATGGCGATCCGAGCGTCGCCGACTTTGATGTGGATCAGTTTTGGAGCCACTCCAGTCTGGCCGCCACCGGGCATCGGAGCCGCCCACGAAAAGGAAAGGGCCCCGCAAGGGGCCCCCGTCTCACCAGCTGCGGTAATAGCGCGGGCCGTAATAGCGGGGTCCATACCCGTAATACCGGGGCGCGTAATAGCGGGGTCCGTAATAGGGACGCGGGCCGTAATAGCCATAATAATTCGGTCGCCACCAGCAGCGTCCCCAGGGATCGCAGACCATGCGGACCTGTTCGACGCCGGATGCCTGCGGCAGGGCAGGTGCGGGCGCAACGGGCATGGCGGACGCCGCCGACGATGCCGCGAGGGCTCCGAACAGGGATGCGACGACGAGGCCAATCTTGAGCTTCATGATGTTTTTCTCCGCTTACGCAGCACAGACTATCGAAGTGCTTCCGGTCAAATTGTGGCAGGCCTGAAATGTAATGCAGATGAACAGGCTGCGCTCGGGAGGACCGCCTTGGACACTAGCCCGGCGCGGCTGCCCTGGCCACGCCTGCGCCGGGCAACAACGCCGTCCGTCTTGATCCTGCGCAATTCGCGCATCCGGCTTCATCCCTAGTCTTCGATCGTGGGTCGCCGTCGCCGAACACGACGACGCGCCGGCTGCTTTGGCCAGCACCCACGAATTGATTGGAGCCGTGCAATGGACAAGATGAGAATCGACAAGGGCGACTGGCTGGTTGTGTGCGACGGACGCAAGGCGCTCATTCTGGAAAACCTCGGTGACGAGATGTTTCCGAACCTCCACACCAGGGAGGTGCACGAACAACCCAATCCATCGACCAGTGCGCAGGGGACCGACGCGCCGGGACGGCTGCATGCCGCGGTCGGCGGCGCCCGCAGTTCGGTCGAGCAGACCGATTGGCACGATGAGGCCGAGCGGGCCTTTCTGCGGGGCATCGCCGGCCGGCTCGACAGCGCCCTCAGTTCGGGCGAGACGGCGGCCTTGACGATGGTGGCCTCACCGCGTGCGCTGGGCATGATCCGCGCCGACTATTCGGACGCGGTGCGCAAGGCGGTTCAGCACGAGATCAGCAAGGATCTCGTCAAACTGCCGGTCCACGAGATCGAGAAGCAATTGCTGCGCTCGGGGGCGGGCCGTTAGGTCCTGCCCCGGTCTGAACACCTGACCCGGGAGGGGACGCCTCGCGCCCCCTCAATTGCAGGGATGACGGCGGCGGTCCTGGCCGAGATAGGCGGCGGCGCTCTGGTAGCAGTGGTTGGTCGACGGACCATCATAATAGGCAAACGTCCCGGGGGTGAATCCGGGGCCGTAATTATGGACGTAGCTGATGGGGTAGGGCAGCGGGTTGACGTGGTTGCGGTGATAGCGGTGATGCGACCGCGCCTCGGCCAGGCCAGGGGCCAGGGTGGCGGCCGAAAGGGCAGCAACCATTGCAACAAGCTTCAACTTGCTCATCTCGATTCTCCGGAACCCGCGTCTCATCTTCATGTCCTTATCGCAATTCGGCCGGACAGGCACCCTCGGGGCGATTGAATCGCCGGCTTTCCAGCAGATTCGGGGGTGGGTGTGACCAAATGGCCGGGACATGACCCGCAGACCTGCCCATTTTTGGCCTTTTCGGGATGCTTAACGAATTCCCCACACAAGTATGACCAAACAGAATCTGTCCAGGATCAGGCCGTCTTTGTGGGGGCTCCCAGGAGTCGTTCGAGACCGGTCCTTTCGTTCAAGGTTTTTCCGTCCCGCCGCCATGCGCATCACGCTCCTGAGCCTGCTGTTGCTCTTCCTCGCTGCCACGCCCGTGCGGGCCGAGCTGCACATCACCCGCGACCATGGCGGCTATGTCGAGGAGTACAAGGCCAAGTACAAGCGCATCCGCGAGAGGGGCGAGCGCGTCATCATCGACGGGATCTGTAATTCGGCCTGCACGCTGGTGCTCGGCATCGTGCCGATGAACAAGATCTGCGTCACTCCGCGGGCCAGCCTCGGCTTCCACCAGGCCTATTACGACAAGGCTTTCACCTTCGGGATCAAGGTCACCAGCGCCGAGGGAACGTCGGATCTGATGTCCTACTACCCCGACACGGTGAAGGACTGGATCCGCCGCAATGGCGGGCTCACCACCGACATGAAGAAGATCAAGAACGGCGTCGAGCTCTGGAAGATCGTCGATCCCTGTCCGGAAGAATGGTGACCCGCTGAGCTGACTCGCCGGTCCGTCGCAGCGCAGCAACCGTCGCGCCAAATTCGCATTGCCGCATGGCCCCGTGTCGGGCAATGAGGGCGGCAATGAACCAAGATCAAGAAGCCTTGAAGCCTGACGTCTTGGCCGCACGCGCGGCGCCGGTGCTGTTCGTCCTGCTCTGGAGTACCGGCTTCATCGGCACCAAATACGTCCTCAACAACGCCGATCCCCTGACCTATCTCGCCATCCGCATGGCGGTGGTGGTCGGCCTGATGGCGGTGATCGTGGCGATCGCGCGGCCGAAATGGCCCGACCGGATCGGCCTTGCCCACAGCGCCGTTGCCGGCATTCTCGTTCACGGCTTCTATCTCGGCGGCACCGCGATCGCGATCGCGCATTCGATTCCGGCCGGCCTCTCCGCGCTGATTCCGGGCCTGCAGCCGATCCTGACCTCGACCATCGCCAACCGCTGGCTCGGCGAACGCGTGACGGCCGTGCAGTGGGGCGGCCTGGTGCTCGGCCTCGGCGGGGTGCTGATGATCCTCCACAACCGTCCGATGACGGGGGAGGCGGGCCTGGGCTGGCTCGCCTCGGTGGTCTCGCTGATCAGCATCACGCTCGGCACGCTGTATCAGCGTCGCTATTGCAACCAGATCGACTGGCGTGCCGGCAACCTCGTCCAATATGTTTCCGTCACCGTGTTCTTCACGATCGGCGCCTTCCTGTTCGAGGATCGCGTGGTGCACTGGACACGGGAATTCGTGCTGGCGCTCGGCTGGCTTGCCGTGGCGCTCTCGATCGGGTCGATCGGCCTTTTGTACTGGCTGATCCGCCATGCCGCCGCGACCTCGGTGGCCAGCCTGTTCTACCTGGTGCCCGCCGTGACCGCGCTGATGGCCTATCTGCTGTTCGGCGAGACGCTGGATGCGCTCGCGATCGCCGGCATGATGATGTGCGCGGCCGCGGTGTTCGTCGTGAACCGCCGCTAGACACGGGCGGCATGTCTGTCGCAACGCATCCCTGACGTGCACGGCGCGTCGTGCTAGAATGACGTCTTTCAGGGGCCTTTTGATCAGGTGATTGCGATGGACAAGGCAAGACGCGCACTGCTCGGCAGATCCTTGAAGCCGGTCCGGATTGCCTGCATCAACTACGCCGAGGGGATGATCAGCGGCCGCATGATGAGCAGGCTCACCGCGGCGCTTCAGACCTGCTACGACAAGCATTTCCTGCCGGTGTGGGGCTATCCGGTCGATCTCTACGTCACGGAGAAGCCGAAGCCCGGCGACTGGCAGCTGGTTTATTTCGACGCAGCCTCCCACAAGAACATGCTCGGCCGTCACGAGCTGACGCATCGGGGCCAGCCGATCTCGAAGATCTTCGTCAAGGCGCTGGGCGACGAGCCCGTGAGCGTCGCCGCCTCCCACGAACTGTTCGAGATGGTGATCGATCCCATGGCCAATCTCTGGGCCGACAAGACCCCGAACACGCAATACGCCTATGAGGTCTGCGATGCCGTCGAGGAGGACGTCTTCGTCGTCAACGGCCTTCCGATGTCGAATTTCGTCTATCCGTCCTGGTTCGAGCCGTTCAAGCATCCGCGCGGCACCAGGTTCGATCACAAGGGAACGCTGAAGGAGCCGTTCTCCATGACCGAAGGCGGCTATGTCATCAAGAAGGTCAACGGCAGGAAGGTGATCAAGGCGTATGGCTCAGCCGCGAAGCGGCGGCGCTTCGACAAGGAGGACCGGCGCGGCCACCGCAGTGAATTCCGCGATCCGAATGGCGAGCATCATCCGGAGCGGCGCAAGTCGAAAACATGATCCGTCGCGCTGGCGTGCAGCCTTTGCGAGCTTGACCGCTATCCCTTGCGGATCTTCTATCCCTTGCGGATCTTCGCGTAGGCGGCGAGCGCGCGTTCGCGTCCCTTGACGTGGTCGACGATCGGCTGCGGGTAGGTCTTGCCGAGCGTGACGCCGGCGCTGGAGAGTTCGATCGGCGTCGCCTCCCAGGGCTGGTGGATCAGCTTCGCCGGCAAGGCCTTCAGCTCCGGCACCCAGCGCCGGACATAGATGCCGTCGGGGTCGAATTTCTGGCCCTGAAGGACCGGATTGAAGACACGGAAATAGGGCGCCGCGTCCGCGCCGCAGCCCGCGACCCATTGCCAGCTGGCCGGATTGCTGCCGGCATCCGCATCGACCAGCGTGTCCCAGAACCAGCGCTCGCCGTCGCGCCAGTCGATCAAGAGGTGCTTCACCAGCAGCGAGGCGACCACCATCCGCACCCGGTTGTGCATCACGCCGGTGTACCAGAGTTCGCGCATGCCGGCATCGACGATGGGATAGCCGGTCCGGCCGCGCTGCCAGGCGGCGAGGGCGTCCGGATCGTGCTTCCAGGGAAACTCGTCGAAGCTGGCCTGCATGTTCACGGTCGAAAGATCGGGGTGATCGTGCAGCAGATGGCGGGAGAACTCGCGCCAGCCGAGTTCGCTGAGGAACTTGTCGACGCCGGTGCCGATGGCGGGTTCCTCTTCCGCGGCGAAACGGGCGGCATGCCAGACCTGGCGCGGACTGATCTCGCCAAACCGCAGATGCGGCGACAGGCGAGAGGTACCGTCCAGATCGGGCCGGTCACGCTCGGCGGCATAGCCGCGCACGGCGGATCCGAGGAAGTCGCGCAGACGCGTGCGTGCCGAGGCTTCGCCCGGCTTCCAGCTCTGCCGCAGGCCGCCGGCCCAGTCGGGCTTCACCGGTTCGAGCCTCCAGCTTTCGAGCGCATCGCTGGCGAGCTTCGGCGCGGGCCGCAGTGCCTTCGGGGCGGGAAGCGGCTTGGGCGGATCGCCAAGCGCCTGCACGCGCCGCCAGAACGGCGTGAACACGCGCAAACCGCGGCCCTCCTGGTTACGGACCGCCGACGGCTCGACCAGGAGATCGCCAGGGAAGCTTTGCGAGCCGATGCCGAGCTTTGCGAGCGCCGCTTCGAGTTGCTTTTCAACGGCCTGATGCGGGGCCTGCGCAACACCATTCCAGTAGACGGCGCCGGCGCCGCTCTCGCGCACCACATCGGGGATCACCGAGGCGGCCGCGCCCTTGCGCAGCACCAGCGACCCGCCCCGCGCGGCGATCTCGGCGCCGAGCGCGCGCAGCGACTGCGCCAGCCACCAGCGCGTCGCGCCACCCGGTGGCCGGCCAGCCGTCTCGTCCAGCACATGGAGACAAATCACCGGCGCGCCGGACTTGGCGGCGGCATGGAGGGCGGGGTGGTCGGAGAGGCGGAGATCATCGCGGAACCATACGATGATCGGCGGCGGGCTTGGCATGATCGCGAAAGGGCCTCACATTGCGGGCGCTCGAGCTACGGCATCCGCGACCATAGTTTCATGGATTTGCCCGTGCGGGCGATGAAACCACCTATCCTCTGCGGCGTAGTTCCTTCGCCTCCAGCAACAGCTCGTCTCCGCCAGAAAGGCCGCCCGTGAACCGCATCGCCATCCTGTATGTCGCAACCCTGCTCGTGCTGACGGGGCTGGACTTCATCTTTCTCGGCTTCGTGGCCAAGGGCTTCTTCGCGGCGCAGGTCGGCGACATGCTTGGTGACATCCGGCCGCTGCCGGCCGTGCTGTTCTATTTGATCTATGTAGTGGGTATTCTGGTGTTCGTGAGCGCCACGCCGTCAGCGAATTGGCAATCGACGCTGCTTTACGGCGCGCTGTTCGGCCTGTTCTGCTACGCGACGTTCGAGCTGACCGCGCTGTCGCTGCTCAAGCACTGGACCTGGCCGGTGGTGCTGCTCGACATCGCCTGGGGCTCGGCCGTCACCGCGGTCTCGGCGACCGCGGGACTTCTGGTGGCCAATCGCCTGACCGGCTGAGCCTTACTTCGGCTGCGGCACGATCCGGATGTAGGGCTTCGGCTCTTTCCAGCCCTGCGGATAGATCGTCTTGGCCTCGTCGTTGGAGACCGAGCCCGCGATGATGACGTCGTCGCCCTGCGACCAGTCGGCCGGCGTCGCGACGCGATGCTTGGCGGTGAGCTGGAGCGAGTCGATGACGCGCAGGATTTCCTGGAAGTTCCGGCCCGTGGTCATCGGATAGACCAGCACCAGCTTGATCTTCTTGTCGGGCCCGATGATGAAGACGTTGCGGACGGTCTGGTTGTCGGCGGGCGTGCGGGTGAGGGGATCGCCCGAGGTCGAGGCCGGCAGCATCTCGTAGAGCTTGGAGACGTTGAAATCGGTGTCGCCGATCAACGGATAGTTCGGAGCCGCCCCCTGGGTCTCCTTGATGTCTTCGGCCCACTTGGCGTGACGATCGATCGGATCGACCGACAGGCCGATCAGCTTGACGCCGCGCTTGTCGAATTCCGGCTTGAGCCGGGCGAGCGCGCCGAGCTCGGTGGTGCAGACCGGTGTGAAGTCCTTGGGGTGCGAAAACAGCAGCGCCCAGCTGTTGCCGATCCAGTCGTGGAACTTGATCTTGCCTTCGGTGGTCTCGGCTTCGAAGTCAGGCGCGGTGGCGCCGATCGGAAGTGTCATGGGTCTACCTCATGGCCTTGAATCTACAGGTAAATTTATTTCGTCCCGTGGCCGGACTATAGGCGGTCCGGCGCGGCAAGTGAACCGGCTCAAGTAAAATGTGAATTCCTTCTCCGAAGCGCTGAAAGGCCAGCACTTTTTTGTTACAGACCGCGCCCGCGGCGAAACATCCCAACCCGGTGTCGCCCGGTCTCGCTTGCCCCGAGAAAGCCTTTTATCACCCGCATCACGCCCGCCCGATGCGTTCGGGAACCCGATCGGTCCGTCCAGCGACCAATTGGCAACCATCGAGAAAAGTCGCGATCCCCGTATCGATTCGTTAACCACCCGTTCATGGCCGGCATGGAATTGCTGGTCGCTAATGAAAATCTGGAAGTGAACTATGTCCGCCGCTGCCAAGTCTGTTGAGTTGCCGTCCCTCGAACCGTCCTGCCGCGATACCGCGGCTCATGCGCTCTCCGTCGTGCGCGACGGTGTGATCACGGGCGAAGGCCCGACCACCAAGGGACGGGTGCATTTCTCCCGCTCGCTCGATGCCGATGACACCGCCTGGTGCGCGCGCATCCTGACCGCCACCGCCGTCAACGATCAGCCGGTCAGCCGCGCCGAGGCCGAAGTCCTGTTCGAGATCAACGAGGCGGCGACCGAACGCACCGACGGCGGCCGCTTCGACGATCTGCTCGCCAAGGCCGTCGCGCATTATGCGGCCAGCGCCTCCGGCCTGAAGGTCCCGCCGCGCAGCGTCGCGCTGTCGGCCGAATCCGATATCGAGAGCTGGGCGCCGTCCTACGCCTCCAAGGTCAACAGCGAGATGCTGGAGTGGATCGCCGGCCAGATGCGCGGCAAGCGCCACAACAACCGGCGTCTGATGGCCATGGTGGCGACCTTCCTCGGTGCCACCGCGCTGCCTCTGGCGGGCCAGTTGCCGAACGTGTTCGACATCGGCATGTGATCAAGGCGATCGTCGCGCCTCTTGCGAGGCGCGACTTGCATGCGGCGGGCTATTTGCCCGCCGTTTTTTGTTTGCCCGCATCCGGCTCGAGACCGAGCGTGCGGCCGGGGAAGCCGGCGGCGTCGAAATAGCGCTGGCTGCCGACGCGCTGAACGTTCAGCACGGTCTGCAGACCGTTCTCCGAGACCTTCGATTTCTCGACCGCCTTGTACGCCTTCGGTACGATCCCGTTGGGGAGCGCCTCCGACATGACGCGGCCGACGAGGCCGCCATTGTGCGCCCCGCGCAGTCCGAGGATCTGGGCGGCCGTCATGCCGACGTCGGCGTTGCTGACCGGCAGTTCGTCGACATAGCCGGCCTTGAAGTCGGGTCCGATGGCCGCCATGAAGTTCATGGTGTCGCCGCGGCTGAAGCTGCCATGCATGCCCTGGCCCTGGCGCAGCACGGTGTCGGCGACCTGCACCGAGCAATTGGTCGGCGCTTCGCCGCAGTCGCTGGCATAGGAACGGAAGTTGACGACGATGGCCGGCGTCGGCGTCACGGCCTTGCCGCGCAGATTGACGCTCGACAGCGGCAGGGTGCCGGGGAAGCGGCCGAGCGAATCGTCCACGAACAGGCCGGAGACGTAGTCCTGTTCGAGCAGCGCCTTGATGGTCTTCGCGGCGAGCTTCTTGTCCTTGTTCGGCAGATAGATCAGATCCGAACCGCCATTGGTGGCGACGACGAGATCGGGCTTTTCCGGATTCTGGCCGAGCACGCCGTTGCCCGCCTTCGGATGCCTGTTGCCCTCGACCTTCGCGTTCTTGTCGTTGGGATCGTAGAGCGGCAGGTCGAGCGCCCTGGCGAGATCGAGCGCCAGGAAGCCCATCGGCAGGAAGTCCTTCGGCGTGTCGTCGTAGCTGACCTTGGCCGAGGGGCTGGTCTTGCTCTCTTTCGAGATGGTCGAGAAGCCGTGGTCGGACTGGACCATGATGTTGGTGGTGGCGGACAGGCCGAGTTCGTCCAGCGCCTTGCGGAGCCGGGCGAGGTTGTCGTCGGCGTTCCGGATGCCGGCCATCGAGGTCGGTCCGTTGATGCCGGGCAGGATCTGGTTGAGGCTGTCGCCGGTGTTGTGCTGGCTGCCGTCGGGATCGCGCGACCAGAACACCAGGACGAAGGGCTTGTTGCGCGCCTTGAACATCGGCAGCACCACCTTGGCCGCGACGTCGGCGAAATAGGCCTGCTGCGCCACATTGGCGACCGTGGTGCCCGGCGTCTTCGCATCGCCCGCCTTGCCGTTGTCGCCGCGCGGCGGCGGCGCGAGGGGCAGGCCGGCCTTGGTCAGTGCCTCCTTCACCTCGTCGGACAGCGCGACGCCGACCTTGCCGCCGGTGGCGTCGTCGAACACGATCGAATGCAGGCCGGGCTGTCCCGGCTTGTCGGTGTGGTCGAACTGGTATGTCGGTCCATGCTTGCCGAGAGCCGCGGTGCTGAAACCCTTGTCGCGGGCCATCTTCAGGATGGTTGCCTCGTTGAGATAGTCGCCCTTGAAATGCTCGTCGATGTCGCCGAGCACGGCGTCGTTCTCGATGAAGGGGACCACCGTGTCGCCGGCGGGGACGGATGTGTAGTTGGTCCAGATCGTGTTCGAGAACACGCCGGTATCGCCGAGATAATGGCCGGTCGCCATCGCCGAGCCGTTGGCCATGGTGAAGGTCGGAAACAGCGAATGCGGGTTCTTGAAGTTGACGCCCTTGTCGCGGACCTCGGCCATGGCCGGTGTGGTTTCGGGGGAGACCTTGAGCGCGCGCAGGCCGTCCGGAATGAACAGGATCAGATTGTGGGGCGTGTTGTTCTGCGCGGAGGCAAGTCCGGTGGACAGGACTGTCAGCCCCGCAGACAGCAACACCAGTGAACGGCGCATCGAAATTCTCTCCCAGCGGTGAGGTGGCGTGGCCGCGGCGTGCGACTCATCGTCACGGGTTTAGTTTTGCTATGTGACAGTTTTGTTACAAGAGCTGCCGACGGCGCAAGGGGCGCGGGGAGGGATTGCTGCGGGAAACGGTGTGACGTCGAGGCCGAGTCGCGATCCATGATTCGTGTCCCGGAGGCCTTGCTGCGTCTCGGACATGAGAGTGGTGATTGAACGCACCCATGTATCAACATCGTCATTGCGAGCGCAGCGAAGCAATCCAGCGTCTTTCCGCGGAGGGATTCTGGATTGCTTCGTCGCTTCTGCGCAAAATTGCTGCGCAATTTTGTCGCGAGCTCCTCGCAATTACGGCTTTGGCGGGCAGTTCTGTGTCTGCAACGCGCACTGTCATTCCCCGTCACCGGGTCTCGCCTTTGGCGAGCCCGATGACAGGCTCCAGCGGGGAATCCAGTACGCCGCGGCGTCTCGGATGATTCATTACGGTCTCTGGAATACTGGATCGCCCGGTCAAGCCGGGCGATGACGGCGTGGGGTGTGGTTGGCAAGCACAGCTTCGCGCTCTCGCGGCTCATCTCGCCCGAGCTTTGTATCGTCTCTTCGCCTCAAGCCCTCGAATTGAAAGAGGGCGCAGGGAAGACCGGGAGCCCGCTGGCACCCGCGGTCCCCGTGCGCGATTGGCACAGAAGACGGGATGCACGGCGGCATACAGGAGCAGCCGGGACATCCC
>VYLE01000278.1_pt1 | contig 38087 bp, 30 predicted proteins | sample 5114391 | NCBI WGS metagenome assembly VYLE01 (sample SAMN12291771, study PRJNA351875) | freshwater metagenome | isolation source: freshwater lake | place: USA: Michigan, Kent Lake | collected 2013-08-15
ATGGCCGCGGGGAGCCGCGATTCCACGGGACGTCCGACCGCCCGCTACTGGCAGCTGCGCACCGATTACGACATCGATGTGTCGCTCGATCCCGCGAGCGCGCGGCTCACGGGGACGGCGCGCATCACGGTGCACAACACCAGCCCCGACCCCCTGCGTGAGATCGGACTGCGGCTGCACCCCAACCACTTCATCGGCACCGCGCCGCACAGTGCGCCGTGGACCCCCGCCGAGGTGACCGATGGCATCGCCATCGCGCGCATGTCCGTGAACGGCGCCGCCGTCAACATCGCCTCCAACGCGGCACCCAATGCGCTGGCCGCCGAAGGCGCGCGGGCCATTCAGAATGCGCAGGCGGCTGCCGCCAATGCGGCCAGTGGCAACACGCTGCTCAACGGGCGCTCTACCAATGCGCGCGTCCGCCTGGCCACCCCCATTGCCCCCGGTGCGAAGGCGCAGCTCGAGATCGCGTGGTCACACAAGCTGCCCGGCGGTCCCGGCACCGGGCACCGCATGACGCAGCGCTGGGCCGACACACTCTTTCAGCCCACCCAGTGGTTCCCGCGCGTGGCCATGTACGACGACCTGCGCGGCTGGGACACCGAGCTGTACCTCGGGCCGAGCGAGTTCTACAACGTTTTCGGCCGCTACGATGTGCGCATCGACGTGCCGGCGGGATGGATCGTGAGCGGCACGGGGCTGCTGCAGAATCCGCAGCAGGTGCTCACCGACAAGGCGCGCGCGCAGCTGGCGAAGGCCACGCAAAGCGACGAGATCACCACCATCGTGGGGCCGGACGAGGTGGGGCCGGGGCAGTCCACCGCTACCAGCGCCAACGGGCGTCTCACGTGGCACTACGTGGCGGACAACGTCAACGACTTTGCGTGGGCCACCGCGAAGCAGTACGTGTGGCAGACCACGCGCGCCACCATTCCAGGCAAGGGCGTGGTGCCGGTGCACATGGTCTTTCTGCCCGGTCGCGCCAGCCTGTATGCCAAGGCCGGCCCCGTGTCACGGCACGCCCTCGAGTTCTATTCGAAGCTCTGGTTCCCGTATCAGTTCCCGCAGCTCACCCTACAGGATGGGCCCAGCGCCGGCATGGAGTACCCCATGGTGATCAACTCCAACGTGGGCGCCGCCGATCATGAGGCGGGGCACATGTGGTGGCCCATGGTGGTGGCCAACAACGAGACGTGGTACGGCTGGATGGACGAGGGCTTCAATCAGTACATGAACATCCTCTCCGACGCCGATGCCGCGGGGAGGCCGGCGGTGCTCGATGGGCTTGGGCAGAGCTACGGCCGGACGGCCAACAGCGAGGCCGAGCCGCCCATGATGTGGAACGCCAACTACGCCGGCCCGCAGTTCTACGGCTTCACCACCTACAGCAAGACGCCGCTCATGCTCTCCGCCCTGGGTGGCATCGTTGGCGACAGCGCGGTGCAGCGCGCCCACCGCGAGTTCGGCACCGCCTGGATGTTCCGGCATCCCTCGCCCTGGGACTGGATGTTCTTCATGGAGCGCGCGCTCGGCCGTGACCTGGGGTGGTTCTGGAACGCGTGGCTCTTTGGCAACGAGAGCGTGGACCACCGGGTGGCCAAGGTCGTGACACAGGGGATCCGCACGCGCGTCACGGTGGCGCAGGAGGGGCAGATGCCCGCGCCGATCGTGCTCGACGTGACGTTCGCCGCCGCCGGGCCGGCCATTCGGCCGATGAAGAACGCCGTCATGCTCGACGCCACCACGGCACGGGTGACCGTTCCGGTGGACGTCTGGTTCGACGGCCGGCGCGAGCATGTGGTGGAGTTGGTGTTCGGCGGGCGCCGGATCGAGAAGGTGACGCTCGACGCGCAGGGGCGCTTCCCCGACCGCGTGCCCGCCGACAACAGCTGGTCTGCCGAGTCCGGTGTGGGAGGGGCAGGGATCGGGCGCTCGCGTTCGACCCCTCCCTGACCGATGCCCTGAGCGGTGGGTCCTGTGCACGCGACGTGCGACGCCCCCATAATCCAGATGCCGTAGACGACCAACGAATTTCTTTCCCGGGGGCGGGCCATGCTCGACGGTCCCCCCAACGCGCCTCTCGCCGCATCAGTGACGCATGACATCTCCCGAACAGGTTAGCGGCGCACACGACGCGCCCTCCTTCGCCGACCCCCAGCTCCTCGCGGTCTGTGCGATCGGGGCCAGCGCCGGCGGGCTCGAGGCGCTGCAGCAGTTCTTCGACAACGCGGATCCCACGCGCGGCATCTCGTACGTGGTCGTGCAGCATCTCTCGCCCGATCACAAGTCGCTCATGGTGGAGCTGCTGCGGCGACACACCACGCTCAAGGTGGTGCGCGCCGAAGACGGCATGCGCATCGAACCGGACACGGTGTATCTCAACCCGCCCAAGACGAACCTCACCATCGAGAGCGGCGTGTTGCGTATGGCCGAGCAGCCGGCCGGTCACGGGCTGCATCTGCCCATCGACGTCTTCTTCGCCTCGCTCGCCCTCGCCATGGGCGAACACGCGGTGGGGATCGTGCTGTCCGGAACAGGCAGCGACGGTACTCGCGGGGCGCGGGAGCTGAAGGCGGAGGGGGGGCTGGTGCTCGTGCAAGACCCCACGGAAGCGCAATTCGACGGCATGCCGCGCAGCGTGGTGGCCACGGGGCTCGCCGACCAGGTGCTGTCGGTGGCCGATATGCCCGGCACCGTGGCGCAGTTCTTTCTGCGCCGGGGGGGCGGCCGCGCCTTCAGCAGCAGCGAACAGGCGGCCGGCACCGCCTCGCAAGTGCAGCGTGTGCTGGGGCTGCTCCGCGATCGCCTTGGTACCGACTTCACCGGCTACAAGCCCAACACCATTGTGCGGCGCATCGAGCGCCGGGTGCTCATGCACCCCGGGCTCGGCTGGGACGACTACGTCCGTCTGCTCGAGGACTCCAAGCCGGAGCTGGTGCAGCTGCATCGCGACCTGCTCATCAACGTCACGCGCTTCTTCCGTGACGAGGAGGCCTTCCGCCTGCTCGAGCAACGCGTCATCCCGCAACTCGTGATGGACACGCCCCCCGACAGCGAATTGCGCGTCTGGGTGCCGGCCTGCTCCACGGGTGAGGAACCGTACTCGATCGTCATCCTCATCCTCGAGGCGCTCGAACGCGAGAAGCTGAGCCGCAACGTGCGCGTCTTCGCCACCGACGTGGATCAGGATGCGGTGGAGTTCGCGGCCGCCGGGCGCTACGGCGACTCCATTGCCGCCGACATGACGCCCGAGCGCCTCTCGCGCTGGTTCGTGGCCGACGGCGACGGGTACAAGGTAAGCCGCGCCTTGCGCGACCGGGTGATCTTTGCGCGGCACAACCTGCTCAAGGATCCGCCGCTCACGCGCATGGACTTCGTGTCCTGTCGCAACATGCTCATTTACCTGGGTACCGACCTGCAGCGCCGCGTCATTGCGCTGCTGGCGTACGCGCTGCGCGCGCGCGGCTTCCTTTTCCTGGGGTCGAGCGAGACCGTGGGGACGCTGTCCACGCTCTTCGATGTGGTCGACCAGAAGTGGAAACTCTTCCAGGCGCTGCAGCCGGGGCGGCACACCCTGGCCGAGGCGCTTCCTGCACGCCCGCGGCGATCGCTGATGCAGTCGTTCTCGGCCGCCACCGCCGCCGAACAGGCGGTGCTGGCCACGCGCTCGGGGGCGCCGCGTACGGCGACCGAAGACGGGCTGCTGGAGCGGGTGTTCCAGGAGCTCACCGACGTGCTCAAGCTGCGCTGCGTCGTCCTCGACTCGGAGTACCAGCTGCTGCACACCTTCGGTGATGTCAGTTCACTGCTCAAGGTGCCGGCCGGGCGCTCCACCCTGGAGATCTTCAAGCTGCTGCCGCGCCCGTTGAGCGCGGCGCTGCGGGCCGCGCTGGGGCGCGTGGCCAAGGAGCACCGCGAGATCCTGTACGAAGGCATCGAGGTGGCTCCCGACGAGCCCACCGTTCGCATGCACGTGCGGCCCCTCGATGTGGGCCCCGACCGCGCCCGGGCCTACGTCATCTTCTTCGAAAGCGGTCCCCGGCCGCTGGCGGGAGGCATTGCCGACCGCTTCGCCATGGACGACTCGTCGGCGCTCCGGCTCTCGCAGCTGGAGCACGAACTGCAGTACACCAAGGAGAATCTGCAGGCCACCATCGAGGAGCTCGAAACCTCCAACGAGGAGCTGCAGGCCACCAACGAGGAGCTGCTGGCGTCGAACGAGGAGCTGCAAAGCACGAACGAGGAGCTCCAGTCGGTGAACGAGGAGCTGCAGACGGTCAATGCCGAGTACCAGGAGAAGATCGCGGAACTCATCAGCCTCAACAACGACATTGAGAACCTGCTCCGCACCACCGGCGTGGGCACCCTGTTCGTGGATGGCTCGCTGCGCATCCGCAAGTTCACCGACGCGGCACTGCGCCTGCTCAACGTGATGCCGCAGGACATCGGCCGCCCGCTCGATCATATCGCCGCCAAGGTCCCGGGCGTGGATCTCGTGGCCATGTGCCGTCGGGTGATGAGCGCCAACGGGCCCGAATCGCACGAGGTGCAGGCCCCCGACGGATCGCATCTGCACGTGAAGGTGTTGCCGTATCTCACCGGGGAGATCGGGGTGCACGGTGTCATCGTGAGCGTGATCGACGTGACCGAGGTCAAGCGGGGCGAGGAGCGGTTGCAGCACATCCTCGATTCCATTCCGTCGTCGATTGCCGTGCTGGGGCCCGATGGCACCATCGTCCAGACGAACGCCGAGTGGGCGCGCTTCGCCGAGGTCAACGAGGCCCCGCCGGCGCTGGTTTCGGGGATTGGCCTCAACTACGTCGCCACCTGCATGGCGGCCACCGACGACGCCATGGCGCATGCGGTGGGACGAGGGCTGCGCGAAGTGCTCGGTGGCAAGCGCGACCGGTTCGAGTTGCAGTACCCCTGCCACTCGCCCGACAAGCGGCGCTTCTTCCTGCTGCAGGCCACGGCGCTCACCGCCACGGCCCCGCGGGGGGCGCTCGTGCAGCACTTCGACATCTCGTCACAGGCGCTGCGCCTCGAGCAGCTCACGCAGTGGATGGAGCAGGTGCAGGCGCTGCAGCTCGACGGGGTGCCGACGCTCCCCGAATCCTGATCGGTGATGGCCGCGCAACGCGGCCACCGCGTGCGTTACGAGGAGTAGTACGCGGCGTTTTCCTCGATGTACCCCTTCGTGAAGTCGCAGCCGTAGGCCGTGGCCTGTGCCTCCCCCACGCCGAGGGCCACGGCGATGTCCACCACCTCGCGCGACAGTGTCTCACGCACGATCGCATCGTCGAAGGTCAGGCGCTCGCCACGTCCCACCACCTGAAAGCCGTTGATCCACGCGTCGGTCCGATCAGGGTGGATGGTGCAGTCGAAACACTTGCCCACCGCCATGAGCAGACGTCCCACGTTCGGGTCGGCGCCGTGCACCATGGTCTTCACCAGCGGCGAATTCACGATGGACTTGGCCACGGTGTAGGCCTCACGCGCATCCTTCGCTCCACGCACGTGCACCCGCAGCAGATGCTCAGCCCCCTCACCGTCGCGGGCCAGAATCTCGGTCATGCGCGTGCACCCCGCCACGAGCAGCTGCAGAAACTCGGCTTCGTCCACCGGGCCCGCCAAACCGTTGGCGAGTATGGCGCAGGTATCCGAGGTGCTGGTGTCGGTATCCACCGACAGCATGTTGAACGAAGGGGCCACGGCCGCACGCAACAGACGGTCCAGCGTGGGCGCATCGAAGGCGGCATCGGTGAAGATGTACGACAGCATGGTGGCCATGTTCGGTTCGATCATGCCCGAGCCCTTGGCCACCCATGTGATCGTGGCATTGCCCACCGACGCCGAGAGCGCCTTGGGATGCGAGTCGGTCGTCATGATCCCCTCGGCGCCCACCATGGGGTTGTCCTGCAGCTCGGCCGCCATGCCCACCACGCCCGTCTCGATCTTCTCGATGGGCAGTGGTACCCCGATCACCCCGGTCGAGCTCACCAGCATGCGGTCGGCGCTCGTGCCCAGTTCGGCGGCTGCGGCGCGCGCCATGCGGCGCGCGTTCTCGACGCCGGTCGCTCCGGTGGCCACGTTGCTCACCTTGCTGTTGGCAATCACGCCGCGCAGGATGCCACCGGCGATTGTTTCACGCCCGAGTATGATGGGGGCGCCCGGAAAGTGATTGCGCGTGAATACCGCCGCGGCGGCGGCGTCCACGTCGCTGACAAAGAGCGTCAGGTCGCGTGCGGTGGGCTTGAGACCCACGTTACGGCTGGCGCAGCGGAAGCCGCGCGGAAAGACCGGCGTCTCGTGAAATGTGATGGCGTGTGACATCCAGCAAAGCTGGAAGCGGCGGATACGCTGCGCCAGCGGTTTGGTGGCGTGAACGCACCAACCCGTTCGGGGAGGACGAGGCGGGATTTTGTCGACTTTAGCGGAATCGGTCCCAACCGTACATAGTCGACGCAAAAGGTGAAATAAAGGTATGTAAAGTTAGTTTTTCGGGATGGTACGTATTGTACCGAAATCACAATTGGGAATGCCGAATGTACACTGTAACGTCCGCTTCGCCCTGTCACCTCGTCCCCGACGCTCGTGCCTTCGCAACCTTCGCTCCGGCCGTTCGACATCGCTGTCGCTCTCCGTCTGGTTCTCGTGCCTGAAGACCGCTACGAGCCGCTCGCGATTGCCCTGGCGACCAGCACCAGCGCCGTCCACCGCTCGGTGGCTCGCCTGCAGCACGCGGGCATCTGCGGTTCAGGAAGCCGCACCGTGGCCGAACCGGCCTTGCACGAATTTCTCGTGCACGGCGCGCGCTACGCGTTTCCAGCGGTGCACGGCCCCGAGCGGGTAGGGCTTCCCACCGCCGGGGCCCACCCGGACCTCGCCACGGTCTTCGGCGGTGATGAGGCGGTGCGCACGCTCGTCTGGCCCATGGAGGGCGGTTCGGTGCGTGGCGAAACGCTCGTCCCCCTCTTCAACGGCCTCACCAAGGTGGTGACCCGTGACGCGCGGCTGCACCGGATGCTCGCCTGCGTCGACGGGATTCGCGTCGGCACCACACGCCAGCGCGGAGCCGCCGCGGACCTGCTGCAGCACCTGATTGCGTCGCGCGCCAACTGAGCCTCCCCCCTCGACCCGGCGCCATCGCGCCGGGTCGAGGGAACTCATTGGCATTCGTTCACCCGGTCGACTGCCGTCTGCCCCGTCAGAACGCGCCCATTACCGTCGCGCGGTCGGTACTCCCCACAGACATCTACGTCGCCGTGCGGCGACAGCTGGGCGTCATTTCGTCTCGTTTCCGGGGCAAGCCGTTCAGGAATGTGGTCAGCAGGAACGTCTGGCCACGCGAACCGTCAGCTTCCCAGCGCGGCGCGCACCCACGCCGCGTAGCCGCCCTGCAGGTCGATGGCGTTCGTGCGCCCCAGGCGATGCAGCAGGCTGGTGGCGATCGCCGAGCGGGCCCCCGCCTGGCAGTGAATCCCCACGGCGCCGGCGGGAATCTCCTGCACCCGCTCGGCCAACTCGCCAAGCGGGATATGCACGGCGTGGGGCAGGTGCCCCCCCTCCCACTCGGTGCGCCCACGCACATCGATCACCGGAAGCGAGCCGTCGCGAACGGCCGCGGCGGTGATGGTCTGCTGAGGGAGCGGCACGGCGGGGCTGCCGCTCGCGTCGAGGAGCGTGAGCAACTCGTCGGCGTCCACCCACCCCACGATCCCGTCAAAGCCGATATGACGCAGATCGTGGCGGGCCGCCTCCACGAGCGCTCCCGCTTCGCTTCCAGGCGGTGCGAGCAGCAGCAGCGGCGCGCCTACCGGCACCAGCGAACCCACCCAGGTGCTGAAGCTGCGCCCGTAGGGCACGGAGAGGCTGCCGGTGGCGTGTCGCGCGGCGAACGCCGAGACGGGGCGCAGATCGATCGGCCACAGCTCCGTGCGGGCAAGCTGCGCGGCGCCCTCGCCAGCCGAAAGCATCGGGAGCGGCGACAGGGTGCCCAGCACCGGTGGCCCGTCACGGTTGATCCGCTTCATGTCCGCGAAGTACCGCGGGGGCTCCGGCTGCCCTTCCAGCACCATCCGCACGAACTCGCCCTCGTCGGTGGTAGCGACCCCCCAGTTGGCGCGTTTCTCGTAGCCCACCGTGCTCGATGGCACCGCGCCCAGCGCCTTGCCACAGGCCGACCCGGCGCCATGTCCCGGCCACACCTGCAGGTGGTCGGGGAGGGCGCGGAACCGCTCGAGTGAATGGAACAGCGTGCGGGCCCCGGCTTCCATGGTATTCGCCACCTTTGCCGCCTTTTCGAGCAGGTCCGGCCTTCCCACGTCGCCCACGAACACGAAGTCGCCCGTGAGCACGCCCATGGGGCCCGCCGCGCGTGGCGTATCGGTGACCACGAAACTCAGATGCTCGGGCGTGTGCCCCGGCGTATGCAACACGTCGAGCCGGACGTTGCCTACCATGATCACATCCCCGTCGTGGAGCAGCGTCGCCCCGTCGTGCGCTGCAAACGCGTACTGCCAGTCGGCGCCCCCTTCAGCGGACAGGAAGAGCCGCGCGCCGGTCGCGGCGCGCAGTTCGCGCCCCCCCGAAATGAAATCGGCGTGGATGTGCGTTTCCGACACGTGCGTAATGCGCAGCCCCTCGCGTGCCGCGGCGTCGAGGTAGGGGCGGGGATCGCGCAGCGGATCCACCACGATGGCCTCACCGGTGGCCTGGCAGCCGATGAGATAGCTCGCCTGCGCGAGCGACGTGTCGTAGAACTGGCGGAAGTACATGGCAACAAGCTAAGGGGCGGGAGGGAACGCCGAGGGGCTGGTGACGAATCGTGCGTTGCCGGGGATGTTCACAACAATGCCGAGGCCGTGACGCTCCACGGCGCGACCGCGATGGCCTGCTGATCGTCCAACTCGTACAATGAATGAAATGCCCGGTCCACCGCCCCGCCGTCGCCCCTCGACGCTGGCCGCCAGTCGGATGCAGCAGGCGCAGCGTCCGCTGGGCGCGGCGCCGCTGCCACCGTTGGGGCGTGGCGCACCGGCGAAGGCGGGAATGCCGCCGGACCCGCGTGGCCGTGGGCCGGCGTCGTCTACGCTACGTGCCCGCATGGAGCCCGCATCAGGGAAACCTGTACCCCGCCCGGGGGCCGCTGCGAAGCCGCCGGTTGCGAGCGCACCGGCGCGTCCGCCCGCCACGAGGCACGTCGACCGGGATCAGGTGCTGGTGAGCAGCGTGGTCGTGGCCTTCCTGCTGCTCACGGTGGCCGCGGTCGGTCTACACCTGAACGGAAACGCACGCACCGACCGCAGCGTCGGTCAGGTGACGGGCACTCTGACCCGCGTGTACGAACAGCAAACGGCGTTCCGCATTCTCAACCAGCGGTTCGCCACCTGGCCGGAGCTGGAAGCGCGGGGCATGGCGTTGCCCACGGAGCAGCACGTGCTCGCCTCCAACGCCTCGCGGTCGCACTGGTACATGAAGCTGCGCGACACCAGTACCGGGGTCGTCTGTTCTCGCACCGGGGAGCTGTTCGACGACAGTCCGTTCGACCGGCAGCCCAGCTGCGCCACCAGCGCGCGATAGCCGCCAGACGGGGATTCCCTCCGTCCACTCGCTGCGATAGATCGGAGAGTGCTCCGATCCTCTCCGTTCCGATTCGTTCGCGGGCTGCTGCTGGTGGCGCTCCTCGGCCAGGGCGCCGACCTGTCGGCTCAATCCCGCCCCGCCGCGGACTCCCTACGGCGTGATAGTGCGCAGGCCCTGCGCTCCCTGCGGGTGAGTGTAACCCGCGACGTCGAACGGACGCCGTTCGAACTGCCCTTCGCGCTCTCCACCGCCCCGCTGTCGGCGCGGCCGGCACTGCGGCGCGCCGGCGCCAATGAGCTGCTGCTGGCCGTCCCCGGTGTGCAGGTACAGGATCGCGCCAATCCGTCGCAGGACCAGCGCATTGCCATCCGGGGTTTCGGTGCACGCTCGGCCTTCGGGGTGCGTGGCGTGCGCGTGCTGCGCGACGGGGTGCCGGTGTCGCTTCCCGACGGGCAGACGCCTACCGACTGGATCGACCTCGAGACCATCGACCGCATCGACATCGTGCGCGGTACGGCCGCGGCGCTGTACGGCAATGCGGCCGGCGGCGTGATCGACATGCGTTCGCGCGCGCCGGCGGCGGGGCCCTTCACGGCGCAGGCGCGCGTGTGGGACGGCGGGGGATTGCAGCGTGGCAACGTGCAGCTGTCGGGCAGTCAGGCAGACAGCACCGGGTGGTGGCAACGCGCCGGCTGGTTGCTGTCGGCCACACGCACGCAGGGCGCTGGGCCGCGACGCTGGTCGCGGCTCGATGCGTCGAGCCTCTTCGCGCGTGGCCTCGCCACCGTGGCGGGGACGCGCCTCGAGCTGCAGGCCACGCACTACGACGCCCCGCGTGCCGAGAACACCGGCGCGCTCACGGCCGAGGAGTTGGCGCGCGATCCGCGCCTTGCCGACTCGCTCAACATCACGCGGCGGTCACGCAAGGCCGTGGTGCAGACGCAGCTCGCGCTGCTTGGCGAACGGGAGGTGGCGGGCGGCACGGTACGCGGCTCGCTCTTCACGAGCGCCCGCACGCTCGACAATCCGCTGCCGTTTGCCATGGTGGCGGTGGACCGGAAAGTGATGGGTGGAGGTGTGCACGGCGCGTGGCGCGTGGCACGGCTCGCGTGGCCGGTGCGTCTGGGGGCTGGTGTCGATGCGCAACGGGTGCTGGACGAGCGCTACAACTACGAGAACTGCGCCGCCGTTGCCACGACGGCGCCGGCTACGGCGCTCTGTCCGCAGCCCGGCAACGAGCGCGGGGCCACGCGGCTCGATCAGCAGGAGCGCGCCGCCAGCGTGGGGGCGTATGGTCGCCTCGAAGTGGAAGCGCCGCACGGCATTCTCGCCAGTGCCGCGCTGCGCCGCGATCAGGTGCAGTTCCGTGTGCGCGATCGCTTCATCACGCCGCGCAACGCCGACGATTCCGGCGATCGGTCGCTGCAGGCGGTGAGCCCCATGCTGGGGCTGGTCTGGCGCGTCCGTCCGCAGTGGTCGCTGTACGGCAGTCTCTCCACTGCCTTCGAAACGCCCACGGTCACCGAACTCACCAATCAGGAAACGGGCGCGGCGGGACTCAACGCGACGCTGGAGCCACAGCGCACACGAACTTCGGAAATCGGCGCGCAGACGCTGCTGGGCGGTCGGGTACGCGCCGATGTGGCGCTCTTCCGCGCGGTCGTGCTCGATGAGCTGGTGCCCTTTGACGTGACCAATCAGCCGGGGCGCCGGGCCTTCCGCAATGCTGGCCGCTCCACACGCACGGGCGCGGAAACCAGTGTGCGAGCCGCATGGCAGGCGTTCGAGACGGGAGCGGCGTATACCTGGTCGCGCTTCCGCTTTGACCGCTACGTCGTGGGCAACACCTCCTTTGCCGGGAAGGCCATTCCCGGCGTTCCCGCGCATTACCTGCAGGCGTTCGGTACCGCGCGGCGCGGCTCGCTGTGGAGCAGTGTCGAAGTCACCGCGGCGTCGTCGGCCAGCGCGAACGACGGCGGTACGGTGACCGGTGCCGGCTACGCGGTGTGGAACTGGCGCGCCGGACTCGATGCCGCCGTGGGCAGCCTCCGTCTGCAGCCCACCGTGTCGCTCGAAAACGCCTTCGACCGGCGCCATGCCGGCAGCCTCGTGATCAACGCCACGCGCAATCGGTTCTTCGAGCCGGGGCTGCCGCGCCGCCTCACTTTCCTGACCAGTCTCCAGTGGCGGTGAGCGGCAGGGGGCGAGGAAGTCGGGGCCGGAGCCGGATTCACGGACACCATTGAGCCAACACGGGAACCGTGGAGCCAACGCGCCGGCTTGAGCTATGGTGTCGCAACACACCATCTGTTCCGCTCACCTCAACGACCCCACCCCATGAGCATGCACAGCACCGACGGCGCGCTGTCCATCCCCGGAGACTTCGACGGCTTTCTCCTCGATGCCATTCCCACCACCGATGGTATCTGGGCGCTCTACGGCTTCGACGATGATCGTCCGGTTGACGCCTGGAGCAGCTATCACGCGACGCGCTGCGTGGACCAGATGGCCATCGCGCGCGCGCGTGTGAAGGCCGCCGAGTGGGCGCTCGCCGATGTGCAGGCGCGCGGGATCGCGCCGTGCATGGCCAAGGCCGCGGCGCACCTCGCGGGGGCGCGCGCCGAACTGGCCACGTGGGAAGCACAGGCGCGCCGCCTCGAGACCCACCGCAAGGTCACCTACGGCGCGTGGTCCACGCCGGTCATTGCCGACTGACCGCGCTTCGCGGGTGAGCGCAGCCGGTTAGCGCACCCGCAGGATGAAGGGCATCCGCGCGTACACGCCGCGCGGATCGTTGTAGGCCATGAGCGCGCCGAGTTCGCGCGTGACGTCACGCACGAGCTCGGCCGCTGCCCCGCGGGCGCCCAACTGCTGCACCGCGGCATCGAGCTGTGCCGCCACCGGCGTGGGCTTGTCCTCCACCAGTTCGGACAGCCATTCGGTGGCGGTTTTCACGTGCGGGTACTCGCGCACGTCGTAGTCACCGGTCAGCTTCGCCCGCGCTGCCGCCGCCTTCACGGCATCCTGCAGGCTGCCCAGGGAGTCCACGAGCCCCAGGCGAAGCGCCTGCGCCCCCGACCACACCCGCCCTTCGGCCAGACCGCGTACGGAATCCAGTGGGAGCCCGCGCGCCGTGCTCACCCGCTGCAGGAAGGCGTCGTACACCATGTCGGTGCCGCGCTGCAACACGGCGAGTTCCGCCTCGGTGCGCGGACGCGCAATGGTGAAGAGGTCGGCATAGCGCCCCGTCTTCACCGTGTCGAACGTGACGCCCTGCCGGTTGGCCAGCGCCTGGATGTTCGGCACGAGCGCGAAGACGCCGATCGACCCGGTGATGGTGTTGGGTTCGGCGTAAATGCGCGATGCCGCCGTGCTGATCCAGTACCCACCGCTCGCGGCCAGCGACCCCATCGACACCACGACCGGCTTCACCTTCGCCATGAGCGTGAGCTCCCGCTGAATCTGTTCCGAGGCCACCGCGCTGCCTCCGGGGCTGTTCACGCGCAGCACCACCGCCTTGATCTTGCGGTCGCTGCGCAGCGCCCGCAGCTCGCGACTGAAGGACATGCCGCCGATCTGGCCGGCTCCGCCCTCACCGTCCACGATGTCCCCTTCGGCGTACACGATGGCAATCGCCTGGCTGGCCCCCACGAGCCGTTCCTTCGCCACCGCGATCGGCGCATAGTTGTCGATCGTGATCTGCGGCAGCGTCGGCTGGTCGAGGGCGGCTGCCAGTCGGGCTGCGCGGCTGCTGTCGGCATCATCTGACGTGGCGCTGCCGCTGTCGGCGGGCGCGACGCCCGCCATCTTCTGCAGGTCGGTCAGGACCGCGTCGAAATAGGCCACCCGATCGACCAGCCTGGCGGATTGCGCCTCCGCCGGTGCAATGATGCCCTGGGCGTCGACCATGGTCTGCAACGCCAGCGTGTCCACACCGCGTGTGCGGGCGATGCCGCGCTTGACCTCGCTCCACAGGTCGCCAAGGTATGACGCCACCTGCAGCCGGTTTTCGGGGCTCATGTCCCGGCGCGTGAATGGTTCGACCGCCGCCTTGAAGCGCCCCACGCGGCTCACCTGCACGCCCACGCCGTACTTCTCGAACAGCCCGGTGAGAAAGAGCTGCTCCGACACGAGTCCCGGCAGCAGCAGCGAGCCGAACGGGTCGAGCGTAATCGTGGTCGCCGCCGACGCCACGTAGTACGTGGCCGCGTCGGGATTCACGAGGTACGCGTGCACCGGCTTCTTTTTCGCCGCGAAGGCCACGAGCGCTTCGCGCAACTCGCGCAGCGCGGCGTAGCCGGAACGGGTGCCGTCGCCGGTGACGGTGCCGCGCAGCAGAATGCCGCTGATGCGATCGTCGTCGATGGCGGCGCGCACCCCCACCAGCGCCGAGCGGAGCGGCAGCGCCGTGCCGCCAGGCTCGAAGGCGTCATCGAAAAACCCGCGCCGTTCAGGACGCGCAGGCTGGTCGGAGAGCGGACGGTCGAGGTCGATGATGAGCACCGCCCCCTGCCGCACCTCGGTGGCCGGTCGTGATCCGGCCGATGCGGCAATGCCGGCGATCAGCAGCAGGCCGACCACCACACACACGGCAATCGTGACGAGATTGGCGGCCAGCGCCGCAAAGAACTGCTTCATAAAGGGGGGCTCCGGGTAAGGCGAGCGTACGGACTGCTACACATTAACCGGTACGGGGCGGGGCGGGGTCCGGTTCCGGGACAGGACGCGCTCAAGGCCGCGTGCGCCGTCGGGGGATGGCCCCCACGGCATAAACATGACGCTACCGTCGCAAAACCCCTTGCCGCCGCGTGATCCGGGGCGCAGCTTCCATGCACCTCTTTCCCGAGTCCAGTCCATGCCCGCTTTTCACGCGCCGCTCGACGACATCCGCTATCTCCTGCACGACGTGCACGACATTGGCCAGCTCGCCGCGCTCCCCGGGTTCGAGGAGGCCACGCCGGAGATGATCGACGAAGTGCTCCGCGGCGGGGCCCGCTTCTGCGAAGAGGTGCTCTTTCCGCTCAATCAGAGCGGCGACGCCGAGGGGGTCCATCTCGCGAACGGTATCGTGACCACCCCCGCGGGGTTCAAGGAGGCGTACCAGCGCTATACTGCCGACGGATGGACCGCGATCAGCGCCGAGCCGACGTACGGTGGCACCGGGCTCCCCGAAATGGTGCGCTTCGTCATGGAGGAGCTGCTCTGCTCGGCCAATCTCTCCTTCTCCATGTACCCCGGGCTTTCGCATGGTGCCTACAGCGCACTCATGAGCCACGGATCGGAGGAGCTCAAGCAGCGGTTCCTCCCGCGGCTCATCGATGGCCGCTGGGGCGGCACCATGTGTCTCACCGAGGCTCATGCGGGCACTGATCTGGGCATCCTTACCACGCGCGCGGTGCCGAATGCCGATGGCACCCATGCCATCACGGGGCAGAAGATCTTCATCAGCGCCGGGGAGCACGATCTCACGGAGAACATCGTGCATCTCGTCCTCGCCAAGCTCCCCGACGCGCCCAGCGGCAGCAAGGGCATTTCCCTCTTCCTGGTCCCCAAGTTCCTCCCCACGGCAGACGGCGGGCTGGGTGCCCGCAACGGGGTCACGTGCGGCAGCGTGGAACACAAGATGGGGATCAAGGCCAGTGCCACCTGTGTGCTCGACTTCGATCAGGCCACGGGCTGGATGGTCGGGGAGCCGCACAAGGGCATGCGCGCCATGTTCGTCATGATGAACGGAGCGCGCCTGGCCGTGGGGCTGCAGGGACTCGGGCTCTCGGAGGTGGCCTACCAGAACGCGCGCGCGTATGCGCGGGAACGACTGCAAGGACGGTCGCTCACCGGTCCCAAGCACCCGGACGGCGTGGCCGACCCCATCCTCGTGCACCCGGACGTGCGCAAGGGGCTGTTGCGCATCAAGTCGCTCAACGAGGGCATGCGGTCGCTGGCGTACGCCGTGGGTATTCGCATCGATCTCGAACATCGGCACCCCGATGCCGCGGTGCGGCAGGATGCTGCCGATCTGGTGGCGCTTATGACGCCGGTCATCAAGGCCTTCCTTACCGATCGCGGCTTCGAGAACACCAACATCGCCCTGCAAACGCTCGGCGGGCACGGGTATATCAAGGAGTACGGCATTGAGCAGTACGTGCGCGATGCCCGTATCGCGCAAATCTACGAAGGCACCAATGCCGTGCAGGCGCTCGATCTGGTGGGGCGCAAGCTGCCCATGGAGGGCGGGCGTCTGGTGCGGCGCTTCTTCGAGTTGATCAAGACCGACGTGGATGCCGCCGCGGCGGTGGCGGGGCTTGAGGACTTCGCCAAGGCACTGGGGGCATCGCTGTACCAGCTGCAGAAAGCCACCATGCTGCTCGCCGAGCGCGGCTTCGCCAACCCCGATGAAGTGGGCGCAGCGGCAACCGAATATCTCGATCTCATGGGCTACACGGCGGTGGGGTGGCAGTGGCTGCGCATGGCCACGGTCTCGCAGGAGAAGCTGGCGGCGGGCACGGACGACCGGCAGTTCCACGAGGCCAAGCTCAAGACTGCCCGCTTCTACTTCAGCCGCGTCCTTCCCGGCACGGCTTCTCTGCTGACAGCCATCCAGTCGGGGAGCGCGCCCATCATGGCGCTGACCGCCGATGAACTCTAGAGTGCCCGCGGTGTAACAGTTCCGGGGCACGTCGGCATCGCGGCTAAACGTTCACGTGAGAGCTGCCGAAGACTATGGGGAACCCTCTTCCCGACCCATGTTCTTCAAGAAGCTCTCCGAGCCTCGCCCTGCGTTCGAACGAAGCAGTTCGAACGGCGTGACCGGCTCCCCCGTGCTGAAGGCCATCCCCGGTGGTGCCGGGGCTCCCGCTGCGGCCAGTGCCGCCGCCTCCTCGGCCGAGAAGAGCCTCGGGCTCGTCCTCGATGCGTTGGGTGGTGTACTCACCGCGCTCTCGCGGTATCCCATCGAACTGCCCGACCGATCGGGCGAGGATATCTCGCGCGAACTCAGCAAGTGGCACCGCCACGCCACTCTGGGCTATGCACTGGGTGACGGGGGGCAGGGGTCGGTGGGCGTGCATGAGCGCGACTGGGACGGCGTCGTGCGGACTGTCACGGAGCAGCGCCGCGAGGAACACCGGTACGTCGAGTCCTCCATCAACGAGCTCCGCGATGCCCTGTGGGCGTGCGTGGAGACGGTGCACAACGCGGTCAAGGTGGATCACACGGCCGATGCCACCACCGACCAGCAGATGGAGCGGGCCAAGACCGCGCTGAAGCGCATGCAGACCGGCTCCATCAAGCAGGAGGTGCTGGGGGCGGTGCTCGCCATCGAGGGCGCGCTGCAGACGCGCCGCAATCACCAGCAGGAGCAGTACGTGAGCCTTGCCACAAAGCTCGACCGCCTGGGCCGGCAGTTGGAGGAGGCACGCAAGGAAAGCACCACCGATGCGCTTACGGGGCTGGGCAACCGCAAGCTGTTCGACGTGATGGCGCAGCGTGCGCTGCAGATGTTCTCACTGGGGCGGCAGCCGGTGGCGCTGCTCATTGTGGACATGGACAAGCTGAAGCTCGTGAACGACATGTACGGGCATCAGTCGGGCGATGTGGCCATTCAGAACCTCGGCAAGGCGCTCACGAAGACCTTCCTGCGCCAGAGCGACGTGCTCTGCCGCTTGGGGGGCGACGAGTTCGCTGCCATCCTGTACAACACCGACTGGAAGATGGCGCAGACGCTGGCCAAGCGGCTGCAGGAGCAGCTCAGTCTCATGCCGGCGCCGCATCCGAGCATGGAGTTCTCGATCGGCGCGAGTGTGGGGGTGGCGCAGCTCGAGATCCACGAAGCGGTGGCCGAGTGGGTGGCGCGCGCCGACAAGGCGCTGTACAAGGCCAAGCAGAACGGCCGAGAGCGCGTTTGCGTGGCGGACGGACTGCTGCCGCGAACGGCCTGATGGCGGCGTGGCGCCGATCGTTCGGGGAACGCGATCGGCAACCCGCTGTCACCGTTCGACGCCGGCTACAACGGGAACGGTGGCGGTACGGCGTTCTACGCCATCAACGCCGGCACCACCGGGGTCGACATCTTCACTTTGGCGCGCGTGTGTCGCGGGGGCATTCGACGGGCATCCTGCACGTCACCGGCACCCCGCCGCGGCAGGTGCCCGAGCCGGCGTCGTTCGCGCTCGTCTCGGCCGGCCTGTTCGGCCTTGGTGCCGCGGCGCGTCGTCGCAAGGCGTAACGTGTACCGCACGGTGGTTCACGGGGGGCGCTCCGGTTGCCGGGGCGCCCCGCGGTGCATTTCACCCTGCCGAGCGGCCGCTCCCAGCCGCCCGCAGCGCATTCAGGATGACGGCTACATCGATCGCTTCCTGGATCAGTGCGCCCGCCACCGGGGTGAGCATGCCGGCGGCCGCAAAGCCCATCCCCACGAGCGACAGCCCGAGCCCGACGCCAATCGATTGCCGGGCGATGAAGAGGGCGCGCCGCCCGATCTCCACCGCTTCGGGGATACGCCCCGGGTCGTCCACGAGCAGCACCACGTCGGCTGCCTCGGCCACCACCCCGCCGCCGTGCCCCGCCAGCGCCACCCCGACCGTGGCGGTACTCAGTGAAGGCGCATCGTTGGTACCATCGCCCACCATCAGTACCCGGCGACCTCCCTTCTCGATGGCGCTTACGCGGGAGGCCTTGTCCTGCGCCGTCAGGCCGCCGGCGAACTGCGAGATCCCCACCGCTTCCGCAATGGCGCGCACATTCTCCTCCCGGTCGCCCGAGAAGAGGTACAGGTCGCGCAACCCGAGCGCACGCAGCGCCTCGAACATGGGGGCGAGCTCCGGGCGTATCTGGTCGGCGAACTCGATGCGCGCCACTTCGCCCCCCGCAGTGGCCACATACGCGCGCAGCCCGGTCGCGTCGCTTTCCATGGTCGTGAGCAGTCCGGCCGCTGCGGGCACTCGCTCCTGCAGCCGTTCGCGCACGAAGTCCGGTGACCCCACCACCACCCACTCACCCGCCACTTCACCGGTCACTCCGCGGCCGGGCGTTTCGTGCAGTGCCGCGGCCATGGCCAGCGTCGCGCCGCGCGCCTCCGCCTCGGCCACGATCACGCGCGCCAGCAGGTGCCCCGAGCCCTGCTCCACGGCTGCGGCCTTGGCCAGCACGGTGAGCAGGTCGCTTCCGTCGCCGGCGATCACCCGCGCCACCTGGGGCTTGCCCACGGTGAGTGTTCCTGTCTTGTCGAAGACGGCGGTGTCGACCCGCGAGAGCCCCTCCAGCGCCGCGCCATGGCGCACGATGATGGCGCGCCGCGCCGCGCGATTGATGCCGCCGATGATGGCCACCGGCGCGGCGAGAATGAGCGGGCACGGGGTAGCCACCACCAGCACGGCCAGCACGCGTGTCCAGTCGTGCGACACCAGCCACGCCACCAGACAGGCCAGCAGGGTGAGCGGCGTGAACCACACGGCCCACACATCGGCGGTGCGCTGCAACGGACTCTTCGACGCCTGCGCGCTGCGCACCAGGTCCACGATGCGCGCGTACTGGCTTTCCTGCGAACGACGTTCGGCGCGCATGGTGAACGCGCCTTCCTGGTTCACGCTTCCCGAGAGCAGTCGGGCACCGACCGCCGTTCGCACCGGCACGGGCTCGCCGGTAAGACGCGACGTGTCCACATGTGACGTGCCGTCGAGCACGACGCCGTCGGCCGGTACCAGCTCCCCCGGGCGAATCAGCAGGGCGTCACCGGGTTCGATGATGCCGGCATCGATGTCCTCCACGCGCCCCTCGCGCACGCGGTGCGCGGTCCGCGGGGCATCAGCCTCAAGCGCCGCCACTGCGTTCGAGGCGCGCGCGACCGCATACGCATCAAGCGCCTCACCCCCCGTCTGCATGAGCACGACGACGAGACCGGCCAGTGGTTGCCCCAGCACCAGCGCTCCCACGATGGCCAGCATGGCGACCACGTCGGCGGCAAACTCGCCGCGCAACATGCCGCGCAATGTACGCCACGCCACCGGCACCCCGGTGACAAGCAGCCCCAGCAGCCACACGCGATCGCGCCACGGATCGGCCGACAGCACGAGCGGCGTGGCGAACCCGGCCAGCAGGAACGCGAGCGCGATCAGCGGCGGAGGCGATATGGGGAAGGACACTCGGATTTTCGCATGAGGGTGGCAGAATCGCCCGGCGCACGCTCTCATCCATGCGTCTCGGTACCGCGCCCCGCAAGGGTGAAATCACGGACTGGATGAATCCTGATTAGCTTGTGCTGGTATGACCGATACACATTCCCACGCGGCGCTTGCCGCGATCGTTGACATTGCCGCCGACGCGATCATCGCGCTCGATGACAACTTCCGCATCGTGCGCTTCAATCGCGGTGCCGAGCAGATCTTTCAATGGCAGGAGGCCGACATGCTGGGGCAGCCGCTCGACCGGCTGCTCCCCATGGGTGCGCGCGCGGTGCATCGCGGCCATATGCGTACCTTCGCCGAGGGTCCGGCGGATGCGCGAATCATGGCCCATCGCCGCGCCATTGCCGGGCTGCGCCGGAACGGGGAGATGTTCCCTGCCGAAGCGTCCATTGCCCGCGTCACGATGGACGGCGAACGCACCTTCATGGTGACGTTGCGTGATGTGAGTGAACGCGTGAAGAGCGAAGAGCGACAGAAGTTGCTCTCGACTGCCGGGTGGGTGCTGGCGGCCTCGCTCGACGTGGAGTCCACGATGGCCACCATCGCCGAGCTGCCCGTACCGCTGCTTGGGGAATGGAGCCTGCTCGAGCTGCTCACCCCCGACGGCGCCATGCGGCGGGCGGCGGCCGTGCACACGGACCTGCAGCGTCACGAGGACACGGCAGCGCTCCTGTCGCGCGTGGCGGAGCCGCTGGAGCTCGATCCGCTGCCCACGAGTGGTGCACGGGTGGCTCACGAAGCCGAGGCGCAGCGCATCACCGATGTTGGCGCCTGGCTCAAGGCGAACTTCCACGATGCCCCGTCGCGCGCGCGCGCCGAATCACTTGGCGCGAGCGCGGTGCTGCTCGTGCCACTGCGCGCAGGCGGACGCGCGCTCGGTGCCCTGCACCTCGTGCGCACCCGCCCCGCGGCCACGCACTCGCTCGAGGAGCAGCAGGTGGCCGACCAGTTCGCCGGCCTGGCGGCGCTCGCCCTCGAGAATGCCCGGCTGTATCAGCAGTCGCGCAGCGCCGTGCGTGAGCGCGACGAGATGCTCGCCATTGTCTCGCATGACCTGCGCAATCCGGTCAATGCCATCGTGATGCTCACCGGGGCGGTGCTCAAGCGGGATGCCGACGCCAGCGCACCCGAGGTGGAGCAGGCGCACATGGCGCGCGACGAGGTCGAGGCGGTGCGCGCCGCTGCGCGTCAGGCCGACGGGCTCATTCAGGATCTGCAGGATGTCTCGCGCATCTCGGCGGGACGCCTGCGCGTGGAACGCCGACGCGTGCCCGCGGCGGAGATCCTCAAGGAATGCGCCGACATGTTCGAGCCGGTCATGGTCGATGCGGCGCTGCGCTTCGTGCGCCGTTTCGACGAGGACCTGCCGGTGCTGCTGGCCGATCGCCATCGTCTGCAGCAGGTGCTCTCCAATCTGCTGGGCAACGCCGTGCGATTCACGCCGCACGGTGGTGCAATCGTGCTCGCCGCGGCGCGGCACGACGACATGCTGCGCATCAGCGTACGGGACACGGGGCCGGGCGTCGCCATCGACGACGTCCCGCGCCTCTTCGAGCGCTACTTCCAGGCCCCGCGCCTGTTGCGCGCGGGGTCGGGGCTCGGCCTCTACATCGCCAAGGGCATCGTCGAGGCCCACGGCGGCGAGATCGGCGTGGACTCGGAAGTGGGGCAGGGGGCCGAGTTCTGGTTTACCGTGCCGGCGTAGGGCCTTCGGCTCACCACCTCACCCGAACAGCCGCGTCCGCGCTGCTTCGCTCAGCGCCACCACCGCCGGGTGCGCCAGCTTGCGCTCGGCACTGATGGCGTAGAAGCGCTCCCGGACGTCGGGGAGTCGGCCCACCACACGCACATGATAGGCACGCTGGATCTGCGCCTCCACTACCGATGGCGCGGCGAAGAGGCCCATGCCCTCCTGGCCGAACACCTGCAGGAGCGCCACGTCTTCGGCCTCGCACACCACGTCGGGGCGCACGTCCTGCGCCACACACCACGCGTCGAGGGAGCGGCGCATGGCGGTGTTGCTGGTTGGCATGATGAAGGGCGCACCGTCCAACGACGCCGGGAACTTGCGCCGATACCTGTTCGCCAGCTCCTCCGTGCCGAACACGGTGAGGCCGCATTCGCCAAGCAGGTGCGTGAACAGCGTGATGGGCAGCCCCGGCGATGCGGGCGTATCGGTAAGGACCACGTCCAGCGCGTGCACCGCCAGGTCGGCGAGCAGCCGCTCCGTCTTGTCGATGCGGCAGGTGAGGCGCAGCCCCGGCAGGGCGTCGAGCGCCGGGCGCAGCAGCCGCCAGGTGGTGAGCTTGGGGAGCGAGTCGGAGATCCCCACGACCAGTTTGGCGGGGAGTCGTGCATCACCGCGCGCAAGCGCTTCCGTGAGTTCGCGGCCCGTGCGGAACATGTCGTCGGCATAGTGGAAGACGAGATGCCCCGTTTCGGTGAGCACGAGATTGCGCCCGCGCTTGTCGAACAGCGCCGCGCCCAGAGAGCGCTCCAGGAGCTTGAGCTGCGTGCTGATGGTGGGCTGCGTGAGGTGCAACACTTCCGTGGCGCGCGTGATGCTTCCTTCGCGCGCCACCACCCAGAAGTACAGCAGATGCTGGTAGTTGAGGGTGTTGAGGGAGAGCGGCGCCATTACACGGAGACCGGCATCACCTTGCCGGTGTCGAGGTCATACACACCACCGGCAATGACGAGTGTGCCTGCCTTCACCCGTCGTGCAAGCACCGGTGATGCTTCCTTGAGAATCTCCGCCTGCAACTCGACGTTGCGCGCAATGGCCCGGTTCACGTCGCCGCCGCTTTCCTTGGCTGCGCGCCGGATGTGCTGGTACAGGGTGGAGATCTGTCCCGGCACCTCGTTCCCCGCCATGGTGGCCGACACGGCGCCGCACTTCGTGTGCCCCAGCACATACAACACCTGCGCCCCCAGCACCTGCGTGCCGAACTCCAGCGACCCGATGATGGCCGGATCCGCCACGTTGCCGGCGATGCGCGTCACGAAGATGTCGCCGAATCCCTGGTCGAAGACGATCTCGATGGGCACACGCGAGTCGGCGCAGCCAAGAAAGGCGGCGAAGGGCTTCTGGCCGGCTGCCACTTCCTTGAGTCGCGTCATGTTGCGGTTGGGCGCCATGACCTGACCTTGTACGAATCGTGCGTTGCCCTCGTACAGCGCCGCGAGCGCCGCCGTGGGATCGGCATACGGGTGCGACACCGACCACGGGGCACCGTGGCCCCACGCCGGTGTGGCCAGTGCGCCGGACGCCACACCGCCGCCCAGCAAGGCCGCCCCGGCCATGGTGGCTGAATGCAGGAAGGCGCGACGCGACGGAGTGGCCGTAGGGGTTCCGTACGAGGTGCACATGTCAGAGGCCTCCGGGGGTGTTGGACTGGCGGTACTTGTCACCGCGAACCACGGCGACGTCGGACAGGTAGGCAATCACCTCGTAGTCGGTGAAGTAGCTGCGCGCGATGTGGGCGACGATGCGCTCCGCCACGTCGGGCGGGACGATGGTTTCGATGCGCACATTGATCCCCGGGATCTCCGCGGCATGCAGCGCCCGCGATCCCTGACCGCGCCCTTCGACCACCGTGAACCCGGTCGCCCCCAGACGGCGAAGCTCCTGCGTGATGCGCGGCTCCAATACCGGCTCGGCGATGATCGTGACCAGCTTGAACGGAAAGGTGAGCATGATCGTGATCTCAGGCGGCGAGGCGCTGCGCGAGCGCGTAGTAGAGGGGAATACCGGCGAGGATGTTGAACGGGAAGGTGATCGCGAGCGCCGCCGTGAGTGAGTACGTGGGGTTCGCTTCCGGCAGGGTGAGGCGCACGGCGGGCGGTGCGGCGATGTAGCTCGCACTCGCCGCCATCGTGCCAAGCACCGCCGCGCCACTCGGCGACAACCCCGCCCACTCACCAAGCACCACACCCAGCGCGCCGTGGACCAGCGGCACCAGAATGCCGAAGCCCAGCAGGAACGGCCCCACCTTCTTGAGGTCACCGAGGCGATCGCCGGCCACCACCCCCATCTCCAACAGGAAGAGCATCAGCGCGCCCTTGAAGCCGCTGTCGAAGAACGGCGATACGGCCTTCCACCCGGCTTCACCCATGAAGAAGCCGACGATCAGGCCACCCACCAGCAGCATCATCGTGCGCCCGGTGAGCACCTCGTGCAGCACGTCCTTCATGCTCCCCTGCGCGGCCGCGTGGCCGCCCGCGGCGATGAGCTGCTTGTTGCGCTGAATGGCGCCAATCGCGAGCGCAATGTGAATGCCGGGGCTTTCGAGCAGCGTGAGCAGCGTGGGCATGTACCCTTCCGCCGGCGCTCCCACGCGCACCATGAACTGCTGCGCAGCAATGAACGTCACGGCGCTCACCGACCCGTAGTGGGCCGCCATCCCGGCCGAGTCGCTGGCATTGAAGCGGCCCACGTACCGCATGGCCGCGTAGGCCGTGAGCGGCGTGATGCACCCCAGCAGCAGCGTCACCCCCGCGGGTGCGACAATGACATCGAAGCTGGCGTGCGAAAGCTCCACGCCGCCCTTCAGGCCGAGGGCGAACAGGAGGTAGATGGACAGCGCGCTGTAGATGTCCTTCGGCAGCGAGAACTCGCTCTTCACCAGGCGCGCGAAAATGCCCAGCGCGAAAGCCAGGGGAATGGGCGAGAGCAGGTTGGCCTTGAGCGTTTCGATCATGGGGTGCGGTGGAGGGGGACGCGGGCGCATTCAGGCGCCATCCGTCACGGCCGTATTCTGCGCGAACCCGGTGCATAATCCAAATCGAATATTAGGCGCAAAACAATTCAAAAAAGCTATAGATAAAACGCGCAAGAAAAAAGGCGCCACGACGAGGCGCCTCTCTTCGGTGCTGCCGGCCGCTGGGGCTAGTGCTTCTCGCCCGCCGGAGCCGCTGCCGGCGCGTGATCCCCACCGCCGCCATGGTCGGCGGCGGCACTGTGATCGCCGCCCGCGGCATGCTTGGCCTGATCGCGCTCGTAGTACACCTGCTGCGCCATCGGATCGCGCGGGTGACGGTAGGTGTTCTTGTGGATGGTCCACGCGCCGAAACCGAGCGCCGCCGTGAAGACGCAGGTCACGAGGGCCGCGCCCCACCCCAACTTGTTCGGATCGTACTGCTGAGCACTCATGAAGACACCCTGAGCAGGTTGTGATTGCCATCGGCGACACGCGGCACCAGCGCCTGCCGGCGCACCATCCACCGGGGAGCTGGTTCGTCGCAACGGGGGGAACCTAGTGGGACCCGGATCATTCTTCCACCCTTGGCCCCGTCTCGTGCGCCGGGTCCACCAGCCGAGCCGGAAGAATGGCCGCGCTGCCATAACGATCCCGGATGCGATCCAGTGCCCGGGTGAGGGCCCGGTCCCGCTCCGACTCCGTGGGTTCGGGGAAGGGGAGGCCCTCGCCACCCTCCCCCTCCCCCTCCCCCTTCCCCTCTCCACCGCCCCCGCGGGAGACCCCGGGGCTGGCCGATGCCGTCGGCTCGGCGAACAGCCCAAGCTGGGTGGCTGGGAGGGGGGCGCCCCGGTCGTCGGCGTCGAAGTGCGACAGCGCGATCCCCAGCAGCCGCAGCGGCACGCGGCGCTTGCGGCGCAGCTGACGGAGCAGGGGGCGGGCGGCCTTGAGCACCGCCCCTTCTGATTCGATGAATCCGCCCAGGGTGCGCTGCGCCGACCGCACCCGGAAATCCGCGTCCTTCACCTTCACCGTGACCGTGCGGGCTCGCAGCGCCTGCCGACGCAGGTCGCTGCTCACGCGCACGGCCAGCCGCAGCAACTCCCGCTCCAGCAGGTCGTCGTCATCCAGATCGCGGGCGAAGGTGTCCTCGCGGCTCACCTGTTTCTGGCGCTCCCGGGGCGACACGATGCTGTCGTCCACGCCGCGAACCCGCCGCGCGAGCCACCGCCCCGTGCGCTCACCCAGCCGGCTCACGAGCGCCTCCTCCGGCCAGCGCTGGGCCTCCCGCACGGTCTCCAGTCCCATGCGGGCCAGCGTCTCTGCCAGCCGCGGTCCCACCATGGGCAGTTCCGCCAGCTGGAAGCGGCCGAGAAACTCGGCTTCCTCGCCGGGGGCCACGCAGTGCACGCCAGTGGCACCGCTCCCCGGCTTCGGTTTCCCCACTTCCACTGCCATCTTCGCCACGAGGCGCGAGGTGCCGCCGCCAATGGAGACATACAACCCCGTGGCCTCGAGGACCGCCTCGCGGATGCGCCGCGCCGTGTCGGCGAGGGATTCGTGGCCATAGAGCGCTTCGGTGCCGGCGAGGTCGCAATACCACTCGTCAATGCTGGAGGCCTGCACGACGGGAGCAAACCGCCCGAGCACCCCCTGGATGGCGCGGCTCCGTTCACTGCAGGCCGCACGCGGCACGGGGACGCACAGGGCGTCGGGGCAGAGCGCCAGCGCTCGCGCAATGGGCATGGCCGAGCGGACCCCATAGCGGCGGCACTCGTACGAGGCACTGCACACGACCCCGCGCGACCCGGGGCGGCCACCCACGATGAGCAGGGCGGCGCGTCCGGCCCCCTCCGGATCGACCTGGCGTGCCACCGCCACGAAAAACGCGTCGGCGTCCACGAGCAGAATGCGGGGAGCGGGGGTCATGGCGGAAAGCTACCGCACGCGTGCAACGTGCATGGGTGACACCCGCCATTCTTCTCGCCCGGAAATCCGGCGTGCCGCACGACGTGCTCAGCTACGAGCACGATCCGCGCGCGGCCTCATTCGGCCTCGAGGCCGCCACCCTGCTGGGGCTCGACCCCGCGTCGGTCTTCAAGACGCTGGTGGCCGACGTGGACGGGGTGGGGCTGGCCTGCGCGGTCGTCCCCGTGAGTGCCACGCTCGATCTCAAGGCGCTTGCCGACACCGTGGGCGGCCGTCGTGCCCGCATGGCCGACCCTCAGGCCGCGGAACGTGCCACGGGCTACGTGGTGGGGGGCATCAGTCCGTTGGCGCAGAAGAAACGGCTGCCGCTGGTGCTCGACGACAGTGCGCAACACTTCCCGCGCATTCACGTGAGTGCCGGGCGCCGTGGACTCGAAATCGCGCTGTCCGCGGACGACCTGCTGGTGTTGACGGGCGGGGCGACGGCGGCCATTGCCCGCCGCTGAGCCTTGCACGGCCGGCGACGGGTGAACGGGCGACGGGTGAACGGGCGACGGGTGAACGGGCGACGGGTGAACGGGCGACGGGTGAACGGGCGACGGGTGAATCGGCGACGCGGCTAGACGGCGCGCGGCCCGCTTGGCGCGCGGTCCAACTCCCGGTTGGAGTCGCGTCCGCGTGCCGTCACCGGCCAGCGCGTTTCCACCGCATGGCCGCGCACCCCGATGATCTCGTCGAAGAGGTGCACCACGATGCACACATGGTTGGGTACGATGCGCACCTGATCGCCCAGGCGCGGGCGCCACGAGCAACGCGAAAGGTCGAGGATCCCATGCTCCTCCGACATGCGCGACACGATCACATCGGGGTGATCGAGCAGCACGCCGTAGCCATCCCCCTCGGCGCGCAGCGGTTCACGGCCCAGCGCCTTGGTGCCCGCGTCCACCACCGCCTGCCCCTTCACCGACACGCTCACCACCGTGGCGAGCACGGTGAGGGCACAGTCTTCCCAGTCGCAGGCGCCGATCTGCGCGGTCGTGCGGTCGTTGTACACGTACGTCCCCGGACGCACCTCGTTCACGCCGGGCACCTCGTGCATGCGCCACGCCAGCGGGGTGGATCCCCCGCTGACGGTATGCGGCGGCAATCCGGCCGCCGTGAGCGCCCCGATGTACGCCGCGAGATCGTGCCCCACCTGCGCCAGCCCCGCGTCCTGATCGCTGACATGCGCCCGCACATGGCCGGGATAGAACTGGAGGCCGGCGAAGCGCAACGAGGAGGCCCGGTCAATGTGGCGCGCCATGGCCACCGCCTTCTCCGGCGAGGTCACGCCCACCCGATGCATGCCAAGATCGGCTTCCACAAGGACGTCGATCGAACGCTGGCCAAGTCGGGCGGCCACGGAGAGCGCATCGAGGGCCTGCACATCGTCCGCCGCCACCGCCAGCCGGACATGAGACGGCAGCCGCGCCATGCGCTCGAGGCGCGCCGCCCCCACCGGCGGATACGCCACGAGCAGGTCGCGGCACACCTCCGCCATCACCTCCGCCTCACGCAGCGTCGCGCACGCCAGCCCCACGGCCCCCAGGCGTAACTGCTCGGCGGCGATGCGCGGCGACTTGTGCGTCTTCACATGTGGCCGCAATCGCAGCCCGTGCAGGGTGGCGTATGCCGCCATGCGGTCCAGATTGTGGGCAACCCGGTCGAGATCCACGACCGGAACCGGTGTCTCGAGTTGCTCGAGATACGTTGCCAACGCCCCACCTCCGCCAACCTGAGAATGTCCGAACCCCAGCACACCCCGGCACCTGCGCGCCAATGGACGCCTGTCGTTCTTCCCGACCTGCCCCCGCCCGCGGGAGCTTACTCTCCGGGGGTGCGCACCGCAAATGGCGCGCAGCTGCTCTTCGTCTCCGGACAGACGCCGCGCGATCCGGTCACCGGCGAGATCGTGGGTGCCACGGTGGAGGAGCAGACGCGCGTGACGTTGGCCAACCTCGAACGCATCCTGCGCACTGGCGGCGCGACGCTGGCCGATGTCGTGAGCGTCACGGTGTATCTCGCGGACGAAAACGACTGGGGGACCTTCAACGAGGTGTATCGCACCGTGTTCTCGCCGCCATTTCCCACGCGGGCGGTCGTGGGGGTGCAGCTGCGCGGTATCCTCGTGGAGATTGCCGCCATCGCGGCGGTGCCGGCGGCGTGAGCCCGCGTATGGCTGGGCCGGCGAGGGCCGCATGATCGCCGTATTCAGCACCGATCGCGGCTGGCGGCAGCCCGTCGAGGCCGCGCTGCGTGAACGCGGCCACGAAGTGCGCGGCGCCAGCCGTCCCGCCGAACTCGCCAAGTGTCTTGGCGATGGCCGCGTGCGGCTCGTCGTCGCGGGCCCGCTGGCTGGCGAGGTCGAGGCGGCGCAACGCACCGCCGGCCGCTGCCCCGTGATCAGCCCGACGCCCGATGACACGATGGAGCGCATCGTGCACCGGGCGGAGGGGGTTCTGGGGGGGGATTGAGGCGCGCGAGGGCGCGCACAACGTCGGCGGTGGTGTCGTGCGCCGTGGCCACGACCATGGGCGTGGAGGGGGCGCCACGCCTACTACCAGTCGGTGCCGCCCTTCAGCCGACGCAGGGCGCGCCGGTCGCGCTTCCCGGGTTTGCTGTCACCGTGCGAGAACGCCGTGGGCATCTGCCGCAGCTGCTCCGTCACGATCTCGCGCTTGCGACGCCCCTCGGCCGTTTCCTCGTACAAGCCGCGGGCAATCTCCGCCGATCCGCGGCGCTCCGCAACGTCCCGCACCGCGAGTACCCATTCCACCGGCCCTTGCCGCAGGCGCACCAGGTCGCCGGCCTGCACTTGCTTGGCGCGTTTGGCCCGGTCGCCGTTGACGTCCACCTTGCCGCCGTCGATGGCGTCGGCAGCGAGCGCTCGCGTCTTGAAGAATCGCGCCGCCCACAGCCACTTGTCGAGGCGGACCTTCCCCGCCGGCGCTGCCACATCGTCATCCGGCTCTTCGCGTGCCCCGCTCATGTCTCGTCGTCCTCCTCCGCCCATTCCACGCGGTCGTCGTCGGCATCACCATCGGCCAGACCAGGCTCGGCCTCGCCATCATCGACAGCCGACTGCGCCGCACGCTGCTCCACCGCCTCCACTTCGCGAATGCGGGTGGCCGCACCGGCGAACACGGCGCGCATGGGCGGCGACGCGGCGTGGCCCCTGGCGTGCTGTTCGAGCACCGGGATCAGCGCCACCAGGGCACCCAGCTCGGCGGCGGCCTCATCCTGCGGAGCGATGGCCTCGAGCATGCCCACCACGGTATCGCACGCTGACGCCATCTGACGGGACGTGGGGAGGTCGGGCCCCGGCACCTTCGTGCCGCGCTGCAGCACCTCACAGCGGGAACGCAGCGCCTCCGCGTCGCCGCGAAAGCGATGGATCAGGTACTCGCGTGCCGTTTCGGCCATGTCTGCTCCGGTGCCATCAGAAAGAATCAGGGCGGGCGCTGCCCAGTTCGTCGCGCGAGCTCTTCCACGTTTCGAGCCACGCATCGGCCACCACCCGTGGCCGGATCCTCAGGCGTTGGCAGCGCATCACGAGATCATCCCACCAGCCGTATTCCATGGCGTCCACCACGTCGAGCAACTGCCCCAGCGGCTGCTCGCGCGCGTCCAGCACGTCGCGCAACGCCGGCGGGAGCGCCAGCCGCTGCGCGATGATGGGCGAGGGGGAAGCCAGGGCGAATTCCAGCGTGGACAGCAGCCCGGCCACCACGCGCGCCCGTGGGTGCGGGGCCGCGTCGAGCGCCGTGCCCACCCGTTCGCAGAGACGCGCCCGGCGCAGCGCGGCAAACGCCAGCTCCGGGTCCTGTGCCGCTTCCCCAATCAGGCGCGCCGTCACGGCGACGAGCCGTTCGATGATGGCATCGCGGCCGAGCAGCGTGATGGCGTGCGCCACACTCCGCGGACCACGGGCCCCCACTGCGGCCGACGACATGGCCTTGAGCAGCGACGCTGCCACATGCGGGTCGTCGCGCACGAAGCTGTCGAACGATCCATCGAGAGGCCGCCCATCGCTGAACGCCGCCAGCATGGCAATCGCGCGCAAGACGTTCTCCTCGGTCGTGCGGTCGGCAGCCACCGCCGCGCCACGAGTAAGCTGGCGTCCGGTGTACAGCAGCACCCCGGCGGAGAGCACGCGATGTCGGGTCACCCGGTCGTCCACTCCGCGCACGAGCGGACGCAGCCCCGCCTCCAGCAAGACGCGAACACGGCGTTCCAGCAGCGGCGCCGGCGTGCGGGCCGCATCCAGCACAATGGCGCTGCCGGCGAGCGACGGGGGCAGGGGCTCGCCGTCGGGAAAGCGATGCAGCGCGAAGTGAAATCCGGAGCCGATGAGCCGGTCCACGGCGCGTCGCGTCGTGGCATCGTCAAGCGCTTCCGACGCCACGAGCCAGACCGCGTCGAGGGAGGCGAAGCGGGTAATCGTGCCGTCGCGCACCAGTGCCGGCGTGATCGGCACCACCAGGCTGCGCCCCACCATGCGGCTCAGCTGCGGTACCTGCTCGAGCGTTTTCCGTGCTTCGTCGTCGGGGCTCAACGGCGCGCCGCGCGTTTCATCGGGATACGCGCTCAGGGCGTAGCCCATCACGCGCTCCCGGCGATCACGCAATGGCGCAAGAGAGATCAGCATGTGCCGCTTACTCGGCCGGTCGCGCGAGCGTCGCGTTGAAGTACGCCGGATCGCCCGTTACGTCGCGATCCAGATACGGTGCCAGCCACGGTGGCAGCGTGACCGCCTCGCTCACATCGCCCAGCTCCACCTCGGCCAGCACGAGGTCGCGATCAAGAAAGACGTCGATCTCCCAGGTGTGCGCGCCGTGGGGGACGACGTACCGGTCCTTGAGCACGCGCGCCGAGCGCGTGAGCTCCCACATGGCTCCGAAGAGCTCGGGAGGGGCAATCTCTTCCACCTCCACGCGTGCTTCGGCCGGCCCCAGCTTCACCGTGCGCCAGCAGCTGACGGTGCCGTCGGGCGCGATCCGTCGGCGCAGGCGCTCACGCAGCGCTTGACCGGGGATCCACCCCTGCTCGATCCGCACCGGTGCCACCGCGCGCGCTGCTGGCGGGCAGGCGCGCAGCAGGTACTTGCGCTCGATCTCCAACGGCAGCCCACTGGCCGTCATTGGGGCACCCTCGGCCCGCAAGGCATTGGCCGCGGCGTCGAGCGTGCGCAGCACATCGTCGAGGCGCTCGCACCAGTCATGCTGGAAGAGCTGAACATGCGCCAGCACGATGTCCTGCAGGGTGCGCTCCAGCACCGGCAATCCGGCCTTGTGGGCGCGCCGCGCAAGCAGGTGGGCGTCCCGCAGGGCACCCAACAGATCCTGCCCACGGGTGGCCAGGTCGAACCAGGCCCCGATGGCCGGGCGGGTCTTCGCGAACGGCGAGAGGAGCGCGCGCTGCCGCTTCAGTCGAATGCGCACCTCGTGCATGGCGTCCTGCGCCTGCACATCGGTGACCCGTTCGATGTCGCGCCGCAGCCGGTTCCCGGCGCGGCCGATGCGAGTGGCCAGGTGGCGGGCAAATGGCATGGGCGCCGAATCGATGCCGACGCGCCGGAGCAGTTCGTATCGCCCCAGTCGGGCGAACAGCCGGTCCTCGATCGGGTCGAAGTGCTCGGCAAAGGCGCGCTCCACCGACTCGAGCGATGGCGCCGTACGACGGGCCAGCCAAGCACGCAGAGCAACGGCTTCCGCACGGGCAGCGGCCGGCAGGCGCGACTCCTCTGTCTCGAGCCACGCGCGCTGCACATCGGCATCGCGCACCGCATTGGTGACCTGACCGAGCGCCCGCAGCGATCGGGCGGCCCGTCGGTCGATTGCGCCGTCGAGCACGCGGGCGTTCTCGCGAGCCGTCGCCCGGAGTCGCCGGAGCGCCACGCGCGCCTTGTGCAGCAGCTCGGTGGCATCCACGGTGCCCGCCACGCTCGATGACGGGGCGGTGCCCGCCAGCTGCTCGCGTTGCATCGCGCGCCAGGTGGCGCGGGTCGCCGCCAGCTGATGCAGCCAATGCAACGCCACCAGTCGCGCGCCCTCCTGCGCTGGCCGACGCAGGCCGTCGATGAGCATGTGGCGCACCTCGTCCGCCGACGGCGTGCGCGCGTCAGTCATCGTGCTCGTCGTGATCGTCGCTGGCCTCCACGAACAGCTGCGCCGTGCCGTCGTCGTCGTAGCTCACGGACACCACCCACGGACGGCAGCACACCTGGCAGTCCTCGATGTACTGCTGGTTGGCGCCGCCGCCAGGATCGAGTGCGATCTCCACCGATTCACCGCAGTACGGGCAGAACACCACCCCCGACGAGTCCGCCGCGCCGTCGCCGGCGGGAAACTCCTCGTCGAGCATGTCGTCGTCGTCCGCTTCCTCTTCCGAGTCATCCTCGGCGTCCTCATCCCCGTACGCCTCGTCGAGGTCGTCCTCCTCCTGCTCCTCGTCGAGGTCGCCGGAGAAGTCGGCGTCGTCATCCCAGATCCGTTCGGCCATGCTCCAATCTAGCGCGGATCCGTGATGAGCGTTCGGTCGCCCGTGGCCAGCGCCAACGCCCCGCGCGCGGATGCCACCTTGGCCTCCAGCGCCGCCAGTTTGGTCGCCTCGTCCAGCACCAGCCGTTCCCGCAGGTTGAGAATCAGCAGGGTGCTTTCACCGTTCTCGAAGCGCACCTGCTCCGCATCGCGCAAGAGGCGCGCGTTGCGCACATTGGCGGCCTGACGGTCGAGCAGCCGCTGCAGGTTGGCGAGCTCGAAGATGGCGGCCCGCGCGTCGAACTCCACGTCGCGGCGCAGGCGGTCGCGCTCGAACTCCTGAAACTCGAGCTTGGCGCCGGTGGCGGCGAACTTGCCCGACTCCTTGAGGAAGAGCAGCGGCGTGCTGAACGTGAGCGCGGCCTTGTAGTTGTTGTCCAGCCGCTCGCGATTGAAGAAGGCGGCGTCGCTTCCACGTTCGGTCAGCCCGGCCAGCTTGGCCTCCGCCAGCGGAATGAGCCCCTGGGTGGCGAGCAGCCGCTCGGCCTCCGCCTGCTGCACCTTGGCCTGCACCTTGAGCAGGTCGGGGTTGCGCCGGGTGGCCAGCGCCAGCAGGCCATCGAGGCGCAGCGAGTCGATGCCACCCCGCCCAATGCCGTCAAGCACCGGCTTGGCATTCTCCGGCAACGCCGCGGGGCGACCGGCGTCGTCCCACAGGTACGCCATCAGGTTGAGCGTGGCCACGTAGAACGAGGCCTCGGTTTCGAAGCGCGTGACCTGACGGCGCTGCAGCTCCAACAGCGCCTCGACCGTATCGATGGGCGCGCTTTCGCCGTTGGCCACCCGCTGGCGCACGGCGCGCAGGCGGAAGTCGGCCAATGCCTCTCCCTCCTGGGCGATGGCGCGCCGTCGCCACATCTCGTACCAGGTGCCGTAATCCTTGGCCGACGAAAACAGCAGCTTGTTGAGGATGCCGATGCGCTCGGCGTCGCCCGCATCACGCGCGGCCCGTGCCTGCCGCAGCGCCGTGCGCCGCTCGTCGGTGATGATGCGCTGCCCCAGGGGGAGCGAGATGCCGGCCGAGAAGGTGCCGTTCCCTACCGTACGACGGTCGGGGTTGAAGTAGCGCCCCATGGTGCGGTCGAACGCCAGCGTCACGTCGGCGCCAATGGGCAGCGGCATCTTGAGTTCGGCATCGAAGTACTTGAAGTACTCCGTGCCGGCGTAGCGCTTCTGATCCCACGAGGCCATGAGCTTGGGGTCGAACGCCCCCCACGCCTGACGCAGCTCGGCCCGGGCCTGCTCCGAGACGAGTCGCGCCTGCTGCGCCACCGGGTGATTGGCCAGCACGAGGTCCACGAAAGCCGGGAAGGTGAACGGCGTGCCGGACGTATCCACCACGATGCCAATGAGCGCGCTGGTGCGGAGGCGTGCGCTGTCGGCGGCGGACATGGCCTGAGCGCCCGCTGTGCGGCCGTGCAGCGCCGTTCCCAGCAGCAACAGGGCTGCCAGTCGCCACGTCGCCGTCACTTCGTGCCTCCGCCGTCCTTGCCCTTGCCGCCCGCCACTTCATCGCCGGACAGCGCGTCGCCGGGCTTGATCGACAGCGGGAAGCCGTTCAGCTGACGCCACAACTCCCACCCCACGGTCACGTTGTCGAGCATCGCCCAACCTCCGGCACCGGTACCCAGCCGCAACTGGGCGGGCCAGTCTTCATCGTGTGTGGTGTCGGGTACCAGCAGCACGCGGAAGCGCCCGTCGGCGCTCGGGAACTGGTCGATGACCGCCACCTGCGCGCCGAAGGTCCCCACAGCCACCTGCGGCCACCCCGAGATCTGCAGCGCGGGCCACCCATCGAAGAACACGCGCACATGGCGCCCCGGCTTGAGCAGCGCCACGTCCATTGGCTTCACATACAGCTCCACGGCCTTGCGGGGGCGCGCCGGCTGGATGCTCACGATTGGCTCACCCGCCTTCACGATTTCCCCCTGGCCGGCGCGCGTGGCCCGTACCACGTACCCATCCTGCGGGGCCTCGATCACATAAAACGAGTTGCGCAGGGTGAGCGACCCCACCTTGTCCTTGAGCTTCGCCACATCGGAGCGCCCCTCGCTCACCTCGGCGAGCGTGGCCGCGCGGTCAGAGCGCGACTTCGCGATCTTCTCGCCGTACTCGGCGGGAATGCTCTGCAGGTCCGTCTGCGTGATGGCCAGCATCTGCTGCTTCTCCACCAGCTTCGCCGCCGCCGACTGCACGCGAATCTGGAAGGTCTGCAGGTCGTTCACCGAGACGAGTCCCAGCGAGTCGCGAAACAGGCGCTCACGGCGACGCAGCTGATCGCGCGCCACCGAATCCTCGAGCGTGGCCTGCCGCACCTCGGCCTGGTACTGCAGCACCTTGTTGGCGGTCTGCTGCAGCTTGAAATCACGCTGCTGCTCGAGCTGCACGATCTGCTGCGCCAGTGCGGCGGCCTTGTTGAGCTTCTCGCTGATCGCGCTCTCCTTCGCCGTCTGCTGCTGTTGCGTGAGGGGCAGGACGCTCGGGTTGAGGTACTCTTCCTTGATCTCGGAGATCCGGACGATCGAGTCGCCCTTCTTCACCAATTGGCCTTCGGACACGAACCATGCTTCGAGGCGCCCGTCGATGCGCGATTGCAGCTGCTGGGGCCGATCGGCCGGACTGAGCGCCGTGACGTTGCCGTTGCCCTGTACGTTCTGCTGCCAGGGCAGGAACATGATGCCCACGAGCACCAGCAGAATGCCGATCAGCCAGCGGGAGACCACGCGGCCGCTGTCCGCCGCGCCAAGCAGGGTCGTGGTCTCGAGGGGCAGCGCCTTGAGTTCGCGCTCGATGTTGATGTCGGAGGAGGCCATGAATCAGGCTCCGTTCGCGGCAGAGGATTCGTTCACGTACTCATGCAGGAGGCTGCGGCAGAGCGGATCGCCGCGAAGCTGCTGGAAGGTGCTGTCACGCAGCACCTTGCCGTCGTGCACCACCAGCACCCGGTCGAAGGCCGACAGCAGCTGGGGATCATGGGACACGATGATGACCGTCCAGTGCCGCTCCCGATTGGTGAGCAGCCGGATAATGAGCGACCGCGACGACGCGTCGAGGTTCTGGAAGAAATCGTCGAGCACGATTAGGCGTGGACGCCCCACGATGCCCTGCGCCACCAGCAGCTTGTTCGCCAGGTGGGCCGGCAGGTTGCGGGCGCCGTTGGTGAGCTCTGTCTGGATTCCCTGCGGCAGGTGCTGGATCTCGTCAGTCAGCTGCAGATCGTCGAGCGCCTCGCGCACGTCGAGCGGCGTGATGTGCGCACGACCCACGCTGATGTTCTCCTCGATGGTGCCATCGAACAGGTCACCCCAGGAGAGCATCTGACCAATGCGCGCGCGCAGCGCCGGCCGGTCGAGATCGCGCAGGGTGATGCCATCGAAGCGGATGGTGCCGTCGTAATCGTCGATGAGCCCCGCCAGCAGCTTCACCAGCGTGCTGCGCCCCGAGCCATCCACGCCCATGATGGCCACCCGCTCCCCCGGCGCGATACGCACCGACACGCCATCCACCGAGGGCGACTTGGCACCCGGATAGCGGTAGCGCAGGTCGCGCGTCTCGATGGCCACGCCCGCGCCGGGCGCGTGAATGGGGGCCAGGCCGCCGCGCGCCTCGAGCGGCAGATCGGCCACATGCCCCGACTTGTCCACCGACGTGAGCACGTCGTACACGGTGGACAAGCTCGTCATGAGCTTCTCCACCCCTGCCAGCACCGTCACGATCACCACTTCGGCGGCCACAAACTGCCCGAGCAGCAGGCGATTCGTCTGCACCAGTGTGGCGCCGATGATGAGCACGGCCGCCGTGATGAACGTCTTGAAGCCGATCAGCGCGATCGTCTGCTTCACCAGCACCGCAAAGTGCTTCTTGCGGTACTTGAGGTACCCCGTGATGACGTCGTCCATGCGCTCCACCGGCAACGTGGAGTCACCGGCATACTTGAAGGCATGAAAGGCGCGTGCGATCTCCTCCAGCCAATGCACCGCCTTGTACTTGTACTTCGACTCCACGATGGAGGTGGCCAACCCCTCCGGCCCGGTCAGGCGGATGATCATGTACAGAATGAAGATCACCACCACCGCGAAGAGCGAGAACCACGGGCTGTACACCGTGAGCAGGATGAGCCCGAACAGCACGGTGAGCAGCGCCGCGGGCACATCGATGAGCAGCTTCTGCATGCCCTTCTGGATGGCCACCGCCTCGAACAGGCGGTTCATCTGCTCCGGCAGGTTCTGCTCGAGCGACGAGGCGTACTTCATGCGCGGCACGCGGAAGGCGAACTCCAGCGCCATGCGCGCGAAGATGCGCTGCTGGATGCGCTCGACGACCTTGAGAATACCGATCTGCAGCACACCGGCCATGATCGTGCCCAGAATGACGAACGAGATGAGCACCACGACCGGCTGCAGGAACAGGCGCCCCTGCACCAGCTGCACGATGCCACCCACCGCCAACGGCAGGATCAGGCTCAGGCCACCCGCCAGCGTCGCGTAGAAGAACACCGTGGTGATTTCGCGCTTTTCACGCGCCAGCAGCGCGAAGGTGCGGTCGATCGGCGAAAGATGCTCGGCCTCGTGTGCGCCGTGCCCCTCGAGCGGGCTGTGCGGTGCGCCGTCTCCCTGAATGGCCACCGGTGACCGGAGCGCCATGGGAGCCAGCGCCGGTACGGCACCCGTGTGCCCCAAGCGACGCACGACCGCGTCGGCCAGCTGAGGCGCATCGACGTCGACGCGCTGCTCGGTGCCATCCCGCCCCACCAGCCAGGCGCGCGCACCACCCTCCTCGTCACGATCCAGAACGATGGCGTCGCTGCCGTCGCGACTGAGCAACACCAGCGGCAGCTGCCCCTCCGCGATGGCGGTCCGTATCTCCTGGAGGGTCAGCGTGCGGTCGAGGAACCCGATGTCCACGGCACCGCCAATGGAGCGGATGCGCCCGGGAAGCGGGTCCTGTTGAGAGATCTGGCGCGTCAGCGCACGCCAGCGGGCTTGCTCGACGTCGAGGCCGAGCGACTCGGAGATGCGTTGATTGACGCGGGTTGCCTGTGCCGACATGCTCGCAATTCAAGGGACTGAGGAAGGGCGGAGCACGAACGCGGAGGCGCGTTGTGCCTGCCTGCCCAC
>VYLE01000280.1_pt1 | contig 37765 bp, 39 predicted proteins | sample 5114391 | NCBI WGS metagenome assembly VYLE01 (sample SAMN12291771, study PRJNA351875) | freshwater metagenome | isolation source: freshwater lake | place: USA: Michigan, Kent Lake | collected 2013-08-15
TGATCTTGTCGATATGCTCGAGACCCTCGATGCGGTCGTGCGGCGCCGCGCCCTCGCTGGCGTTGTTGAGCTTGCGGGCGATGGCCTTGTAGAGCGTGTCGATCAGGAGCGTCGACTTGCCGCCGCCGGAGACCCCGGTGACGGCCGTGAACAGGCCGAGCGGAATCTCGGCGGTGACGTTCTTCAGATTGTTGCCGCGCGCGTTCACCACCTTGATGGTGCGGCGATGGTTCGGCGGGCGCCGCTCCGGCACCTCGACCTCGAGTTCGCCGGTGAGGTACTTGCCGGTGAGCGAGTTCGGGTTGCGCATGATCTCGGCGGGCGTGCCCGCGGCAATGATGTTGCCGCCATGGGTGCCGGCGCCGGGTCCGATGTCGAGGACGTGGTCGGCGAGCAGGATGGCGTCCTCGTCATGCTCGACCACGATCACGGTGTTGCCGAGATCGCGCAGGCGCTTGAGCGTATCGAGCAGGCGCGCATTGTCGCGCTGGTGCAGGCCGATCGAGGGCTCGTCCAGCACGTAGAGCACCCCCGTGAGGCCCGAGCCGATCTGCGAGGCCAGGCGGATACGCTGGCTCTCGCCGCCGGACAGCGTGCCGGAGGAGCGGGACAGCGTGAGATAGTTCAGGCCGACGTCGAGCAGGAAGGTGAGGCGCTCGCGGATCTCCTTCAGGATGCGCCCGGCGATCTCGTTCTGCTGCGTGTTCAGCGACTCCGGCACCGAGGCGAACCATTCGCCGGCGCCCTTGACCGAGAGCTCCGAAATCTCGCCGATATGCTTGCCGCCGATCTTGACGCAGAGCGCCTCGGGCTTGAGGCGGAAGCCGTGGCAGGCCTCGCAGGGCACGTCGTGGAAATATTTCGCGAGCTCCTCGCGCGCCCACTCGCTCTCGGTCTCGCGGAAGCGGCGGTTGATGTTGGTGATGACGCCCTCGAACGGCTTCTTGGTGTCGTAGGAGCGAACGCCGTCCTCGTAGGAGAACTTGATCTCGTCCTCGCCGGAGCCGTGCAGGATCGCATCCCGCGTCTTCTTCGGCAGATCCTTCCACTTGGTGGTCAGCGTGAACTTGTAGTGCTTGCCGAGCGCGGTCAGCGTTTGCACGTAATAGGGCGACGAGGATTTGGCCCAGGGCGCGATCGCGCCCTTGCCGATCGCCAGCTCCTTGTCGGGAATGACGAGGTCCTCGTCGACATGCTGCTCGACGCCGAGGCCGCCGCAGGCCGGGCAAGCGCCGTAGGGATTGTTGAACGAGAACAGGCGCGGCTCGATCTCGGGAATGGTGAAGCCGGAGACCGGGCAGGCGAACTTCTCCGAGAACAGGATGCGCTCGGGTCCGCTCTTGTCGTGGATTTTTGCGGTCTTCTTCTTTTCCTTCTCCTCCGCCGCCGCAGCGCCGGCCGGAGCATCGGCGAATTCGACGACGGCAAGGCCCTCGGCGAGCTTCAGCGCGGTCTCGAAGCTCTCGGCGAGGCGCTGGCCGATGTCGGGGCGCACCACGATGCGGTCGACCACGACGTCGATGTCGTGCGGGAACTTCTTGTCCAGCGTCGGCGCTTCCGCCAGCTCATGGAAGGTGCCGTCGATCTTGACGCGCTGAAACCCCTTCTTGAGCCATTCGGCGAGTTCCTTGCGGTACTCGCCCTTGCGGCCGCGCACCACGGGGGCGAGCAGATAGAGCCGCGTGCCCTCGGGCAGCGCCAGCACGCGGTCCACCATCTGCGAGACGGTCTGGCTCTCGATCGGCAGGCCCGTGGCGGGCGAATAGGGCACGCCGACGCGCGCCCAGAGCAGGCGCATGTAGTCGTAGATCTCGGTGACGGTGCCGACGGTCGAGCGCGGGTTCTTCGAGGTCGTCTTCTGCTCGATCGAGATCGCCGGCGACAGGCCGTCGATCTGGTCAACATCGGGCTTCTGCATCATCTCGAGGAACTGGCGCGCATAGGCCGACAGCGACTCGACGTAGCGGCGCTGGCCCTCGGCATAGATGGTGTCGAAGGCGAGCGAGGATTTGCCGGAGCCGGACAGGCCGGTGAACACCACGAGCTTGTCGCGGGGAATCTCGACATCGATGTTCTTGAGGTTGTGTTCGCGCGCGCCGCGGATCGTAATGGCCCGCAGGCTGGAGCCCGCGTTCTGCTGCTGGCGCTTCGCCTTGATCACTTCATCCATCCCGCTGGCCCTCAAAGGAAAGCCCAACGGCGCGAGCCGCGCCCGAGGTCAGGGCGCGCATCGCCCGGAACCGGGATCGGCGCCGATGGGTATGCTGTGAACGTAGGAAGAACGGGATTGGATTTCCAGAGGGAGTTGCGAATCGTCAACGGATAGTTGGCGCGCTGGCGGCATCTGGCAGCAGGAAGGCTCGCCGGACAGCATCTGGAGAGCCGTCGTCAAACAAAAAGGCCGGCGCGAGGCCGGCCTTTCGTCACGCTGATCGTGTTGCGTGCAGAGCTGTGCGTCGCTCAGTACTTGGCGACGATCGGGCCCCCGAAGTGATAGTTCACGCCGACCTGCACGGTGTGGAAGCTGTCGGTTCCGGTGTTGAGGGCGAGCCCGGTGCCGGAGAAATACGTCTCACCGCCGAAGCTGCGATAGAGGTACTCGCCCTTGACCGACCACTGCGGAGCGAAGAAGGCTTCGACGCCGGCGCCGACGGTCCAGCCCGAGCGGAACTTGCTCTCGGAGAGCGTCAGGCCGAAGCCGCTGGCGGTGAACTTGTTGTCGATCCAGGCGTAACCACCGGTGCCGTAGAACAGCACGTTGTTGACGGCCCAGCCGATGCGGCCGCGAACCGTGCCCAACGCGTCGATCTTGTTCGAGAGGGTGACGCCGAGCGCGGTCGCCGAGGCGTTGAGGTCGGCCCAGGCGCCGTCGGCCTCGAGGCCGAACACGACGTTGCCGGTCTGCCAGTTGTAGCCGCCGGTGCCACCGACGAAGCCACCATTCGTCTTCACGGCAGCCGAGCTGTCTTCCCAGGCGCCGCCACCGACGATACCGAGATAGAATCCGGTCCAGTTGTACACGGCAGCGACCGGAGCCGGCGCCTTGGTGTAGGGGCGCGCTGCGAGGTCAGCGGCCGAGGCCGGTGCAGCGAGAGCGAAGAGGGCGGCCGAAGCCAGCAGAAGCTTTTTCATTTTCTAAGTTATCCCAGTCCCGGTTTCTGATTTTGCCCTTCCAAGGAGGGAAGGACATCGGACGCGTTGGTCCAACTGGTGACGTCCTACACCACTGAAGCCGCAAGTTGTGTCTCCGAAAAGTCACAGCCGCCGCAAAATGAGGCAGTTGCTGACCCATTGTTCCCATTGGGGAACTTGACTGAACGCCCGCGTGATCTGCGCTTCTTCCTGGGCGTGCGCCGGAAGATTGCCCAGGAACAAAGCTGGAACATCTGGCGCGCTTTTGCTATATGTATGGGGATAACCCGGGGGACGGCCGGCCGACCGGGGTCGGGCGGCGTATAGGTCCTTCAACGAGGCGGCAACAGGCGCGGGCGCGCGGACGCCGCCGTTCAATTCAGTGGCATTCGCAAGTGGAGAGCGGCGATGGCGGGAAGCGTCAACAAGGTCATTCTGGTCGGTAATCTCGGCAAGGACCCGGAAATCCGCCGCACCCAGGACGGGCGGCCGATCGCCAATCTCAGCATCGCGACGTCGGAGACCTGGCGCGACAAGAACAGCGGCGAGCGCAAGGAGAAGACCGAGTGGCACCGCGTCGTGATCTTCAATGAGGGCCTCTGCAAGGTCGCCGAGCAGTACCTGAAGAAGGGTGCCAAGGTATACATCGAGGGCGCGCTGCAGACCCGCAAATGGACCGACCAGAGCGGCGTGGAGAAGTATTCGACCGAGGTCGTGCTGCAGGGCTTCAACTCGACGCTGACCATGCTCGACGGTCGCGGCGGCGGTGGAGGCGGCGGCAGCTTCGGTGACGAGCCGGGCGGCGATTTCGGTTCGTCCGGGCCCATCAGCAGCGCGCCGCGCCGGCCCGTGGCTGCGGGCGGTGGTGGCCGCAACAACGACATGGACGACGATATCCCGTTCTGACGGCGGGGTATCACACCGGGATCGCGCTGGACGGACCGGTCGGCGCTTCGGATGTCGCGTCAGTGAATCCATCTAATGGGCGGAATGGGCTCGGAATTTCCGGGCTCTCTTCATGTTGAGGATGAGCCGACCGGCGTCATGGCCAGGGGCGGGGACGCGCGTCGGGGAGGCGCGATCGACCGGGCCTTGCGGGCGGGGCGGCCAAGGGCCGGTTCCCAGCCGGTCAAAGAGGTCGCAAGGCGGGCTGTAAGTCTTTGGAAAAATAAGCAGAAAAAGCGCTTCCCTTGCCCGCGCGAGGGTGGTTATCAGGGCATCGATGCGCTATATGATTCCCAGACAAAACCTCTCCGGATTCCCCCTTGGCTGACGACGACAAGAAGCCCGGCGACCAGCCGGCGCAACCCTCGGACATTCGCCCCATCTCCATCCTTGATGAGATGAAGAAGTCCTATCTCGATTACGCCATGAGCGTGATCGTGGCGCGCGCATTGCCCGACGCGAGGGACGGTCTGAAGCCCGTGCATCGCCGCATCCTGTACTCGATGAACGAGCAGGGGCACACGCCGGACAAGAAGTACGTCAAGTCGGCGCGCGTGGTCGGTGACGTCATCGGTAAGTATCATCCGCACGGCGACCAGTCGATCTACGACGCCATGGTCCGCATGGCGCAGGACTTCTCGATGCGCGTGCCGCTGATCGACGGCCAGGGCAATTTCGGCTCTGTCGACGGCGATCCCGCGGCGGCCTATCGTTACACCGAAGCGCGTCTGACCAAGGCGGCGCTGGCTCTGCTGGCCGACATCGACAAGGACACCGTCGATTTCCAGCCGAACTACGACAACAACGAGACCGAGCCTTCGGTCCTGCCGGCCAAGTTCCCGAACCTGCTGGTCAACGGCGCCGGCGGCATCGCGGTCGGCATGGCGACCAACATCCCGCCGCACAATCTCGGCGAGGTCATCGATGCCTGCGTGGCCCTGATCGACAACCCGGCGCTCACCATCGACGAACTCATCAACATCGTGCCGGGACCCGATTTCCCGACCGGCGGCGTCATCCTCGGGCGGCAGGGCATCCGCGCCGCCTATCACCTCGGCCGCGGCTCGATCACGATGCGCGGCAAGGTCGCGATCGAGACCATCCGCAAGGAGCGCGAGGCGATCATCGTCACCGAGATTCCCTACCAGGTGAACAAGGCGACGATGGTCGAGCGCATCGCCGAACTGGTCAAGGACAAGAAGATCGAGGGCATCGGCGACCTGCGCGACGAATCCGACCGCGACGGCTACCGCGTCGTCATCGAGTTGAAACGCGATGCCGTGCCGGACGTGGTGCTGAACCAGCTCTATCGCTTCACGCCGCTGCAGACGAGCTTCGGCGTCAACATGGTCGCGCTCGACAGCGGCCGTCCGCGGATCATGCATCTGAAGGACCTGCTGTCGATCTTCGTCGACTTCCGCGAGCGGGTCGTCACGCGGCGCACCAAGTTCCTGCTGGCCAAGGCGCGCGATCGCGCCCACATCCTGGTCGGTCTCGCTATCGCGGTCGCCAATATCGACGAGATGATCCGCGTCATCCGGAACTCGCCCGACCCGACCACGGCGCGTGACACCCTGATGTCACGCGACTGGCCGGCCCGCGACGTCGAGGACATGCTGACGCTGATCGACGATCCGCGTCACCGCATCAGCCCCGACGGCACGATCCGGCTGTCGATGGAGCAGGCGAAGGCCATCCTCGATCTGCGCCTGCAGCGCCTCACCGCGCTTGGCCGCGAAGAAATCCGCGACGAACTCGACAAGCTTGCCGCCGAGATCGCCGACTATCTCGACATCCTGCGCTCGCGCGAACGCGTGCTGGGCATCGTCAAGACCGAGCTCGCCGAGGTGAAGGCCGAGTTCGCCACGCCGCGCCGCACCGTGATTATGGAGCAGGAAGGTGAGGTCGAGGACGAGGACCTGATCCAGCGCGAGGACATGGTCGTCACCGTCTCGCATGCGGGCTATGTCAAGCGCGTGCCGCTGTCGGCCTATCGCGCGCAGCGCCGCGGCGGCAAGGGTCGCTCCGGCATGCAGACCCGCGACGAGGATTTCGTCAGCCGCCTGTTCGTGGCCTCCACGCACACGCCGGTGCTGTTCTTCTCCTCCCGCGGCCAGGTCTACAAGGAGAAGGTCTGGCGGCTGCCGATGGCCGCGCCGAATGCGCGCGGCAAGGCGATGATCAACATCCTGCCGCTGGAGCAGGGCGAGCGCATCACCACCATCATGCCGCTGCCCGAGGATGAATCGACCTGGGGCAATCTCGACGTGATGTTCGCCACGACCGGCGGCAACGTCCGGCGCAACAAGCTGTCCGATTTCGTCGACGTTCGTCGTTCCGGCATCATCGCGATGAAGCTCGACGACAACGAGGCGATCGTCGACGTGCAGATCTGCACCGAACGCGACGACGTGCTGCTGACCGCCGCCGGCGGCCAATGCATCCGCTTCCCGGTCACCGACGTGCGCGTCTTCACCGGCCGCACCTCGATGGGCGTGCGCGGCATCGCGCTGGGCGAGGGCGACAAGGTGATCTCGCTGGCGATCCTGCGCCATGTCGAGACCTCCTCCGACGAGCGGTCGGCCTATCTGAAGATGCGCCGTGCCGTCGCCGGCGAATCCGCGGCCGAAGAACCGGCGGCCGACGCCGAGGCCGAGGAGACCACGGGCAGCTTCCAGCTCGCCCAGGAGCGCTATGCCGAGATGTCGGCACAGGAGCAGATCGTGCTGACCGTCTCCGTCAATGGCTACGGCAAGCGCACCTCGTCCTACGAATACCGAACCACCGGCCGCGGCGGCAAAGGCATCGTCGCCATGAGCGTCAACAACCGCAACGGCAATCTCGTGGCCTCATTCCCGGTGGAGGACGCCGACCAGATCATGCTGGTGACCGACAAGGGCCAGCTGATCCGCTGCCCGGTCGAAGGCATCCGCGTCGCCGGCCGCTCGACGCAGGGCGTGATCGTGTTCGACACCGCCGACGACGAGCACGTGGTGTCGGTCGAGCACATCACGGAAGAGGCCGAGAGCGGCAACGGCGCGAACGGGGAGTGATGCGCACCGCGCGGATTTCTGTCCGCGCGTGTGACCTTCTGACGCGATAGATTAAACCTCTTTCATGCAGGGGAACTGCATCGGGATGCACTTGTTGGCTCCGCGTTGATCAAACGATGGAGTTCAATATGCGACAATCCCGAATCCTGCTTGCGGCGGCTCTCGCTGGTGCGACCGCCCTGGCGACGATGCAATCTGCCTCGGCCGCGCCGCTTCAGGCAGATCGTGCGCTCGGTGTGAACGGGGCCAATGTCGAAACCATCCAGTATCGCCCTGGCTGGCGCCATGGCCATCACGGATACCACCATGGCTACGGACATCGGGGCTACGGCACCGGTGCGGCCGTGATCGGCGGACTGGCGGCCGGAGCGATCATCGGCGGCGCGATCGCCAACAGCCAGGCTCGCCAGGATGAAGTGAGCTATTGTGCCCAGCGCTACAAGTCCTACGATCCGGCTTCGGGAACGTATCTCGCCTATAACGGTCAGCGTTACGCCTGTCCGTAACAGCAACAAACTCGGGAGCCGCGCGATCGCGGCGGCTCCCGAGCTCCCTCGCTAGATCTCCAGCTCCGTGCCGAACTCCACCACCTGCTTGGTCGGCACGCCGAAGAACGCGGCCGAGCGTTCCGCGTTGCGCTGCAGGAAGGCGAACACGCCTTCGCGCCAGACCCACATGCCCGGGACGTCCTCGCGCGGGATGATGGTCTCGCGGCCGACGTAGAATGTGACGTCGGCGAGGTCGAGGCCGGGCAGCTTGCCCTGGCGGCAGCCGAGCTTGAGGCCCTCATAGATCGTGGGATTCTGCATGAAACCGTAATGCAGGATGACGCGGGTGATCCCGGGGATGATCTCGATCACTTCGGCGCGCTCCTCATCGGCAATATGCGGAACGTCGTCGATCAGGACGGTGACGAGGACGACGCGTTCGTGCAGCACGTGGTTGTGCTTGACGAATTGCGTCAGCGTCAGCGGTACGCCGCGCGGGGCCGACGCCAAGAAAACGGCGGTGCCGGGCAGCCGTCCGCTGCATTTGTTGATCGCGGTCTCGATCAGGTCCTCTTCCGGCTGGCGCAGCCGGGCGCGCGCAGCCTCGACCAGCTTCACGCCGCTGCGCCAGGTCAGCATCAGGAAGGCGACGAAGGCGGCTAGCAGCAGCGGAAACCAGCCGCCCTCGAACAGCTTGGTCGAGTTCGCCGAGAAGAAGATCATGTCGATGACGAAGAAGAATCCGTTCACGCCGGCCACCAGCCAGGGCGAGAAGCCCCACTGGATCGCGACCAGCGCGGCGAGCAGGGTGGTGATCGCCATCAGCAGCGACACGGCGATGCCATAGGCGCCGGCGAGCGCGTCCGAGGTGCCGAAGCTCAGCACCGCGCCGAGGGTCGCGGCGGCGAGCAGCCAGTTCACCAGTGGCACGTAGATCTGGCCGATCGCGTCGCTCTGGGTGTGCAGGATCTGCATGCGCGGCAGGAAGCCGAGCTGGATCGATTGCTGCGTCAGCGAGAACACGCCGGAGATGATCGCCTGCGAGGCGATGACGGTCGCGACAGTGGAGAACGCGACCAGCGGGTAGTGCAGGATATCGGGGCAGAGCTGGAAGAACGGGTTCTCGATCATCGTGGGGTCGGTGATCAGCAGCGCGGCCTGGCCGAAATAGTTCAGCACCAAGGCAGGCAGGCAGACCGCGAACCAGGCGAGCCGGATCGGGAAGCGGCCGAAATGGCCCATGTCGGCATACATGGCTTCGCCACCGGTCACAGCCAGGAATGCGGCGCCGAGAATGGCAAAGGAGATGTGGAAATCCTGGTGGATGAGGAAGTCGAAGGCGTAGAGCGGGCTGAGCGCGGCGAGCACGGCCGGCGCCTTGACGATGCCGTGAATCCCGAGGGCGGCCAGCACGATGAACCAGAGCAGCATCACCGGGCCGAAAATGCGGCCGATGAAGCCGGTGCCGCGCTTCTGCATCATGAACAGGCCGACCAGGATGACGATCGTCGCCGGCACCACAGCCGGGGCAAGCGAGGGCGCATCGACCTTGAGGCCCTCGATGGCGGACAGCACGGAGATCGCAGGCGTGATCGCACCGTCGCCGTAGAGCAGCGCCGCGCCGACGAGGCCCACGACCAGCAGATGGGCGCGCCAGGTTCCGGGCTGGGCATGGCGGGCGTGCAGCAGTGCCAGCAGCGCCACGATGCCGCCTTCGCCGCGATTGTCCGCGCGCAGGATCAGCATGGCGTATTTCAGCGAGATGATCAGCAGCAAGGCCCAGAGGATCAGCGAGACCACCCCCAGCACGGCAGCCTGGCTGAGCGTGCCGCCATGGGCCGCGGCCTTGGCGGCTTCCTTGAGGGCATAGAGCGGGCTGGTGCCGATATCGCCATAGACCACCCCGAGGGCGCCCATGGTCATCGCGATCGGCAGCGGAGAGGAGGGGTGACCGGAGGCGGCAACAGGCGTGCTGGACAAAGGCAACCCCTCAACGGGAACGCGCCCCGCGGGCCATTCCGGGGGCGCGTCTTGCAGTCTGCGACGGGACGCCGCGAGATTCCAAGCGGTTTATAGCCCGCGCTCCATGACGTGGAGCTGACGGGCGCCCGACCTATTGGGCGCGGTCGGCCGAGACCAGGCGCGCCTCGCGCACCACGCTCTTGGTGCCGGCGCGGCGCAGGCAGGAGGCTTCGAAATTGGGCCAGGCCTGCTGCGAGCAGTCCTTGCCAATGGTCCGGATATCGAGCCGGTCGCCCTTGGCGAGCGGCTGCGGCACGCTCGCCTCGACGGCGGGCGCAAAGCCGGGAAGCAGCGACAATGCAGTGGCAACGAACGCGGCGACGGCAATCGCTGAAAGAGTCTTCATCATTGACGGTCCCCTGTGTTGCGGCCGCTGCCCAGAGCGGTCCGTCATTCGTTGGGTGGATTGGTAACCATGGCCAGTTTCGGGACGTCTTCGCCGGCACGAAAAATGGTTTCTTGCGCGAGGCGCTTTGTTTCGCGGCCGCTCCAGGGACGAAACAATCCGGCCGATTTCGACGGGATTTGCCGGAAACCGGCAGGGAACAGGCCCGGCTTGCCGGGCCGGGCCGGGCGCGGTAGGACGTTGCCATGCCGCGCATTGCCTTCTACCCAGGTTCCTTCGACCCCATCACCAACGGCCATCTGGACGTCGTCCGGCACAGCGTGCCGCTGTGCGATCGCCTGGTCGTCGCCATCGGCGTTCATCCCGGCAAGAAGCCGCTGTTCTCGACCGAGGAGCGGGTGACGATGCTGCACGAGGTCTGCGGGCCGGTGGCGGCTGCCGCCGGCTGTACGCTCGAGGCCGTCACCTTCGACGATCTCGCGGTCACCGCCGCGCGCAAGCACGGTGCCACCATCATGATCCGCGGACTGCGTGACGGCACCGATCTCGATTACGAGATGCAGCTTGCGGGCATGAACGGCACCATGGCGCCCGAGGTGCACACCGTCTTCCTGCCGGCCTCGCCCGCCGTCCGCCCGATCACCGCCACTTTGGTACGTCAGATCGCCGGCATGGGCGGCGATGTCTCGGCCTTCGTTCCGCCGCTCGTCGCGGCCCAGCTCAAGGCGAAGTTCGCCTGATACCGGCGCGCTCGCGCCTCCATGTCTGATCCGGAGTTGTCATGATCCGTATTTTCGCAGTTCTTGCCGCGCTCCTGTTCGCGGTGCCGGCGGTTGCCCAATCCCTGCCGGCCAATCTCGACAAGGCCAATGCCATCGTCATCGACACCACCAAGGGCCGCATCGTCATCAAGCTGCGCACCGATCTGGCGCCGCAGCATGCCGAGCGGATCAAGCAGCTGGCGCGCGAGGGCTTCTACAACAACGTGCCGTTCCACCGCGTCATGGACGGCTTCATGGCGCAGACCGGCGACGGCCAGAATTTCAACGGGACCGGCGGCTCGAAATATCCGAACCTGAAGCAGGAATTCTCCAAGGTGCACTTCGCCCGCGGCATCGTCGGCATGGCGCGCCGCGGCGACAGTGTCGATACCGCCAACTCACAGTTCTTCATCATGTTCGCCGACGGTGGCAGCCTCGATGGCCAGTACACGGTGATCGGCGAGGTCGTGCAGGGCATGGACGTCGTCGACAAGCTGAAGAAGGCGCCGGCCGGATCGCCCAGCGGCGCGGTCACCGATCCCGACAAGATGGTGAAGGTGCAGGTCGCCTCCGACATCAAGTAGGGACACGCGATGGCGCGCCGCGGCAAGAAGCTTCTGCTGGCGGCGGCGACCCTCCTGCTCGGCGTCTCCGGCGCGAAGGCCGGCGACCGGGAGGTCAACACCATCCAGGACATCTTCCGGCACCTGCGCGGCTGCTGGAAGCCGCCGTCGGCCGCCAGGGCTCACCCGATCGACATCACCGTGGTCGTGAGCTTCACCCGGTCCGGCGACATTCTCGGCCATCCCCGGATTTCCTATGAGTCCGCGGAGGCCACCGACAGCGACCGGCTGCAATACCGGGTCGCGGTCATGGAGGCATTGCAACGCTGCACGCCGATGCCATTTACCGAAACGATGGCCGGCGCCGCTGCGGGGCGTCCTTTCGCGATCCAGTTCCGTCAACGAAAGACCTCACCCCAAACCCGAGAGAGAGAAGCATGAGCGTCACCGAAAACACCCTGATCCTCGAGACCACCCAGGGCCCCGTCACCATCGAGATGCGGCCCGACCTCGCGCCCAACCACGTCGCGCGCATCAAGGAACTGGTCCGCGAGGGCTTTTACGACGGCATCGTGTTCCACCGCGTCATCGACGGCTTCATGGCGCAGACCGGCTGCCCGCACGGCACCGGCACCGGCGGCTCCGGCCAGAAGCTGAAGGCCGAGTTCAACAAGGAGCCGCATGTGCGCGGCGTCACTTCGATGGCCCGTGCTGCCAGCCCTGATTCCGCCGACAGCCAGTTCTTCATCGTGTTCGACGACGCCCGCTTCCTCGACAACCAGTACACGGTCTGGGGCAAGGTCACCGAGGGCATGGAGAACGTCGACAAGATCAAGCGCGGCGAGCCGGTGCAGAACCCCGACAAGATCGTCAAGGCGCGGATGGCCGCGGACGCGGCTTGACCGCTCGACCCTCATCCCGAGAGGCGCGGAAACGCGCGTCTCGACGGATGAAGGTCCCGCGGCTGCAGGTCGGCCTTCATGGTTCGAGACGGCGCTCCGCGCCTCCTCACCATGAGGGGCTGACTCTGTGCTGAGCAAGACATGCGCACCGATCTCTTCGACTTCGATCTGCCCGCCGAGCGCATCGCGTTGCGCCCGGCGAGCCCGCGCGATTCCGCGAAGATGCTGGTCGTTCAGGGCGGTGCGCTGCACGATGCGATCGTCTCGGACCTGCCGCGCTGGCTCAAGCCGGGCGACCAGCTCGTCGTCAACGACACCAAGGTGATCGCGGCCCAATTGAAGGGCCGCCGCATCGGACGCGAGACCGAGCCGAAGATCGAGGCGACGCTGATCAAGCGGCTCGACGACTCGCGCTGGCAGGCGCTGGTGAAGCCGGCGAAGAAGCTCATTGCCGGCGATCGCATTCGCTTCGGCAACGAGGGCAAGGTCTGCCTGCTCGGTCATCTCGATGCCGAAGTGGAGACCAAGGGCGGCGAGGGCGAGGTGACGCTGTCGTTCTCTTTCCACGGGCCTGCGCTCGACCAGGCCATCGCCGAGCTCGGCAGTCCGCCGCTGCCGCCCTACATCGCCTCCAAGCGCACGCCTGACGAGCAGGACCTCGCCGACTACCAGACCATGTTTGCGGCGAGGGAGGGCGCGGTGGCCGCGCCGACGGCAGGGCTGCATTTCACGCCGGCGCTGGAGCAGGCGCTGAACGCGCACGGCGTCGGCCTCAACCGCATCACGCTGCATGTCGGGGCAGGGACGTTCCTGCCGGTGAAGGTCGACGACACCGAGGGTCACAAGATGCACGCCGAGTGGGGCATGATCTCGGCCGAGACGGCGGAGCGGCTCAACAACGCGCGGCGGAATGGCGGCCGCATCGTCGCGGTCGGCACGACCTCGTTGCGCCTGCTCGAAAGCGCCGCGCACGAGGACGGCATGATCCAGCCATTCGCGGCCGAGACCTCGATCTTCATCACCCCCGGCTACCGCTTCCGCGCCGTCGATGTCCTGATGACCAATTTTCACCTGCCGAAATCGACGCTGTTCATGCTGGTCTCGGCGTTCTCCGGCCTGGAGACGATGCAGGCCGCGTACGCGCATGCGATCGCCAGCGGGTATCGGTTCTATTCCTACGGTGATGCGTGCCTGCTGTTTCGGGCGAGGGAGTGACCCGGCAGGCTCTCTGTGTTATACTTTTTGCCTCGTTTGCGCAGATCGAGTGACTCATGAACATCCGTTCCGCGGTTGTGGCGGCGTTGATCTAACGCGCGGCTGGCGGACCAGGGTGGGCACGGCGCTGCTCGCCTGTCCCACCCCCTTCGTTTTCCGGTTACGTCATCACGCCATCACGCGCTGCGGCAAAAGCTCGGCGATCTGCACGGCGTTCAGAGCCGCACCCTTCAGCAGCTGATCCGCGGCCACGAACATCGAGATTGAATGGCCGGAGGGATCGCTGAGGTCCTTGCGAATGCGGCCGACGAGGACGTCGTCCTGGCCGGAGGCGTCGATCGGCATCGGGAAGTAGTTCTTGGCGCGATCGTCGACCACCTTCACGCCAGGGGCGCGGGCCATGAGGCTGCGGACCTGATCCTCGGTGATCGGCTTCTCGCATTCGAAGGTGATGGCCTCGCAATGGGCGCGCAGCACCGGGACGCGGACGCAGGTGACGCCGATGGCGATCCTGTCATCCTCGAAGATCTTGCGGGTCTCCTTGATGACCTTGGTCTCTTCGTCGTTGTAGCCGGTCTCGGGATCGATCGCGGTGTTGTGGTTGAAGAGGTTGAAGGCGTAGGGATGCGGCATCACCTTCGGCGTGTAGACCTGCCCGTTGAGACTGGCGCGGGTGGATTCGACCAGTTCATCCATGGCGGCGGCACCGGCGCCGCTGGCCGCCTGATAGGTCGAGATGATGACGCGCTTGATGCGGTTGGCCTGGTGGATCGGCCAGAGCGGCACCAGGGCGGTGATCGCGGCGCAGTTCGGGTTGGCGATGATGCCCTTGTGGTCGCGGATGCGGTTCGCGTTGATCTCCGGGATCACCAGCGGAACGTTCGGATCCATGCGGAAGGCGGAGGAGTTGTCGACCACGACGGCGCCCGCCTTGACCGCGAGCGGCGCGAACTTCCTGGAGATGCCGCCGCCCGCGGAGAACAGGGCGATGTCGACACCCTCGAAGGCGCGCTCGGTCAGTTCCTCGATGACGACGTCCTTGCCGCGGAACGACACCGTCTTTCCGGCCGAACGGGCGCTCGCCAGCGCCTTGAGCTTGCCGACGCGGAAGCCGCGCTTGTCCATGGTGGCGATGAATTCGGCGCCCACCGCGCCGGTGACGCCGACAATCGCGACGACGGGATCGTTACTCACATTCTCCTCCATTGCATTGAATTCGAGACAACAAAAAAGCCCCGGTCCATCAAGGGCGGGGCTTCGGCAGAGCTGATGCGTTTTCGTCGACGACTACGCGCGCACGTCTCCCCCGGCCCCGAAGGCCGTGGTGGTTTTGGTCGTGCGTTTGGTGGTCGTGAACATGGCGGCGACTTATGCGGGAGAGTTGCGGCTCCGTCAATGGCTTTCGGCGAAGGCCATGGTGGCTACTTCCGGCGGGCGCCCGGCGGCTCCAGGATGACCTCCTTGAGATCGTCGCCGCTGATGACGACGATCGCGAAGTTCAGGCGGCCATCCTCCCGGATCAATCCGCCGCTGATCGCCTTGCCGGAGGCAGCCTGTTCGGCGACCCGCACCGCATCGGCCAGCCGCTGCCGGATCGCGGCGAGGGCTGCGAGGTTGTTGCGGTCCTCGACGCCGAGTTCGGTCACGGGCAGGGCGGCTTCGCCGCCGAGGATTTCGCCGGTCACGGCATCGATGGTGTGGCGCCAGATGCGGTCGTTGTGCAGGGTCTTCACCCGATAGACCGGACTGGCTGCAGCGCCGTCAAAACTCACATCCGCCGTGGTGGCGCCGGCGTGACGGGCTTCGGCAATCGCCATGGCCTGGTTGATCGAGATCGACGATGCACGGAAGCGTTCGATCTCGCGACTGACGGCGTTCCGTTCGGTTTCGCTGTCAGCGTCACCTGAAAGAGCGGTCTCGGTCGACACGGTGACGGCGGCGCGCAGCGGGGCCGCCGCAGCAAGCGCAGCCATGGCAATCGCCATCATGGCCCAGACCCGTCGCGGTGTCGTCATGATCGATCCCCTGGTTTTGCTTGTCCCGAAGAAGAACGCGGCCGGCCTTGGGCACCGGCCGGCCGCGGAACGTCGCTCCGGGCTGTACCCGGGGCGGCGATCAAAGCGGCACGGACGTCCTTGGGGCTGGTGAAAGAAAGCAGCCCGTACCGGCTTATAACGAAACCATACCGTATCGTTTTATTTGGGTCAATTGCGAAATCCGCGCGAGGGGCGCGGGCTCACGGGATTGTCAGCGGGAGGGGCGCCGGCGTGACGGGCTCTTGGGAGGCAGGATGCGGTCCGCAGGACCGAGGGCGCCCGCGAGAAAGAGCCGGATCGCCACGCGCATCCGCTGCTCGGCCGCCTTCAATTCGAGCGCGGTTCCGAACGTCGCCATCCGGTGGGTGTGTCCGACCACGACGTCGAGAAATACCTCGGCGGCGATCCTGGTGTCTTCGAGATCGAGCGAGCCCTGCGCGACCAGATGGTCGAAGAAGCGTGCGGTGGTGGCGACGGCCTTGAGCCAGCCTTCCTCCTCGCCGAGCTTGGCGACCTCGGGAAAGTTGATGGCCTGCGACGTCATCATGCGGCTGAAGGCGACGGCGTCCGGTCCGCAGGTGAAGGTCAGCATCTGGCGGCCGATCTCCACGAGGCGCTGCTCGACCGAAACATCGGAGGGATTGTCGAGCTGGGTTTCCGCCGCCGCCGACAGCGGCGCCAGCCAGCGTGCGATCTCCCGCCGGAGCACGGCGGCAAACAGGCCGCGCTTGTCGCCGTACCGCGCATACACCGTAGGCTTGCTGACCCGCGCCGCTTCCGCGACGGCGTCGAGCGAAGTGGCGTCGAAGCCGCGATCAAGGAACAGGCGCGTGGCGACCTCGATCAGACGCTGGTCGCGCTCGATCGCGGCGTCTTTGGTCGGCCGGCCGCCGCGCGACCTCGGGATTTCGCGCCGCGCTGCGGCCGTTCTTGCTTTCGTCGCGGTCAATCCGATGCCCAATGATGTCAGCATGTGTCCGATCTGATCAATCTATATCGCCGGGTCCTGAGTCCGTCATCGTCAAACTGAGGCCAAAGCGACGCGTGGCTCGTGGGGCCGCCCCCGGGGCCCGTCGGTTCACGGCAGGCCGGAGCTCCAGGCCTGGCCTGAGGCGGCCTTGTCGTAGCCGTATTGGTAGAGCGCCCGCATGTAGGCGGTATCGAAGCCTTCGGAGGGCGGCGCGGGATAGTCGCGCGCAATGTAGGAGAGATGGAAGCCGAAGCGGTTGCGCTTGGCGAAATCATAGGTCGCGTAAATGATCGATCGGGTCTGCGACTGCGTGATCGCGGACAGGCTGCGCGAGGCGACGTCGATGGTGCTGTTGGACACCAGCTCGAAGTTGCGCTCGATCTTCTTGTTGACGAGGATGTAGATGTCGAGGCGGGACTTGCCGGGCAGGCCGCCCTGCAGCAGCAGCGCTTCCGGCAAGGTCAGCACCGGCGCGGTCACGCCGCCGTCGACATGCATCTCCTGGAACCTGCGGCCCTGGCCTTCGGCGTCGATCATGATCGGCGGAAAGACCAGTGGGATGCTGGCGGAGGCTGCCATCACGTCGCGGAACAGCTTGAGCGCCTCGGGTGTTCCGACTGCGGCGATCTTGCCCATGTCCCAGATTGCGGTGCGCTGGGTGTCGAGGTCGGTCGTCACGATCAGCAGCTTGCGGCCCTTGGCGCTCTCGCGGGCGACTTGCGCCATCAGCTCCGGTCCGACGTAGCGCGCGACCAGTTCCCGCAGCCGCGTATTGCCGAACAGGCCGGAGCCGAACAGCACGCGGATGATGCTGGGATCGTTCAGCAGGCTTTCGGCGATGCCGGAGGTGTAGACCTCCTTCAGCGTGTCGTCATATTGCGGACCGAGGAACGCGAACGGCGCGATCAGCCCGCCGGTGCTGACGCCGGAAACGACCGAGAAGGCAGGCCGGGTGCCGGCCGCGCTCCAGCCATTCAGCACGCCGACGCCATAGGCGCCATCCGCGCCGCCGCCGGAGAGCGCCAGATAGTTTCTGGACCCGCCGCGCAGATCCGTCTCGATCCCGAATTTTGCGGCGGGATCGTCGGTGTAGCGGCGCAGGCCGTCGAGATCGAGGACGCGTGCAGCAGCGGCATCGGCGGCCGTGTAGGGTGTGCGGGGCAGGGACGTGCAGGCGGCCAGGGCGAGGCTGCCGGCCAGCACGACCGCAGAGGTCAGGCGGCGCACCGCCCATGCGGTTGGGCCAGCCGCAGGGCTGGATGCTGTGGTCGAACGCGAGGGCAATGTCATCTGGCGGCGGCTGGCGATCACGCAAATTCGGGCCGCCGGCACGTTCGCCGCGGCACCTCGTCCAGCCCCGGATAAAACTATACTGTATCGTTTTATTTAACAAGCGGCGGTTTCCATCACGACCGCGTCAGCGCTGTCCCGGTCTGGGGCATTGCCGGACGGGCGGGTTGATCGGGTGCGCCCGGCACGCAATAAGCAGCGCCATGAATCTCCCAGGCGATGGTCTTCCCAATCATTTCGAACTGCTCGGCACCGATGGTCATGCGCGCACGGGGCGGCTGACCACACCGCATGGCGTCGTGCGGACGCCGGCCTTCATGCCGGTCGGAACCGCCGGCGCCATGAAAGGCATGCATTGGCGCGAGGTGCGCGAGGCGGGCGCCGACATCGTGCTCGGCAACACCTATCACCTGATGCTGCGCCCCGGCGCCGAACGGATCGCTGCGCTCGGGGGCTTGCAGACATTTACCGGCTGGAACGGGCCGATGCTGACGGATTCCGGCGGCTTCCAGGTCATGTCGCTGTCGGCCCTGCGCAAGGTCAGCGAGCAGGCCGTCACCTTCCGCTCGCATATCGACGGTGCCAAGGTCGAACTGTCGCCGGAGCGCTCCATCGAGGTTCAGCGCCTGCTTGGTTCGGACATCGCCATGCAGATGGACGAATGCGTGCGGCTGCCGGCCGAGCGCGCCGACATCGAGCGTGCCATGCAATTGTCCTTGCGCTGGGCCGAGCGGAGCAAGCGCGCCTTCGAGAGCGCGCCCGACGGCTATATGCTGTTCGGTATCGTGCAGGGGGGCGATGTGCCGCCGCTGCGCCATGCGAGCGCGCGCGGGCTCGTCGACATCGGCTTTCATGGCTATGCGATCGGCGGCCTCGCGGTCGGCGAGCCGCAGGCGGTGATGCTGGCGATGATCGACGAGACCGCGCCGGCGCTGCCTGTCGACCGGCCGCGCTATCTCATGGGTGTCGGCACGCCCGATGACATTCTCGAGGCCGTGAAGCGCGGCATCGACATGTTCGACTGCGTGATGCCGACGCGCAACGGTCGTCACGGCGTTGCCTTCACGCGCTTCGGCCAGGTCAATCTGCGCAACGCGCGCCATGCCGACGATCCACGTCCGCTCGACGAAGAGAGCTCATGGCCGTCGGCGCGCAATTACGCGCGTGCCTATCTGCATCATCTGGTCAAGGCCGGCGAGACCCTGGGCGCGATGCTGCTGTCGGACATCAACATCGCCTACTATCAGTTCCTGATGCAGGGCATCCGGAACGCGATCGCAAACGGAACGTTCGACGCGTTCTATCAGCGGACGCGCGAGGACTGGGCGCGGGGCGACATCGCGCCGCGCTGATCCGTCTCCCCGTGCTCAGTTGCAGACGATCCGCGACCTGACGGCATGCTTGGTGACAAAGCCAAAGCCGCAGGTGTCGCAGGTCCAGAGATAGCTGATTACGTGGTCCGAGACGTAGGCGGATGCTTCGGCGGCGACCATGGAGTCGGCGCAGACGGGACAGGTGGGCAACTCGCTGCAACGCGGATCGCGGTGGGGCGCGATGGTCGACAACACTTCAGCGACTGCTGACATCGTGGTGACCTCCCTGCTTCGAAAGACAACCCTAGCATAAGTCGAATTGGTTGACGAGGTCGCAACACAAATCCGTTGATTTTCTGATAATAGTTGCTCGCGCGATTTTGCGTCGCAGCGTATTTTGTCGCGTGTCGCATTGTCGCTGGAGTTTCGTCACGCGCCGTCTCTAACTGCGGAAACACTGCGACAGACTTGCCGATTGTCGCCACAGGGAGTCCATCATGGACGCGTCGTCCAACACGGGTGCAGCGCACCAACCCGGTCGTGGCCGGGTCTATTCGTCGATCGTCGAAGCCTTCGGCGACACACCGATCGTGCAGTTGCGGAGGCTGCCGGGCATGCACGGTGTCAACGCCACGATCCTGGCCAAGCTCGAATATTTCAATCCGGCGGCGAGCGTGAAGGACCGCATCGGAGCGGCGATGATCATCGCCATGGAGAAGGCGGGCATCATCAAGCCAGACACCGTGCTGATCGAACCGACTTCGGGCAACACCGGTATCGCGCTCGCCTTCGTCGCGGCCTCACGCGGCTATCGGCTCAAGCTGGTGATGCCGGAATCGATGTCGATCGAGCGGCGCAAGATGCTGGCTTTTCTCGGTGCCGAACTGGTGCTGACGCCCGCGGCGCAAGGCATGAAGGGCGCCATCGCGGCCGCCGAGGAACTGTTGAAGACGACGCCGAATTCGGTGATGCCGCAGCAGTTCAAGAACCTCGCCAATCCGGAGGTGCACCGCCGCACCACCGCCGAGGAGATCTGGAACGACACGGCCGGCAACGTCGATTTCTTCGTCGCCGGCGTCGGCACCGGCGGCACCATCACCGGCGTCGGCCAGGTGTTGAAGTCGCGGAAGCCGGGCTTGCGCGTCGTTGCCGTGGAGCCGGAGGAAAGCCCGGTGCTGTCGGGCGGCCAGCACACACCGCACAAGATTCAGGGCATCGGTGCCGGCTTCGTGCCCGATATCCTCGACCGCGCCGTCATCGACGAGATCGTGAAGATCAATTCGGCAACCGCGATCGAAACCTCGCGGGCGCTGGCGCGCCACGAAGGTATCCCGGGCGGCATCTCCTCGGGCGCGGCCATCGCTGCGGCGCTGCAGATTGGCAAACGGCCGGACGCGGCTGGTAAAACCATCCTGGCGATCGTGCCGTCGTTCTCCGAGCGGTACCTTTCGACCGCCTTGTTCGAGGGAGTCTGACACATGGCGGATCAACCGAGGCGCCCTCGCACGCTGGGCGATGCGCGCACGGAGGCCGAGGCGGCGTTCAAGAAGGTGACCGCCAAGGTCGCCCCGGCGCCGCCGAAGCAGAACGTGGCGCCCGGCGTCCGGGAGCAGGTTACGCTGCGGATCGACCAGGACGTGCTCGAATTCTTCCAGGAGGGCGGTCCCGGCTGGCAGGACCGGATCAACGACGCGTTGCGCAAGGCGGCGGGAAAGTAGCCCTCCCGTCGCGCAAACGAAAAAGCCCGGCGCGCGCCGGGCTTTTCCATGTGGATCATGCTGCGGCTCAGCGGCGGAACATGCCGCCCATCATGCCGCCGACGACTCCGCCCACGAACGCGGCTCCGGGATCGACGCCGCCACCGTTGTGGCGCGGGGCGGGAGCGCTCTGCTGGGGAGCGCTGGCCCGGCGCGCGGGCTTGGCGCTTTCCTCGCTCGCGACCGGGGTGGTCGCCACGATCTCCGACAGCAGCGCCTTGTGCTGCAGCTTGTTGAGATAGCCGGTCGATGGATAGCCGCGCGCGGCCTGCCAGCGCTTCAGTACGGTGCGGGTCTCCTCGGAGAACACGCCGGTGACCTTGGTGTCGAAGCCGAGGCCGGTGAGGCGGCGCTGCACGTCGCGGCGCTGGCCCTTGTCGAGGCCGATCTGGTCCTCGGTCAGCTGCGTGGAATCCTCGGTGAAGGTCGCCGGATCGATCCCCGCATTCAGGTTCCGGGTCGCGGTCGAGGGGCCGCTCTTGATCGCGGCGAGACGGGCCAGCGCCAGCGGCTTGAACTGCCCGTTGGGATAGGCGGAGAGATAGGCGTTGAGCTCTTCCGGCTTGTTGGATTCCTTCACCGACCGCCAGAACTCGAGTTCGACGCCGTCAGCACTGCCGCTTGAGACGGCGGCAGGAACGGTACCAGCCGCCATCGGCGCGGCATTGGCCACCTGCTGGGGCGCCTGCGCCGGATTGAGATAGACGGCGCCGATCAAATTGGTGTGTCCCCAGGGCAGCTGGCCCTTGCGGGTTTCCTCGTTGACCTGGGCGCGCACCGCCGTCATCGCCTGCTGGATCTCGACACCGGGCTTGGTGATGTTGTCGATCAGCGCGCGGGTGAACGGGCTGTTGTTGCCCTCCTGGCCGTCCAGCGCGGTCTGGCCAGGCCCGGTCGCGAAGGCGATCAGCGTGCCTTCGCCCGACTTCATCTCGGCAAGGCCGCTCTGCACGTTGACGCTGCGCGTGGCCGAGTTCGACTTGATCTTGGCGGCGAACGGATTGTCGCGGCAGGCATCGAGGAAGACGAGCTTGACCTTGGCGTCGCCCATGGTCTGTTCGAGCGTCAGGTCGATGTTGATGGCGGCTCCGAGCTTGACGTCCATCTCGGACTTGATGTCGGCATCGACGGGCAGGAGATAGTTGGAGCCGCCGACGGCAATGCCGTGGCCTGCATAGTAGAACACAGCGACGTCCGAGCCCTGCGCCTTGCGGCCGAAATCGAGCAGCTTGTCGGTCATCTGGTCTCGGGTGAGGTTCGATCCTTCGATCACCTCGAAGCCGACATTGCGCAAGGTTGCCGCCATCGACTTGGCGTCGATCGGCGGGTTCGGCAGTTGCGCGACGTTCTTGTAGGAACCGTTGCCGACGACAAAGGCGACACGCCGGTCGGCCTTCGCGGCGCTGACCGACAGCGCCATGCACATCAGCGAGACGAGGAATGTGAGAGTGCGCATCTGAAATCCCCACCAGAATCGAATTGCAGGCAGCAACAAATCGACGTCGATCCTACACGAAAACGTCCCGTTTCGCGCCAGCAAAACGACGTCCGATCCGCTGCATCGTGGCCGAATATGCACGATGAAATGCCCCATTCAACGTGATGCAAATCACGTTCGACCACATTGATTTGTCGCGCCAGTCCGCGATGGGTTCACGGCGCGCGGGCGGGAACCGGCGGGGTCGGCCTCAGATTCAGCAGGTTGCCGAACAGGATCAGCGCGGCGCCGAGCACGGTCCAGGCGTCGAGCCGTTCGTTGTAGAGCAGCCAGCCGACCGTCGCGGTGAGGGGAACCCTCAGGAAGTCCATGGGGATGACGATGGTGGCGTCGGCGTAGCGCATCGCGCTGGCGAGGCAGTAGTGCGAGAATGTGCCGCAGACCGCGATCACCCCGAGCCAGGCCCAGGCGTAGGCCGAGGGCCAGGTCCAGACATACAGCGTCGGCACGAAGCCGGCGACCGACTGCACCACCAGCATCCAGAACAGGATCGAAAGCGCGCTTTCGGTTCTGGTCAGCGATTTGACCAGCGCCATCGAGACGCCAAATCCCATGGCGGCACCGAGGGCGATCAGCTGCCCCGGATTGATCTCGCCGGTGGCGGGGCGAACGATCACGATCACGCCGACGAGACCGAGCACGATGGCGCCGATCTTCCAGGGCGTCATGCGCTCGCCGAGGAAGCTTGCGGCGAGGATGGCCGTCCAGATCGGCATCGTGAATTCGATCGCCACCACCTGGCCGATCGGGATCAGAGTCAGCGCGAAGAACCAGCCGAGCTGCGCGAGATAGTGCACGGAATTGCGCGCGATGTGGTCGCGCAGGCGCATCGTCCGCAGCACCTTGATGCCGCCGGCGCGATAGATGATCGGGGACAACAGGATGAACCCGATCAGCGATCGCACCTCCATGATCTGGAAGACGTTGAGTTCGCGCGTCGTCTCGCGTCCGGCCACGGCCATCACCAGCATCAGGGAGAGCCATCCGGCCATCCACAGGGCGGCCATCGTCTTGGACGGTGCAGTGCTCATGCGGGGCGGGGATTTCGAACGAAGGACTGAGGTGGGGGCCGGTATCAACGACCTCGCAGCGCTTTGCAACGGCCAATCTGCGGGTGCTGCGATGCGCGCGCCGTGCTAAAGCGGCTGCGCACAACCAGAAAATCGGGGAGATCGGCCCATGCGCATCCTGCAGCCTGCCGAATGGACGAAACCGCGCGGCTTTTCCCATGGCGTCCTGACCGAAGGGCCGGGTCGCTGGGTGGTGCTGGCCGGTCAGACCGGCGGCGACGAGGCGGGCAATTATGCCCCCGATCTGGCAGCACAGGTCGCAACTGCGCTCAAGCGCATCATCAAGCTGTTGGCAGAGGCCGGCGCCGGCCCGGAGCATATCGTCCGCCTCACCTGGTATCTCACCAGCCGCAGCGAATACGAGGCCGCCGGCGCGGGCATCGGGGCCGCCTGGAAGGAGACGCTCGGGCGCAATTTTCCGCCATCGACGCTGCTCTATATCGGCGGCCTGGTCGATGAGCGCGCCAAGGTCGAGATCGAGGTGACCGCGTTCGTCCCGGCCAAATGAAAACGGCCCGGCGATGCCGCCGGGCCGCTTGATCAGATCGAAACTTGCGTCAGCGCGTGAGCGTGATGGTGGCGCCGCGGAACTGGCTGTCGGCGCGCATCGAGACGTTCTGCTTGTTGCCGGAGGTCTTCAGCGAAATGTTGGCGTTGAACCCGGCGGTCGCGGCGACGAACTCGTAATTTCCGCCGCCGCCGCGGCCCTGGAGCGAGCCGGAAATGTTCCGGCTGGTCTCGGACCAGCTGCCGGCGATGGCGCTGCCCTCGGCCTTGACGTTGGCGCCGAGGTTGAACTTGTAGGCGTCGCTGGCACAGGTCAGCGACATCTCCAGCGTCGGTCCGATCGGCGCATATTTGGCCCGGCAGCGGATCCGCTCGGTCGAGCCGTCATCCAGCGTGACGGTCCCGGCGCCGCTCCAGCTACCCGCGAGCGGAGCAAACGGGCCGGACTGCGCCCGGGATTCGGTGGTTGTCACTCCCGCCGCAAGCAAAACAGCAGCCGCCATCAGCAGCCGCCGGTTCACGGCGCGAGCCTCGATTGGTCTATTGGCGCGATGCTTCCCACCGCCCGCTGCACGGTATGCCTGCAGATGCTCCATTCCACTTTCCCGATCCGGCGTTGCCGTTGAGTTGACCGTTGGCATATGCACCATTGATCGAAACTTTCACAAGTCCCTCGCGGCCGATGGTGCCGGAAACGTTAGCGCCGGGCGCGGTGATCTTGCCGTCAGCGACCGTCAGCATGGAGCTCGCGGTGGGTTCGCAGGAGCCGGTCTTGGTGACGATGGTGACATGCCAGTTGCCGTCATAGGGGCTCTGGGCGAAGGCGGGAGCGGCGAGGGTGCCGGCAATGGCAGAGGCGGCACAGAACGCCGCAATGCGACCAAAACGCATGAATTCCGTCCTTGAATGTGTCTGATATGTTGACGCTTATTCGGACGAAATGTGACGGAAATTTGTTGCGGTGCCAAACCTCAATTTGTTCCTTGTGGAACAATGGTTTATTCGCGAAATTCGCTCTGATTTTCGAAGCAGAATCAATGCTGCTTCACGTTAAGGATGAACGTCAGGAGAGACTCGGCGCTGCGGTCGCGAATTGCTCGTCCTGGGGTTTGGCGGGCAATGCCTTGTGAACCTTGGCGTACTCGATCACGTCGGCCAGCAGTTTGAGGCCGAGCGGAGCCAGGGCCCGTTCCCACAATTCGCGGGCGGTCTCCCCCTTCTTGACGAAGCACCAGTCCTGGGCCGCGATCGCGCCCGCGTCCATTCGCTCGGCCAGATGATAGATGGTTCCGCCGGCGATCGGATCGCCTTCCTTGATGGTCCATTCCACGGCCGCCTTGCCGCGGTGGCGCGGAAGCAGCGAGGGATGATAGCCGATGCCACCAAGCCTGGCGGCGGCCAGCGCATCCTGGCCGATCCGGGCGTGGCTGTGTGCGGTGATGATCAGGTCGGTGTCCGGGGCGATTTCGGAGGCCACCACCAGTTTCGGATTGGCCTGCACAACGACCTCGATGCCGGCCGACTTGGCGGTGGCGGCAAGTCGATCGTCGGCATCGGCGACCACGACCCGCACGATCGAGACGCCACGCTCCCGGAGCATGTTCAGGGTGGTCACGCCGAAATGGCGGGAGCCGACGAGGGTAATGCGCATGGGGATCCAATCCGTCTCGCAACTGCGTCGGTTTCCGATAACACGTCCGGCCGGTGTGTCACCACCCGCAAGACGTATGGGCCGGTTATCAACAGCGCGGGGGCGTGCGCATCCAGGGCGAGTGCAGGAAGCAGGGACCGCAACGCGATTTGCGGTTCCTGCGGAAGCCGGTGAGGGGATCGGACCCGGTGATCGCGCGGCGCGCGCCCGGCATCGAGGCCCGCGGCGTTCCATCCGGTGGATCGAAAATGGTCGGACGGTAACGGGTTCTCAACCTGCCTGGCGTATCGACGAATCCGTCGCGGATTTGTATTGCGTACCGCGACACCAAAAATGTCCCGCCGGCGTGGGTGCGCCGTGCGGGATATTTTTTCCGGGACCGATACCTGATGCCGAGCGCAATCGAGCAGATCGTCGACACCTATGTGCGGTTGAAAAATCGCCGCGGCCTCGACGAGTTGATGATGCACCGGCAGCGGCTGGCGGTCGACCTGAAGAGCAAATCCGGCTACGATTTCAGCCTGCCGATCAGCCAGATCGATGCCGAGATCGCCGTCATCGAGGCGGGGCTCAGCAGGCTCAAGGCCGGAGACGGTCCGACGATCGGAACGGCCGGGCGGATCTGACGCGTCAATCTCTGCGGCCGCCGTCGATCACGGTGAACAGTGGTCGCGCCACGGTGGGCTCCTCGAGGAGTTCCTCCACCAGCGCGGTCGCGGCGTCGACATATTTCCGCGTCGGCTTGTCGAGCGGACGCCTGGCCTCGTCATCGAGCGCCACTTTCGCCGCTTCCACCAGCTTGCGCATCCGGGTCGCATGGTCGTCGCCGGCGGTGAGGGTGGCGCGGGCGAGCGAGCGCAGCACGAAGAGTTCGCCCTCGAGGCGGAGCAAACGGTCGTTGAGCTTGGTCAGGACGGTGTTGAGATCGGCCATGGCTGCCCGGACGGGTGATTGCTCCTGATCTACGCGCGAGCTGTGAACGGAGTGCAAACGGCACCCCCGCAATTTGCGTCGGCGCGGCTGGCTGAAACGCGATGCCGGGGTCACGAAGCCGGCGCGCGGGCGAGAAAGTCGCGCGCAAACGTAAGATACCAGTCGAGGCAGGCCGGGTTGGCCATCGCCTCCCTGTTGATGACCTTCTCCACGGGATGGCCGAGCAGCAGCTTCTTGATCGGCAGCTCCTGCTTCTTGCCCGACAGGGTCCGCGGGATCTCGGCGACGGCGAAGATGTCATTGGGCAGGAAGCGCCGTGACAGGCCGGCTTCGATCGCCTTGTTGATCCTGCCTTTCATGCTCGCGTCGAGGCGAACGCCCTCGCGCAACACGACGAACAGCGGCATGTAGCTGTCCCGCCCGAGATATTCGAGGTCGACGACCAGGGAATCCATCACCTCCGGCAGCGCCTCGATCGCGGAATAGAGCTCGCTGGTGCCCATGCGCAGGCCGTGCCGGTTGATCGTCGCATCGCTGCGGCCATAGATGATGCAGGAGCCATCCGGATCGACCTTGAGCCAGTCGCCGTGCCGCCACACCGGTCCTCGGCCGCTGCCGTCGAAATTGTCGGGATAGGTCTCGAAATAGCTGGCGCGATAGCGGGCGCCGTCCGCGTCGTTCCAGAAATAGAGCGGCATCGACGGCATCGGCTCGGTGCAGACGAGTTCGCCGACCTCGCCCGTGACGGCGCGGCCCTGTTCGCTGAAAGCTTCGACGGCGGCGCCGAGCAATCGGCACTGCATCGCGCCCGGCGTCTGCGGCAGTTCGCGGTTTCCGCCGATGAAGGCGCCGGCGAAATCGGTGCCGCCGGAGATGTTGGCCCACCAGATGTCGGCCTGCGCCTTGCTGCCATTGGTCTTCGACAGCGCCGCGAAGCGCTCATTGAACCAGGCCTGCGTGTCGGCGCTGAGCGGCGAGCCGGTGGAGCCGAGGCAACGCAGTTGCGACAGATCGCCGGCCGCGGCGAGGTCGATATCGGCCTTTGCGCAATTGGCGAAGAATGCCGCGCCCGCGCCGAAGAAGGTCGTTTTCGATCGGGCCACGAAACGCCACAGCGTGGACCAGTCCGGCTTGTCCTTTGCGCCGCCCGGGCTGCCGTCGAAGATGCCGCAGGTGGTGCCGCTCAGGAGACCGCCGACCTGCGAATTCCACATGATCCAGCCCGTCGAACTGTACCAGTGATAGCGCTCCCCGAGGGAGTTGGGGTGATAGGAGCAGCCGACGTCGTTGTGCAGCCCGAGCAGCGCCAGCGCGACCAGCACGATGCCGCCATGGCCGTGGACGATCGGCTTGGGCAGGCCGGTCGTGCCGCTCGAATAGACGATCCAGAGCGGATGATCGAAGGGCAGCCAGTCCGGCTCGAACGTGTCGAGATGTGAACCCGTGCTTGCGAGGATGTCGGAGAGCCGCACATCCGGCTCGGCGACCGTACCGGCCTCGCTGTGCAGGATGACGTGCTCGACCGTCGGCAGCGATCGCCGCAACTCGGCGACGACCTCGCGCCGGTCGTGCCGGCGACCGGCATAGGTGACCGCGTCGCAGGCGATCAGCACCCTCGGCTCGATCTGCTTGAAGCGGTCGACCACCGCGGGTGCGGCCATGTCCGGCGCACAGACGCTCCAGATTGCGCCGATACTGGCGGCCGCCAGGAATGCGATGATGGTTTCGGGGATGTTGGGCAGATAGGCCGCGACGCGGTCGCCCGGCCCGATGCCGCGTTCCTTCAGATGAAGCGCGAGCGCCGCGGCCTTGCGGCGCAGCTCCGGCCAGCTCGTCTCGGTCAGCCGGCCGTCTTCGCCGCAGCTTACGATGGCCGGCACGCCGGCGGCGTCGGCCGCCGCGACATGACGGAACACCTGCCGGGCGTAGTTGACCTGCGCGCCCGGAAACCACACGGCGCCCGGCATCCTGCGCGCGGTGATGACGGCCGAAAATGGCGTCGGTGATTGCAGATCGTAATAGTCCCAGATCGAGCGCCAGAAGCCGTCGAGGTCGCGCACCGACCACTGCCGCATGTCCTCGTAGCCGGCAAAGCGGAGGCCGCGTTGCTCGGCGAGCCAGTTGCGGTAGAGGGCGATCTGGGGAACGAAGGGAGCGGTCATTGCAGCGGCGGTTTCCGTGTGGGGCAGGGGCGTTGTAGCCGCTGTCGCCGCAGAGCAGAAGCCGCTTCGCGCAGGTCTCAACTTCGGACTACCATTGCACGCCGGCCCAGCGCCGGCCGAACACCGGCGGCTTGCTCTTCACCGCGCGCCAGCCGAAGAAATGATGCTTTCCGGACCAACTGTGCACGACGCCGCTGCAGATGCGGCATTTGAAGCTGCCGCTATGCGGTTCGTCGTGTTCCTCCCGGGTCGCGGTGTAATTCATGCTGCAGCCGGTGCAGGTGAATTCTTCGGTCGTCCAGATGCTGTTGGCCATTTGCGCGGATTGTTCTTGGAGTTGTTTCGGGACCTTGCGCGAGGCTAGGCACCGCGCTTTGCAGGCGCGTAAACCTTCGCGCGCAAATCCGGTTAATGGCCGTTAGGCAATCCGGCCGGCGTGGCAGCGGCCGGCGCCGGTCAGTCCAAATCGGGCCGCCGGTCAGTCCAAGCGTATTGTGGGTCCGTCGGCTAGATTTGATCCCGGTTGCCTCGTCGGGGCGTGTCAGTCGGGGGGGATGATGCGGAACGGGCTTGTTTTGATGGCAGCACTTGTGGCGCTGCCTGCGCCGGCATTCGCCGCAGATATGCTCACATCCGTGCCGGCCAAGGCGCCGGTCGCGGCCCGGATCTTCAGCTGGACCGGGTTCTACGCCGGTGTTCATGGCGGCGGGGCCTGGAGCAAGTGGACGGGCATCGATCCGACCGATCCGACGGCCGCCTGGACCAGCACGACCGCGAGCGGCGGGGTGGTCGGGGGCCAGATCGGCGGCAACTACCAGATCGGCAATGTCGTGCTCGGCCTCGAAGGCACCGGCGCCTGGTCCAGCCTCACCGTCAATGCCGGCGGTCCGTTTGCGGGCGGAGCCGGCTTCACGCTGTCACTGAAGAACGACTACATCGCCAGTGTCGCTGGCCGCCTCGGTGTCGCCTTCGACCGGGTTCTGCTCTACGCCAAGGGCGGTGCGGCCTTCACCCGCGACAGATACAGCGGCAATGACGGGCTGGGCGGCACGGTCTCCGGCACGTTCAATCGCACGGGATGGCTCGCCGGCGGCGGGGTCGAATGGATGTTCATGCCGAACTGGTCCGTGAGGGCCGAGTACAACTACATGGGCTTCGGCACCATCACCGAGCAACTGACGACGACGGGCAATCTGGCCGCCACGCCGGCCAATGTGAAGCTGAACATCCAGACCGGCACGGTCGGCTTGAACTACCATTTCTAGCGCCATTGTCCCGGACCGCCCTGGCCTGTGGCCGGGCCGGTCGTCTTGACGGCGGATGCGTTGCTGGCAATAACGCGAGGCCCGCAAGTCGCGGAACCCGTGTGATGCCGCAAGGAAAGCCGTGCCCGTGAAAAGTTTGCGTCAGCTCCTGACGGGCGAGGACGTCATCCAGCTCGTGATCCGGCTCGGCCTGCTCGCGCTGCTGATCATCTGGACCTTCCTGATCATCCGCCCCTTCGTGCCGATCCTGGCCTGGAGCGGCGTGCTCGCGGTGGCGTTCTATCCGGCCTTCAGCTGGGTCGCGAAGCTGCTCGGCGGCCGGCCGAAGACCGCGGCGGCGATCCTGACGATGATCACGCTGGGCATCGTGCTGGGGCCGGCGACCTGGCTCGGCCTCAGTGCCGTGGACGGGGTCCGCGAACTGGCGCGCCAGCTCAGTACCGGCGATCTCGCCTTGCAGTCGGCGCCGGAGCAGCTCAAATCGTGGCCGCTCGTCGGTCCCTGGCTCTACGACCTCTGGGAGCAGGCCTACGCCAATATCAGCGCGGTGCTGCGCGAGGTCGCGCCCTATCTCCAGCCGCTGGCCGGTCCGCTGCTCTCGCTCGCCGGCGATGCGAGCCTCGGCACGCTGCAATTCCTGGTCTCGGTGTTCGTGGCCGGCTTCCTGCTGCCGCATGGGCCCCGGCTGGTCGAGGCGGGGCGCAGCTTCCTGTTCCGCATCGTGCCGGAGCAGAGCGAGCATTTCCTGTCGCTGGCGGGTGCGACCATTCGCGCGGTCGCCCAGGGCGTGATCGGTGTCGCCATCGTCCAGGCGCTGCTGGCGGGGATCGGCTTCAAGCTTGCCGCCGTGCCGAGCGCGGGACTGCTCGCCTTCATCGTCCTGCTGCTGTCGATCGTACAGATCGGCGCCTTCCTCGTCCTGCTGCCGGTGATCATCTGGATCTGGACGGCCAAGGACGTCACCACGGCGTTGCTGCTCACCGTGTTCCTGGTGCTGGTCGGCTTTCTCGACACCATGCTCAAGCCGCTGGTCATGGGGCGTGGACTCAATACGCCCACCATCGTGATTTTCGTCGGCGTGATCGGCGGCACGCTCGCCCATGGCATTGTCGGCCTGTTCATCGGCCCCATCATCCTGTCGGTCGCCTGGGAGATGATGATGGCCTGGATCCGGACCGAGGCCCCCGCCGAGACGACCGCCAGCTGAGCCGGTTCGGGCCCAACGGCCCGCCACCGGATCGCACCTGTCAACTTGTCTATCCGAGTAGACAAGTTACGATAGGTGGCGAATCTGGGTCGGGTTGACGACAGGCAATGGCGAAGTCTTCCAAGCTGGTCGCCGCGAAGCGCGGCAAGGTGTTGCTGGTCAGGCGCCGGTCGGACGGGCTGTGGATGTTCCCGGGCGGCCGCAAGCGTGCGCGCGAGTCCGAGAAGGACTGCCTGCGGCGCGAGATCAAGGAAGAGCTCCCCAAGCTGAAGCTCGGCCGGATCGTCCTGTGGAAGGAAGTGAAGGCCAGGAACAAGCGTTCGGGGCGCAAGATGAACGATGCCATCTTCATCGCCAAGGCCGCGAGGGGCCGGCTGGCGATCGGCGACAAGAAGGAGATCGACCGCGCCGCATGGCAGAAGCCGCGCGGCCTGCGTCTGACCCCGACATCGCGCTATATCCGCGACCGGCTGTTTCCGCGCAAGCGCCGCCGGGCGCCGTAACGGACTATTCCGACCGCCCCGCCGTGCGTCGGCGGCCCTCGTAGGAGCGCGAGGTGCCTGCGGACGTATCGGGCGCCGCCCGCCGCGCCGCCTCGGCCTCGCGCTGTTCCTTGCGGACCTTGCGGGCATTGCGCATCGCGCGCCGGATGAACGGGTGCGCCGCGTCTTCAGCGAAGAACAGCACCACCTCGCAGCCCGGGCATTGCCGCGTATAGCCGTCCTGCAACCGGCCGGCACGGTCGCGAAACACGTTCTTGCAACGTGTGCATTGGACCTGGACGAAACTCATGCGGGCACGACAATGACTTCTGGAAATGGAGTATCAGGTGAGCCCAAATGTCTGAACAAAGCTTGAAGGTGATCGCGGCTAAGGCTTTGCCGCCATCACGTCGAGGCAATGGGTGAGATAGGCGGTGCGATCGCGCGGCAGGACCTTCTCGAGGTCCGCCTTCAGCGCGCATTCGCGCTGCCGCAACTGCTCGGCCCGGCGCTTTTCGGCCGCCTCGCGATATTCGGGAGCGACCTTGCTCGGATCGACCAGTGTCTGGGCGTCGACGGGCGCGCTCGCGACGAGCGCAAGGGCAACGAAGAAATGGACCGGTTTCAAATGAGCCTCCTGAAAAGGAGGCATGCTAGTCCGGCGATCGCCGCTGCTCAAACCGAAACTGCAGCGCGCAAGTCCATAGGAGCTCAGCGCTCAATCGATCGAGGCGAGGCCGAAGACGAACATCGCGCTCCCGACCACCACCAGAGCGCTCGGTGGACCCCAGATCATCCAGCTCCCCACGAGCGCGAGCAATAGGCCCGCAAGGAGGATGAACACGGAAATCGTATTTTGCATTACGGCGAAGAACGTAAGGGAAGGGATGGACCAATGCGACAGTTAGGACAGGGTTCCTGACGAATTTCGTTCTGGCAAGCGCACCGGCGACGCGATCTTGGCGCGCTGCCGTGCCGCCGATATCGCATCCGATGCCAACGGAGCGCGCTGGCGCGGTGCCTGCCGCAATACGTCTCGAACAGGAAACGGCTAGGCGGCCTGTTCCTCGAATGAAGTGTAGATGCGTCCGAGAGGATCGGTGATCCGAACGTCCCAGCATCCGTCAGCAACGAGTTCTCTGGCCTTCTTGAGGGCGGCGGCGAGCGAACTCCGCTTGAGACTGACGACCCCTGCCGTGTCGAACCCGCTGATCTCGAACATGCCGTTCCTCCTGTTTTCCGAAAGCTTACACCTTTTGCAGTCGTTGTCTTGAGTCTTGTTCACGCGTGCGGCCGGCTAGCGACCGGCGATGATCAGGGGTCCGTATTTGACCGGAGTTGCCAGCGCGCCGGACGACTCACGCCGCTAACGTGGAATTAAGCCAGAAAGCCTACAACTTGAATCAGTTGCAAGTGAGTGCTGCGTAAAGGAGCCGTCGCGAGGACGTTCCGCGTAAGCCTCCTTTCGCCCATTCATTTGAGGTCAATGCAGATGACCAAGACAACCGAAACGCAAGGCCACGTCGAACAGTTCGATCCTGCCGCGCTCGCGCAGGCCGTCGCAACCACCGAGACCGCTGCTCCGCCATCTCCGACACCAGCGAAGCCGTCCAGCCGAAAGTCGGTCATGGCGCTCGCGCTGTGTGCGCTGGCGATCAACGGCTCGGCGGCGATCTATACGCTGCCGTCCGATCTTCCTGCGCTGCAGGCGCTGAACGGGCTCAGTCTCGGCAGTCTGGCCGAATTGCTTCCGCACCGCGAGGTGCCCGCGCCGAAGCCCGATCCCGTCATGACGGCCCTGATGGAGATCCAGTCGGCCCAGCAGCAGCACATGGCATCGCTGCTGGAGAACAACCGCATCCTGCAGCAGAATGCGACCCTGACACAGCAGGACTCCGCGGTGCTGCTGTCCCTGCGACAGAGCATCACCGATGAACGGGGCGACGTGAAGAAGGTCTCGTCGCAACTGTCCACGTTGATCGCCAAGATCGACACCCTGCAGAATGTGGTGACGTCGGACGTCACGTCATCCATCCGGCGCGCGCATGCCCGCTACGGTATGTCGTCAGCGATGCGCAAACGGATCGACCGGCAGTCGAAATCCATCGGGCCGGTCTCGGTCGGAGGCGCGCCGCTGAACGCACCGTCGACCGTCGCCGTGCCTGATAGCTGAACGGCATTGCCTCGTCCGAGCGCTATGGGCCGGCGAGCGTTTTCACGGCTTCGAGAAGACGTTCGAGTCTGAACGGTTTCTGCAGCATGATGCTGCCTGAGACTGGACGCGGCGCGGTATGGGTGTGGCCGGTGGCGTAGATCACGGGAACGCTGGGATTACTCTCCCGGCAGCGAATGGCCACGTCCCAACCGGACATGGGGCCAGCCAATCTCACGTCGGTGAAGATCAGGTCGGGGGCCGTCTGCGCGCACAGTTCAAGCGCACGTTCGCCGCTCTCGGCCTCCATGACCTCGTGCCCGTGCGATTCCAGGATATCCACGACCACGTCGCGAATGAGGTCTTCGTCTTCGACTACAAGAACCCGCAAGTCATCCTCCGGTGGCGCTCTTCGTCCACCAATCGAGGACCCTCGAGCAGAAGCGCGGTCCCGGCTGGGGCAGGTTGGGGGGCTATGGCCGGGACCGCTTCTGCCGGCTCTGGTAGCGAGCCAGCACCCCTCTAACAAGCAGTGACGGCCGGCGGTTCCCGAGGTCATGGAGGTGTCGTTAACGGCAGGCGGCGAACCTGGGAAAGCGGTGGACGGCGAGATCGTTGGATGTGTGACCGTCGAGAACAGCGCCCGAGGCGACCGCCCGGCATGACGCAATGGCTGCTGTGGTGAGCGCGCTGGGGCTCGAACCCAGGACCCCGTGATTAAAAGTCACGTGCTCTACCGGCTGAGCTACGCGCTCCCATGGCCGCTGGATGGCTGGATATCGTCGCCATCGTCTCGGACATGTCGAGAGCATGTCTTGCCGCAACGTTTGAAATGCGCTGCGCGGGAACAACCGGGCGTTTCCGGATCATGCTGTCGGCCCGCGCTGTGTAGGGGCAGTGGCTGCGCAGGTCAATAGCGTGAGTGACGGGCGAAAGCCGTGACGGAGACGGGAAAGTCTCCATCGTTTCCGTCGTTTAGCGCGAAAGCCTCATGCCGATTGGCGGGCGGCCGTCCACGGTGGATGTCAGTTCGTGTCGCGCCGGACCTCGCTCGGCACCGGCTGCGGCGTACCGACCGGGGTCGGCAGCGCGACCGGGCGCAAACCGATCAGCTCGGCGGTCCGGATCGCGCTGTCGCGCCAGAACTGGAACGAGTTGATGCGGCTGAGTTCGAGGATCGCAATCGCCACGGCGGCGAGGAACGGCAGGCTCTGCAGCACCAGCACGCCGGCGAAGATGTAGATCTCGGTGATCTGCCGGAAGCTGTTGGAAGCGATCAGCACGCCGGCGCCGATCAGGAGCAGGGCGCCGATCACGGCCTCCCAGAACGCCTGGAATTCGATCGACATCCGCGACAGGCCGCCCTTGGAGGTGCGCGCGAACGCGATGTGCTCCGTGATGAGGCCCTGCGCCACCGCGCGCGACACCGTCCACTGCACGCTCATCGCCGCGATCATGGCGCCCAGCATCTGACCGGGCTTGATGGCGACGCGGGCGCGGTACATCGACAGGAAGTGCGCGAGCGAGACGATGAAGGCGCCGATGATCGGCAGCGTCAGGATCTTGTCGGGAATGGCGATATCGGCAAAGGCGACGATCGGCACCCAGACGAGGTTGAGGAGGGCCACGACGACGCCGAGACTTTCCGCGCCCAGCCAGTTCAGCCAGCCGAGGCCGTATTCGCGCTTCTGGTCGGGCGTCAGCCGGCTCTTGCCGGGCAGGAAGTGCCGCCAGTGCTTCTTGACGATCTGCAGGCCGCCATAGGCCCAGCGGTGCCGCTGCTTCTTGAAGGCCTCGTAGGTGTCGGGCAACAGGCCCTGGCCGTAGCGGTGGTTGGTGTAATGCGTGACCCAGCCCAGTTCCTGGATCGCGAGGCCGAGATCGGAATCCTCGCAGATCGTGTCGGACGACCAGCCGCCGGCCATGTCCATCGCGGCGCGGCGGATCAGGCACATCGTGCCGTGCACGATGATGGCGTTGGCCTCGTTGCGCTGGACCATGCCGATGTCGAAGAAGCCGGCATATTCGCCGTTCATGATGTAGTGCATGATCGACAGGTCGCCGTCGCGATGCTCCTGCGGCGCCTGCACGAGGCCGACGCGCGGGTCGGCGAAGGCGGGAACGAGGTCCTTCAGCCAGTCGGGATCGACGACATAGTCGGCATCGAGAATGCCGATGATCTCGGCGTCGGCGGCGGTGCGGTCCATCGCGATGCGCAGCGCGCCGGCCTTGAAGCCCTGCACCTTCTCGGCGTTGATGAACTTGAAGCGCTCACCGAGCGTGCGGCAATGGTCCTGGATCGGCTGCCAGAACGCCGGGTCCGGGGTGTTGTTGATGATGACGACGCATTCGTAGTTCGGGTAGTTCAGCCGCGACAGCGCATCCAGCGTCTGCTTCAGCATCTCGACCGGCTCGAAATAGGCGGGGATGTGGATCGAGACCTTCGGGCAATGGGTCTCGGGCACGCCTTCGATCGTCTTGCCCTTGCTGAGCAGCCGCTGCGGCGGCCGGCCGAAGGCCACGGCGGCGATCTCGTCGATGCGCGCCATCGCGATCAGTACGAGCGGCACCAGCAGGATCATGCCGAGGGTGAGCGCAAAGGCGGAGCCGAACACGAAATAATGCGTGTTCCAGAATGCGAACACGGTGGCGGCCCAGGCGCCGACGCCGTTCGCCGTTGCCGACAGCAGGAAGGCCTGTTTCGCGGTCGCCCGCTCGATACGCAGGATCGGTAGCGAGAGCAGCACGCCGACCAGCAGCGCGATCGCCATCAGCTTCCAATAGTCGGGATTTTCCACCGGTCCGGTCCAGGCGAATTTCGGCTCGCGGCTGGCGTTGAGGATTCCCCAATAGGGGCCGACGCCGCCTTCGAAGAACTTCCAGGGCTGATCGATGGCTTCGACGATGTTGTAGTCCATGCCGAGCGCATCGGCGCGGCTGACGAAGTTGCGCAGGGTCAGCGCCTGCTGGAATGGACCGGGATCGGCGTTGCGCAGATTGTAGCCCTGGCTCGGCCAGCCGAACTCGGCGATCACGATGCGCTTGCCGGGAAACAACTTTCGCAGGAGTTCGTAACGATCGACCGCCTGATCCACCGCCTGGTCGGAGCGGAAGTTCTCCCAATAAGGCAGCACGTGCGCGGCGATGAAATCGACGCTGGAGGCAAGGTCCGGAAAGTCGCGCCAGATGTTCCAGATCTCGCCCGTCGTGACGGGGACGCGGACAGAGCCCTTCACCTTCTTGATCTTGCCGATCAGGTCCTCGACCTTCTGCTCGCCGCGGAAGATCACCTCATTGCCGACCACGATGCCGATCACGTTGCTGTTCTTGCGGGCAAGCTCAATGGCAGCCTTGATCTCCCGCTCGTTGCGATCCTCGTCCTTGTCGATCCAGGCGCCGACCGTGACCTTGAGGCCGAACTCGGCGGCGATCGGCGGTACCAGTTCGTTGCCTTCCGTCGCGGAGTAGGAGCGGATCGCTCGCGTGAGGGTCGAGAGCTTCTTCATGTCCGCGCGAATCTTGTCGGGGTCGACGTTGATGTCGACGACATGCCCCGGTTCGAACGGCGTATAGGACAGGCTCGGGATCAGCCCCTTGAAGTCGGGCGCAGGTTCCTGGTCGCGCAAGCCCCACCACAGCCCGGCGTGAAGCGCGGACACGAGCAACAGAACGGCGGCGACAACGCGCATCGCGGTGAACCAAAAGGGGCTGAGGTGGCAGGGAAGCGGATCCGACCCCGAGATCCGACCGAGTCCGCGGCAAAGGGAGCATACCTCTGCCGCGCGGTTTCACAACTGGCATCGGCTCATGACCTCATGAAGGCAAGCCGTCACGAAGGCATTTTTTCGCGAAGGCATGTCTTTTCGCGAAGCCATGTCAGCGCGGAGGCCGGGCCAGTCAGAAATGCGCGGCAGTGCCGAATGCTTCTATGCCGGATCGTTCCTGAACGGGAGCTGAAACGATCGCGGCTATTTCGGGGGCGCGGGGCTCGGGCTTGCCGCGGGCGAGGGGCTCGCGGCGGGCTGGGCGGCCGGGGCGTTGCCGT
>VYLE01000281.1_pt1 | contig 37733 bp, 33 predicted proteins | sample 5114391 | NCBI WGS metagenome assembly VYLE01 (sample SAMN12291771, study PRJNA351875) | freshwater metagenome | isolation source: freshwater lake | place: USA: Michigan, Kent Lake | collected 2013-08-15
CAGCGCACCGGCGGCGCCGACTCGACGGCGACCGCGGCGCGACCGGCGTCGGCCACGGCCGCCCAACCGGTCATCGCGGGGGGCGACTCGCTGGCGGATATGGCCTTGATGCAGAAGGCCGATCGCAGCCGCCTCATGGGACCGGAAAGTGCCATGTGGGTCGTCATGATCAGCGACTTCCAGTGCCCCTACTGCAAGCAGTGGCACGATTCGTCGATGGCACGGCTCAAGCGGGACTACATCGATCCGGGGAAGATCCGCTTCGCGTACCTCCACCTGCCCCTCGAAAGCATTCACCCGCACGCGCGCGCGCAGGCGCAGGCGTCGCTGTGCGCCGGGGCGCAGGGGAAGTTCTGGGAGTACGCCGACGGCATCTTCGACAACTTCGCCACGGCGCGCGGCATGAGTGATGTGTCGCCGCTCCTCTCCCGGCTCGCCCGCGATCTGTCGCTCGATGTGCCGGCGTTCGACAAGTGCCGCGTGTCGGCGCCCATCGCGAACCTCGTGAACAACGACATCGCGCAGGCCACGCAGGCCGGCGTGCAGTCCACGCCATCGTTCATCATTGGCAATTTCCTGGTGAAGGGCGCGCTCCCGTATCAGGACTTCCGTCAGGCCATCGATACGGCGCTGGTCATGGCGCGGTCGGCCAAGGGTCGCCCCGGCCGCTGAGTCGGCGCGCAACCATTCGTCGCTCATGCATTCGGCGTTGCGTCCTTGGTACCAGGCAGCAACCGGCATGGCGAATGTGCTGGCCTCCATGGCCCCCAGTGCATCGGGCAAGGTCTGGCGCTCGCTGCGGGCACGACGCGGGCTGCTCGACCGGTGGGCCGCGCAGACGGCACGCGCGCGTGACCGTGCGCGACCGCTCGTGTGGTGGCACGCCCCGTCGGTAGGAGAGGGGCTGCAGGCGCGCCCCGTCGCCGAGGCGTGGCGCACGGCGCACCCCGGCATGCAGCAGGCGTATTCGTTCTTTTCCCCCAGCGCCGAGCAGTTTGCCCGCTCGGTCCGCGCCGATTTCACCGAATACCTGCCGTTCGATAGCGTACAGGGGGCGGAGCGCCTGCTGGACCTGCTGCAGCCTCGTCTGCTGGTGTTCGTGAAGCTCGATGTGTGGCCCGTGCTGGTGGAGCGTGCCGTGGCCCGGGGCGTTCCCGTGGCCCTGCTCAGCGCCACGCTGGCCGAAGGATCCGGGCGGCGTTCGGTCTGGTCCCGGGCGCTGCTGCGCGACGCGTATGCCGCGCTCTCGCTGGTGGGGGCCATCGATGCGGCGAACGCGGAGCGCCTCATCGACCTGGGCGTACCGCGCAGCCGTGTGCGGGTGACCGGCGATACGCGCTTCGATCAAGTATGGCGCCGCGCCACGGCTGTGGACCGGGCGGCGCTCCATGTGCGCTGCACCGCCAGCGATCGGCCAACGCTGGTGGCCGGATCGACATGGCCCAGCGATGAGGCGGTGCTCATGGCGGCCTGGGTGCCCCTGCGACGGACGCTGCCGGCGGCTCGGCTCATCATTGCCCCGCACGAACCCACCGCGGCGCATCTGGCGCCTTTGCTCGCCTGGGGACGCACGCACGGCATGCGGACGGTCACCCTGGGGGACTTGGAGCGTGGGGGGACCGACACCGACGCCGATCTGATCGTGGTCGATCGCGTGGGGGTGCTTGGCGATCTGTATACGCACGCCACGGCGGCCTACGTGGGCGGTGGCTTTCATCGCGCCGGACTGCACTCGGCCATCGAACCGGCCGCCTTCGGCGCCCCCGTGCTCTTCGGCCCGCGTCATGGAGGGAGCCGCGAGGCTAGGCTGCTGCTGGCGGCGGGTGGCGCCGTGGCCGTGGCCGGAGCGACCGAACTGGAGCGCACGCTCGGGCGGTGGCTGCACGATGCCGAAGCGCGCGCCATTGCCGGTGGCGCGGCGAAGGCCGTGGTGGAGGCCGAGCGTGGTGCCACCGACCGCAGCGTGGCGCTCGTGTCCGAATTGCTTGCGTAGCCGTTCGCCATCGTGGCGGCCGGACCGTACGATTCACGCATGTCCGTTCCTTGCCGGTGACCGTCGCATGACCGTCGTTCGCACCGCCGTGGCCATGGTGGGGATGCTGGCGCTGGCGACCGCGTGTGCCCCCGGCTCACGCGCACCGGCCGCGGCATGGGATGCCACCGGGAGCACGCTGGTGGTGCCACCGGGTCTCACGGGGCGCACCGTACTGCGCGGTGTGCTCATCGATTCACTGGTCACCAACGACACGTTGCGCGGTGCCCTCGTGTCCGTCGAAGGACGCGAGGGCTCCGTGCTCACCGATGCGCACGGCGCGTTCGTGCTCGACAGCGTCGCACGTGGCGCGCGGCGACTGCTGGTTCGGCATCCGGTGCTCGACTCCATCGGCGTCACGACGCTCCCGATCCCGCTCGTCGTGACCGACAGTACACCACGGTCCGTGTGGCTCCCCACGCCGGAGCTGTTCCTCGGCGCCTTGTGCAAACCCACGCGGCAGGGAGGAACGGGGGCACTGCTGGGAACGGTGCGTCGCGCCAGCGATGACACGCCACTGCCGGGCGTCGAGGTGATCGGTGCGTGGCGCTCGAGCGATTCGAGCTTTGCGGGATCGGGGACCCGACCGCGCGCGCGGGTTCGTACCGACGCCGACGGTCATTTCGTGCTGTGCGATGTGCCGCGTTTTTCTCCGGTGGAGCTGTGGAGCGCCGCTCATGCGGACGAAGCGGCGCACGTGCGTGTGCAGCTGGGCGCGCGCGTGCTGGCGGGCTACGATCTGTCGGTGGATCCCGTGGCCCCCGCGCGTGACAGTGTACCGCGTGCGGCGGCGCCGCGTGCGGTGGCACCACGTGCCGATATCAGGCCGGCGCGCGTGGCGGGACGCATCCTTACCCTGGCCGGCGACGGCCTCCCCAACGTGACCGTGAGCATCGACCGCCCCGTACGCCGCACGGTGACCGACGCGACCGGTCGCTTCGTCATCGACAGCGTCAGGGCGGGCATTCGCACGCTCGAGGTGCGCGCGATTGGCTTTCAGCCGCAGCGCCTGGGGGTGAGTGTGCGCCCCGGCGAGCAGGTGGATCGCGACATCACCATCGATCGCAATCTCGCGGTGCTGGGCACCTTCGTGGTGCGCGCATCCCGTACCGCCGCGTGGGACTCCGCCGGCTTTGAGGAACGGCGCAAGAAGGGCACGGGCTACTTCTTCGAGCGTGAGACGCTGGCGGGGGTCAATGACCTGTCCACCGCATTACGCATGGTGCCAGGCATTCGCGGGCGTTCCAGCGACCGGAGTCAGCGCCTGGTGGCAGGCCGCGGTACCGGGTGCTTTCCCGCGTTCGTCGTGAACCGTGTGCGCTTCGATGCCGGCGGCGCGATTGGCCCCGAAGCCATGATTCGCGCACAGGACATCCGGGCCATGGAGGTGTACACCAGCCGATTGTCCACGCCGCCCGAGCACCAGCGCTACGGCGACTGCGCGGTGATCGTCATCTGGCTGCGCGATCCGCAAGCAGAGATCGAAGCGCGAAAGAAGTGAGACACCAAGGGGCGGCGCGTCCGCTCCTCAGCGTGTCCAGACGATCACCGCGCCACAGTCGGTTTCCGGGCGCGCAAACACGCCGGGCACCGAGGTGCCGCTGTTGTACACCTCGATGGCCGCCACCATGTCGATGGGCACGAAGTTGTCCATGCGCCCGCCGTTGGTGTTGATGAGCGTGCCGTCGAGGATGAGCGCGAGCGGGCAGTAGCCGGTGCTGATGCTGAGGCGCGACCCGAAAATTTGCGTATCGCCCACCCCGTTGCGCTGCACGGTGATGTTGCCACGCCCGCGCAGCAGGTCGCTGAGCAGCTGCGGCTTGCGCATGGCCACTTCTTCGCGGTCGATGAAAAGCCCGCGAATGGTGGCACGGCGCTCCTCGAACCCCTTGAGCCGGCGACTCATGCGGTCGTACTCTGCCGTGACGCGCATGGTATCGAGGCGGGTGGTGTTCACGCCCAGAAGCGGCGTGAGCCGCACGGCGGCTTCGATGGAGTCGATGGCCGCGAGGGTGGCGGTGAACACCACCGGCTCGAACCCGACCTTGCGTGCGCGCACGAAGTACGGACCAGGGGCGAGGTCGCGGAAGAAGAACCGGCCGGTGGAGTCGGTGAGCGTGAAGAAGTTGGTCCCCATGGCCTGGATCTGCGCGCGCGCGACCGGTTCTCCGGCGGGGGAGAGCACACGCCCGGTGAGGAGGTTGGACGGAGCTCCCGGGCGGCGTGGCCCCGCTGGCGCCGTGGACGCGGGCAATGATGCGGTGATCACCTGGCTGAAGGTCACTTCGGTGGTGCCGGTGGCCCGCGCGCTGTCGGCGGTCATTCCCGCTGGCGCCGCGAGCAACGGGGCGCCACTACGGCCACGCACCGCGGCGGCGGCAATACTGTCCTCACGCGCCAGGGAATCGGCCGCCCGCTTGGCCAGCTGCCACACTTCGTCCTCCACCAGACGCAGCCGGACTTCCGCCACCACACCGTTGGCGATCTGCAGATCGAACCCCGCCGGCTCGTAGGCATCGCGCAGCACTTCGAGGCGCAGCGTCCCCGCCACAATGCCTTCGATGCGGAAGCGGCCCACGGAGTCGGAGCGCGCTTCCCATTTGCGCGCATTCGCGCCGCGCTTGCCGGCCTCGCGCACGGTCAGCTGCGCATCGCGAATGGTGCGTCCGGCACTGTCCACCACCACGCCGGCAATGCCGGTCACGGGCGCCGCGGCGGCGCCGGACTGCGCCGCCAGCTGCCCCATGGGCATGGTCAGGACCGCGCAACCGGCGGCAAGGAACGCCGCGCGCCGGGCGCGCCGCGGGAAGAGCGAGGACATGATCGTGGTGTGGGTCGTCAGCGGGGGGTCGCGTTGAGGCGGGTGCGCAGATCGCCGGCAATGCGCGCCTCGAGGGCGCCGGTGGAGGAACAGCTCACACCGGAACCGGGGTAATTGGGGTTCTCCGCACTCGCCACGACGACCGTGGTGAGCTTCGTGCTCCCCGTCCCCGCGTCGGCCACATTGGTCAGCACCGACATCTTGATGGTGTAGGTCTCGGCGTTGGGCATGCCGGAGCTCCCGCCGCAGTCGAACAGCTTGCGAGAGGGCATGTCGCCAAGCTTGCGGCGAAACTTGTACCCTTCGTTGCCGATGGCACCGGCTGCCGCGTCACGGACCGTGAGTGGCAGCGGAAGCCCGGCAAACACCGCCTCGAGTGCCGTGAACACGGCAGCCCGCGAGGCGGCCACAGTGGTCTCCACGCCATCGGTACGCTTCGTGACCTCCAAGCCGAAGCCGCGCGTTCCGCCGCCCGTTCCCATAGGCACACTGGAGACCGGAGCGGCCGCCACATCGGGCGCCTTGCCGGCCTGGCAGGCGGTGAGCAGCGAAGCCGCGGCAAGGGCGACGCAACGCATGAGCGGAGCTCTGGTGGCGAAAGACATGACGCCTCCGGACGAAGTGAGGGTTGTGTGACGGCCGGTGGTACCGCTCCCGCAAGATACCCGAAGCGGTGGGCCAAAGTTCGAAGCCGCCGCCTCCCGAGGGAAGCGGCGGCTTCGGTCCCACCAGGGCCGCCGAGGTTACTGCTCGGTCGTATCGAGATGACGATCGGGCAGGAAGCGCATGCCGACGTTGGCGAACTCGCCACCCTGCGGCGCACGCGAACCGACCACCGACGGCGCAAACACGATGGCCGTGATGATGCTGCGACCCACCTGGAAGCCGACGAGCGGATTCTGCGCCGCCGTGCCGACCTGGCCGGGCAGGCCGCTGTTGGGCGACATGGTCACGGGGGTCGTGGTGCCGGTGGGCGCCGCGTCCCAGCGATAGAGCAGCGAACCCACCGGGCGCGCCGCGAGCGTGAGATACGCCGTGGCCGCGAGCGGCGCGACGTTGGACGCCGTGGGGGCGCCCGTCACCCCGGCGGCGGCTTCACTGGGCTGCACCCACACATCCACGTTGCCCACACCCGCGGCCGCATGGATGGTGCGCACACCAACCGCCGTGGCGGCGAGCGTGGTCGGCAGCACATCCTCGGTGATCACGAGGCGGTGACGCGGCGTGGCCCCGGCGCGGGAGAAGCCGAACGACATGATCGTGTAGCGCTTCCCCGCCTCGAAGTTGAACGTCGTGTCGATGTGCTGCTGCTGCGCCACCGAAATGAGGTTGCCGTACTGCTGCGGGTTGGTGAAGATGCGCATGCGGCGGGTGCCGGCACGTGCACGCTGGTACGGGGTGAACTGCCGGAAGGTCATGCCGGCGAACTGCGGCGAGCCTTCGACTTCGCCGTCGACGAAGCGGAAGTCGAGCGCACTGGTGTCGCCGACCGCGTTCACGTAACGCACGGACGCGGCCGGAGCGAGTTGAGTGGCAACCCCGCTCACTTCGTCGGTGCTGCACGCCGACAGAGCGGCGGCCGCAGCGATCAGGGAGGAGAGATGACGGAAACGCATCTAGTGACTCCGGAATGGAAACGACACGGGGATGCGGACCGAAGCTGGCCCGGGACCCGTAGGCGGTTTGGAGGGATCGGTTTCGACGCTGGTGTTGCCGTCGAGGAAGCTGCGTGTGGCGATGAAGGCAACAACTGCCGCGGCGGCGCCACCGGCTACCAGCCAGCTGCGACTCCGCGAGAGTTCTCTCCGGCGCACCGTCCCCACGTAGGCCGACGCGACACTCAACGACTCGCCGGCCCAGGTGGAGGTGGTGCGACGCAGCGTAACCGTCTGCTTCATGGCCAGCGTGTAGCTGGTGTCGGTCTTGCGCACGAGCGTACCACGGAGCTCATCGATTTCTGGCTCGAGCCGCTCGTTGAGCGCGACCCGGCCGCGATCGGTGACCACCAGCGCCAGCTCCTGTCCCGGGACCGGCGTGCCGGTCACGGGGACGTAGGAGTAGCAGGCACTGGAGACCAGTACCAGCGCAGTGGGCAGGATCGCAGCCGCTCGACGCATCGGTGTGTGGAGAAGCCTTAGAAGCCGTAGGTGCCGCGCTGCGAGCCGCCGGGCTGGCCAACGCCACCCATGTTGTTGAACGGCTGCACACGCACGTCACGCTCCTGCCACGGCACCGGGAAGTGGATCGGCGTGCCTTCCGGCAGATCGCCCCAGCCGCGCATGTCGAAGTACCAGGCGCCGTAGGAGATGTAGGCCATCTCCATGCGCTTCTCCCACTTCATGGCTTCGAGGATGTTGCCGCAGCGCGTGGTGAAGTTGCCACCGCTGAACACCGGGATGCGCGGCACGCAGCTGCTGCCGCCCGCCACCGGCGTGTTGAGGTCGGTGATGCCATCCACGCTGGGCAGGCCACCGCGGCTCACACGCGTATTGTTGATCATCGTGGCCGCGAGCGTGAAGTTGCCGGTGCGAATGGCCCCTTCCGCGATCAGCCCCCACATCTCGGGCATGACCATGTGCGGGAACGTGCCAATGCGCGCCGCGTTCTGGAACGACTGGAAGCGAGCGTGGTCGTACCACGAGAAGCCCCAGGTGCCGTCGGCGGCAGCGCCGTCGTTGGCGATCACGCGATTGCGGAAGTACACGCCCGTGGGCAGCACCGACCCCTGCGTGCCGCCGTTCGACGCCGCCTGCTGCGCTGCGCGGTCGTTGCCGGCCGGGAAGCGGCGATCCGGCGTGCGAATGAGGAACGGCTGGCGATTGAGCAGCGGCTGGTTGAGCCACGCCTGATACTGCGCGCCCGTGCTGTCCGCCATGCCGATGATCATCGGCGTCATGACGTGCCAGTTGGTGCCCGTGTAGTGCGTGGTCACCCACGCCTGCGTCCAGCCCGTCGCCGGGTTCATGCTGATGTTCAGGTCGGCCGTAATGCCGTTCTGCGCATCGGTGATGACCTGCCCCCAGTTCACCGCCTGCCGCTCGGCCGGCGTACGCGCCACTTCGGCGCGGAAGCGGGCACGATACGACCGGATGATGCGCTGGAACTGATCAGCCGTCACGTTGCCGGTCGACAGGTTGAGCCACGACGCGGGCAGCGGGAAGCCGCCGGCGCCGCCAGCGGCGGGGTTGCTGGCATCGGCCAGCGCGTCATCGAGCTGCCGGATGGCCGCGCGCATGACCGAGTCGTACGCCACCAGCGAGGGAACCGCATCGGCCCCCGGGACCACGACGGCCGCCGAGTCGTACGACAGGGCGAGGTTGCCGAGCGCCAGCCCCGAAATGAAGCGGCCATACGCGCGGGCGCGCAGGTCCTGCGCCGGCGTACCGAGCGTGAAGCCGGTGGTGGCCAACCGCTCGAGCGCGATGGTCGTGGAGCGGGCCAGACGCGACAGACCATTGAAGTCGTTCGAGACCGACGCGCTGCCGGGGTTGTTGGGGAAGTTCAGGATGGGCGTGCGCGGCAGGCCGGCGCGCGGTCCCATGTTGAAGTTGGCGAGTCCCGTGTAGTTCTCGTGGGACATCACCTGGAACGAGTTGTTCAGGTTGTCGTTGCTGCCACCGGTCGTGTTGTTCACAACCTGATTGAAGCCACCGGCCAACAGGTTTTCGACGTCACTCGGCCGGGCCAGCGCGCGGGTGATGTCGGCGTTGTTGGGGTTGGTGACCGCCAGATCAGTTGAGCACGCCGCGAGCGACAGTGTCGCCACGCCTGCGAACAGAACGGAACGGAAATGGAGTCGCATCAAATCTCTCGGAAAGGTGGGAGCGGTGGCGCGCCGCCACTACGGGCGCGCGCCACCCACCCGCGTGGTCAGAACGTGGTGCCGATCGACAGTGTGATCGTGCGGATGTTCGGGAACGTGAAGTTGTCGAAGGCGTTGAGCACGCCCGACCCGGCCTGACCGGAGTTGCCGGACACACCGACTTCAGGATCGAATCCGCGGTAGCTCGTCCACGTGTAGAGATTGCGGCCAATGAGGCTCACGCTCCAATCACCCACGTTGCGCACCTTGCCCACGCGGTACGAGATGAGCATTTCCCGCAGACGCGCGAAGGTGGCCTTTTCCACGTTGAAGTCGTTCGGACCGAGCACGTCGTACAGCCCGCCGATGCCCGCCGCGTTGTCCGGCGGACCGGCGCGGTAGTAGTACGACATCGGACGCGCGTCGGCCGTGCTCCGGCCCGCCTGGTCGGAGCCGCCCCACATGAAGTCGAGCAGCGACCAGGCCAGACCCTGGTTCTGCACCGCGCGACCCACGGTCGCGTCGATGAGGCCGTTCACCGTGAGACGCTTGTAGGTGAGCGTCTGCGAGGTGGACCAGCGGAAGGTGGGCAGCGCCTGACCGATGGCGCCCACGCGACCCGGGTTGTTCGTGGCCAGCGTGGTGTCACGCACGATCATCGGGTGTCCCCACGCCGCCGCCACGCCGAACGGCGCCGCGGTGGCCGGCAGGGTAGCCTGCCAGAGGTTCTTGGCAATGCCGTCCTGCAGCGAGTTGCCCTGACCCACCCACACGATGTAGCCGTCGGAGTTGCGCTGGAACGCGCTCCCCGCGCCGCCGCACTGCGACTGGAAGGCACCCGGCAGCTGGCCGCAGCTGCGCACGAACGAACGGCCGTACATCGTGCCGTACGGCACGCCGGCTTCGATACGGAAGAGGCCGCCCGAGTTGGTCACGTTGCCGTTGCCGAAGTTGTAGGCCGGCACGTTGAGCTCGGTGACTTCCGAACGGATGCGGTCGTACGTCAGGCGCGCCGTGTAGTTCAGATTCCGGCGGCTGATGATGGGCATGTTGAGCGACACTTCGAACGCGCTGTTCTGCAGCGTACCGGCGTTGACCCACTGGCTGGTGAAGCCCGAGGCGGCCGGAAGGGGCGGCTGCAGGATCTGGTCGCTGACGCGCGTGCGCGCGTAGGTGATGTTGCCGCCGAGCCGGTTGAAGAGCTCGAAGTCGGCACCCACTTCCGTTTCGCGCGCGATTTCCGGACGCAGGTTGGCGTTGCCGAGCACGCCCGGCACGGCCACACCGGCCGCGTTGAGCGAGAACGTCTCGTACTGGGCGGCGAAGCTCGGGCGGCCACCGGCCGTTCCGTACGACGCGCGCAGCTTGAGTTCGTTCATCTGCGGCAGGAACCACCACCCTTCTTCCGTGACGCGCCAGGCCAGCGAGCCACGGCCGAACGTCTGCCAGCGCTGCTCGGAACCGAAGAGCGACGAGCCGTCACGACGCAGCAGGGCGTCCACGATGTAGCGGTCCTTGTACTCCGCGTTCACCGAGCCGAAGTAGCCAACGCCGCGAACGGTCTGCTGGAACGACGAGCCGGTACGCGTGGTGGCCAGCGTGTTGCCGATCTGCGGCACACCCTGCAGCTGCAGCTGCGTGCCCTGCGACACGACCTGGTTGAACTGCTGCTCTTCCGCGATGTAGCGGAGGGTGTAGCGGGTACGCAGGTCTTCCATGGGCTCCCAACGCGCGGTGGCGTTGAGGCTGGCGTTGTACGACTGCGAATTGGTGTTGAAGCGGAACACGTTGCCGTTGTTCGTGGCCGGGTTGTTCGCGGTGGTGCGGAACCCCTTGTCCGTGTTCTGGAAGCCGATCGCGCGGCTGTTGTCGAACGAGTAGTTGGCTTCGAGATCGAGCCACGTGAACGGCGTGTAGCGCGCCGTGGAGCCGATCAGGAAGCGGTCGTTCTGGTCGAGGCGATCGATGTTCTGCAGCGCGTACAGCGGGTTTTCGTTCTGCAGCCCCGCGCCCTGCAGGTTGGGGCGGATGAACAGACGGCCACGGCTGTCGGTGCGCGTGAGGTCCACCAGGGGCGGCACGCGCGTGAGGCGGAAGAACACGCTGCCGCCGCCGTTCTCTTCGTTCTGGCCGTCCTGCTGCGAACGGCTGAAGAAGGTGTTGGCCGAGAAGGAGAACTTGTCGGTCACCTGCTGGTCGACGTTCAGGCGCATCGAGTTGCGCTGGAAGCCTTGCAGGAACTTCACGTTGCCCTGCTGGTCGAGACGGTTGACCGAGCCGAAGAAGGTGGTCTTCCCGTAGCGGCCGGTCACGTCGAGGTTGTTGATCGTGGTGGGCTGCGGACGGAACAGCTGGTTCACCGCGTCGAACGTCTGCACCGGCCACTGGTTGGCCTGGTAGATGTTGCGCAGCTGCGCGCCCTGCGAGCCGGCGCCCGGGTCGATCGGGAAGCCGACCGGCGTGTTGGCGAAGTCGGTGACCGTTTCGTTCACCGCCAGCGCTTCGCGGGCGTAGTCGACGCTGCGGTAGCAGCCGAACGCCATGCCCGGGACGGTCGGTGCCGAGGTGGTGCAGAGACGCGTACCCGTTTCGTCGGTGAAGAGGCCGTGGCGCTGCGCGATCTGGATCTGGCGCTCGAGGTCGCCCGTGCCGATTTCCGAGCGGAAACCGAACTTGATTGAGTTCTGCGACGACGTCTTGCCCGTCTTGGTGGTGATCTGGATGACGCCGTTACCCGCGCGTGCGCCGTACAGCGACGCGGCGGCGGCGCCCTTCACGACTTCCACCGACTCGATGTCTTCGGGGTTCAGGTCGGGGAGGCCACCGTTGATGATGATGCCGTCGACGACGTACAGCGGTTCCTGCGTACGCCCCGACGCGTTGATGGACGTGGGCGCGCGCAGGATGACGCTGGGCTGCGCACCCGGGCGCCCCGAGGCGGCCACGATCTGCGCACCGGCCACCTTACCCTGCAGCTGCGTGAGCGGGTTGGTGGCAGGGACCGGCATCTGGTCGGAGGTCACGCGCGCCACCGTGAAGGGCGTCTTCGTCTGCTCCGTGGCACCGGTCACACCGGTCACGACCAGTTCGGTCAGCCGGTTGACGTCCTTCTGCAGCGCGAAATCGAACGTCTGATTGCCGCGGCTCACCGTGAGCGGACGGGCGATCGACCGGTAGCCGATCGCACGGGCGCGCAGCTGCACCAGCTGGCCCCGCGCCCGCTCGGCCGGAATGGTGATGGTGTATCGGCCCTGCGCGTTCGTGCCAACGGACAGCGCCAGTTCGACGATGTACACGTTCGCGTTTTCGAGCGGATCACCGAACTCGCTCTTCACGGTACCGGTAATCACCGCCGGTCCCTGCTGTGCCTGCGCCGCCAACGGCGACAGGGACAGTGCCAGGGCCAGAGGCGCCCGGTACAGCCACCGCATCAATCTCGACATGCTCAGCCCTCGGCCTTGAAAAAGCCGGAAACGGGGGAGAGGAACTGTCGGTTGCGGCACGCGGATCACGGAGCCGCAACCATACGAAGAGCCGCCCGGCACCGTGGGGGGTGCTGATGGACGGCGTTGCTGACCCCGGAGGCGGGGCCGACGCGCACGCCCCCGCTGGGCTGGGGGCGATTGCAAAAGCCGAAGTCACGGCGGTGGACCACGCAGCATCATGCCACGCTGATGGGTTCCATACCGAGCCTCGGCTATGTGAACAGCAATGGTATCGGATTCGTCACTGAAATCAATCCTGTCCGTCCCACCTGCGCGAATCGTCGGGTCCCCTGCATTTCTTTAACGCGTTTCCCGCGCGAATCGGGCCCTCCGCCCCTTGACCTCGGCAGCCCAGCGCATACGGCACGATGTGGACTGTCCCAAAAATGAAACCGGCGACGGCCCCCCACCGGCGGGGCAGGTTCGGCCGTCGCCTGGCGCCGCACGCTGTGGTCAGCGCCGCACCAGCCCCGCCGGCGTCCAGTTGAAGCCGATCGCCACGGTCTCATCGGTCCCAACGAGATCGGAGCCACTGAAGCCTGCGGCCACCCGCACCCCGAACTGGCGATTCACCTGCCAGTGCCCGCCAATATCGAAGTTGGCGCTCAGATTGGTCCGGGAATCGTCGCGCGGCCCACAGCGGCCGCACGCGTCCACCGACAGCCGCGGGTGTACGAACGGGGTGAGAGACATGCCCTGGTCGAGGTCGAAGGTGTGCCCCACACTCACCCCCAGGGGCACGCGGAACTTGGTGGCATTGCCCCCGAAGGCCACGCCCACCCCCGCGGTGAACAGCACGTCGAGCGGCTGATCGGCGCTGGCGCGGGTCAGCTCCTTGCCGAGGCCGCCGCCAATGAACAACAGGGGATCGACCTGCCCCTTGGGGTCGGCGAAGCCGGCGTCGAGCTGCCAGTGCTGCCCTGCCCCGGCGCCCTCACGCCACTGAAACAGGAAGGAGGTGCCCGCCCCGCCCACGATCGCACCGGTATAGTCGCGCGTACTCGCCCGCGGGGTCTGCATGGCGGGATAATTGAACGCCTGGGCACCAGCCGCCTCGAGCGGCACCACCGCAGCGCTCACCGCGGCGCTCGCCGCCAGCACCATCGCTGCCACACCGACTTGGCTCAGACGACGCCACGCAAAACACACCATGCCACGCTCTCCTGGTCGAAGGGGAAGGTCAGGCTGCACGTTAGCCTGAATCCATCGCGGCTTGTACCTCCCGCGCACGGCAGTGATCCGCGCGGCGGCGATTTGTGTGATTCAGCGCACGCGTGACCGGTAGGTGCGCGACAGGCGGAGCGTGGAGCCATCCCCCAGCAGCAGCAGGCCGTCACCGCCGGGCAGCGGGGTCATCTCCCGCACCCGATCCATGTTGACCACCACGCGCCGGTGAATGCGCACGAACTGCCGCGGATCGAGGGCGGCTTCGATGGCGGTGATCGTCCCGCGCGTGCGGAGCCGCTCCCCCGCCGTGTGCACGCGGATGTAGTTGCCGTCGGCCTCGAACCAGTCGACATCGGCAAGCGGCACGAAACGCGTCCGCCGCCCCTCCCGCACGAGCACCCGCAACGGTCGCGCCGCGGAAGTGGACAGCCCACCATCCTCCTGCGTCAGATCCAGGACCGCCTCGTCGCCCGGCTCGCGAGGGCTGACCACTCGCCCGTCGCTGGCCTTCCCCTGCCCGCGCCAGAGCGACGACGCCACCAGCGTCCCCGTGTTGGCGGCACCGACCGCGCGTCGTGCACGGGCCACGTCGCCACCTTTGTCGTCGTTGCCGGTCGCGCTCGCTGGTGCGCCGTGCATCACGCCCCGGGTGCGGAAGAGTGCGGCCAGATCCATGCCGGCAGTGGCGCCGGCTTCGGCCAGCAGCCGTTGCAGTTCGTCGGCGGTACGCAGCAAGGCCAGCTGCAGCGCCTGCTGCCTGGCCCGCGCCATCGCCTCCTCGAGCCGCCCCGCCGCCGTGGGCCACAGCACGAAATCGGTGGCCTGCAGTTCGAAGGCCGTCACGGCCTCGTCGTCGCTCGTGCCCACAAAAATGAGCCCCGGGGGACGCTGCGTTGGTGCCAGCGACCGGACAAACGCAAACCCGGAGCCGTCGGACAAGGTGCTGGCCACGACGGCGATGTCGGGCCGCTGCGTATCCAGCACGGCCATGGCGGCGCGCGAATCGGGCGCCTGCCCGAGGAGGACGAGGTCGAGGGCGGAGGCCACCTCGGCGAGCTGCACATGTAGCGTGCCGGAGAGCTGGCCCAGTACCGCAACACGGAGTGACATGGGGAGCGTGGAGTGACGCGAGCAGACAGGCGGCGCACGGCCGCGCGTGTCCCTCTCCTACGTCGCACGCCGGATGACCGTTGTGCCACCAATGCAAAACGCCAGCCGGTGCGCCGGCTGGCGTGTGCATTCACTCGGTTCGGTCGTCGCGGTGGCTCGTCGGGCACCGCTCTGCACGACGAGCCCCGCGGCGACACACGCGCCTCACGTGGGGCGCGATCCTCCTGGGGTACCAATGCTCAGACGGCGCTGGCCTGTTCCGTGACGACCCGCACGGCATCATCCACCACCTGCAGAAAGCCGCCGTCCACCTGAAAACGCTGCTCGCCACCGGCGGTGTCCACGCGCAGGATGCCGCGACCCAGCAGGGTCATCAGCGGCGCGTGCATGGGCAGAATGCCAACTTCCCCATCGAACGCCGGCGCAATCACCCCGCGCGCGGCGCCTTCGTACAACACCCGCTCGGGGGAGATTACCGACACCTTGAGCTCGGCCACGGATCAGCCCTGGAGCTTCTTCGCGTTGGCCACCACGTCTTCCACACCGCCGGCCATGAAGAACGCCTGCTCGGGGAGATTGTCGAACTCACCGGCGCAGATGCGCTCGAAGCTGGAAATCGTCTCCTCGAGCTTCACGTACTTGCCGGGGATACCGGTGAACTGTTCGGCCACCGCGAACGGCTGCGACATGAAGCGCTGCAGGCGACGGGCGCGGCCGACGATCTTCTTGTCGTCTTCCGAGAGCTCGTCCATGCCAAGGATGGCGATGATGTCCTGCAGCTCCTTGTAACGCTGCAGGATGCGCTGCGTGGTGGTCGCCGCGGTGTAGTGGCGCTCGCCCACGTACTGCGCGTCGAGAATGCGCGACGTCGAATCGAGCGGATCCACCGCGGGGTAGATGCCCAGCTCGGTGATCTTGCGGTTGAGCACGACCGTGGCGTCGAGGTGCGCGAAGGCCGTGGCCGGCGCCGGGTCGGTGAGGTCGTCGGCGGGCACGTAGATGGCCTGCACCGAGGTGATCGAGCCGTTGCGCGTGGAGGTGATGCGCTCCTGCAGCTCACCCATTTCCGTGGCCAGCGTGGGCTGGTAGCCCACGGCGCTGGGCATGCGGCCGAGCAGCGCCGACACTTCCGAACCGGCCTGCGTGAAGCGGAAGATGTTGTCGACGAACACGAGCACGTCGGCGTTCTCCATGTCGCGGAAATACTCGGCGACCGTGAGACCGGCGAGGGCCACGCGCAGACGCGCACCCGGCGGCTCATTCATCTGCCCGTAGATCAGCGCGACCTTGTCGAGAATGCCCGCTTCCTGAAATTCGAGATAGAGGTCGTTGCCTTCACGCGTGCGCTCACCCACGCCGCAGAACACGGACTTGCCGCCGTGTCCCTTCGCGACGTTGTTGATGAGCTCCTGAATGATGACCGTCTTGCCCACGCCGGCGCCGCCGAAGAGGCCGATCTTGCCACCCTTCACGAACGGGGCGACGAGGTCGACCACCTTGATGCCCGTTTCGAAGACTTCCGTCTTGGGCTCGAGGTTGACGAAGTCGGGGCGCTTGCGGTGGATCGGCCACCGCTCGGCATCGGCCGGAATCGGCGCGCCGTCGTCCACCGGATCACCGAGCACGTTGAGGATGCGGCCGAGGGCCGGCGCACCCACGGGGACCGTGATGGCGCTGCCGGTGTCGATCACGTCCATGCCGCGCGTGATGCCGTCGGTCGACGACATGGCGACCGCGCGCACCTGATTGCGGCCGATGTGCTGCTGGACCTCGGCGGTCACCTTGATGGTCTGACCGTCGGGCGTGATTGCCGAGACGGTGACGGCGTTGTAGAGCTCGGGCAGGTGATCGTTCTCGAAGGCCACGTCGATGACGGGACCGATGACCTGAACGATCTTGCCGACTGCGGTCGGCGCGGCAGTGATAGCCATGAGTGCGTACTGGATATGGTGAAACGTCAGCCCTGCAGTGCCGATGCACCGCCGACGATTTCGGCGATTTCCTGCGTGATTTGCGCCTGACGCGCCGAGTTGTACGTGCGCTTGAGCAGCTGCAGCATCTCGGTGGCGTTGTCGGTGGCGTTCTTCATGGCCGTTCGACGGGCGCCCTGCTCACCGGCCGCCGTTTCCACGAGGGCGCGGTAGATGGTGTTGCGCACATAAAGCGGCAACAACGCGTCGAGAATGTCGTCGGCCGAGGGGGCGAGGATGAACTCGCGCGCCACGGTCGCGCCTCCGGTGGTCGACGGCGCCACGACCGGCAGCACCTGTTCGGTGGCGGGCGGCGTGGAGAGGGCCGACTTGTACTTCGCGTAGGTGATGTACACCGCGTCGAGATCACCCGCCGCGTAGCGCGCCATCAAGTCGTCGATGAGCGAGGCGGCATCGGCCGAGGTGGGCCGATCGCCGATGTCCGCGCGCGCCCCGGCGAGCGTCCGCCCCAGATACTTGTAGAAGCCGATTCCCTTGCGCCCGACCACGTGGAGCTCAACGGACACGCCCTGTCCTTCCCACTCCGCCAGTCGTGCACGCGACTCACGCAGCAGGTTGGTGTTGAACGCGCCGCAGAGTCCACGATTGGCGGTGAGCACGACGAGCGCGGCCCGCCGGATCTGCGTGGGACGCCGCAGCAGCGGGAACTGCTCCGCCAGCTCCGGCGTGTACACGTGCGCCAGCACGTCGCCGAGCGCCAGCGCGTACGGCCGCGCGGCACTCACGCGATCGGCCGCGCGCTTCATCTTGGAGGTCGCCACCATTTCCATCGTGCGCGTGATCTTGCGCGTGTTCTCGACGGACTTGATGCGCCCCTTCAGTTCTCTGCCTTTTGCCATGAGGGCTTACGTCAGGTCGTGAGTGAATGAGGAGTGGAACTCAGAACCCACGACTCACGACGCGACACTCTTGGTGTACTGCTCGATGGCGCGCTTGAGCTCCGCCTCGGCGTCCTTGGCGAGCGCCTTGCTGCTGCGCATGCCGTCGAGGATCTGCGGGAACTGCGCCCGCAGGTACTCGAGGAAGCCCTTCTCCCACGCCCGCACCTTACCGGTGTCGATGGTGTCGAGGAAGCCGTTGGTCACCGCGTAGATGACCGCGACCTGCTCCTCGAAGGGCAACGGCGAGTACTGCCCCTGCTTGAGGATTTCCACGGTGCGCGCTCCGCGCTCCAGCTGCCGCTTCGTGGCCGCATCGAGGTCCGACGCGAAGGCCGCGAAGGCTTCGAGTTCGCGGAACTGCGCCAGGTCGAGACGCAGGCGACCGGCCACGCTCTTCATGGCCTTCGTCTGCGCCGAGCCGCCGACGCGCGACACCGAGATGCCGACGTTCACGGCCGGACGGATGCCGGCATTGAACAGGTCGGTCTCGAGGAAGATCTGCCCGTCGGTGATGGAAATGACGTTGGTCGGGATGTACGCCGACACGTCACCGGCCTGCGTTTCGATGATGGGGAGCGCGGTCAGCGACCCGCCCGGCTTGAGGATGTTCGTGCCGTCGACCACCGCATCATCTTCGCGCAGCTTCGCGGCGCGCTCGAGCAGGCGGCTGTGCAGATAGAACACGTCGCCGGGGTAGGCTTCGCGGCCCGGCGGACGACGCAGCACGAGCGACAGCTGACGATACGCGGCGGCCTGCTTGGACAGGTCGTCGTACACGCACAACGTGGGCTTGCCCTCGTTGTACATGAAGTACTCGGCCATCGAGCAGCCCGAGTAGGGCGCGATGTAGAGCATCGGCGCCGGATCGGAGGCCGAGGCGGCGACGATGATGGTGTACTCGAGTGCGCCGGACTGGCGCAGCTTCTCGACCACGGAGGCAATGGTGGACGCCTTCTGGCCGATGGCGACGTACACGCAGATGACGCCCTGCCCCTTCTGGTTGATGATCGTGTCGATCGCAACGGCGGTCTTGCCGGTCGACCGGTCGCCGATGATGAGCTCGCGCTGGCCACGGCCGATCGGAATCATGCTGTCGATGGCCTTGATGCCGGTCTGCAGCGGCTCCTTCACGGGCTGGCGCACGATGATGCCGGGGGCCGGCGATTCGACCTTGCGGAAATGGGTGGCGCGGATCTCGCCGAGACCGTCGATGGGACGGCCCAGGGGATCGACGACGCGCCCGATGAGCTCGGGGCCGACCGGCACTTCGAGCACGCGCGCGGTGCGGCGGACTTCGTCGCCTTCCTTGAGCTGGAGGTAGTCACCCAGGATGACGGCGCCGATGTTGTCCTCTTCGAGGTTCAGCGCCATGCCGGTGATGACCTGCTTGGTCTCCGACGACGTGAACTCGAGCATCTCGCCGGCCATGCACTTGCCGAGGCCGTAGATGCGGGCGATGCCGTCCTTCACTTCGAGGACGCTGCCGACTTCCTCGACGTTGAGATCGGCGAGGTCGGCGGCCTCGATCTCACGGAGGAGGATGTCCTTGATTTCGCCGGGACGCAGGGCGGTCTGGGTGGCCATGATGCGAGGCGTGTAATTGCTGTGGAAACGCGCGGAAGAACGCGGACGAACCGCGTGCGATGCGAATTTGGATGCCGCTTCGGACGACCGCTGCGGGAGCGATTCGGGTATAGCTTGTGAAAATTATCACAAGCGGGGAGGGAGAGCAACCCGCGACCGCTCGGCATTGTTCGAGAGCGCGTCCATTCCGGGACGGCTTCGGGGGACCGCGGTCGAGGGTGGGGTACGGCACACCGCGGTTGGGGCAACGCCCGACCCCACCCCGCAGACCGCCCGTCCGGCCGATCTTTACGCCGGCGGCGACTCCTCGTCGGGCAGGGCGGCATAGCGCGAGAACCGCTCGAGCAGGTCCATCGCCCGCAGGCGACTGAGGCTGGAGGCACGAGCCCCGACCAGCCGCTGTGTCGTGCTGCTCAGATGCGAGGAGCTGGCAAAGCCCAGCACCTCCGCCACATCGCGCACATCATGGCCCGCGTTTTTCGACAGCTCGGCCGCCGCCAGCACCCGTACCAGGTCGATGATCTTCTTGAGCGTGGGCGCCTGCCCCGCCGCGAAGCTGCGCGAGAGATGTTCGCGGGAGACGCCAAGCTCCTTCGCCAGCTGGTCCGTGCGCACCGGACGGCCGGCGCGTCGCACCACGCTGTGCCACACCGCCAGCTGCAGCGGCGTCTCGAGGTGCAGCACCGGCGGCGGGACCGCCAACGCCCGCTCGAAGCGCACGGAGAAGGCGCGACGCGTGACCAGTTCGCGGGCGGCCCCTTCATCGACGCCTTCGATGAGCACCTCGCAGATACCGGCATCGGCGGCCCGCGCCAGCAGCGGCGCGTCGGCGGGGAGCAGCGTGGTCACCAACACGAAGGGGACGCTCTGGAATTCATCGGCACGCGCAATGAGCCGCTGCGCGTCGTCGCCCGCTCCCGCGTCGATGATGACGGCGTCCACCAGCTCCCGCACCAGGTGCGATTCCACATCGGTCGCACTCTTGGCCGACACCACGTGCGCGCGCCGTCGCGGAAACGCCGTGCGCACGAGTTGCCGCGCCCGATCACGCTTGCAGAGCGCGACGACACTCAGCAGGGGTGCCGACGCGTCGGCGGCACGTGAAGCCGGGGGCATGCGTGACGTCAGGCGGTTTGGTCGCCCACCACGGCCTGCATGGAGGCCGGCGGGGTGGGACGCCGCGGCGCTCCGGCAGGATCAACGTTCACGTCGATTCCCTGCACCATGGCGTTGGCGCGTAACAGCACGTCGCGCGCATTCGCGTAGCTCACCAGCTGCGTCGCCTCGTCGAAGCGCGCCCACTTGCAGGCCGTGATCCCCTCGGCGCGCTGTGGGGTGGTGCTCTCGGCCTCGGTGCGCATCAGGAAGAAGTGGCAGACCTTGTGCACCAGCTTGCCGCGAAAGCGGAAGAACCAGTCGATCGTGTCGATCTGTCCGTCGAGCATCACGTCGTCGAGCCCCGTTTCCTCGCGCACTTCGCGCAACGCGGCCGCGTGGGGCGCCTCGTCGGTCTCCAGATGCCCCTTGGGGAACCCCCAATTCCTGTAGCTGTCGCGAATGAGCAGAAAGAGCGGCTCGCCCTCGTGCACGCGGTACACCACCCCGCCGGCCGACGTCTCGAGCCTGGCGCGCAGACGCCGGCGCCCTTGCGCGTCGCCCCCCGTGGCGGAGGATGACGGGTCGGTGCCGTCGCGACCGGGGTCGCGGCGCGGATCGCGGGCCGGCGTGGCCATTACCGATGCGGTGTGGTCAGCGCATCCGGCGGGAGACTCCCCGGGAGCCCCGCCACCAACGGCGTGTGGTCGTCGAGCGTGGCCCGCCCCTCCACGAACTGCCGCACCAGCGGATCCGTGCTGTGCTGGATCTCGTCCACGGTGCCCACGGCGTGTACCCGTCCCTCGTACAGCATGGCGATGCGCGTCCCTACCGTGTAGGCGCTGCGCATGTCGTGCGTAATGACGATGCCCGTGACCCCCAACTGCTCCCGCATGCGCACCATGAGCTTGTCGATGGTGGCCGAGGTGACCGGATCGAGGCCGGTGGTCGGTTCGTCGTAGAGGATGTATTTGGGGCGCAGGGCGATCGCGCGCGCAATGCCCACGCGCTTGCGCATGCCCCCGGAGAGCTCGGCGGGCATGCGGTTCTGCACATCGGGGAGATCGACGAGGTTGAGTGCCTCGTCGACCCGCACGCCGATCTCCTGTTCCGAGAGCTCCCCCTGCTTGCGCAGCCCCATCGCCACGTTCTCGCCGATGCTCATGGAGTCGAAGAGGGCGGCGAACTGGAAGACGTACCCGATGCGCCCGCGCAGCGCGTAGAGATCCTTGCGCGAGAGGTCGTCGACACGCAGGCCATCGACCCACACCTCGCCCTCGTCGGGCTCGAGCAGTCCGACGATGTGCTTGATGGCGACCGACTTGCCGGTCCCCGAGTAGCCGATGATGACCATGGTCTCCCCTTCCTTGACAGCCAGGGAGAAGCCGCGGAGCACCTTCTTGGGGCCAAAGGCCTTATGGACGTTGCGGAATTCGATCATCGGATCACAAAGATGACACCGTTCGCGGAATGTGGCTAGTTCCGGCAGCTCCCCGAATTCAAAACCCGAACCCAAGACCCGGAACTGATCGGTTCCGGGTACTGAGCTCGGGTTCCGTGTTGTGGGTGGCCGCCGAGCGGCCGCCGATACGCTTACGCGGCGAACGACCCCAGCGCGCGGCCGACATCGCCCTCACGCAACCGCTTGAGGGCGCGGTCGCGCAACTGGCGGACCCGCTCGCGGGTGACGCCCAACATGGAGCCGATTTCCTCGAGCGTGTGCTCACGCCCGCCCTCGAGGCCGAAGTAGAGCCGCAGCACCTTGGCGTCGCGCGGGGGGAGCGTGGAGAGCGCCTGCTCGATTTCGTCGGTGAGGAAGCGATTCATCGCCTCCTCTTCCGTGTCGGGCATCTCGTCGGCCACGAACCGTTCGATGAGCGAGCGATCGCCATCGGGATCCATGGGCGCGTCGAGGCGCACGTCGCCTGTGTTGAGCGCCGCGAGCGACTGCACGACATCGACCGAGAGACCGGTGACCTGCGCGAGTTCCTCGGGCGAGGGCTCACGACGCAGCTTCTGGCGGAGGATTTCCGACGCCTTGATGATGCGCGAGAGGTCGGCGGTGCGGTTGAGCGGCACGCGCACGGTGCGCCCCTGACGGGCGAGCGACGAGAGAATGGCCTGACGAATCCACCACACGGCGTACGAGATGAACTTGACGCCCTGATCGGGATCGAACTTCCGCGCCGCGGTGAGCAGCCCGACGTTGCCCTCGCCGATGAGATCGATGAGCGGCAGGCCGCGGTTCTGATACTTCTTGGCCACGGAAATGACGAAGCGGAGATTGCGCTTGACAAGTTCCTGCAGCGCGTCCTGGTCACCAGCCCGAATCTTCTTGGCGAGGTCGATTTCTTCCGCGGCCTTGAGCAGCGGGTAGGTCGAGACTTCGTAGAGATACTGGTCGAGGATGTCGCGCTCCGGCTCGCTGGGCGCAATGCCCGCGGGGGCCGCACGACGGCGCTTCCGCTTGACTTCGGTCATGATGTGCTATGCGACCTCGGGATGAGACATCATCCCTGCTGGGGAAACAGAGAAACAGGCGTGTGGTGGAACGGGCGATTCGGCTGGCCAGGCAGCGGCGCCGGCACGCGCCCCCTCGTGAAAGGCCCGCGTGGTGAACGCGGCCGGATGCGAAGCGGGGGCAGCCATGCAAGATACGACACCGCGGGGGAAGCGCCAGTGTGAATTCTGGGAGTCTGCTTGACGCCAGACATACACCTGACTAGACTGCGCGGTTCCTGAGACCCTGCTGCGCGGCGCGTTGGGCGGCCGCAGCACCCCGTCTCGGGGTCCGGGGCCGTAGCTCAGTTGGGAGAGCGCTTGAATGGCATTCAAGAGGTCAGGGGTTCGATTCCCCTCGGCTCCATGCCCCGGTTCACCCAGGTGGCCCCTCGTGGCGGCGAACGGTGAAACAGGGCACCCCAGCGGCGGCCATTGCTGGCGCGGTTCGGGTTTCATGCGGGAATAGCTCAGTTGGTAGAGCACAACCTTGCCAAGGTTGGGGTCGCGGGTTCGAGTCCCGTTTCCCGCTCTGTTGGTCCGATGTCGAGGGTCGTTAGCTCAGTTGGTTAGAGCGCCACGTTGACATCGTGGAGGTCACAAGTTCGAGTCTTGTACGACCCATGCAGGAAGCAGTACCGCTGGAAACGGGATGGGAGCGCGGGCAGTGGCGACGCGACGACCGACCCGGTAGGTTGCGGGTCCGCTGCCTTCGGGCACGGGGGAGTAAGCAGTGTGGTACCGCGGTGTGCGTGGTGGTCCGTTGCGCCTGTAGCTCAATTGGATAGAGCATCTGACTACGGATCAGAAGGTTGGAGGTTCGAGTCCTTCCAGGCGCGTTGGTGGGTTGAGTAGGTGCACCGCAGTATCGCACGGGGCGTAGCTTAGCCCGGTAGAGCGCCTGCTTCGGGAGCAGGAGGTCGCTGGTTCAAATCCAGTCGCCCCGACTGAGAGAAATAGAAGCCCCGCAACGACTTCGGTCGCTGCGGGGTTTTTGTTGCTGTTGGCATCCCGCGAAAAGTGCTAGTCCAGCACCGCCAATCCGTGCTTCCTCACGACCGCGAGCATCTTGAGCGCCACCCCGCTCGGCTTCTTGGCCCCCGTCTCCCACTTCTCCACGGTGCTGGCGCTGGTGTTGAGCCGGCGCGCGAACACGGCCTGACTCACCTTGGCCTGCTCCCGGATCTTCTTGATCTGCACTGGGGCGAGGGGCTCGGGGGCACTCAGCGCCGCGTCGTCGAACTGGCGCATGGTGGTCTTGCCGATGGCACCCGCTCGATGGAGCGCAGAGGCCGCGGAATGAATCGCCTCGAAGGCGTCGCTCTTGTACTTAGGCTTGGTCGCCATGGCAGATCTCCTCGAGGTCCTTGGACGTGAGCAGCGCGCTGAGCTGCGCGGCCGTCAGCTTCTCATACCCTTTGGCGAGCTCCCGGAAGGTCGCGAGCTCCGCCGCATCGATGTTGGCGCGGTCCTTCTTGGCGAACAGGTAGGTCAGCACCCAGTGCCGGCCACCCTTCGCCAGCACGATGCTCCGGTAGAGATTCCGGCTCACCCGTTTCTTGTACACCCCGCCGCCGAGGTCGTCGCACTGTCCGGCTTGGGCCTGCTTCACCGCGCGGCACAGCTCGTCGTCCCCGATCGTCGCCTTCCGGGCGGCCTTGGCGAACCAGGCGGTCTTGAAGACGCGAGCGGGGCGAGGTGCGCTGGCCATTCTTATACTGTAGCACCCAGTGCTACACCCCACAAGACGGGCCGAGGTTCCGGGGCGTCACACCGGCGATCGGACGGGGCCTCGCGCCACGCCCGGCGGGGCATTCCCAGGTGCTTTCCCAGAATGCCCGCCAAAGCCCCGTTCTGGGTGTCGCGGTTGTCGCGATTTCCCCTCTGTGCTGTCGCGATTGTCGCGGTCGCCATCGCCGCGCTCCGGCTTCGGGAGCAGGAGGTCGCTGGTGCAAATCCAGTCGCCCCGACCGAGACAGCAAGACGCCCCGCAACGACTTCAGTCGCTGCGGGGGTCGTGCGTGCATCGGCACCCATGGAGGCCATCGTCCGAAGGGACCCTGTTCGCGCCCCGTGCGTGCCGGCATGACCGCGGCCAACGCGCTGAAGCGAACCCCCCGCGCCCTACGGCACTCGTCGCTCCAGTTCCGTGTACTCCCCGGCGATGAAGTATCCCACTGCCCGTTTCGAGGGATTCGTGGTGTTGGCCACATTCCCGCGGACACTGCTGACCGGCACGCCGAAGGGCGACCCGTTGTTGCCCACCTGCGCCGACAGCGCGGTATAGAAGCGAAACGCCTGCTCGGAGATTGACAGCTGCCGCACCCGCACGAGCTCGCCGGACCGGACCAGCCAGTCGGAGTACGGTTGAAACTGGCGAATCCTCGAGCCGTTGAATCGCTCGTCCGACTGCACGACCCGCGAGAACTCTTCACTGTCGGGCGAGACCAGTCGCCGCCCGTCGATCCACTGGTCCCACAGGTAGAAGTTCCGCTGGGATCCGGGATCCTGCACCGCGATCGTGGCCCGCCAGTTCCGCCCCGTGTCCACTTCGTCGAACTCCGCCCTGAAGAACAGCGAGTCCATGGCGACGCCGGGCTGCATGACTTCCGTGGCGCGGTACAGGTCGCCGTCCCATTCGATCTCGAGCGTGAGCGCGCGACCCACCGGCAAGGCCATCGCCGCCGCACGATACGTCCCGGGGTCCCGCAGCGACTCCACGAAGAGTGTGGGCCGGTTGGCATCGTCCAGCACACGGACCCGCGCCCCGCGGGCCGGCGTGGGTGACGCCGTGGCGAACACATTTTGGGTGATACTGAGCTGGATGACCTGGTCCGCTGCGGTGGCACTCCGCTCACGCTCCAGGCGCGCCTCCACGACGAGGCGCGGCTGGTATTCCAGGCCGCTCACGTTCACCACCCGTTCGCAGCCGACCAGCGCGAGCGTGGACATGAGCAGTATCGGTAGTACGCCGCGATTTGGCATGAGACGCTCAGAACGTGAAGGTGTAGGCAATGCTCGGGACGATGCCGAAGATGGAGGTCTGGACCGCTTCCGTGACGAGGGGTTGACCCTCTCGCTGGCGGAACCGGAGTGCCTGGGCGTTGAAGCGGTTGTAGGCATTCAGCAGGCCGAACTGCCACTCGCCGCGCCTGCCCTTTCGTGTTGCCGAGAGGTCGAGACGGTGGTAGAGGGGGAGGCGTCCCGCGTTGCGGGCGCCGTACTCGGTCACCAGCAGCCCGTCAACCTGGTAGCGTGACGTGGGAAACGTGGCCGGCAGTCCGGTGGCCAGCGTGAACGTGCTGCCGAGGGTCCACTTCTCCCCGAGCGGCCGCAGCGCCACCACGTTCAGGTTGTGCGTCTTGTCGAATGGACTCGGATACCAGCGGCCGTCGTTGATGCCACCACCGCGATTCCCCGGCAGGGTGAAGCGCTGCTCCGACCGCCCGAGGGTGTAGCTGACCCATCCCGTGACCGGGCCCTGCGACCGGCGGGCGAGCAGTTCGAGGCCGTAGGCCCGCCCCTGGCCCTGCACCATCTGCGTCTCGATGCGTGGGTTGAGCAGGACGTCCGCCCCGTCGATGAAGTCCACGACGTTGCGCGCCTGCTTGTAGAAACCCTCGATCGACAGTTCCACGGTGCCGCGGGTCGCGCTGTAGCCCACCGCATACTGGTCGGCCAGCAGGGGTCTGACCCACTGCCCGGCCGGCTCCCACACGTCGAGCGGGCTGATCGAGTTGGTGTTGGACACCAGCAACAGGAACTGCTGGGTCCTCGCATAGCTCGCCTTCACACTCGACGACGCGTTGAGCATGACGCGCCCCGAGATGCGGGGCTCGAGGCCCGCGCTCGAGGCGAGTCGCGCCCCGGCGCGGAATTGGGTGCTGTCGCGCACGACGCCCGGTTCATAGCGCCCGAGCGCCGCCGAGTAGACGACGGGCGAGTCGTTGACGTACGAGTACACGGTGGCCGGACCACGGCGCTCGTACCCGGCCACCCGCAGCCCGTAGCGTACCGAGACACGCGGTCCGATACCCAGCTCCTGCCCCAGCCACGCGGCCGGCATGAGGGTGTTGCGGCGCTGGATTCGGCGCGCATTGAATGCGTTCCCCGTACCAACCGGCACGAGATCACCCGGGTTGATGCGCTGGCTCGTGAGTTCAGCACCGAACTCGATGGTGTTGGTCGGCGAGAGATACCACGCCTCGTCGACGCGCACGTTCAGGCTGCCGATACGCGAGTTCCACCGGACGTTGTCACTCGTTCCCGTGAGAATGTCGAGCCGGTAGTCGTAATCGCCCCACGATGCCGTGACCTTGGAAAAGAGATTGCTGCGCAGGGCCTGGTTCCAGCGCAGCGTGAGCGCCCGGTTCCCCCAACCGGCACCCAGATCGCCGATGCCGGCAACCCGGTCGCGACCGAGATACCCCGAGAGCAGCAAGGCCCCGGTGGCCCCCAGACGCACGTTCGCCTTGGCGTTGACGTCATAGAAGAACGCGGTGGTGTTCTGGACGCCCGAATCGCTGGCAAGCCCGGTGAACAGGTCGGCCCACGACCGTCGCGCCGCGATCATGTACGACCCGACCTTCTTCGGCAGCGGCCCCTCCACCAGACCGCGGCCGGCCAGCAAGCCGATCGACGCGGAGCCGTTGAACTCGTTGGCGTTCCCCTCGCGCTGGCGCACATCGATCACGGACGACAGGCGGCCACCAAAACGCGCCGGGATGGCGCCCTTGTACAACGTGACGTTGTCGATCGCATCGGCATTGAAGGTGCTGAGGAAGCCGAGCACGTGACTCGGGTTGTAGACCGTGGCCTCGTCGAGCAGGAAGAGATTCTGGTCGGCAGCACCTCCGCGTACGCTGAAGGCGGTGGAGGCGTCGCTCGAGAGGGACACGCCGGGGAGCAGCGTGAGGCTGCGAATGGGGTCGGACTCGCCAAGCACCGGCGGCAGCAGCTTGACGGCCGGAAGATCGAGGCGCACGACACTCATGTCGGGGGTACGCGGGTCGAGGTCCGGTCGATCCTCACTGGCGCGACTGGCCTGCACCGTGACGGCCGCCAGCTGGACGTCGCGCCGCTGCAGCAGGACGGTGCGGGTGACGTCGTCGGTGAGCGTGACGGTGGTGTCGAACGGCGCGTACCCGAGTGCGCGCACGACCACCCGGTGTGTCCCCCGCGTGAGGAGCAGCGAGTAGAAGCCATCATCGTTGCTCTCGCCACGGACCGCCTCGTCGTCGACCGAGACCCGAGCCCGGCGCAGCACTTCGCCCGACGCGGCGCTGCGCACATAGCCGCTCATGCGCACCCGCGGCGTCTGCGGCGTGCGCGTGTCCGGCCCGGTCCCCCGTGCGGTCACCGTGAGCTGACCGGAGGGGCTCACGAGCGCCTCGAACGTGGTGCCCTCCAGCAGCATGGCGATGGCGCGATGCGCCGGGGTGGCGTTGACCTTGAACGTCCGTCGCACCTCCATACCGCGCTGCGCCGGATCCGCCGCGTACGACAGGCCGGCCTGCGTGGCGATCTGCCGCAGGATGTCCTTGAGCGGCACCTGGGCGAGGTCGAGGGTGATGGCCTTCGCCAGCGGGCCCTTGAGGTCCGTTACGTCGGCAAGGCGACGATAGCCCGGCGGAAGGTCGGGGGTCCCGGGCACCGGGCGCGGCTGGGCCGCCAGCAGGGACGCCGCCGAGCAGGAGAGGAGGATACTGCGCAAGATACCGAGCATGGTCACGGTGCCGCCGGCGTGAGGGAGACGGTCCGCCCGCTGGTCGTGATCCGGACGCCAAGCGCCAGACGCAACGCGGCGAGCACTTCGTCCAGCGACTGCGCCGCAAAGCGCGCCGTGAGGCGCCGCTGCGCAAGCGCCGGATCCGCCGCGATGGTCACGTCGTACCGCCGTCCGATGGCGGGCAACACCTCGGACAGCGGGCTTTCGTCGAACACCAACTCGCCGCGCATCCAGGCCAATGCCGACGCGACGTCGGACGTGACCTGCACACCGGACGCGAGGAGCCGTCCGCGCTGTCCGGCGTGGAGCAGGGTCGCCCGCTCCACGCGCGGCCGCAGGGTATCCATGAGCGCGACGATGCCCTCCTCGACCGCAACATCCACAGCCGGCAGCTCGGGCCACGCCCGCACCACGAAGCGCGTACCCACGTCCTCCGCCACCGCGTTGCGTGTCCGCACGCGGAATGGGCGCGTATCGTCGTGCACGACATCGAAGTATCCCTCGCCCTCCAGGGCGACGTCGCGCGCACCGCGGCCGAAGCTCCCCCCCCAGCGCAACCGGCTGCCGGCGGCGAGCGTCACGCGAGAGCCGTCCGGTAGCTGCGCCGAGACGTCGCGCCCGATGGGCGCCGTGATGGAACCACCGCGGGTCGCCTGCCACGTGGCCACGCCGCCGATCATGAGGAGCAGGGTAGCGGCCACAGCCGCGACACGGCGCACCCACGGCGCCACGCTTCGACGGCTGGCACTACCGGTCAGGCGGTCACGTCGGGCGGCAAGGTCGTCCTGCGCGGGCGCCTGCAGCCGTGCGGAAAGCGCACGCCACGCGGCGTCGGTGTCGATGGCCTGCGCGGCGCCGAGGGATGCCCGCGGCGCCTCGCGCAGCAGCTGCGCGTCGCGGGGATGTGCGTTCAGCCACGCTTCCACCCTGGCCCGGTCTGCCGGCGACAGATCGCCGGCCAGATACCGGTCAAGAAGCAGTGGGTCAAACTCTGCGTCGTTGGTCATGACGTGGGGTTGAGGTTGGGGAGTAGACACCTCCCTCGCCAAAACCCCCACAACCAGCGCGCCAACTACCCGTCGTCGAGCGCCGCCCGCAGGGCCTTGAGGCCCCGCCCCAGCTGATTCTCCACTCCCTTGACCGAGATGCCGAGGATGCGCGCGATCTCGGCATAGCTCAATCCCCCGTGCCAGCGCATCACCATGACCTGGGCGAGGCGGGGCGGCAGGGCGGCCATGGCCGCGTCGACTCGCGCCCGCGCCTCGCGTGCCTCGAGTGCGGTATCGGCCCGCTGCGGGGGGGGATGCAGGGCCCGCACGCTGTCGTGCGCCTCGTCATCGGCCCAGCGCTGCTCGACCGCGTCGCGCCGACGCACGTTGAGTGCGCGGCTGCGAACTGCCGCGAACAGGTAGGAGGGCACACTGCCGGTGACGACCCATTCGGCGCGCCGCTCCCAGAGCGCCAGGAACACGTCCTGCACCAGCTCCTCGGCGCGGGCCGTGTCGCCGACGTATCGAGCACCGAACGCCAGCAACGGCGCATGCATGGCGCGAAAGAGCGACTCAAACGCCTCGAGGTCACCAGCACGGACGCGCTGAACGCAGTTGCTGGGCAGCTCACGCACGCGGCTGCAGATCCTGGGGGAACGGCACGCGGGCAAGCTAGACGCGACCATGGTTGCACGTCAACAGGCGGGGGCGTCGGGTGGGAGCACCACGCTGTTGCCGTCGACCACGTTGGCGGTAGGCCACGTGGCGAGGCGCCCCGGAGTGGCCGCAGCAGACCGCTCGCCAGGAGGCGTCTGGTGGTGGCGCTCCGTGGACCGCTCCGCAGACGGTTTGTCCAGAGCGAGCCTGACCGGCGTCATGCCGACACCACCGGCGTGAGGAAAGTGAACGCGAGTGTACGCGAGTGAACGCGAGCGAACGTCGGCGATCAGGGCACTGGACGGCGATAGAGCCCCACGAGCACGCCCTTGGCACGCACGCGCCCCGCGATGGCGCGCATGACGGCCTCGCGGGTCGCGGCGGCAGACATGGCCGTGGGTTGGATGTTGAGCATCGTGTCGAGTGCGTACAGCTCGAACAGGTAGTGGTGCGCCGGGCCGGTGGCGGCGGCCGCCGGGCCACGATAGTAGGGACCGCTCACGCTGATCTGCCGCGTCCCGTTGGCCAGCTGCGCCCCACTTGGCACCCCCTCGGGCAGCCCCGTTGCCGTGCCGGGGATGTTCCACACGAGCCAGTGCAGCGTGTCATCGGTGCCATCACCCTGCGCCGCATCGGCATCGTGCACCAGCAGCACGAAGCTGCGGGTGGAGTCGGGCGCGCCGCTCCACGTGAGCGCAGGCGAGACATCGCGTCCGGGCTGGGCGTGGCGCGCGGGGATGCTGCCCCCGTCGGGGAAGGCCGGCGTGGTGAGCGTGAGCACCCGCAAGGGGACGCGCGATTGCGCGGTGGCCGTGTGCACCGGCACCGCGAGTGCCAGCATGCTCATCGCGCAGCACGCCCGCAGCGCGACTGTCGCCAGCCGGACCCGGAAGAGGGGGCGGCTCACTTGTATGACGCCGGCTGGCCGCGACGCCACGCGTCGTAGCGGGTGCGCAGCGTCTTCACGGGGTTGAGATTCTCCCCCGGCTTGATGGCGTTGGGGCCCGGTTGATTGGGCTGCGCCACCGTGAGGTAGAGCGCGTACGTGCCGTTGCTGTGCGAGTCGCCGCTGCTGTCGGTGCGGTTGGCCATGAGGATGTAGGCGATGTACGACGTGCGCCCTTCGCAGGCAACGGCGGGCCGGCTGCCATCGGCGGGGAGCGGCGGGCAGACACAGCGGCTGTCGCCGCCGTACTGGTCGGCCGTTTCCAGCGCCGCCATGACGCGGTCGGTAAGCGCGCCCTTCGTGTGCACGAACGCACGGACCGCATTGGGGATCACGTCACCGGTGCGCAGGATGTTCCCCTGAATGGAGTAGTAGATCTGTGTGCCGGGCACCTGTCCCTGGATGTCCTGTGTGACGTAGCCGTTGGACAAACCGGAGTGTCCGGCGGTACGCCCCGTGAGGTCCACAATGCCGAACTGTCGCGACTGAAAGGCGGGATCGGCCGACAGCATCTCGATGATGCGCGCCGGGTCGGTGCCTTTCTGCAACTCGCGATACACGAGCATCTGGTTGGCATGGGTGCCGTCGACGCCGGCCTGGCAGGCCGCTACCCCCTTGCCGGGCACGACGACGGCCTGAATGCCCATGAGAAAGGCATCGTCACGGTCCACGCAGGTGGCCGAGGCAATGACGACGCGGCCGGTGGCCATGTCCACGGCGATGACCGACCAGGTGGCATGCGCCGCGCGGGGCAGCAGCAGACAGGTCAGGGCTACGAGGAATCGGGTGAGGAATCGCATGCGGCATAAGAGGCAGCCTGCGCCCGGGTTCGTCAACGACGGCCGCCCGCGGCTGGGTACGGCACCTGTTGCCGATCGCGCGGTTGTGTCGGGGAATGCACCACAGCACGACCTCCTCCGGCTGATGGTTTGTGCGCCCGGCGTGGGCGACAGTTCACGAAACGCCCGGAGGAGTCATGCGCTATCCGTACCGATCGATCCACACGTCCGCCAGGCTGTTGGCGGGTGTCCTGCTGCTGAGTTCGCTTCCCACGGCCATGGCGGCGCAGGGGGGCGGCATGATGGGGCGCGGCCGAGGCCGCGGGATGATGGGGGATTCCACCGCGGCCGCGGTGATGCCCATCGTGCACGACCTCATGACCAACCACCAGAAGCTGCGGCGCACCGTGACCGTGCTGCCCAACGGTGTGCGCACGGTGACGGAGTCGGACGACTCGAGCATGGTGGCGCAGCTGCAGGCGCACGTGGCCACCACTGGCGTGCTGATGGCGAAGTCGCAGGACCTCAACGTACCGCCAGCCTCACCCACGCTGCGTCAGCTGCTTGCGCGGGGCGCGACCGTCACGCGTGTCGTGGAGCACACCCGCACGGGGGTGATCGTGACCGAGACGTCGACTGACAGCACGAGCGTGGCGCTGCTGCAGGCACACGCGGCAGAGGTCACGGAGCTGGTGAACCGCGGCATGGCGGCCATGCACGACAAGATGATGCAGCGCATGCGGCCGCCGCCGAGGTGAAACACCAGTAGTTTACCCGGGATGACGTTCTTCTCCCTGTCCCGGCTCGACTTGACCCGCCCCTGTCTGACGCGCCACGTGCGCGGCCTTGCCGCCGCCTGCGTGGCGCTGGTGCTCCTTCCCCTCGCGTCTGCAACACGTCCCCGGGCGGCGCACCCCACAGAGTTCGCGTGGCGCGAACCCACGGTGAGTGCGCCCGCACGCGTGCGCGGTATCGACCGCCTGGCCGGTACGGATGCGCTCACGAAGGCCGTCGACGACGGCACCATCGAAGTGCTGCTCCGGCAGTGGAATGCCGACGCCATGAAGTTCGAGGCGAGCGTGAAGCCGTATCTGCTTTATCGCTGACCGTCCGCCGCTGCGCGTGCACCACCCACCGCCTCGTCGAGCAGACGCCACGCGGCGGGGTCGCGCGTCGCGACAGGTCGGATCTCCTCGAGGGCTGGCGCGAAGAGCGGCAACTGCTCCGCATCGGCAAAGAGCCGTTCGAAGTCGGGCGGGCGGAAGGCACGCGCCAGGCGGGTCGCGAAGGTGCGCCGCAGCAACGACGCGTAGTACACCGCGTCGTAGTCGCGCGGATCATCATCCACATACGCTTCGCCGTCGAGTTCGTCGATGACCCGTCCCCTCCCACCGGCGGCCCGATAGACGCGCACGCGATCACCGGCACGCCATGTGCCGCCTCGGCACTGCCACACGGCGTCATAGGCAAACTCCCGTCGCGAGTGGCGCGTCCGTTCGTACATCTCGGGCGACTTGCGCAGTTGCACCCGCGCCGCCACGGCAAGCGTCGGCAGCCGGCGTGTGTGGAGGGCGTCGCGTGTCTCCAGATAGGCGGCGCGCACGCCGGGCACATCGTGGGCCAGCAGGCGGGCGATGGCCACGCGCAGGAACTCCTCCCCGAACGGCTCGGCGCGACTCGACCGAAACGCCACGCCCTTGAGCAGCAACCGCCCGTCGGAGGTGAGCAGCGCGTAGTTCTTGGCTTCGTGCGACAGCATCGCCGCATATCGTCCTTCCAGCTCAAGCTGCACGAGTGGTGGCAGGAGGGCCGCGACTTCGGCCACCACCCGCTGCTCATCGGCCTCGCTCCAGTTGCCGGGCACGGCGAAGTACACGCCGTCGGTGTCGGCCTCGATGAGTTCCACCCCGCGCTGGGCCAGCGCCCGGCACATGAGGCGCAGCGTCTCCCGTCCCTGCCGCGTGACGTCGTTGGCCGCATGCACATCGGCAAAGCGGGTGAGTCCGTCGCTGGCGGCGAGATAGCCGTAGGCCGAATTGACCACCAGCTTCATGGCAGCCGACACCGCCTCGTAGGTGAATCGCTCGTCGGAGTGCGGCGCCGCGGCCTTGGCACGCGCCTTGGCCGCCAGACGCTGCTCCACCAGCCCGTCCACGAGCGTGAGCAGTGCCTGCAGATGATCGCGCGCAGGGCCGATGCGATAGGCGCGCATGAGTGACGGGTAGAGGCTGGCCACATCCACCTTCACGACCCGGTGCAGCGCTCCAACCGTGAAGAGATGGAGGGCGGCGCCGCTGTGCACGGTATCGTCCCCGGTCGCGTAGGCGGGGAGTGCCTGCCCCGCGCGCAGGTAGGCACGCACGAGCAGCGGATCGATGACGCCGGTGGCCGGTCCGGCGTCGGCCAGCCGTTCGTAGCGGCGTGGTGCCATCCCCGCGAGCGCGAAGGCGGCGCCCCCCAGGAGGCGGGACAGGGCGGCGACCTCGGTGACGTCGGCGCTCGCGTAGCGTCGCACACGGGCGGGATCGCGCTGGTACACGGCATGAATGCGATCACCGCGAATGCGTTCCCGGGCAGGGCCGGCAACCCGAAAGTGCTGCGCCACGGCCTTGAGGCCGTAGCTTGGCAGCTCGCGCACGGCAAAGTCGTAGCGGCGCACCGCATCGAGCGTGTCGATGCATTCCCGTCCGGGTACGATATACCGCACCCGTCGGTCACCGCCGCCGGTCGGCCGCTCATCGTCGGCAACCACGCCGCGCATGGCCGCGCGCTCCACCAGATCGGTGTGCGCGAGACGCCCCATCGAAAGCGGCACCCCCAGCCGTCGCGCGCGCTGGCGCAGGAACGGGAGATCGAACCCGTGCAGGTTGTGGTTCTCGATGACGTCGGGATCGAGCGCACGAACGCGCTGCACAAACCGGCCGATGAGCGCCGCTTCTGCGGTATCGCCCTCGCCTTCGGCCTCCAGCAGCTCGACCGTGCCGTCGGGGGCACCCAGGGCGATGAGAAAGATGCGATCGGTGCGCGCATCGAGCCCGGTGGTTTCGAGGTCGAACTGCAAGCGCCGCAGCTGCGCGAACGTCAGCCCCCGGAAGTACGTACGACCGCTGGCCACGAGATACTGCTCCTCGGCCGGCAGCACATGGCGCATCTCGCGCGGCAGCTGCGACAGATGCGTACAGCGGCGCCCCAGTCCGCGCGCGGCCCCGCGACAAACGACCCGTTCGAGCTCCGACCACGAATCGTGCGAAACGAGCCATCGCAGCGCGCCCGGCCCCTGCAGTTCGCAGGCAGCGAGTCCGTCTCCCGGTGCGGGTGGGGCGTCGAGGCGGCGCACCGCATGCGAGCCCCCCGACGCCCGCAGCGCGTCGAGCGACGCAAGCAGGAGCCACGGGCGGAATGGCACCGTTTCCGTGCACAGCAGCCCGTCGCCGTCACGACGCCACACGGTGACCTGTCCATCGCCGCTGGCCCACACCGACACGATGCCCGGTGTCGGATCCCACCCCCACAACCAGTCGCTGGCCGTCAGGAGGCGTTGCTCACGAGGTCCAGCTGCCGGTCAGGCGCTGCCATGGAATCATGGCGGCCACCAGCAGCAGCGTCACGGCGGTGCCGACCAGCGCCTTTTTCGCCTGGGCCTCGCTGCTCCCCGCCTTGCGCACCAGCACGCTGGTCACGGTTGCGGTGATCACGGCCGCAAGCATGAGTGTGGGATGCTCGACCACGAGCCGTCGAAGCGCCGCATCTTTCATGGTCTCTCCCATGGTCGATCGGGCCGCCGAAACGGCCGGACTGACGAACCACAGCGCCAGCCCCGCCACCAGCTGCAGGTGCACCAGCAGCGTGAGGCGGCGCACCCAGGCGGTTTCCGGCACACTCCAGGTGGTGCGCGCGCCCAGCGCCTTCACGATGACGAAGAAACCGGTGCCGAGCACCAGCCAGGCGAGCACGTTGTGGAGCTTGAGCAGGATCTCGTACATCACACGGTCCGGATGGAAGACGTGGGTGGCGTGGCGCGGGTGAGGGTGTACACGAAGTCGCAGTGTGAGGCGCCGCCCATGATGGTCTGCGTGCGCGTAAAGGACACGTCGGGATTGAAGCCGCCAATGAGCGCGGCGTCCCGATTACACGACAGAATGGCGCCGAGTTCCGGGATGCCCAACTCCCGGTACATCTCGGCGTAGCGGCAGCGCGTCACGTCGAAGGCGAATCGTTCCGGGGCGGACTCGCGCACGGTGATGTGCAGCGCGTCGTCGGCCTGCCAGCGATCGAGCGTGCCCTCGAAGTGCCGGAGCGAACAGCCGCCGACCGCCTGCGCCAATTCCTCCCCCTGCTCGTGCGCCAGCGCGACGATGACATCGCGCGCCACCGCCAGCACCTCGTCGCGGCCGAAACGGGTGCCGAGGGCGTCGAGCACCGGCGCGAGCACCCGCGCCTCGATGAGGCGACGGCGCAGCACACCGATCGCGTTGAGTTCGGCGTTGGTGGGAAGGCTCATGGGGTCACTCCGGGACACCGCCGCCCGATTGCGCGGTGGCACCGCCGCCACCCGCGATGCTCTTGAGGGCGAAGTACACCACGCCGGTGAACACCGCGCCCATGACCGCCGCAAAGCCACGGCTCCGCCGCTTGTCGATGGTGCGCTGCTGCGATTGCGCGACGGTGCGCCAGGGCACCAGCAGATCGCCGCGACGCCACGGCAGTTCATCCCCGTCGACCGTGATCAGGGCGGAGGGCTTCATGAGCACGGCCGTGTCGGCCAGCGTGCGCACCACGATGCCGTCCAGCTGCCGCATCTCGAATCCGCCCGCCTCCCGCAGCTGCCTGGCCCCTTCCGCACTGAACACCAACCGCACCTCGGTGCGCGCTGGCACGCTGGCGACGGCCAGTGGCTTGTATGAATAGCACCCCGCCACCAGCGAGACGGACGCGGCCAGCACGACGCTTGCGCCACGTGCGGCGAGGGCGCGGCCGGCAACGGTGTGAAGACCAGAGCGAGGCATGGCGCAACGTTAGCCGTTCAACGGTCCCCTCGCCATGGGCGGCACGCCTCCGGTGTGTGCTATACGACGGCCTCGGGGAACTCGCCGACGAGCCCGTGCATGCAGCGCCGGCGTTTTTCCCGCAGCGTGGCCTCGTAGCGGCTTTCATTCACGTTGAACCGCCCACGGCACGCTTCCTTGTGCCACAGATGGTACGCCACGGCGCCGAACTTGAAGTTGCGTCGGCGAATGCCACTGTGGATGAGCCGCGCGGCCAGCTCACTGTCTTCGCGGCCCCAGCCCACGAAGCTTTCGTCGTAGCCATTCACGAGGCACAAGTCGTCCCGCCAGAATGCCATATGGCACCCGCGGGTGCGTCGGTTCGGGTCCCGCGGACCGCGGACGAACCGGGCCAGCCATGGCAGATACCAGGCGTTCTGTCGGTTGCGCAAGTCGGCCGCGAACCACGGCACCGCATGCTGTCGGTCGCGCAGCAATGCCTGCGTGAGGTTCGGCCCCAGCAGGCACCGACTCCCCTGCACATAGGCCCCGCGTTGGGCAAAGCGTGCGTGCGCCGCGACGAAGCGCGGATGCAGCACCATGTCCCCGTCAATCTGAATGATATAGTCGCCCGATGCCCTTCGAATGGCCACGTTGCGAATAGCGGCCAGGCGAAAGCCCCGATCTGCATGCCACACATGCAGCAAGGGCACGGGGAAATCCGTCTGGTGGGCCGTCACCACGTGCCGGGTGGCCTCGCCGGATCCGTCGTCGGCCACGAGCACCTCGGTCGGCATTTGTCGCTGGGCACGCACACTGCGCAGGACCAGATCGAGCGCCTCAGGCCAGTTGTACGTAGCAATCACGAGGGAAGTACTGGGCACGGATCGGCTCGCGGGCGAACATGGAGAATTGCCGCCGGTGCTGCGGCGTTGGGCCGTTCCGCTCTACCACGCGAATGCCGCGGCCGTCACCAGTATTTTACGTTTTGCCGCATTCCCGAGGTTCCCGCCACCCTCATCTCACATGCCGATTTTCAGAACCTTTTCGTTCGCGCCGATTTCCGGTGCCGCACTTGCGCTGTGTACCGTCGCGAGTGCCGTGATGGCGCAGGGTGCGCCACCGGGAGCCGCCGCACAGCCGCCCGCAACGGCGGGCGCCGCGCCGGAATCGGCCGCCGGC